>MDTC01122030.1_pt1 | contig 40643 bp, 40 predicted proteins | sample 811181 | NCBI WGS metagenome assembly MDTC01 (sample SAMN05326644, study PRJNA326480) | marine metagenome | isolation source: seawater | place: Pacific Ocean: North | collected 2011
ACCGAGAGGGTCATAGGTTCGAGTCCTTTACCGCCCACCAGTAAAAAGTGGGGGTGTAGCTCAGTTGGTTAGAGCGCCTGCCTGTCACGCAGGAGGTCGCGGGTTCGAGTCCCGTCACTCCCGCCACTACATGATAATCATTTTCATCTAGAGCAGGTAAAAGTGCTACCATTGTGTACTGTACACTTTCGTTTTTAATGTTATAAACTTAGATAAGAATTAATATAAGAATCCTCAAGCTAATATGTATTGAGGTAGGTATTGATTAACAATGATTTATAACTTTTTAACAGACTATCTATCAATTATAATTTTTTTATTTATAGCTATATTTCTTAGCATTGGTTTTGTTTTAATTAATTTTATAGCCGCTCCAAACAATCCAGATCCAGAAAAGCTCTCCGCTTATGAATGTGGCTTCGACTCTTTTGATGACTCAAGAATGGAATTTGATGTAAGATTCTATTTGGTAGCCATTTTATTCATTATTTTTGATTTAGAAATTGCTTTTTTGTTTCCTTGGGCAATTTCATTAGGAAATATCGGTTTGTTAGGTTTTTGGTCTATGATGGTTTTTCTTGGTATTCTTACTATAGGTTTTATTTATGAGTGGAAAAAAGGCGCATTAGAATGGGAATAAAAATGGATAACTTCAATGATAAAAAAAATAGTATTCCAGAAGAGTTTAAAGATTTAGCCAAAAATTTTGCAGAAAAAGGTTTCATAACTACCTCGTCTGAAAATTTAATTAATTGGGCAAGAACCGGATCTCTTCATTGGATGACTTTTGGTTTAGCTTGTTGTGCTGTAGAAATGATGCAAACTTCAATGCCACGTTATGACTTAGAAAGATTTGGGGCTGCTCCAAGAGCATCACCTAGACAGTCAGATGTAATGATAGTTGCCGGAACTCTTACAAACAAGATGGCTCCAGCTTTAAGAAAAGTTTATGACCAAATGCCTGAACCTAGATATGTAGTTTCGATGGGTAGCTGTGCTAATGGCGGAGGCTATTATCACTATTCATACTCCGTTGTTAGAGGATGTGATAAAATTGTTCCTGTAGATATTTATATTCCTGGATGTCCACCATCAGCAGAGTCTTTATTGTATGGAATTCTTCAACTACAAAAAAAAATTAGAAGAGAGGGATCATTTCAACGATAAACATGATTGATAATTTAAAAAAATTAGAAAAATTTGTAAACTCAGAATTAGCAAATAAAATTCAAAAATCTAGCATTATATATGATGAATTATTATTTGAAATAAATGAAATCGATTTAATAGAAGTTATTCAATTTTTTAAATCTGCAGACTCTTTAAAATTTAGACAGTTAATAGATATAGCTGGTGTTGATTACCCATCGAATGAACAAAGATTTCAGTTAATTTATCTTTTTTTGTCTCATGAGTTTAATTTAAGAGTAAAACTAATGATTAAATTTGATATGAATCAAATAATACCTTCTATTACTAAAATTTTTCCTTCTGCAAATTGGATGGAAAGAGAAGTATTTGATATGTATGGAATTAAATTTAAAAATCATCCAGATCTAAGAAGAATTTTAACTGATTATAATTTTAAAGGTCACCCATTGAGAAAAGATTTTCCTTTAACAGGATTTAATGAAGTTCGATATAGCGAAAAAGAAAAAAAAGTTGTGTATGAAAAAGTAAAACTTGAACAAAATTATCGAAATTTTGATTTTGAAAGTCCTTGGGAAGGAACAGATTATATTAAAGAATTAAAAAAAGATAAAGCAAATGACAAAAAAAACTAAAACAATGAATTTAAATTTTGGGCCTCAACACCCAGCCGCTCATGGAGTTTTAAGATTAATTTTAGAATTAGATGGCGAAGTTGTAGAAAAAGCTGATCCACACATAGGTCTTTTACACAGAGGTACCGAAAAATTAATCGAACATAAAACTTATACACAAGCATTACCTTATTTTGATAGATTGGATTATGTTGCACCAATGAACCAAGAGCATGCTTTCGCATTAGCAGCTGAAAAACTTTTAAATATTGAGGTGCCTATACGTGCTAAATTTATAAGAGTAATTTTCTGTGAAATTGGAAGAATTTTAAGTCACATTCTTAACGTTACTACCCAAGCTTTAGATGTCGGCGCCTTGACTCCTTCTTTATGGGGTTTTGAAGAGAGAGAAACACTTATGACTTTTTATGAAAGAGCATCGGGATCTAGACTACATGCTAATTATTTTAGAACAGGAGGTGTTCACCAAGATTTACCATTGAAATTAATTGAAGACATTGAAAAATTTTGTAGATCTTTTCCTACAATAATTTCAGATCTAGAAAGTTTATTAACTGATAATCGTATTTTTAAGCAAAGAAATGTAGAAATCGGCATAGTTACAAAACAAGAAGCTTTAGACTATAGCTTCTCAGGAGTAATGCTAAGAGGTTCTGGAGTTTCTTGGGATTTAAGAAAATCACAACCGTATGAATGCTATAAGGACCTCGATTTCAAAATTCCAGTAGGTAAAAATGGTGATTGCTACGATAGATATCTTTGTAGAATAGAAGAAATGAAGGAAAGTGTAAAAATTATTTTACAGTGTATTGAAAAACTTCCTAAAGGACCAATTAAATCAATTGACGGTAAAATTTCACCGCCAAAAAAAGATGATATGAAGCAGTCTATGGAAGCTTTAATCCATCATTTTAAATTATTTTCTGAAGGGTATCGAGTTCCAGCTGGAAATGTATATACCTCTGTTGAAGCACCAAAGGGAGAATTCGGAGTTTATTTAATTTCAGATGGTAGCAATAAACCATATAGATGTAAAATAAGAGCACCAGGGTTTTCACACTTACAAGCTATGGATTACCTCATTAGAGGACACATGCTAGCCGATGTTCCTGCTGTACTAGGCTCCTTAGACATAGTTTTTGGTGAGGTTGACAGATGAGTTTAAAAAAAGTTCATGATAACCAGCCTGAAAATTTTGAATTTTCTACGGACAATTTAAAGAAAGTCGAAGAAATTATAAAAAAATATCCTAAAAAAAACAAAAAAAGTGCTGTTATGCCCCTTTTATATTTAGCACAAAAACAAAATAAAAATTGGATACCTTTAGCAGCTATAAAATATATAGCTAAACATTTAAGTATGTCATACATCTCTGTTTATGAAGTAGCTACATTTTACACAATGTATAATCTTGCACCTGTAGGAAAACATTTTATTCAAGTTTGTACTACTACTCCATGTTTATTAAGAGGAGCTAATAAAATTGTCGAAATTTGTAAAGAAAAAATTTCTTTAAATGAAAACGAAATTTCAAAAAATGGCAAATGCTCTTGGGTAGAAGTAGAGTGTTTAGGAGCTTGTGTGAATGCTCCAATAATTCAAGTGAATGAGAGTAATTATGAGGATTTAGATGAAAAATCAGCAAGAGATATAATTCAGTCTCTTCATGATGATAAACCTTTTAAAGCTGGTTCATATAGAGATCGTAAAAACACAGCACCGGAAAAAATTAAAATCGTCAACGGAGAAAAACATGCTTAGCGAAGATAATAAAATATTCAAAAATCTTTATAATAACTTAGGATGGAGTATAGATGACTCTTTAAAGAGAGATGATTGGAAGGACACTAAAGATTTAATTTCTAAAGGCCGTGAATGGATAATGAATGAGGTTAAAGTATCAGAGCTTAGAGGAAGAGGTGGAGCAGGTTTTTCAACTGCTCTTAAATGGTCATTTGCTCCCAAACAAGTTGGGTCAAGGCCACATTATTTAGTTATTAACGCAGATGAGTCAGAACCCGGAACTTGCAAAGATAGAGATATAATCAGATTTGAACCACAAAAATTAATAGAAGGTTGTTTAGTATCTGGTTACGCAGTTAACGCCCATGTTTGTTATATTTACATTAGAGGAGAGTACTTAAATGAAGGCAAAAGATTACAAGACGCAATTGACCAAGCATATGAAAAAAATTTTTTGGGTAAAAATGCTTGCGGTACTGGTTGGGATTTTGACATTCATATTCATTATGGTGCAGGCGCCTATATTTGCGGAGAAGAAACTGCACTACTAGAAAGTTTAGAGGGAAACAAAGGACAACCTAGATTAAAACCTCCATTCCCAGCTTTAGTTGGCTTATATGGTTGCCCTACAATAGTTAATAACGTTGAAACAATAGCAGTTATACCTACTATTTTAAGAAGAGGAGGTAAATGGTTTGCTTCTATTGGAAAACCTAAAAATACTGGAACAAAAATATTCTGTATATCTGGAAATGTTAATTCTCCTTGCAATGTAGAAGAAGAGTTAGGTGTACCTTTAAAAGAATTAATTGAAAAACATGCTGGAGGAGTTGAAGGCGGATGGGACAATTTACAAGCCGTCATACCAGGCGGGTCGTCCATGCCACTATTACCAAAGAAAGTTTGTGATACAATTACTATGGATTTTGACTCTTTAATTAAAAATAAAAGTGGTTTGGGAACAGCTGGAATAGTTGTTATCAATAAAAATCAAGATATCGTAGCTTCTATGGCAAGAATAGCCAGATTCTATAAACATGAAAGTTGTGGCCAATGTACACCTTGTAGAGAAGGTTCAGGGTGGATGTGGAGAATTTTAGATAGAGCCGCTAAAGGAGATGCAACTTTAAGTGATATAGATTTACTTGAAGACGTTACAAAACAAATTGAAGGGCACACAATTTGTGCTTTTGGAGAAGGTTCTGCTTGGCCAGTACAAGGTTTGTTAAGGCACTTTAGAAAAGAAATAGACAAAAGATGTTCTAACGATCCAATAATAAAGAAAAAAAGAAAAATTCCATATTTAGTTGATCAACATTTGAACGAAGGTGAGAATGCCTAAAATAAATATAAATGGTAAAGAGATAGAGTTCGATAAAGGAATGACGGTTTTACAAGCCTGTGAACTTGCAAGTGTTGAAATTCCAAGATTTTGTTATCATGAAAAACTTTCTATAGCTGGTAACTGTAGAATGTGTTTAGTTGAAATGGACAAATCTGCTAAACCCATAGCTTCTTGTGCTATGCCAGCATTAGATGGGATGGTTATTAAAACTAATACCGAACTTGTTGACAAAGCTAGAAAAGGTATCATGGAATTTTTATTAGCTAATCACCCATTAGATTGTCCTGTATGTGATCAAGGTGGTGAATGTGATCTACAAGATCAATCACTTTTTTATGGTATTGATAAAGCAAGGTTTTCAGAAAATAAAAGATTAGTTAAAGAAAAATATATGGGTCCACTTATTAAAACCCAGATGACAAGATGTATTCATTGTACCCGATGCGTTAGATTTGCTACAGAAGTTGCCGGTGTACCAGAGATTGGCGCAATTGGTCGAGGGGAAAATATGGAAATTACTACTTATTTAGAAAAATCAATGGAGTCTGAGCTATCCGCAAATGTTGTAGATTTATGTCCAGTAGGTGCTTTGACATCAAAACCTTATGCATTTGAAGCAAGACCGTGGGAATTGAAAAAAACTGAAAGCATAGATGTATTAGATGCTGTTGGCTCGAACATTAGAGTTGATACTTATGGCTGGGAAGTAAAAAGAATTTTACCAAGACTTAACAATGATATTAATGAAGAGTGGATTTCTGATAAAACAAGATATTCTTGTGATGGACTATTAAAACAGAGACTAGATACTCCTTATGTAAAAATAAATAATAAACTTATAAAAACTACTTGGGACGAAGCTATAGATTTATTAGTTACAAAAATTAAACAGTTTAATCCTGATCAAATAGCTGGGCATATTGGAGATATGGTTAGTTTAGAGAACATGTTTGCTTTTAAAAATCTATTTGTAAATTTAAAAAGTAAAAACTTAGAATTTAGAGAAAAAAAGTTTTATATTAATCCATCAGAAAAGTTAAACTATATTTTTAACTCAAGTATTCAAGGTATTGAGGAAGCAGATTTAATTTTATTAATCGGATGTAATCCCAGACATGAAGCCACAATGGTTAATGCTAGGATAAGAAAAGCTTACATAAAGAATAAAGTTCCAATATATAGTATCGGAAATCCTGGAAATTTAACTTATGAATATAAAGTAATTGGGGAGTCAACAAAATCTATACAAAATTTTATTAGTTCTTCTAATGATTTTAGTAAACAATTTTTATTAACTAAAAAACCATTAATAATTATAGGAGAGTCCGCTTTAAATCTTAAAAATGGCAAATTTATATTTGAAGAAATAAAAAATTTTTTAAAAAAAAACAACTTTTTAAATGATAATTGGAATTCATTAAATTTTTTAGCTCAAAACGCCTCAACTGTTGGCGCGATAGATTTAAATTTGATGAGTTATAATGAGCAGAATAACTTTTTATTTTTTGATAAAATGAAAAATCATGATTTCAAACTTATATATTTATTAGGATCAGATAATATAAATATTAAAAAAAATGATGAATTTATAGTTTATCAAGGTAGTCATGGTGATAGAGGTGCGGAAATAGCAGATATAGTTTTACCTAGCCCAGCATACACTGAACAAGACGGACTATTTTCTAATTTGGAGGGAAGAGTTCAAGAGTGTAGAAAAGCCTCTTATCCACCAGGCCATGCAAAAGAAGACTGGAAAATTTTTAATTTGATTTTAAAAAAAATGAATATTAATAATTTGGCTGAAAATCACAATTATTTGAGAGAAAAAGTTCTTAAATTAATTCCAAATTTCACTTATTTAAATGAAATTCCAAAAAAAAAATTAAGCAATAAAGAAAAAACTAATGCTGAATATTTTGATGAAAAAATATCAATTAATCAATTGGATTATTATCACACAAATGCTATTTCCAGATCTTCTAAAACCATGGCCGAATGTAAAAATACTAAAAATAATAATTTAAAAAATGGAACATATAATTAAAAATGGAATATTTTAATGTTTTTATAAATGAAATTTATAAGATTTTATTTTTACTTATACCCATTTTAGTATCAGTAGCTCTAATTGTTTGGTTTGATAGACGAGTATGGGGCCTAGTTCAAAAAAGACGAGGTCCTAATGTTGTGGGTCCTTTTGGAATATTTCAAACTTTGGCAGATGCATTAAAGTATATTTTCAAAGAAATAATAATTCCTGCAAGTGCTAACAAAGCAATTTTTATTTTAGCTCCAATTGTTACTATGACTTTAGCTTTGATAGCTTGGGCTGTAATTCCTTTAAGTGAAAATTTAATTTTAGCGGATATTAATGTAGGAATTTTATATTTGTTTGCTGTGTCATCTTTAGGTGTATATGGAATAATTATGGGCGGTTGGTCTTCTAATTCAAAATATCCATTTCTAGGAGCTATAAGATCAGCAGCTCAAATGGTTTCTTATGAAGTTTCAATAGGAATTATAATAATTAATGTTTTATTATGTGTAGGTTCACTTAATTTAAAAGAGATAGTCCTTGCTCAGGAAAAGTTATGGTTTGTAATCCCTCTCTTTCCAATGTTTGTAATTTTCTTTATTTCTGCTTTAGCGGAAACGAATAGACCTCCATTTGATTTACCCGAGGCAGAAGCAGAACTAGTTGCTGGATACCAAACAGAGTACTCTGGAATGATGTATGCAATGTTTTGGTTAGGGGAATATGCAAATATATTATTAATGTGTGCGATGGGAAGTGTTTTATTTTTAGGTGGTTGGTTACCCCCTATGGATATATTTCCACTAAATCTAGTCCCAGCTCCAATTTGGATGATATTAAAAATTTTATTTTTATTTTTTTTATTTTCTTTAATTAAAGCTATAGTTCCTAGATATAGGTATGATCAATTAATGAGATTAGGATGGAAAATATTTTTACCTTTTTCTTTAATCTATGTAGTTTTAACAGCAAGTTTTTTATTTTATTTTGACTTATTACCTGTAAAGGATTTTTAATGAAATTAAATAGATTTTTAAAAACAATTTTTCTTATTGAATTTATAACTGCTTTAATTTTGGCAATTAAAGAAATGTTTAGACCGTCCAAAACTATAAATTACCCTTTTGAAAAAGGCCCTATAAGCCCTAGAATGCGAGGAGAACACGCTTTAAGAAGATATCCTAACGGTGAAGAAAGATGCATAGCATGTAAACTTTGCGAAGCTGTTTGTCCTGCTCAAGCTATAACTATAGAATCTGAAGAAAAAACCGATGGAAGTAGGAAAACAACAAGATACGACATAGACATGTTAAAATGTATTTATTGTGGACTCTGCGAAGAGTCATGTCCAGTAGATGCTATTGTGCAGGGTCCTAACTTTGAATTTGCTACCGAAACTAGAGAGGAACTTTACTACAATAAAAAAAAATTATTAGATAATGGAGATAGATGGGAGACTGTGCTAGCAAAAAATATTAAACTAGATAGACCTTATCGATAAATGATCGCACACGCTTTCTTTTTTTATTTTTTTTCATTAATAGCAATTTTTTCAGCACTAATGGTAATTGCTTCAAGAAATACAGTGCATTCAGTTTTCTTCCTAATATTAGATTTCATTTCTGTAGGCTGCTTATTCATAATGGTCGGTGCAGAATTTTTAGGAATGATACTTCTAATAGTTTATGTGGGCGCTGTGGCGGTACTATTTTTATTTGTAGTAATGATGCTAAATGTAGCTTCACAAAAACAATCATGGTTCGTAGGAAAAAAAGCTACGCATATTCCTTCAGGATTAATTGTCAGTTTATTGATATTTTTAGAACTTCTTGTGGTAACAGGTGGATGGAAATACAAAGATGATGTTTTAACTAGTAGCTCTTTAATTATTAATCAAAGTATTTCAAACACTCATCAAATTGGAAATGTAATGTATACAGACTATATATTATACTTTCAAATTTCAGGAATAATATTACTTCTAGCAATGATAGGAGCAATTCTTTTGACATATAGAAAAAGAGAAGGAGTAAAAACACAAAGTTATTTAAAACAAATTTCTAGAGAAAGAAGTGACTCGATAGAGGTTAAAGAAGTTGAATTTGATAAAGGAGTGAAAATAGATGATTGATATAGGTTTAGGTCATTATTTAACGTTAGGAGCTATAGTCTTTTTTTTAGGAACAGTAGGTATATTTTTAAATAGAAAAAATGTAATTGTAATATTGATGTCAATTGAACTAATATTACTAGCAGTAAATATAAATTTGATCTCTTTTTCAATATTTTCTGGAGATATTGTTGGTCAAATTTTTACAATGCTAATATTAACAGTTGCTGCTGCAGAAGCAGCTATCGGATTAGCAATTATTGTTATTTTTTTTCGAAACAAAGGTTCAATTCGTGTAGAGGACATTCACGAAATGAAAGGTTAAATGGAATTTGCAATTATTTTTTTACCATTACTAGGTGCTATAATAGGTTATTTTGGAAGAAGCTTATCAAATTTATTTTCAGAAATAATTACTTCTTTACTTTCAACCATAGCTGCTATTTTATCAATTGTAATATTTTATAAAGGATTAATATTCGATGAATATAATAATTTTTTAATATTTCCTTGGATAAATTCAGGAAGTTTTTTAGTTAATTGGTCTATTAATATTGACCCTTTAAGCTCCCTAATGTTAGTCATTATAACTTCAATATCAGCTTTAGTTCACGTTTATTCTATAGGATACATGAGTCACGATCCTCACAAACCAAGATTTATGTCTTATTTATCTCTCTTTACATTTTCAATGTTAACCCTTGTAGTTTCTGATAATTTTCTACAACTTTTTTTTGGTTGGGAAGGTGTTGGCCTATGTTCTTATTTATTAATTGGTTTTTGGTACAAAAAAGAGACCGCAAATAATGCTGCTATCAAAGCGTTTATCGTAAACAGAGTTGGAGATTTTGGACTAGCTATTGGAATTTTTTTAATTTTTTACTTTTTCGGGACTGTTAATTTTGAAGAGGTTTTTAAAATAATTCCTGCAAACTTAGAAAAAAAGATATTTTTCTTAGGTTTCGAGTCAAATATAATTACTTTAATTAGTTTGTTTTTGTTTATTGGAGCGATGGGAAAATCAGCTCAATTTTTATTACATACTTGGCTACCAGATGCAATGGAAGGTCCTACGCCGGTATCTGCATTAATACATGCAGCAACTATGGTTACCGCAGGAGTTTTTTTAGTAGTAAGATGTTCCCCAATATTCGAGTTTTCACAGACAGCATTAAATATAGTTGCTATAGTTGGAATGTTAACTTCTATATTTGCTGCGTCAATTGCGTTAGTTCAAAATGATATAAAAAAAATTATAGCTTATTCAACATGTAGTCAATTAGGGTATATGTTTTTTGCTGCTGGTTTAGGCGCATATCATGTAGCTATGTTTCACTTGTTTACTCATGCATTTTTTAAAGCTTTATTATTTTTAGGATCTGGATCTGTAATTCATGCATTTAATGATGAACAAGATATTAGAAAGATGGGAGGTGTTTGGAAAAAAATTCCTTATACTTATGTTTTAATGTTGATAGGAACTCTAGCTCTTACCGGGTTTCCTTTTTTATCAGGTTTTTATTCTAAAGATGCAATAATAGAATTTGCTTACTTAAAGAACACAAGTGTAGGAAATTATGCATCTAGTATTGGAATTTTTACAGCTTTTTTGACCGCTGTATATTCTTGGAGATTAATTTTTAAAACATTTCACGGTGACTATAAAAATAAAGATATTACAATTGAAAAAATACAAGAGTCATCTTTTGTTATGCTAATGCCATTAATTTTTTTAAGCATAGGTGCTATTTTTACAGGTTATTATTTTAAAGAAACATTTATAGGATTGGACACTACTTTTTGGCAGCAATCTATATTTTTTTTAAATGAAATTAACCATGAAGATATACCACTTTGGTTTTTATTTATAACTCCAACTCTAGTTGTTATAGCAATACCTATTTCTTATTATTATTTTATAAAAGATACTTCAATTTTAAAAAATTTTGTTACAGTAAATAAACCATTATATAATTTTTTACTAAATAAGTGGTATATAGATGAAATTTATAATTCAATATTTCTTAATCCAATTAAAAAATTAGGACTTATTTTTTGGAAAAAAATTGACCAAAATATTATTGACAAATTTGGCCCTGGTGGAGCTGCAAAAATAGTTAAAGTATTATCAATAAAAGCTATAAAGTTTCAAACTGGTTTTATATATGACTATGCTTTTGTCATGTTAATAGGTTTAACTGCTTTAATCACGTACCTTATAATTAATTAAATGAATTTTCCAATACTCTCAACAATAATTTTTCTACCTTTACTGGGAGCCATTTTTCTTTTTATATCCAGAAATACAAATATTAAAAATTTAATTTATGTTTCTCTATTCACTTCAATTGCCAATTTTTTATTGTCTTTATTTCTTTGGTACTCTTTTGACAAAAGTTATAATGGCTTTCAATTTATTGAAGAAAGTGATTGGATAAGTGGATTTATAAAATTTAAATTAGGTGTTGATGGTATATCAATTTTATTTATAGTTCTCACTTCTTTTATCATACCAATATGTATAATTTCATGTATTAACAGTATCAAAATTAGGATTAAAGAATTTTTAATTGCTATCTTAATTTTAGAAACACTCATGTTAGGAGTATTTTGCTCTTTAGATTTAGTAATTTTTTATTTATTTTTTGAAGCAGGACTCATTCCTATGTTTTTAATCATTGGCGTATGGGGAGGGCCTAAAAGAGTTTATTCTGCTTTTAAATTTTTTCTTTATACATTATTAGGCTCAGTATTAATGTTAGTAGCAATAATAGCTATTTATTGGATTACAGGAACCACTGATGTAATCGAAATATATAATATTAAGATTCCTAAAGAGTACCAAAGCTTATTATGGTTAGCTTTTTTTAGTTCATTTGCAGTAAAAACGCCCATGTGGCCAGTTCATACTTGGCTTCCAGATGCCCATGTAGAAGCGCCGACCGCAGGATCAGTTATTTTAGCCTCTATTCTTCTTAAAATGGCTGGGTATGGATTTTTAAGATTTTCTATACCTATTTTTCCAGTTGCGTCAGAATATTTTACACCTTTCATTTTTACTTTGAGCATCATTGCTATTATTTATACTTCGTTAGTGGCTTTAATGCAGGATGATATGAAAAAGTTAATAGCTTATTCTTCTGTAGCGCACATGGGATACGTTACCTTAGGTATATTTACTATTACAAAACAAGGTCTAGAAGGCAGCATGTTTCAAATGATTAGCCACGGACTTGTCTCAGCAGCTTTATTCCTTTGCGTAGGCGTTCTTTATGACAGAATGCATTCAAGACTTATTAGTTCATATGGAGGAGTTGTAAGCCATTTACCAAAATATTCCTTTTTATTCATGTTGTTTATTTTAGCTGGATTGGGACTTCCAGGAACAAGTGGTTTTATAGGTGAGTTTTTAGTTTTAGTGGGCACATTTAAAAAAAATTTTTTGTCAGCTATTTTAGCGAGCACAGGGGTAGTGTTAGGTGCAGCATATATGCTTTGGTTAGCAAAAAGAGTTATATTTGGAAAAGTTGTAAATCTTGATATTAAACAATTAAAAGATTTAAATTTAAACGAAAGCCTAATTTTGTATACTCTCGGTTTAGTTATTGTTTTTTTAGGATTCTATCCAGATCCTGTACTGGATACTATAAATATTTCAATAAATAATTTAATCGATAATTACAACAAAGATCTAATATACCATTTAATAAATTGATAATATGATAAATAATTTAGTTGTTTTAATACCTGAAATTTTTTTAATTATATCTATTTGTATAATTTTAATGATAGGTGTTTTTTCAAAAAATAGTTATAATTTTATAGTAAAAAGCACAATAGCCATATTAATTTTAACAATCATTTTAATATTAAACAGTAATGATGAAACAGTAATAAAAATATTTTCTGAAAGTTTTGTTTCAAGTAAATATACTATATTTTTAAAAGTATTAATTTCATTATCAAGCATATTTGTAATTAACTCATCACAAATTTTTATAAAAGAAAATAAAATTTCAAAGTTTGAATATCCAATAATAATTTTATTATCGATACTTGGAATGTTTTTTATGGTTAGTGCGAATGACTTAATTCTTTTTTATTTAGGTTTAGAATTACAATCTTTATCATTATATATATTAGCTTCTATAGATAGAGAAAATATTAAATCTACAGAGTCCGGAATCAAATACTTTATTTTAAGTGCATTATCATCTGGTCTTCTTTTGTACGGATGCTCTCTATTATACGGCTTTACCGGATCAACAAACTTTGAAATTATTGGATCTAAATTAACTACAACCAATGTTGGCGCTATATTTGCAATGGTATTTATTCTTGTTGGTTTAGCTTTTAAAATTTCAGCAGTTCCATTTCATATGTGGACTCCTGATGTTTATGAAGGATCTCCAACATCGGTAACTGCTTTTTTTGCTACAGCACCAAAAATTGCTGGCTTGGGTGTTCTAATAACATTTATGAAAGTACCTTTTTCAAATATTATAAATGAATGGCAAATGATAATTATTTTTATTTCAGTTGCTTCAATGATATTAGGTGCAGTAGCAGCTATAGGGCAAAATAACATTAAGAGATTATTAGCTTACAGTTCAATAGGTCATATAGGTTATGCATTAGCAGGGGTAGCTACAGGAACTAATTTAGGTTACGCGAGTGCTTTAATTTACATAAGCATTTATACTGTCATGATGATAGGGATTTTTTCATGCATATTTCTTATGAAAAGAGATGGAGTTTACACTGATCAAATAAATCATTTATCAGGTATTTCAAAAAAGCATCCTTTATATTCCATCTCATTTTTAATAATTCTTTTTTCTTTAGCAGGAATTCCTCCACTAGGTGGTTTTTTTGCAAAATTTTATGTTTTTATGGCTGTTATAGAAAACAAAATGTATGTTTTAGCAATTATAGGATTACTTACTACAGTAATTTCTGCATTTTATTATTTAAGGATTATCAAAATTATTTATTTTGATGAAATAGAAAAACCCCTTGATGATATAAAAGATTTTAACTTAACAGGTACAATCTTTATTTGTTGTGTTTTATTATTAACTTACTTACTTTACCCATCATCGTTAAGTAATATAGTAGAAATAGTGGTAAACTGATGAAATTAAAAAGAATAAATTTCGATGTGGTAAAAAGTAGTAATCACGAGGCCATTAAACTCATTAAGCAAAACAAAAATAAGCCTTCAATTGTAGTTACTAAAAAACAAACACACGGAAAAGGAACAATGGGTAAAAAGTGGGTTTCCATTACCGGAAATATTTTTTTTTCAATTTTTTTTAATTTAAATTCAATTAAATCTAACCCAATGTTTTTTTCTAGATTAAATCCACGTTTAATTAAAAAGATTTTACAAAAATACACTAAAAAAAAAATTATTGTAAAAAAACCCAATGATTTATTGATCGATAAAAAGAAAATTTGCGGGATACTTCAAGAAGTTATAGAGTTTAATCATAAAAAATATTTAATTATTGGAATAGGTATAAACACATTTTTTTCGCCAAAAAATAAAAATTTTAGTTCAATTAATTTGCAAGAAATAAAAAAAAAAAAAATAAAAAATTCTATCATTATAAATGAAATTAAAAAAAATTATGAGAACCTACTATTTGATATGAAAAAATATGATTCTTCTAATTTTCAAAATGAAAAAAAAAACATATATAAATGAAATATTTAATTGGAGATATAGGAAACACGCATACAAAAATATCTTTGCTTGACGATAAATTCAAAATTTTAAAATCTTTTCATATTAAAACTAAAAAACTTTATAAAAAAAAAAATATTAAGTTTTTTTTTAAAAGTTCTTTATTAAAAGATGTAAATCGCAAAATATTATTTTCAAGCGTAGTTCCAGAAGTGTATAAAAAAATAAAGTTTTTTTTAATTAAATTTAAAGTTTATGAAATTCATGATTTTAATATTAAAAAAATTTTAAAATTTAATGTAGATAAAGTTAAAAAGGTCGGCTCTGATAGAATTGCTAATGCTATTGGTTCTAATTTCAAGTATAAAAAAAGTAGTATTGTTATAGATTTTGGAACTGCTACGACATTCGATATAATAAAATTTCCAGGTGTTTATTGTGGAGGGGTTATCACTCCAGGCATTAATCTATCAATTTTAAACTTAAACAAGTCTACAGCCCTTTTACCTAAATTAAAAATCCAAACTACAAAAAAAATATATGGAAAAAATACACATGAAGCTTTAAATTCTGGTTTTATTTGGGGATATCAAGGGTTAATTAATAATATTATTAAAAAAATCACTTTATTTAATAAATCTAAATATAAAGTTATTTTAACTGGGGGATATGCTAAATTATTTAAAAACTATATCTATAGAAAATCTATAGTTGATGAAAATATTACAATCACTGGAGTGATGGAAACGTATAAAAAATTTTTAAAATGAAAAAAGAAGAATTAATTTTTTGTCCACTTGGTGGCTCTGGAGAAATAGGCGCAAATATGAACTTGTATGCTTATGGGCCTGAAGATAACTTAAAATGGATCATTATAGACATGGGTGTAACATTTGCTGATGACTCGATTCCAGGAATAGATTTAATTTATCCAAACCCAGGTTTTATATTAGAAAAAAAAAAAGATATATTAGGTATAATTCTTACTCATGCACATGAGGATCATATAGGTGCGATCACTCACATTTGGCCAAGTTTAAAATGCAAAATATACGCAACCCCTTTTACTGCAGTCTTAATCAAAGAAAAATTTAAAGAAAAAAAAATAGACATATCTAATTATCTAAAAATTGTACAACTTAACGGAATCTTAAAATTAGAGCCTTTTGAAATCAATTTTATTACACTAACTCACTCAATCTTGGAACCCAATGGTCTTAGTATTACTACTCCCTCTGGCACTGTTCTTCACACTGGTGATTGGAAAATCGATCCAAACCCCCTTATAGGTGCAAACATAAATGAAAAAAAATTAAAAGAAATCGGTAGTAAAGGTATATTAGCAATGATTTGTGACTCAACAAATGTTTTTAATGAAGGAAGAGCTGGATCTGAATTAGACGTAAGAGAAAGTTTAATTAAAATTATGGAAACTAAAACAAAAAAAATTATCGTCACGTCTTTTGCTTCAAATGTTGCAAGAATGGAAACTGTTTTTTATTGTGCAAAAAAAACAAACAGAAGTATATGTCTAGTTGGTAGATCTATGCACAGAATTTATAAAGCAGCAAGACAATGCGGGTATATGCAAAATTTATTAGATCCAATTGATCCAAGGGATGCAAAAAAAATACCTAGAAATAAAATTATTTATCTTTGTACAGGAAGCCAAGGTGAGCCTATGGGAGCTATGAACAGAATTATTAATGGTACACATCCCGACGTATATATGGAATCAGGTGATAGCGTAATTTTTTCTTCAAAAATAATACCCGGGAATGAAAAAAAACTTTATTATTTACAAAATCAAATTACCAAAGCGAATGTGGAGATAATAACTGAAGAAAATGCATTTGTACATGTTTCAGGTCACCCCAATAGAGAAGATTTAAAAGATATGTATAAATGGGTTAAACCAAACTGTATTATTCCAGTTCATGGTGAACATAGACACATGAAAGAACACGTGGACTTTGCAAAAAAATTACAAATCCCTAAAACATTGTTAATCGAGAATGGAGATATAGTAAGATTATACCCTGGCAAAAGTCCTCAAATATTTGATAAAGCTCCATCGGGTAGAATTTATTTAGATGGAGCAATAAGCGTAGATCCAGAATCAAAATCAATTAAAGAAAGAAAAAACTTATCTCAAAACGGGTATTTAGAAATTACATTAATAGTAACTAATAATGGAAAGGTCAAAAAACCAGTGATATCATTTAAAGGTATCCCTGGCGAAGAAACTGTACAAGAATTCATTTTTGAAATGGAAGATGAAATTTTAGATATTTGTAGAACTTTTTCACTAGAGAACAAAAAACAAGAGAAAAATTTAATAGAATTAATAAAACAAAACTGTAGAAAAATTATAAAAAATAAAACTGGGAAAAAGCCTTATACTAATATAAATATTGCGAGAATTTAATGGGATTAACAGGTTCAATTATTGTTTATATTTGCATCTGGTGGGTTATATTTTTTATAACTCTTCCTTTTGGTATTAAATCGGAAAAAAAAATTTTTAAGGAAAATATAGAAGGAAATGACCCTGGCGCTCCTAAAAAACCCTATATTCTTCAAAAATTTATTATATCAACATTAATTACTTCAATATTATTTTTTGCAATATATTATATGGTAAATAATAATTATTTAAATTTGCGTGAATATTTACAATAATGCTTTTATCTAAACTTTTTATACCAATTTTAAAAGATTTACCCTCTGAGGCAAAAATTAAATCTCATCAATTAATGTTGAGAACAGGGATGATTAAACAATCTTCAGCAGGAATATATTCCTGGTTACCTCTAGGGTTTAAAATAATGAAAAAAATTGAAAACATTGTTAGAGAAGAACAAAATAAAATTGGTGCTCAAGAAATGCTTATGCCCACAATTCAATCAGCTGATATTTGGAAAGAAAGTGGACGTTACGAGGACTACGGTGAAGAAATGTTACGTATTAAAGATAGACAAGGTAGAGAAATGTTATATGGGCCTACAAATGAGGAATTGATTACTGAAATTTTCAGGTCAAGCATTAAGTCGTACAAATCTTTACCACAAATGTTATATCATATTCAGTGGAAGTTTAGAGATGAAATCAGACCTAGGTTTGGTGTTATGAGGTGTAGAGAGTTTTATATGAAAGATGCATATTCATTTGATCTCGATGAAAATTTAGCAAAAAAATCTTATAATAAAATGTTTTTTTCTTATTTGAAAACATTTAATAAACTTGGATTGCAAGCCATCCCTATGGCAGCTGATACGGGCCCTATTGGTGGAGATTTATCTCATGAATTTATAATTTTAGCGGAGACTGGCGAAAGTCAAATATTTGCAGATAAAAAAATTTTTGATATCGATGTTAATAAATTTTTATTTAACGATACTTCTTTAGAAAAAATGAGGAAAGAGTTTTCTTCAGTTTATGCGGCTACGGATGAAAAATTCAATCAAAAAGAATTTGATATGAAAGTAAATAAACTCAATCAAGTGAAAACCAAAGGTATCGAAGTAGGACATATTTTTTATTTTGGAGATAAATATTCTAAGTCTTTAAATTGTCAAATAGATAATAAAGATGGAAAAAAGGTTGCAGTAAAGATGGGATCATACGGTATTGGAGTTTCAAGATTAGTTGGAGCAATCATAGAGGCAAAGTATAATAATGGAATAATGGTTTGGCCAAGAACTATTGCTCCTTTTGATGTTGTTATTATTCCAAATTTTAATAAAAATAATGATGAAAACCTTATAAAAGCCACAAAAGTTTATGAAGAGTTAAAAAATCAAAATATTGACGTATTGTTGGACGATGTTGAGGAAAATATGTCTAACAAATTTAAAAAACATGATTTATTGGGTGTTCCATTTCAAATTATAATTGGCTCTAAATCTCAAGGTAAAACATTTGAATTTAAAGAAGTTAATTCTAAAAATCAAAATTTAACGCTTGAAGAAATTAAAACTAAACTTCAAAAATAAATTGTTTAATAAAATTGAAAGATTAATCTCATCACGTAACTTAAAACCAAAAAAAAAGGAAGGTTTTCTAAAAGTTATTTCTGTTTTTTCATTTATAGGAATAATGTTAGGTGTTGCAACATTAATAATTGTTATGTCAGTGATGAACGGATTTCACTCTGATCTTTCTAAAAAAATTCTTGGGTTAAATCCTCATATTGTTATTATGCCAGACAACCAAGGAATAAATAAACAATTTGTTAATAATTTAAAAGATAATTTCAATGAATTTAAATTATCTTATTCTTATAATGGAGAGGGTGTAGCTATATCTAATGAAAAAACAAAAGGAGTTTTAATAAAAGGTATCAACTTAAATAATCAAAAAAATTTAAAGTCTATAAAAAAAATGATTATTGATGGAAATTTTGATGATTTTAAAGAAAAAACTATATTAATAGGTTCGGAACTAGCTTTTGATTTAGATATATCATTAGGTGATAATTTAAATTTAATGTCTTCTATTTTTATTAACACTCCATTTGGAGGCGTGCCAAAGCAAGAAAATTATAAGATTGTTGGAATTTTTAATAGTGGTTTTTATGAATTTGACCAGAATATGATTTTTATAAATTTAGAGGACTCTCTTTCTTTATTCGATAAAAATCCTAGAGATTTAAGTTTAGAAATATATCTACCTGATCCAATGAATGCTGATAAATATAAAAATGAAATACAAAGTTTTAATAACCAATATTATATATATTCTTGGTCAGATTTAAATAAGTCATTTTTTAGTGCTTTAAAAGTAGAGAGAAATGTAATGTTTATAATTTTAACATTAATAATTATAGTTGCGGCGTTTAATATAATTTCTGGTTTAACTATTTTAATAAAGAATAAAACAAGAGAAATAGCAATTTTAAAAACTTTAGGATTAAGTGATATATCAATTCAAAAATCATTTTTTTTAACAGGTATTACAATTGGTTTTTTTGCAACAGTTTCAGGTTCAATATTAGGAATAATTTTTTCACTTTATATAGAAGAAATAAGAATTTTTATATCTATAATATTTAACGCAGAAATTTTTCCTCCTGATGTATATTTTTTAGAAAAAATGCCAAGCGAAATAAATTTAATGTCAATATTAGTTATTTCGTTATTTTCAATTCTGATTTCTATTTTAGCATCTTATTTTCCAGCAAAAGCTATTTCAAAAATGAATACCGTAGATGGACTAAAATATGAATAAATATTTATTAGAAGTAAGTAAAATAAAAAAAAACTTTAATCATAAAAATGGCGTAGTAAAGGTTTTAGAAAACGTAAGTTTTAAAATTAAACGTGGAGAACTAGTTGCTCTAATAGGCCCATCAGGTTCTGGTAAATCTTCTTTATTACATATACTTTCTTTGATAGATGAGCCAACAGATGGGAAAATTCTTTTCAATGGCGTTGATACAAAATTATTTAGAGAAAGTAAAAAGAAAGATGAATTAAGAAGAAAAAATATTTCATTAATATTTCAAAATAATAATTTATTGAATGATTTTACAGCTGTAGAAAATGTATTAATACCCTTAATAATAAGAGGTGAGAGCTATAAGAATTCATATCTTAAATCCAGGCAGATGTTAAAAAAAGTAAACCTAGAAAATAGGATTAGTCATTATCCTAACGAAATGTCTGGAGGAGAACAACAAAGAGTTGCAATAGCTAGAACACTTATAGCCGAAACAAGCCTAATTTTGGCGGATGAGCCAACTGGTAATTTAGACTTTAAAACAGCAAAAAATATTTTTTCCTATTTTCAAAAATTAAAAAAATTAAACAAAGCAATAATTTTTGCAACTCATAATAGAGATCTAGCTAATCAAGCTGATTATAAGTTGAGTATTTCTGATGGTAATATAAAAAGAGTTAATGTCGATTAAAGACAAACAATTTACAAACTTCAAAATACACTCTCAATATTCCATTTGTGAAGGCGCCATTAAGATTGATGATATAGCTAGTTTTTGTAAGACAAATAAAATAAAGGCTCTTGGATTATCAGATAGTTTTAATTTATGTGGTGCTTTAGAATTTTCTGAGAAATTAGGCAAAATAGGAACTCAACCAATAATAGGCACACAAATTAATTTTATAATTGATAAAATTATTGGAAAAATCCCACTATTTGCAACTAACGAAAATGGGTATAAAAATTTAACAAGTTTATCTTCTAAGAGTTATTTAGACAATTCAGCAGTTACCAAACCTCATTGCAACTTAGATTTACTTCAAAAAAAAAGTAATGGTCTAATTGTTTTGACAGGTAGTCAATATGATCTTTTTGGTGAATTATTCAAAATTGGTAAATTAAAAGAAATAGAAGAAACATTTGTTATGTTAAAAGAAGTTTTTAAAGATAGATTTTATATAGAAATACAAAGGCATAATGAAATTAATGAAAAAAATTTTGAAGTTTTTTTATTAAAACAATCAGCAAAATTAAATATTCCAATTATAGCTTCACAAGAAGTTTTTTATTTGCAAAAAAATATGGCTGAAGCTCACGATGCTTTAATTTGCATAGGTGAGAAAACTTTTATAAACGATATAAACAGAATAAGATATACTGATCAACACTATCTAAAACCCTCAGAAGAATTGATTAAATTATTTTCTGATTTACCAGAGGCACTGGTAAATAACTTTAATTTTCCCTACCGATTTAATTTTAAGCCCAAAAAAACTAAACCTATTCTTCCAACTTTAAAAATTGAGAACAACATTACAAATGAAGAAGAACTATTAAAACAAGCACAAAAGGGACTCGAAAAAAGATTAAAAAATTTTGTTAATATTGAAAAAATTTCTAAGGATAAAGATAAAGTTAAAAAAATATATCAAGACAGATTAACCCACGAAATCAAGATTATTAATTCGATGGATTTTTCTAGTTATTTTTTAATAGTTTCTGATTATATAAAATGGTCTAAGAAGAATGGTATTCCAGTAGGTCCAGGACGTGGTTCAGGTGCAGGTTCACTAGTAGCTTATTGTTTAGATATAACTGATTTAGATCCAATAGAGTTTGATTTAATCTTTGAGAGGTTTTTAAATCCTGATAGAATTACAATGCCAGACTTTGATATAGATTTTTGCGAAGAGAAAAGAGATAAAGTTTTTGAATATTTAAAATCAAAGTATAAAGGTGGTGTAGCTCATATTATCACTTTCGGTAAATTAAAAGCTCGGATGGCATTAAGAGATGTAGGTCGAGTATTAGGTTTGTCGTATGGACACGTAGATAAAATATGTAAAATGATTCCATTTGATCCCTCTAGACCTTTAAGTTTACAAGAGTCCATAGATAGAGAGCCAAGACTAAGAGATGAAGCCAAGAATAATAAAAAAGTTGAAAAATTATTAGAAATTTCCTTAAAATTAGAAGGTTTAAATAGAAATATGGCCACTCATGCAGCCGGTGTTGTAATTGCTCATGAAGATTTATCAGAACAAGTTCCTTTGTATCAAGATCATAATTCAAATTTATTTTTACCATCAACACAATTCGATATGTATTCATCTGAAAATGCTGGGCTTGTAAAATTTGATCTATTAGGACTTACAACCTTAACAATAATAGATAAAACTTTAAAAATGTTAGAGAAAAAAAAAATTAATTTAGACATAAGTAAAATAAACTTAACTGACAAAAAAGTTTATGAAATGATCTCCACTGGAGCAACTACTGGTCTTTTTCAACTTGAAAGTACTGGTATGAGAGAGTCGATTAGGCAAATGAAACCGAGTAAATTTGACGATATAATTGCTTTAGTAGCTCTATACAGACCAGGACCTATGAGCAATATCCCAATTTATAATGATTGTAAAAATGGAAATAAAAAACCAAACTACATTCATGAATCTTTAGAAAATATTTTAAAGCCAACTTATGGAATTATTATTTACCAAGAACAAGTAATGCAAATTGCCCAAACACTAGCTGGATTTACTCCTGCTGAAGCAGATATTTTGAGAAAAGCCATGGGAAAAAAGAAAAGAGCTGAATTAGAGAGGCAAAAAGAAAAATTTATAAATGGATCAATTAAAAATGGAATTAAAAAAGATGTAGCTAATTATGTTTTTACCAAAATAGAACCTTTCGCAGAATATGGTTTCAATAAAAGTCACGCTGCTGCCTATGCCTTAATTGCCTATCAAACTGCTTTTTTAAAAACATACTTCAAAGAAGATTTTATTGCTGCAGCTATGACTACCACATTGGCCAATACAAGCAAACTACGTGAATATGTTGAAGAATTAAAAAGATTAAAAATTGAAGTAGTTAGACCGTGTATTAATAGTTGTTACGCAGATTTCAAAGCTGATAAAAATAAAATATTTTATAGTTTGGGTGCAATTAAAAGTGTAGGCTATGAAGCTATACATAACATAGTTAATGAACGAGAAAAAAATGGAAAATTTCATTCTTTAACAAATTTCATTAATAGGGTTGATCCTAAAGATGTAAATAAATTACAGTTAGAGGGCCTAGTAAAAGCAGGAGCATTTGACAAACTAGAAATAAATAGAAAGAAACTATTAGATTCTATTCCAAAAATTATACAAATTATTAAAGTAAAATATGAAGATAAGATAAGTAATCAAACTAATTTATTTGATTTAGAAGAAATTAAAGATTCTAAAGATTTCGATTTTTGTGGCGAAACTAATTGGAGTAAAAAAGAACTTTTATCTCAAGAATTTAAATCACTTGGTTTTTTTATGTCAGATCACCCTTTAAATGAATATGATAGTATATTTAAACAATTAAAAATTATCTCTTACAAAGAATTTTTAGAGTCAGATACCTCTGAGGCTTTAGTTGCTGGTACAATTATGTCAATTCAAGAAAAAAAAAGTTCTAAAGGTGCATCTTATGCCATCGTAAAATTTAGCGATAATAGTGGAGAATTTGAATTATTTTTATTTTCAGAATTGTTATTAAAAAATCGAGAGAAATTAAATGAGTCAGATTCATTTGCTTTAACATTGCAAAAAGATAGAGTTATAAGTGACAGCAGTCAAAGAAGAGTTAATATAAGAAAAATACTTAATTTAGGAGATTATGTAAATAAACCTTATGATAAGGTTGAGATTGAACTTGAAAGTAAATATGACTTAAATGAACTAAAGGAAATTTTAAACAAAGAGGGAAATACTTATATCAATCTAGTTGTCGTTGATAATAAAAAAAAGTTTGTTTTTAAGTTAAAAAAAGCCAGAAAGTTTGATTTTAATACGTTTAACCATGTTAAAAACAAGCATTATGTCAAAAAAATAAATTTTTAGATACTTGATTTTTATTTAATTTAATTATATTTAAATCATGAATTCGCACACAGTTCTAAGGGTATATGCCCTACCGGTCCTTAATTGGAATAACTGTGGTGGAATAACCGGAAAAAACTATGAAATTACCTGAAGTAAATATAAAACAACTATTAGAAGCTGGCGTCCATCTAGGTCATAAAACCTTAAGATGGAATCCAAAAATGAAACAATATATTTTTGGTGAAAAAAATTCTATTCACATAATTGATCTAACTCAAACAGTCGTATTTTTAAAAAATGCTTTAAAGGAAGTTCATCAATGTATATCAAGTGGAGGAAAAATATTAATAGTTTCAACAAAAAAACAAGCCTCTGAACAAGTAAGTAATTTGGCAAAAGAAACAAATCAATTTTTTGTTAATTATAGATGGTTAGGTGGAATGTTAACTAACTGGAATACAATTCAAAACTCAATAAAAAGAATGAGAAGTTTAGATGAACAACTTTTAAAGGAAGACATAGGATTTACAAAAAAAGAAATTCTTAAAATGGGTAAAGAACGAGATAAACTTCAAAGATCTCTTGGAGGAATTGCAGATATGAAAAAAGTTCCTGAAATGATTTTTATAATTGATACTAACATCGAGTCTTTAGCAGTTAAAGAAGCTATTAAACTTAGTATACCAATAATAGCAATACTTGACACTAATTCAGATCCAACAAATATAATTCATCCTATTCCAGGAAACGATGATGCAAGGAGATCTATTAATTTGTATTGTGACTTATTGAAAAATACAATTTTAGATGCTGAGAAATTTGTTGAAAAAAAAGAAATTAAAAAAGAAGACAAGAAGATACCTACAAAATTAGTTAAAAAAACTAAAGAAAAAAAATAAAAAATCGAAATGTCGAATAAAGATCTTCTAGATAATGTTAAAAAATTACGTGAATTAACAGGTGTGGGTTTTAAAGACTGTAAGTTGGCCATAGATGAGAATAATGGTGATATAGAAAAATCAGTTGAATTTTTAAGAAAAAAAGGAATTGCAAAAGCAACAAAAAAAATGAGTCGAACCGCCTCTGAAGGTTTAGTTTTAGTTGAAGAAATAAATGGTGAAGTTTCAATCATTGAAATAAATAGCGAAACAGACTTTGTTGCAAAAAATAATGACTTTATAGCATTCTGTAAAGAAATTTCAAAAATATGCTTTACCCAAAAAGGAGATTTAGAAAAAATAAATAATTTCTTAATGAAAAATAAAGTAAGTGTAAAAGATAATTTAATAGATTTGATTGCTAAAATAGGAGAAAAAATTATAATTAGAAGATCTCAATTTTTTGATAATCATAATGGCAATAATTATTACTATGTTCACGGCAGTATAGAAAAAAAAGTTGGAAAAATTATATCCGTTGTAAAATTAAAATCTACTGATAGCTCAAATAAAGAGTTAGGTTCAAAAATTGCAATGCATATAGCTGCTTCAAACCCTCTTTCTATAGATAAAGATAACCTTGATAAAAAAATTTTAAACAAAGAATTAGAAATTATCAAAGCCGAACTCTTAAATAGTGGTAAAAAACCAGAAATGATAGATAAAATTTCAGCTGGAAAAATTAATAAATTTATTTCAGACAATACACTTTTAAATCAAGTTTGGATTATGGACCCAAAAATGAAAGTTTCTGATGTACTTAATGAGGTTAAAGTAATAGACTTTGCAAGGTATAAAGTTGGCGAAGGAATATAATTTTTATGAGTACAAATTTTAATGAAAAAAATTATTCATTAAAAATGGATAAGACAGTTCAATCATTAAAAAAAGATATTTCTACATTAAGAACTGGTAGAGCTAATGCATCAATGCTGGATACTATAAGAGTAGATGTGTACGGCCAACAAATGCCAATTAATCAAATAGGTACAGTGAGCGTACCTGAAGCTAGACTAATATCTATTCAAGTATGGGATGAAACCAATGTAGGTTTTGTAGACTCAGCAATTAAAAAATCTGATCTTGGTGTAAACCCTCAGATTGATGGTCAAATTCTTAGGATAAGAATTCCAGATTTAACCGAAGAAAGAAGAAAAGATTTAATTAAAATTTTGAAAAATATGATTGAAAAAAGTAAAGTATCAATAAGAAATATTAGAAGAGAAGCTAATGAAGAACTTAAAAAAAACTTAAAAGAAAAAAAAATTAGTGAGGACGAAAATAAGAATCTTGAGAAGAGTATTCAAAAAATAACAGATGAAAAAATTAAATCTGTAGAAATAATTTTAACAGAAAAAGAAAAAGAGATAATTCAGATATGAATAAACTCAACCATGTTGCGTTTATCATGGATGGTAACGGCAGATGGGGACTTAAAAAGAAAAGAAGTCGAAACTATGGGCATTTAAAAGGTGTTAACACGGTTCAAAAAGTTGTTAAATTTTCTATCAAACTTAAAGTACCAATTATTACATTTTATGTTTTTTCTACAGAGAATTGGAGAAGACCAAAAACTGAAATAAATTTTTTATTTAACTTAATAAATGCTTATTTTAATAAAGAGATTAAGAATGTAATTAATAATGGAATTAAAATAAATATTATGGGTAGAATATCCCAACTACCAAAAAAAATTAAAAAAGTATTAAATGATACAATAAAAAAAACAGCTAATAATAAAAAAATAACAGTAAACTTAGCTATCAATTATGGTTCAAAACAAGAAATATCCGAAGCATTCATTAATATTTATAAAAAAAAAAAGAAAACAAGGATTTCTGAAAAATTAATTGAAAACAATTTATACACTAAAAGCTTACCAAATCCTGATATTCTAGTCAGAACAGGTGGTCAGAAAAGATTGAGTAATTTTATGTTATGGCAATTAGCATACTCAGAACTTTATTTTTTAAATAAACTTTGGCCAGATTTCAATGAAAGTGATTTACTTCATATTATTAAAGATTATAAAAAGATAAAAAGAAACTTTGGTGGGATTTAAATGACTTTAGAACTTAAAAAAAGATTTGTAACATCAATATTTTTAATAATTTTTTTTTATTGTATTTTTATAGATAAGAACTTTCTAGCAATTAGTTTGATTTTGGTAAGTTTAATTTCATTTTATGAATTTATTAAAATGAATTTTAAAATTTTTAAAAATAAAAGGGCGCTTAGATATATTTTAAATACTATATTTATTTTATACATATTTATACTCTCATTAATTTTATACACTTTTATTTTAAGCCCAAGCACCGTAATGGTTATAATACTTACTTTTTTAATTTGCATTGCTTCTGATATTGGAGGGTATGTTTCTGGAAAAATTTTTAAGGGAAAGAAACTTACAAAGATAAGTCCTAATAAAACCATATCCGGAAGTTTAGGTTCATTTGTATTTTCAATACTTATAATTTATCTTTTTTCTTTTTTTAAATTACTTAGTATAGATTTTAGACTAATTATTTTTGCTTTAATAACATCTTTATTTTGTCAACTTGGAGATATTCTTTTTTCTTTTTTAAAACGTAAAGCAAAAATTAAAGACACCGGCAACATATTACCTGGGCATGGTGGTGTGCTAGATCGAATAGACGGCATACTTTTTGGAATACCAGTGGGTATTTTAACTTTATACCTTTTATCAGTATGAAAAAAAATATTTCAATACTTGGATCAACAGGGTCTATAGGAGAAACTACTTTAAAAATTATAAAAAAAAAAAACAACCTATTTAGCGTAAATATATTGGTTGCTAATTCAAATTATAAAAAAATTAGAGAGCAAATAAAAAAATTTAAACCAAAAATCTTTATTATAAAAGATAAAAAAATTTTTTTAAAAGTAAGTCAAGATTTCAAAAACCATTCTACAATTATACTGAATCATCACTATAATATTCCGCAAAAATATAAAAAAAATGATTTTATAATTTCTGCAATACCTGGATTAGTCGGTTTAGAACCAACTATCTTTTTTATAAAATATACCAAAAAAATTTTACTTGCTAACAAAGAGTCAATTATATGTGGTTGGGAAATTATTTCAAAAACTGCCCGCAAATATAAAACTAAAATTATACCAATTGACTCAGAGCATTTTTCTATTCAAAAACTGATAAAAAATCATAAAAAAGAAGAAATAGAAAAAATATTTATCACAGCTTCAGGTGGACCTTTTCTAAATTTAAAGAAAGATAAGTTTAAGAATATTAATCCAAATCAAGCAATAAACCATCCTACATGGAACATGGGAAAAAAAATTTCAATAGACTCTGCCACTATGATGAATAAAGTTTTAGAAATTTTAGAGGCTCAAAAAATATTTCCTTTTTCTGTTGATCAATACGAAATTGTGATTCATCCTCAATCCTTAGTGCATGCAATAGTGAAGTTTAAAAATGGAGTTGTTATGTTTTTATACCACGAAACAAATATGATTATACCTATTGCTAATGCTTTATTTGATTTTGACATTAATATTAATGATTTCATTAATAGAAAAAAAAGTAAAATTGGTAATCTTAATTTTTTAAAAGTGGATGAAAAAAAATTTCCAGTCGTTAAACTTTTGCCCAAATTGAACAAGTTTATATCAGGCCCTATAATTATCAATGCAGCTAATGAAATATTAATTGATCACTTTTTAAAAAGAAAAATTAGTTATAACTCAATTTCTAAATACTTATCTCTTGTTTTAAAGAACAAAAATTATAGAAAATATGCTATACAGAAGCCATCAAATTTGAATAAAATTAACACTATTGATAATTGGTCTAGAAATGTAACTTTAGGAATTATTAATGCTAAAAAATATTAAAACACGATGAAAAAATTTTTATTAATCATAACTTTTTTTCTCTTTAGTTACGCTAATGCTGAGGTTGTAAAAAAAATAGAAATAAATGGAAATAAGAGGATTAGCACTGAGACTATTAAAGTTTATGGTGATATTGAACTCAATAAAGATTATTCAAATCTTGAATTAAATAATATAAGTAAAAATTTATATTCAACTGATTTTTTTGAAGACGTACAATTAAGTCTATCTAATGGTATTTTAAAAATCTCCTTAAAAGAATATAAAGTAATTAATTCTATAATTTTAATAGGCGAAAAAACAAATAAATTAAAAAAAGCAATTTTGGAAAGACTAAAACTTCAAAACAATTCTTCATTTATTAAAAGTCAACTTACCGAAGATATACAAACTATAAAACAAATTTACGGTTCTATTGGATTTAATTTTATTAAAGTTGATGCTAAAACAGAGGAGTTTTCCAATAATAGAGTTAATTTAATTTTTGATATTGATAAAGGAGAAAAAACTAAAATTTCTTCAATTAATTTTATTGGTGATAAAAAAGTAAGGGAAAGACGTTTAAGAGATTTAATAGTTTCTGAAGAAGACAAATTTTGGAAATTTATTTCTAAAAATACTAATCTTAGTAAAGCAAACATAGAATTAGATAAAAGATTACTTAAGAAATATTATAAATCTATCGGGTATTATGACGTTCAAATTTTAACGAGTAGTGCAGAGGTAGACGAAATGAATAAAACTTCGTTGACATTTAATATTGATGCAGGAAATAGATATAAAATAAACAAAATAACAACAAACATAGATCCAGTATTTGATAAAACTCTTTTTCTTCCATTACAAAAAGAGTTTAATAAAAAAATTGGAAAATATTATTCGCCTTTACATGTGAAGGATATATTAGATGAGCTAGATTTATTAATAGACAACAATGATCTACAATTTGTTGAACACACTGTTAATGAGATTATTGACTCAGAAAATATTGAAGTTAAAATTAATATTTTTGAAGGAGAAAAATTATTAGTTGAAAGAATAGATATAAAAGGCAATACAATTACTAACGAGTCAGTAATTAGATCAGAACTTCTATTAGATGAAGGAGACCCATTCAACAAGCTTAAACTTGAAAAGTCAGTTGCTGAATTAAAAGCTAGGAATCTTTTTGCTAATGTCAAAGAAGTTGTAAATGAGGGTTCTTCAAAAGATCTCAAGAATATTGAAATTTCTGTCGAAGAGAAGGCTACTGGAGAAATAAGTGCTGGAGCTGGTGTTGGTACAAATGGTGGATCTTTTCAATTTGCAGTTATAGAAAACAATTGGATGGGACGCGGTATCTCTGTTGACACTTTTGTAAATGTAAACAAAGAACAGTTTGAAGGGGGTGTAGATTTTACAAATCCTAATTATAACTTTACTGGAAATTCTTTAACATATGGTGTTTCAACTCAAACAATAAATAGGCCTTCTTCAGGTTATGAAAACAATCAATATAGCTTAAAAGTAGGCACTGGTTTTGAACAGTATAAAAATACATTTATTTACCCTAATTTAAACTTTACATTTGAAGAATTAACGGCTGAGTCAAATGCATCTACCTCAATAAAGAAGCAAGACGGTGATTTTTCTGATCTCACATTTAATTATGCTATAAAATATGACAAAAGAAATAGAGTTTTCAGACCAACAAGTGGATTTGTATCTAGATTTCAACAAGTACTCCCAATTTATGCAGATACTCCTTTTTTAAGAGATACATATACTTTTTCTAATTATAAAGCTTTTGGAGAAGGCATAGTTACTTCTGCAAAATTTTATGCGAGTCATGTACTTGGTTTTGATGAAGATGTACGAATAAGTAAAAGAATTAATTTACCCTCAAATAGAATTAGAGGATTTCAAGCTGGTAAAATAGGTCCTAAAGATGGATCAGATTATGTCGGAGGCAATTATGCAACAGCCTTATCTTTAGAGGCAAATCTTCCAAAGTTATTGCCAGAAGCTGCAAGAACAGATATCGGGTTATTTATTGATGCTGCAAACTTATGGGGCGTAGATTATTCCAGTACAGTTGAAGACTCTAACAAAATTAGATCTTCAGTAGGAAGTTTTATTAGCTGGACATCTCCAGTAGGACCTATGTCTTTTATTCTATCTCAAAATTTAACCAAAGCTGGCACAGATAAAACTGAGTCATTTAATTTCAAATTAGGTACAACATTTTAAAAAATGAAAAAACTATACGCCTCTTTAATCACTATATTCTTTTTGATTTTTAATACAGTTAATTTAAATGCAGATAGTTTGTATTTTGTAGATTTTAAAAAAGTTCTTAACGAAAGTATTGCGGGTGCAGATGCTCAAAAAAGAATTAAAGACAAATATTCAAATGACACAAAAAAGATAAATAATATTGAAAAAAAACTCAAAAAGGAGGAGCTGGAGATAATAAAACAAAAAAAACTCATTACTAATGAGGAATATCAAAAAAAAGTAAGTGAGTTAAGAAAAAAAGTTGCTGATCTTCAAAAAGAAAAACAAAAGTCCTTTAAAGATTTAACAAATTTAAGAAATGATTCTAAAAAAAAATTACTTCAACTTCTTAATCCTTTAATGAAAGATTATATGGAAAAAAATAAAATAAGAGTAATTTTAGATAAAAAAAGTATTTTATTAGCAGATAGTAATTTTGATTTAACATTAAAAATTATGGATCTTCTTAACAAAAAAGTTAAATCTTTAAAATAATTTAATGGCAGAAAATATTTTTTTTGATAATAAAGGGCCTTTTAATTTAAAAGAATTATTTCCCAACAATAATAAGATAGTTAACGCAAAGATTTTTAATATTAAAACTTTAAAAAATGCCAGTATAAAAGATATAACTTTTTTTGATTCAATTAATTACCAAGATTTAGCTATTAAAACTAAAGCTCAGTGCTGCATCACAACTGAAAAACTTCAAAAATATCTACCTGAAAAATGTCAAAGAATTGTTTCTAAAAGAACTCTATACGATTTGTCTATTATTATTAAAAAATTTTATCCAAGTGCAGACGTTGATTTTCCAGATAAAACATTAAGCAATCCTAACTTAAATCAATTTTTAGATGTAAAATTAGGTAATAATGTTTTAATTGGAAAAGGAGTTAAATTGGGTAAAAATGTTACTATAGGATCTAATTCAATTATAGAACATAACGTAAATATTGGAAATAATACTGTTATTGGTTCTCAAGTTGTTATTAAAAATAGTTTAATAGGAAATAATGTGACTATCCAGGATGGATGTAAAATAGGTCAAAAAGGATTTGGATTTATTCCTTTTAAAGATAAAAATGTCAAGTTTCCCCATATAGGCAAAGTAATTATTGAAGAAAATGTAGAAATAGCTTCCTCATGTACAATCGATAGAGGTTCTGTGGATGATACAATTATTGGAAAAAACTCTTACCTTGATAATCAAGTGCACGTCGCTCATAACGTAAAAATTGGAAAAAATTGCATGATAGCTGGTCAAGTAGGATTTGCTGGCAGCACAATTTTGGGTGATAACGTCTCAATAGGTGGGCAAGCAGGAATTTCAGGCCACCTTAAAATTGGAAACAATGTAAAAATTGGAGGAGGCAGTGGTGTAATAAAAAATGTCGAAGATAATTCAACAGTTATGGGATATCCGGCCATTCCTTACAAAGATTTTATAAAAAAATGGAAAAGCAATGTCTAATTCAATTGATAAGAAAAAAATAGAAAGTCTTTTACCACATCGTGAACCAATGTTGCTAATTGATAAGCTGATTAACATAGTTCCTTTAAAATCAGCAACTGCAATAATGAATGTAAAAAAAAATGCATTTTATGTTCAAGGCCATTTTCCCGGTCAACCAGTAATGCCTGGTGTTTTAATAGTAGAAGCTTTTGGTCAAGCAGCGGCAGCTTTAACAGCTCACGGGATTGATCCAAAAGAGTATGCCAATAAACTAGTTTATTTAATGGGAGTTGATAAGGCTAGATTCAGAAGCCCAGTTATTCCGGATTGTGAACTTCATCTAGAAATAGAAGCAATTAGATCTCATGGAAGAGTTTGGAAATATAAAGGGGTAGCTAAAGTTAATGGAAAAAGAATGGCTGACGCGGAATGGTCTGCTACTATTGTAGACAGAAAATAATGATACACAAATCAAGCATAATAGATTCTAAAGCTAAAATTTCAAAAAATGTTAAAATAGGTCCTTTTTGTTATATAGGTCCAAATGTACTTCTTGATGAAAATGTAGAGTTAATATCTAACGTTCACATAGAAGGTGATACTAAAATTGGAAAAAACACAAAAATTTTTCCCTTTGCAAGCATTGGAACCCAGCCTCAAGATTTAAAATTTAAAGGTGAAAAAAATAGTTTAGAGATTGGAAAAGATAATTTGATAAGAGAGTATGTTACAATTAATCCAGGAACAGAAGGCGGAGGATCTAAGACAATTATAGGTAATAATTGTTTATTTATGATTTCATCTCATATAGCTCATGATTGTAAAATTGGAAATAGAGTAATTATTGCAAACAATGTACCTTTAGGGGGACATGTAACAATAGAAGACTCAGTTATAATAGGTGGAAATTCAGCAGTACAACAGTTTACAAGAATAGGTAGGCTAGCGATGATTGGAGGAATGACAGGTGTATTGAAAGATGTAATCCCTTTTGGTCTTTCAATTGGAAACAGAAATTACTTACAGGGACTTAATCTAATTGGACTTAGAAGACAAAAATATGAAAATCAAAAGATTATGGGCTTAGATAAGGCCTACAAAGAAATATTTGCTTCAAAAAATTTACATGAAAATCTTAGTCAAATAAATGGAGAACATAAGGGTAATGAACTTGTGGATGAAGTAATTGCTTTTATAGAGAAGGATAAAAAGAGACCTATTTGTTCACCTGAAAGCTAAGGTAATTATGATTGGGCTTATATTTGGAGAGACAGAATTTCCCCGAAAAATTTTAAAAAAAATAAAAAATAAAAAAAAATATTTAATTATTGATTTATCAAAAAATAAAAACTTTAAGAATGACAAAAATTCTTATTCAGTAGAATTAGGACAATTTGGTAAAATTATTAAACTATTAAAAGAAAATAAATGTAAAAAAATTTTATTTGCTGGCAAGGTTAAAAGGCCTATATTTAGTCAAATACGCTTGGATTTAAAGGGTGTTTACTACATGCCAAGGTTGATTAAGTGTTCTAAACTTGGCGATGCTGCTATTTTAAAAGAAATAATAAATATTTTTAAGATTGAAAAAATTAAGACAATTAGCTCATTATTTTACAATCCAGAATTATCATTAAAAAAAGGAAACTATACAAAAATAAAGCCTAATATAGAAGATAAGAGAAATATAAAAAAAGCTATTATTACATTGAATAAAATAGGAAAATATAATTTTAGCCAAGGTGTTGTTGTAAGAAATAAAAAAGTAGAAGCTATAGAAGGTAAAAATGGTACTCAAAAAATGCTTAAAGAATGCATTACAAAGAAAAATATTAACAAAGGTGTATTAGTTAAATTTCCCAAAAAAAAACAAGATATTAGAATTGATTTACCTACAGTTGGTATAAAAACTTTTAAACAATGTAAATTAGCAAAGATTAAAGGAATTGTACTAAAAAATAAATTAAATGTTTTTCTAGAAAGAAAAAAATGTATCAGTTACGCCAATAAAAATAGAATGTTTATATTAGTTCAATGAAAAAAATATTTATACTAACCGGAGAGCCATCTGGAGATAAATTAGCTTCAAAAGTAATTACTAATTTGAGAAAAATAAATTCAAACATAGAATATTTATCTGTAGGAGGTGAAAGTCTTCAATCTTTAGGTATTAGATCTATTTATAATTTAAAAGACATTACTTATTTAGGTTTTACAAATGTTATTCTAAATTTGTTTAAGATTAACAAAAAAATTAATCAAACTGTTCAAGCTATTATCGATTATAATCCTGATATTTTGTTTACAGTAGATAGTCCTGATTTTACTTTAAGAGTAGCAGAAAAAGTTAAAAAAAAAAATCAAACGATTAAAACAATCCATTATGTCGCTCCTCAAGTCTGGGTTTGGAGAGAAAACAGAGTTAAAAAGATTAAAAATTTCATTGATCATATTTTATTATTATTTAATTTTGAAAAAAAGTATTTTGAAAAAGAAAAAGTTAGTTGCGAATTTGTAGGTCACCCACTGTTAGAAAATAATGAACTAAGTAAAATTGATATCAGTCAAATCATTGGAAATAATAAATCATTAATTTCTATTTTTTCCGGAAGTCGCAAGTCTGAAATTACTGTATTGATGCCTATCTTATTAGATTTTATAGAATCGATGAGTAAAAGATATAAGGATATTACTTATGTTTTTCACTCTACGAAACAATATTATCAATTAGTTCAATCATATATTAAAAAAAGCAATCTATCTAATTGTGAAATAGTTAGCGATGATAAAATAAAATCTCATATTTTAAGAAAATCTATTTTTGCAATTGCAAAGTCAGGAACTGTTTCTTTAGAAATTTGTAATGCTAAGATACCTTCAATTATTATTTATAAAATGAACTTTGTAAACTTTATAATAGTGAAAAGTCTCATTAAAACAAGATATGCTAATATTATTAACTATGCTTCAAATGAAGAAGTAATTCCAGAATTACTGCAATCAAATTGTAATTCAAAAAATATTTTTAAAATAGTAAGTAGTTTCTTAGATAACCCCGATAAAATAAAAGAACAGATAGAAAAAACTCAAACAGTATTAAAAGAATTTAAAATTAATAAGTCTTCTTCAGAATTAGCAAGTATAGCACTAAATAAATTTTTATAATGTTAATTTACACACACCCAGATTGTTTATTAAAGAATAATGGTTTAAATCACCCTGAAAGAAAAGAAAGGTTAGATAGTATTTTAACGTCGATTAAAGAAATTCAAGATATAAAAATTATTTTTAAAGATGCACCTCTAGCTGATTTAAATACAATATCTTTAGTTCATCCAAAGATATATATTGAACAAATATTTTCAAAAATTCCTAAAACAGGTTTAATAGGAATAGAAAAAGAACCTCATGCAGATACAATATTGTGTCCTTATAGTAAAAATTCTATTTTAAGGTCTTGTGGATCAGGCATAGCTGCTGCTGATGATTTAATGAATAAAAATGAAAGAATTTTTTGCGCAGTTAGACCTCCTGGCCACCATGCTGAGACAGAAAAAGCTATGGGTTTTTGTTTTATTAACAATATTGCTGTAACTGCTAGATATTTACAAAAAAAATATAAGATAAATAAAGTTGCAATTATTGATTTTGATGTTCATCACGGGAATGGAACACAAGAAATATTCTACAACGATAAATCAGTCGCTTATGCTTCTTCTCATGAATTTCCTTTATTTCCTGGTTCTGGTTCAGAGCATGAGACCGGAGCAGGTAATATTTTTAATGTTACTTTAAAATCTGGTACTAAAAGCAAAGAATTTATAAAAAAATTTGAGCAAAGAATTATAGGCCCAATAAATAAATTTAAACCAGAAATAATATTAATATCAGCTGGTTTTGATGCTCATAAGCGTGATCCTCTAGCAAATATTAATTTAGATTCTAAAGACTTTTACATAATAACAAAAAAAATAGTTGACCTGGCTAACATTCATTGTCAAGGAAGAATAATTTCTTTCTTAGAGGGAGGCTACGATTTAGTAGCCTTGTCAGAGTCTATAAAAGAACACTTGACAGCATTACAAACCTAAAAAAAATTTTTGCCTCCATTTAAGTAGGCGCATTTCTCACAAGTATTATCGATTTTAGGTGGCTCATCTAAATTTAAAACATTTTTCATTTCTTCCAATTTTGTATCAATCCATGATGTGTCAACTCGATATGGTATTAAAGTAGTTTTAAAATCTATTTTATTATCAAATTTATGATTTTTTTTCTCACCATTACATACATAAAAATAAGATAGATCAGAAACTTTAAAATTCATTTTTCTTAAAATATGAACGTAAATATCCATTTGAAGTTTGTAGCTCAAATGCCATTTTGATTCGAGATAAGATGATACAGTAACAGGAAATGTTGATGATTGAGCTTTATAGTCAACTACAATTAAATTTTTTTGATTTAAATCAAACCATAAATCATCAATACCTCCATGAATAATTAGATTAGTTTTTTCATCCAAGTAAGAAATTCCTCCTTTTAAAGAATTTCTCCATACATCTAAATTTTTATGTTTATAGGGGACAAAATTTAAATTATGTTTTACCATTATTGGGTGTGGTTTTTGCTCTTCTCTATAAAGATCAAATTCTTTTTTTAATAACTCATCAACAGCTACATTAAGAGCCCAACCAGGCAAAGATGGTTCTTTTAAACCTTTTACTCGGTCTAAATAAAAACATCTTTTACAACTCAAAAAATTAAAAAATTTAGATCTACTTATTTTAAAAGGAGTATTTAATTTTTTATCGTAAATTGAGTTTTTTCTAGTTCTGAAAGATAAAGCTTCTTTCATTTAAATTTGTTTTAATCTTTTAACTACTTCTGTTTTACTTAAAGACAAAATAACATCATATAAACCTGGACCAAATCTTGATCCACACAAAGCAATCCTTAGTGGCTGCCCTACACCTTTAAAATTAGTTTTGTGTTTATCTATAAGGGATTTAATAACAGGCTCTAGAGTTTCTTTAGATAATGAACTTAATTTTTCATACTCGGTAATAAATTCTTTTATTACATCCCTAGAAAAATTATCTATTAGACTTTTATCTTCTGAATTTATTTCAATTTTGTCTTTAATGATATATTGCGCATTATTCCAAATATCTTCTAATGTTTTAGCTTTATTTTTTAAAAATTCGATTGATTTAATAAGAGCGGATTCCTTTGATTGATCTATTTTTGTTTTATATTTTGATGTAAATTCTTTAAAAAATTTGAATAAATCTTTTTCATTTATAGTTTTAATATAAGTTTCGTTTAGTGAGAGTATTCTTGCCATATCTAATTTTGATGGAGATTTACCAACTCCACCTAAATCGAATAAATCTATACTTTCTTGTTTTGTAAAAATTTCTTTGTCTTTATAAGACCAGCCTAATCTTAACAGATAATTTCTCAAAGCATCAGGCATAATACCTATTTTAATATAATCTTCTAATGTAGAGGCATTGTCTCTTTTTGATAATTTTTTACCTTTCTCACTATGAATTAAAGGAATGTGTGCAAAGTTTGGAACTTTCCAGTCCATAGCTTCATATATTTGCTTTTGTTTAAATGAATTTATTACATGATCATCTCCTCTAATAACATGCGAAATTTTCATTTCATGATCATCAACTGTAGCAGACAATTGATAAGTAGGAGATTTATCTTTTCTTAAAATAACAAAGTCTTCAATTGTAGAATTTGAAATATTTCTTTCACCTTGAACTAAGTCATTGATAACTGTATTACCAGAAATTTTACTTTTAAATCTTATAACTGGCTTTACTTCTTTGGGAATTTGGAGATCTTTTGCATCTCTCCATTTTCTATTGTAAACATAAGGAATTCCTTTTTTTTTACATTTATCTTTTTGCTCGATAATTTCATCTTCAGAACAGTAACATTCATATGCATAACCTTTTTTAACTAATTCTTCTGCAATAGCTACATGTTTTTTGATATTTTTAGATTGAATATATTCCTCACCATCATGATCAATTCCAATCCATGCTAACGATGAAATAATTTGTTTTTTGAATTGATCTTTAGATCTTTCTTTATCAGTATCTTCTATACGCAAAAAATATTTACCTTTATTTTTTTTTGCTAGTAGCCAATTAAATAAAGCAGTTCGGACTCCACCGATATGTAAAGGCCCAGTAGGAGAGGGCGCAAACCTACAAATAAAAAGCATTTAAATTAATTAGACTATTTTAATGAAAGTTTCTATATAAAGAAACAAGTTTACCTTGAATTTTTATTCTGTTAGCAGCATAAATTTTTGTATCATAATTACGATTTGCAGCTTCTAAAGCTATAGTATTACCTTTTTTTCTAACTCTTTTTAATGTAGCCTCTTGATCATCGATTAAAACAACTGCGATTTGACCATTATCCACATTTGAAGCTTTTTTAACTATTACTGTGTCACCATCAGTTATCCCAGCTTCTATCATCGAGTCACCTTTAACTTTTAAACCATAATGTTCACCATTATTTTGCAAATCTTCAGGCAAAGCAACTCTATCAACTTCTTGTTGAATTGCCTCTATAGGCGTCCCTGCTGCTATACTTCCTAAAATCGCAACATCAGAGGATTTGCCATTATTTTGATCTAAACCACCCTTAATTACACTTGGGGTAAAAGTATTAAAAATATCATTTGCACTAGCATTTTCAGGAAGCTTAACAACTTCTAATGCTCTGGCTTTATGTGCCAATCTTTTTACAAAGCCTCTTTCTTCAAGGGCGGAAATAAGTCTATGAATTCCTGATTTCGACTTTAGGTTGAGCGAATTTTTCATCTCTTCATACGATGGAGATATACCTGTAGAACGTATCTTTTTATTGATATAAATTAGTAAGTTTTTTTGTTTTTTTGTAAGCATAGAACAAACCTCGTACATTAATGTTCTATAAAAGTTCTATTTAAATTACAACTCTAAATAAACCGCAATTTTATTGAATTATTTGAGAAAATCTTTTCATTAGCTCTTCAGGATTGTCAGATTTTAAAAGTGATTCACCTATTAAATAATTTTTGATACCCGTTTTATCAAATATATATTTAGCATCATTTTCATTTTTTATTCCACTTTCAGATAATAAAGTTCCTTTGTGACTCTTCACAACCTCAAAAATTGATATTGTATTATTAATTGAGACTTCAAGCGTTTTTAGATTTCTATTATTTATCCCTATTATTGCTTGATCATACTTTAATGCTTTTTCAGCTTCTCGTTGATCATGTACTTCAACAATAACCGATAGATCTTGTTTTAAAGCTTCTGAATAAATTTCGTCTGCTTGACTAGAGCTAAGTGCATCAATAATAATTAAAATACAGTCACATCCAAAACTTTTTGATAAAGAAACTTGGTAAGGATCTATAAAGAAATCTTTTGCTAAAACAGGTATATTAAATTTATTCTTAATATCTTTTATGTATTCCAATTTTCCTAAAAAATGTTTTTCTTCTGTTAATACTGATAAACATGTGGCTCCATTTTTAACATACATTTTGGCAATATCCATATGGTTAAACTCTTTGACAATAACGCCGGCTGATGGACTGGCTTTTTTAATTTCAGAAATTAAAGAAATTCCTTTATTATTTTGAATTGTTTTTTTGAAATTATTAAAAAAATTTAAATTTTTAATTTTTTTTTCTAAAGAATCTAAAGAATTATTTTTTTTAATTAAATTTAAAGTTTCTTTTTTATCTTGTATTATTTTTTCTAATATATTTGCCATTAAGCTGATTGTATTTTAGCTAAGTGTTTAAAAACATTTCCAGATTTTAAATGTTCTGTAGCTTTTTTAAATGCATCTTTAAAATCAAATTCCCTACCTGAAACGATCAAGCCAGCTGCTACGTTTAAAGCTACAGCTTTAGAAAATTCATTGTCTTCACCTTTACATATTTCAATTATTTTTACAGAATTATATATCGCATTTTTACCTTTTAAATTATTTTTATTATTTGAATTAATTCCAAGTTCTTTTGGATCTATTGTAAATTCATTTATATTATTATCTTTTAATTCAACC
>MDTC01047507.1_pt1 | contig 40567 bp, 31 predicted proteins | sample 811181 | NCBI WGS metagenome assembly MDTC01 (sample SAMN05326644, study PRJNA326480) | marine metagenome | isolation source: seawater | place: Pacific Ocean: North | collected 2011
CGACATTGATTTCTTCAGTCAAATATGCGCACATACCTAATCCATCACATGCTTGAAGTCCAATTGTATATTTCCCAGATTCATTCCATACAGGAGTAATTCGATAGATGGGTGAATTTTCTGGAACGATGTAATCATCTGTCGCATCACCATTTCCATCTTCATCAAATTCTAGATTAATATCCCATTTGACTACGAGTTCTGATTCAATAAACTCATCCTTATCAAATAATGAACCATCGTCAATATTCATATCTCTGTAAATCAATTTATTCTGATCAAGTTCAATATCAGAGATGTTAGCAGATAAATAAATCGATTGTTCAATAATTATTTCATCAGGAATTGAGATGTCCTCTATTACAGGAGGGTTATCAACTACAATAGTAAAAGATTCTCTACTGACATCACCAGTTCCAAATGCATCTCTAACAGTTAGAGTAACTGTATATGCACCAGGACTTGAGTATGAATGCCAAGGCGATGATTCATGATTAAGAGGTGAAGCATCTCCAAAATCCCAGGTGTATTCTACCAATCCATTCCAGTCTTCTAGCATTGCATCAAGTGGAGCAAATTTACCTTCAAACCTTCTATCACCGTCTCTCGTACCATCTGAATCAAAGTATAGCATCAGATTCGGTGCTGTAAATGTATTATCATTTTCATCAAAGGTATGAGACCATGCATCCGGAATGAAGCCTTCAGGTCTTGGAGTAGTATCAGTTACTTGTTGACCTGCGACCCAAGCATCTAGAATTTTTACTGAAATTATAGGTAAAGGATTGGCAATTCTAATCGTCATAGTCCTAGTCAAACTTTGAGCCCCTTCTTCATCGATAACGAATAAACTTACAACATGGACTCCCGGTTCTGTAAAGGTAAATGTTGATTGAGGTTTGTCGCCAAAGTTTCCATCACCAAATGACCAGTTGAAAGAGAGATCACTAGAATCCCCCATTGTCCCATCGATATCAAAGGAATTTCGGCCATCGAATGTGTATGGTACATCAACTAATCCATCTTCAGCTCTAAAATCAATCAATGAATTTCCTTCATCATCATTGACTCTAACCAAGAAATCAGCAACTGGGACTTGATTGAGTACATTAATGAATATTTGAGTAGAAGATTCGCTACCATCATCATCAGTTACAGTCAGAACTGCCGTCTTTAATCCAGGTGAATTCCATGAAGGATTTGGATATGCAACAGTAGATGTGGTTTCTACGAAATCATCACTCTTGTCTGTAATTCCTCCGCCAAGATTGACACCTTCGGGAAAGTTCCATTCATATTGAATGATAAATCCATCATCGTCTGTAAACACGTCAGGCATTAGAATTGAAGTGTATGTATAAGTGGTTAGATTATCTGTAAAAATCTGATATGGCACTCTATTATTCACATATACAAGAATACTCTTCTGACCACTGTTTATTCCATCAAAGACTGTCAGTGTGAGATTGAAGGTCACATTTTCTCCAGTAATATCTCCCCATTCATGCTGAGCAAGGTACATTCCAATTCCTGAATCGATGTCACCATCTCCCCAATCCCACTGGTATTGTAAATTTTCAACAGGAACATTGTCTGAAGATTTTGAGGCTGAAAATTGAATTAGTTGGTCTGTAAAAATACTTATTTCTGTATCAATAACTAAGTTATTGACCGAAATAACAGGAACTGGCATTGAGTCATCTGTGACGTTAACTTGATGTATTTCGATATCTGACCAAGTATTTCCTTGGTCCATGATCCTTAGAGTTGAGTTGTATACTCCAATGTATTGATAAGATCTAGTTGGAGACTTTAAAGAAGATGTAACACCATCATCAAAATCCCAAGCATAGGCGACTGGCGAATCTAAATATGGAAGTGAATTATTATCAAAGGATAAGCCCCATGCGTCAAATCCACCACCACTAAACTCAATATTTTCCCAAGTTTGAGTTTGATTGGATGAAATACTACCATTTGCATTTGGTCGCATGTTGGAAAGTGCCAAAGGCGAAGAAGAAGCGCTATCGACTAAAGTTCCAATCATATCATACATGTCAAACTGGAACGTATAGGTGCCATCAAGCGGAGCAGTGAACCATATATCACTACTAGAATCTTGACCTCCGCCAGCAGAAATTCTATTGGAAATTGAGTCAACTAATTGTCCTGAAGAATCAATAACACTGATATCAACATCTAAGTCTTCAAAGAAAGCATTTGAAAATACATTAAAACTAATGTGAGAAGTATCGTCATTTCCATCTCCGTCTCTGTCCGATGTTTCAGTAGTATTGAGTGTTAGAGTAGCTGGAGAGGTGATTCTTGCTGCTTCGATATCGACTGTTCCTTGAGGGTATGAAGGTCCACATGAAGTATAATCGCAATCAGCCACAGTACTTGCATACCATGTTATTGCCCATACTTCATCGGTCAAATTTCCAAAACCTGGCACAAGTGCTGTTGCTACATTGCTTTGGAAATCTAAGTCAGTAACAGTAAGCAGGCCATCTACTGTAGATTTAGAAACTATAACTCCATCAAATTGGCTAACATCTGAAGTTAATCTAATGGTTAATGGGGCAGGAGAAGATGAGCCAGGAGTAAACTTGAATGCCCTAATACCCCAACCTTCCACAGAATTGCCTGTAGAAGACCAAGGAGTGCTCCAATCACTGTTGGTTGCGGCTGGTTGTACTCTGCAAAAGGATGCTGAAGAACAAGTAGGAGTCAAATCAAGGTTAGAAAATCCATATATCCCCTGGTCAGAATCTAGAACTGCAGCGATGGAAAAGTTGGCAAAAATTTGATTCATGGTTCGACCTATAGAACCACTTTGACCTGAAGGCGGAGATAATGCTAATTTTTCAACGCCCACACCACCGGTTGCCGAATCTTGAACCAATTGTCTAACTGCAGGACCTCCTCCAAGATGATCTGCTAGATACATTGTGAAGATGAAACCTGCTCCATAATCTGCAAACCTTTGATTCCACCAACGAACAGATAATTCGGATGCTTCAGTCCATTGATTAAGGTGACTAACTAGCGTTGAATCGGCTCCAAAACAGAGATAGATTGCTACATCTGCATTTCCTTCATCAATCCATAGATTTTCATATGGATCTTGTGCGTTGTGAAGTAAATGTTGTAATTCGTGAGCAATTATCGACTTACCCCAACTTAGAGTAATATCAGCAAAATCGACAAACACCGACTCCCTAGCACTGGCAAAAGATGGAGAAAAGTAACCTCCGGTGTTGAAGGCTCCATCTATGTCATGAACTATAATTTGAACTTGGCAATTATTGTCTATATCTGGAGGAGCAAGCCCTCTACCATCTTGGTAGTCTTTACCATAATAGGTAGTCATAGTGGGATAAATTGTACTATCCCAAGAAGATGCTAAATTATTCAAAACTGTGGATGATAGAGTCCTTCCTGTTTGGACTATGAAAGCAACTGTATTGGTAGTCTTGGCCACATATGCATTTATTGAGCCTCCGGATGTTGGCACACTTAATTCATCACCAACTAAGTGAGGGTTGCAAACTCTACCGCTAGACCTCCCTTGAGTAACTGGCTCATATTTCATATCTTCAACACCAGGACGTCCCGCATCAATCCAAGCCTGTTTCATGAAGCCATAGGCTGAAACTACCGGTTCTTGTTCATCAAAAAACAGATATTTAGAACCATTTTCCGGATTGAAGTCTTCGAGATCACCAATTATTATACCGCCAGCGTTGTAAGGAATTCTCTCTGTATCTTCGGCGGCGTCAGCACTTACTGAAGCAAAAATTGGCGACATCACAGAAATAAAAAATAGCGCAATCAAAAATAAGGCTTTATTGGAACGATTTTCCGACATAATAAACATCTCAAATAATTGCGATACTGCTATCTATTTGACCGAGTCGAAAAGAGGTATTTAAGGGTCAGTCTGCTAGGAGTCAATAATGCTCATGAATGTCGGGGTGAAAAAAGCATTTAGTAAACAACTAATTGCTCTAACTCTAATCATGTTCCTATTGCCTCACAGCAACCTTGTTTTAGCATTAGAAAATGGGCAAAAGCCCAACTATCAATCGAGTGAACCATGCGATTTTTATGATGATTTGATATTCAATTCCACCGCTGCCAACTCATCAATAAAATGGCAAGTCGACTTAGGTCACAGACTACCCGGTTCAGAAGCATCATATAATTTAAGAGAATCTATCAAAGAAAACTTAACTGAGTGGCAATTTAGAGAGGAGACTCATGCAAGAGAGGACTTCAATCTAACAAATCTTATTGCAACATATGAGCCTGAAAATTCTTCAGGGCAAGAAATTTTCTTCGTCGCTCATTATGATTCTAGAGACAGAGCTGAGAGAGATGAAAATGAGAGTATGCGCGACAAACCAATCGATGGTGCTAATGACGGCGCTAGTGGAGTTGCAGTACTAATTGAACTTGCTAAAATAATTCCTACTATGGAGTTAAACCATACTGTTAGACTACTATTTACTGATGGTGAAGACCAAGGCGTCAGACCTGGTATTTACGGTTCAAAGGCATGGGCAGAAAATAAAACAGATTCAGAATTAAACAAAATTTCTGCATTTATTGTTGTAGATATGATTGGAGATTATGACCTACATTTCACACATGTATGGCCGGGTTCTTCGGAACTTTGGCTAACTATTCAGCCACTAGCAGTAGCGACAGGTCTAGTGGATGGAGAACTTGATTGTAATGGAGACCCTGGAGATGATATCTTTGATATTGAAACCTCAAATGGAGTAATTGATGACCATGTTGCTGCACACGAGAGGGGCGTTCCTGCAATTGATTTAATCGACATTAGGTCTGGGGAAGGTGCTGAAAATTGGGGTGGCTATTGGCATACTCACAATGATACAATCGATAAAGTAAGTGCCCAATCACTAGGTAGGATTGGTGAACTATTAGAACTAGGTTTGAGAAGTTCTTCCTGGATTATAGAAATTGAAACTTTACAAGAAAATCAATCAAATCACATAATCGAAGAAATGGACGAGGAGGATTCAATAAATATCGAAACATTCACCATAGTTGGGTTGATATCTATTGTAATTATTTTTTGCTTATTTACGGTCATATTTTTACTTGATTATCGTATTAGAAAGGTATGAAATAACGCGGACTATTAGGGGAAGGGGTATTATCCGCGCACCTTCACACATGAATTGAGCGGAGGCCTAATTATGTCAGAAAAGAGTTTTGACGAACGCCGAGAGGCCCTCAAAGCTCGTGTAAAAAAACAACTCGAAGAATCCTCAATGCAAGATTCTGAACCCGAAATAATTGTTTCTCAATCAGAATTAATGATAGAGGAAGATAGTTTTGAAACTATGATGGAATTCGAGTATGACGATAAAGCAAGACTTAGGAAATTAGCAGCTGTTTTGATCTTAGTGGGCAGCCTTTTGGGAATTTTCAGTGGTGGAATTATTTTGCAAGGAAATCCTTCTGAATTACTAAATTCATCACTATTTGAGCAGACTCAGAGCGTTGATATTACTGGTCAAGCATTGGACATTGAGGGTCAAGCTATTTTCAATGCTAGTATCGAATTGGTTGATTATGAAAGTTCTGAAACACTACAAGTAACTTACACAAATGATAATGGTTATTTTCAGTTAAAGAATGTCAAATCTGAAACTATGTTGCTAAGAGTGTCTCTAGAAGGATATAACACGATAGAACGGACTTTCGATGCAGTTGATGGAATTATGCAACCTTTTACTATGAAAAATGGTAGTGAAATAACTAAAGAAACTGTTCAGTCAGAAGACTCTGGTTGGTCTTTAGAAGCGGCTGTTGGATTATCAACTTTCATTGGTGTGATGACTATTATTACTGGTATTGTAGGAATTCAAGCATCTGTTGAAACACGTCGTGCTAAGAGATATCGAAGGACTCAATATCTTGCTGGCATTAGTTTATTCAGTAGAGGTTTGATTTTATTTGGTCCAATCTTGATTTTAGTCGGAATGGGATTATTGACATTAACAAAAGAACAATTTGAAGATACTGAAGAGGTGTGAGGATGTATCTTATTTCCATCGAAGGAGGAGATGGTTCTGGTAAAGGTGAAGCGGCTAGAATAATTCAAGAATTAGTCAATGAGTATCCCTTTCCACAAGTACACCCAACTCATGAGCCAAGGCGGCATAGTGAACTTGGTAAACTCGCTCTTGATTCCGTAAAAACAGGCGATAGAACTCCTCTTCAAGAAGCAGGATTATTTGCGGCTGATAGATTAGACCATTCACATACTTGGATTAAACCACTATTAGAGAAAGGACATATCGTTATTTCAGATAGGAATATTCATTCATCTCTTATTTATCAAGGAATTGTTGGAAATCTAGGCATTGAACAAGTTTGTAAAATGAACTCTGCCGCTATGATACCAGACTTGGTAATATGGATTGATTGTGATCCTGAAAAGGCAATAAAAAGAATCCAGTCTGGAACACTGCGAATGACAAGTGAAAAACAAGAGTATTTTGAAACAACTGACATTCAAAAGAAAATTCGCAAAGGATTCAATGATTTATTATCAGGCAATATACAAGTTTCTAGCCCTTTTGACAAATGTTGTGTGGTTGGACCAATTCTCAATGAAGGTGGTTTAGATGAATTAAGAAGGAAACTACGAGATGAGTTACGCTCATTTTTCAATAGAAAGCCGGCTCCACTGAATGTAGACCCTGACCAAGTTGATAGATTTCTTCTCAGTACTCTTGTAAAAGATGTCAAAAAACAAACAAGATTACCTGGAGCACCAGAAATGAAAACTGCAATACATATCGGTTGGCTATCGGGAATGACTCCAAGTCAATGGATGAAACAAGCAGAAGATACATGGCCAAAGGTGAGTGCTAAAGAATATGATGTACCTGCAACTTCATACTCCCAATCATGCTGGTCAATTTTGGGGACCTTATCATTAATAGTTGGCTCTACTGAAGTCCCAAGGTTACACAAATCTCTAGGCCCTCATAGAATGGTCACTCAGAGACATACTCAAAGGTTAGTCAAGTGGCTTGAGCACGAAAGATGGATACATAAGCAACAATCGCATGTCCCATTTTCTGAAGCAAAAGTCTTCAAATTAAGAGATGATAAATTAGGCTATGGAAGATTAGCCCTGGCAATGTGGCCTTTGAGAGCTTCACTCGCATCTTGGAGAAGAGTCAATCCTAGTTCTAATTGGGATGACGCTCTTTCTGATATTTTGATGATTAAAGAAGAAAAAAACCCTCCTCCTTCAATTAGAAAGGCTGTTCAAAATGTCCTCAGTCGACTGGAAATGCTAACAAGTGGACATGAAGATTGCCCCACTCCAAGTAATATTGAAGAATTGATAATTTGGTGGAAAACTCCCCCGCCAAAATAGTATTATTCTTCCTCTTTTGATTTTAATTCAAACTTAGATCCACTAGGCAATGAGACCGAACTGGCTGATTTGAAAAATTTAGGGCGTGCTGAATATGCTGCACCTACCAAAATACCAAATCCAATTCCAAAGGCAATTCCTGTCAAAGGCCTTGTAAGATTATTTGATTCATAGGAAGTTAATAATTGTGTAAATCCATCAAAGATTAATGGTAAGCAGAAAATAATTCCCGTAATCAACCAGGCATAGGTTCTGTAATTCTTTCTATAGATTCCTTCAAGCCAACTATCAGGGAATAATGAAAGACAAGTGTCCTTGACTGTCCACCGATTATATCCTCTCCTAGAGAAAATTAAGCCACCGACTGCGATACCAAAAAACATCCCTACATCACGGGTACAAACCGGCATTTGATTTCCATTTATTTCCCATGACCTCTCATGTTTCATATGGCAATTGAAATCTCCAAATGCATAAATGAAGCCATTGTAAGGGTCTAATTTTAGCCAAGCAAATTTCTCTTCTTCTCCATCATTTCCAGATGAGTACTTTCCGTCTTCTGACATATAATCCAAAGCATTGGCTCTTGCATCTAATTCCGGAACTGAACCATTTGGTAGAAGGGTTGGGGAAAGGAAAAAAGAGACAAAGAAAAACCCAAAGATGCCAAAAATCCACATTCCGACTTTCTTTTCACGGTCCCTATCTGGCAAACCGTTTTTCTCCATGAATCAAAGGTCAAAAAGAAAAGATTTAATCATTTTCATGATAAGAGTCTTGATGTGTTATGGCTATTTGGTTAGCATGTGACAGAGCAAAAGGGTGACCCAGTAGGTCTTCGCATGGGCCTTCAAGCAGGTGCTTTGATAGGTTTATACTTAGGTTTCTCTTTAGCAACAATATCAGTACTAACAGATGCTGAAGAAATAAAAAGAACTGTCTATCTAATTTGCTTACCACCTTTCATTGTCTCTATTTTACTTGGACCATTTTTGGCAAAGAGAAGACGACCAGTTAAATTATCGAAGAAGCCACTTGAAGAAGCTAGAGAACTACTCACTCGATTTAATGAAGGCCAGGGAAGTTGGCGAGTTTTGAGCCATATATCGAGTGATGGAATGAACATTAGAATCGACATGCATAATTTGAAAAATGTTGAGGGGGTTGTGGAAGCAGCTCTAGAATTAGCAGACACTACTACTGTTAAGTTCATAGTGGGAAAAGGTAATGCCAAAAGTACATCACCAGAATTAAGAGATCGAGTTCTTTCAGTAGTTGAATCTAAGGTCAATATACTTAGGAGAACTAGAAAAGTTAAGTCAATTGAAGTCAGTCCTGAAAAGACAAGAGAGTATAACGAGTATCAAAGTAAATTGAATAAAGTTTTATTCACATTACTTCCAATTGTTTCATTTTTAGCTTGGTTAGAAATGAAAAAATGAAAAAGCAACCATCAAGACATCTTATCACCTACGATGATAAGGGGTGTTTATGCGCGAAGTTACCTTGTTTTGGAAGAGAGCAAGGTTGAGAAGTTTAGATATCGCCGAAATTTTGGAAATTTTCAAGCATTTGGAATTTCTTTCATATGTCAAAAGAGTACCTAAAGATGTTCGAATAATTGTAAAAGCACACTTTTGTGAAGGGAAAACGATATCCGACATAGATGATTTACATTTCCTAGATCTATTAGAGATAATTATGGAGCCGAAAGAGCCTAATGATTCATTTATTCTTTTAGTTAGATTAAATCATTCTTTATCTAATTTGAATGCTAGAACAAATGGTACTAGTGCAGCGCCTGGTTGTAGATTAGACGGTGAAGGTTTAACCTACATTATTCAAGGACCTCCAATGAAACTGAGAATTGTAACAACCTTAGCAAGAATTATGTCAAAACCTGATAGGACTAGTGCTAGAAGTCTAGATTTTAATCTCACCTCAGATAATTCTCTTTTGAGCCCTAAGCAATTAAAATTAGCCAAATTTGCTTATGACAAGGGGTTCTTTGACGTCCCTAAGAGAATTAGAGTTAGCGATCTTGCTGAACAAATTGGATTAGCTCGTGCTACAATATCGGAACATTTAGCCAGAATAGAGGCTATAATTATGGATGACATGTTTTCCTCTTTTGATGACCCTTATGTACCTCCTGAAATTATCAAGGTAATGCTTGAAACAATCGAATTAGATTCAGAAGAAGCAGATATTGACCAAAAGAAAGGTATGAAGAAAATGCTTGAAAGTATTAGAGATAATATCAAAAATGAGGTTTCACAACAAATACTTCACGATGATGATGAATTAACCTCATTGGATGAGATGGTTGAACTCGGAATGCAAGAGCATCAACAGAATATAAGCCAGATAGACCAAATTTTAGAAGAGAAATTTTCTTCATTAAACTAATTTGATGGGATTGTTTACAAGATACCACCTCATACCAACGATATGACCCGTATATCCGACCTACTCAAGAGGTTGGAACAAAGCGGCATAGAAGTCCCTAAAGAGATTAGAAAAATTATGGAAAATACCGATGTAGAAACATTTTCTGACTTTGATAGTGATCCATTCTATTCTGACCGCCCGATTCAATTTATGGAAACTATTGAAGGTAAAATAAAAACAATTTCTGCCCCTCACATGATTGTTACATTACTCCATAATCTAGAGTTGAATAGTGGTCAAGAAGTTATTTTGATAGGCTCAAAAGGAGGATATCTAGCAGCATTGATAGCCCAAATAATTGGTGAAAATGGCAACGTGAGAGTATTAGACCAATGTGAAGAATCTATATCACATGCAAAGGAAAGACTCACTCATTGGCCAACTATTGAATTAAGGACTTTGGAATCTATCGATGTATCTCCAGTTGCTTTCCCAGGAGAATTTAATCGAGTTTTGATATCTGGACATATTGAAGCCTTACCTGAGTGGGTCTCTACAAGAATTGCCGAAGGAGGATTTGTTATTGCGCCATTGGGTCCAGAAAATCATCAGCAATTAATGAAGATTGAAAAGCAAGATGATGAATTATTTCCGACTGACTTAGGACCTGTATGTTTTGGACCACTAAGTGATGAAAATCTCACAAATCAAATGATGAGTCCTGTTGAATTAGCAGATTTACTACAATTAGTCATAGAAACCTGTCAAGATTTGGATATAATTGAAGAAGAAGAAACTCACTGCCTACAAGATATAATTGCCGAACTTCACTTTCTTCCTGAAGATTTACCTCCTTTAGGCGAGGGAGATATGACTCCTTCAGAGCACCCAATGTTCAAATCATTAATCGAAAATGCTGATTCATTTGTCAGGTTTTGGCCAATTTTACAGGTAATATTGCATCCAGTATTATCGGAAATTGGATTTGAAAATTGGATATTTGATGACTTTGAAGGTCTAGAATAAATCGAAATGATGGTGAAATTATGCCTAAGTCGACGAGTGCCCATATTTCACAACTATCGCACAAAGATATTCGAATTCGTAGAAGAGCTTTGAGAGCCCTATTTGAAATAGATTCACCCAGTAATTTAGAGTCATTCATACCATTACTTGATGACAAAGACCCATGGTTTAGGTCAAAAGCCCTTGATGCTCACAGAATGTGGGCGCCTAGGCTTGATATTGATTCTCTAATTCCATTAGCAACTCATAAATCAATCGATGCAAGGCGGTGTGCTGCAAATTTACTGGATAAATTTACTGGAGATACCAGTTCTGTTGCTGAGATTCTTTACCAAGATGAAGATAATCTTTGCAAGATAAAGGCTAGTAAGGCCTTGATAAAATCGGATTCCGAAGGTAAATTTACAAGTAAATTGATTCAATCAGATAATGACAGAATAAAGGTTATTGCTCTATCGAGCGATCATATTTCTAAAAAACAATTACTTTCTTGCCTATCTAATTCCTCGAATTCGATTAAAGAAACTGCGCTTAGTCAACTTAGTAAGAAAAATGAAAATATTTCAGAGGAAAGGTTATCACAACTTCTATCTGAAGGAGTTAATCCGTTATCAATGGTTCAGTTTTCAGTCGAGAATGCTGGAGATTCAATGATAAGATTAGCAAATATCGGTGATTCTAAAGTCCGTAAGAGTTTAGTCAAAATTCTAAGGGAGAAATATAATTCTACTGATGATGATTCAATAAAATTACTTATTGAAAATAAGTGTTATCCGGTGCTAGGAAGATGGTTACAAGGAAAAAAAGATGCTGCAAGTGATAAACTTCGCTGGCAAATTATCGAGAATGAAGAAGTAGATGAAATTGAAAGGTCACGATTATTAGAACGACTGATAGGAAGATGTAATGAATCTGAAATAATTGAGAAGTCAGAGGGTTTAATCAACTCTACAACTAGTCAATTATTGAAAATTACAGCACAGAACCTTTCAACCGCCGGCAACTCAAGGCAACTATGAGAGATGGATATTCGGGCATCAAATTCCTTTTTGACGCAACTGAAGGAGATTCAAGACACTTACATGTAGGATTAGAAATTGAAGGACCGTTTACTGGTAAAAGCCTAATTCTAAGTTTCCCAAGGTGGGTACCTGGATCTTATTTCCTTCGTGAACCTATACAGTATATGTTTGACTTTGAAGCATACGACGGAAATGAAAAACTTCTTGTTAGTAAGCGAAAAGATGTTGATTCTATGAAAATAAGTGTTGAACAAGGTACTAATTTAGTGAAGATAAAATATAAAATTCTCGCAACTGAACTTTCATGTAGGTCTTCTCACATAGATAGTACTCACATACATATTATGCCGCCATTTACATGGTTCCTTCCTGTTTCTGGAATTAACGATGAAAGAATGGATAAAACACATATTATCAAAGCACACATACCTTCTGATTGGACACCTGCAACTCAATACCTGGAAGTATCAAATAATGTTAGTAAAGGGTTGCTTACTAACAACCATGGGCTGACATACGAGTTTGAAGCACCTAATCGTGATGAACTATTAGATGGCATCATGGAGGCAAATGCTAACGAAATTATGAGTTGGGTAGTAGAGGGAAGAACTCATCACTTGAAAATATGGGATAGTGGAGGATATACCCCCGACCAAAGTATGCTTGAAAGATTAAGAATAGACATGGATAAAATTGTGATGGAACATCATGCTCTTTTCGGAATTCCAGAATGGGATAATTACGTAACAGTACTTCATTTCACTGAAAAATCTAGAGGGGGTTTAGAACATTTAAATTCTCAAACCTCTATGCTACCTAGGCAATGTTTAATGCCAGGTTTTGAAGATGAATATAGAGACTTAGTTAGTCTTTTTAGCCACGAATATCTTCACCAATGGAATGTAAAAAGATTGAGGCCGAGGAATTTCTTGAATTATGATTTACAAAAAGAAACTCATTCAGAACTTCTTTGGTGGTTTGAAGGAGGTACATCATGGCTTGGAGATGTTCTTTGCGTAAGATCGGGCGCATGGAGTGAAGAAGATTGGCGCAAAGATTTCCTTCGCAAAATGAAAAGACATACTTTGAGACACGGGATGGAAAAAGAATCATTATCAGAATCTAGTCATGACGCCTGGATTCACCTTTACAGAGGCCATGCTTTCTCAAGAGAAACTCAGATTTCATATTATTTAGAAGGGGAATTAGCAATTTTTTGCTTGGATGCAGAATTGAGAAAGCGTTCAAAGGGTAAATCGGGATTATGCCAACTAATGGCAATACTTTGTGAAAAGCATGCTATAGGATACTCAAGCGCTGAGAAACTAGGAGTTACCTACAAAGATATTCGTTCATCTCTAACGGGGATGGAAGGCGGCCTTAGACTTGGTAAGATGTTAGATGAGTTGGTGTTTGAACGTAAATCGCCCGATGTCGAGAAAGCATTGGAATATTTCTCACTCAATTTAGTACCTGAAAAGGTTTCGAAAGAAGGAGAAATGGAAAGTGCTTGGATTGGAGTTCAAATAAAAGAGGTAAATAAACAATTAAGAGTTACTTCTCATCAACAAAATTCACCTTTAAGAAAAATCCTAATGCCGGGTGATGAAATTATTGCAATAAATGGCTTTAGAGTAAACAGTAATAATAATTTGAATAAATATTTGAAGGGTTTGGCTAATTGTGAAATCGAAATTACATTCAATCATGAAGGAATCGTTCAAACTTGTAAAGTGACACTACCTAGTCAACCGACAAAGAATGTAAAACTTGATGGAAAAGGAAATACCAAATGGCGAGATTATATTGCAACTAGGCAAACTATCTCAAAGCGTCAAGAGAAATGAAGATTGGCGGAATATCATAAGAGAAAATATGCCTACTTGTTTTTGGGGGATATAATTCATCTGACATCGCCATATCTATGACATCTTTTTTGCTAATATCATCTAATTCTGAATTAGGCCATGTTTCTACAATTATACTTTCATCCAAAAAATAATCTACACAAATAGCAGGGACACTATTCAAATTTAGTAAACAAGCCACTGAGTGGCGATGGTGCCCATCGAGTAAAGAGCCAGTTTTTTTATCAACAACAAGTGGTTTGGTAAATCCGCCCCATTTTTTGGTCATCTCTAGTAACTTATCTCTAGCCCTAACTCTAACCTCTTCATGAGCCTTGAGCCATTCTACTGGAACCAAAGTCACTGATTCATCCCCCCACATGGTCAATTGGAAGATGGTTTCAAGGATAATGGTTTGGTGCAATTGACTATAGCCGGTCTAGGGGTGATAATTTGAGCAAGCTTATACAAGGTCGAAAAGCAGATTTAGATGGCATTGAATGCTCAACTAAAACAATCCATTTTTTGGATGATTTGCCTTTAGATCTTGTCGATATCCTAAATCTTATTTGTGAAAATGGCGGAGGAGTATGGATTGTCGGTGGGGCGGTTAGAGACTGGATGATAGGTCATAAACCAAGCGATATTGACATCGCTGTTGACCTTACGCCTGAAGAAATGTTAGAAATTTTCAATGATGCAATCCTCACTGGGGAAGAATTTGGCACTGTTTCTCTTCGAGGTAAGAATTGTTTGTATCAAGCAACTACTCTTAGAACCGATGGCGAGTATATCGATGGTAGAAGGCCAGAAAATGTCACATGGGGCAAGTCGCTAAAGGAAGACCTTGAACGCAGGGATTTTACAATTAATGCGATGGCTATAGATGTTGCAAGAAAACTTCTCTATGACCCTCATAATGGTAGAACCGATATATCCAGGGGGCTGATTAGAGCCGTGGGTAATGCTCATCAAAGATTATCTGAAGATGGATTAAGAATTATGAGGGCTTATCGGTTTGCTGACCGTAGAGAAAGTGGCGTTTGGGAAATTGAGCATAGCCTAAAACAATCTATTTCTCAACAAAAACATATGCTTGAACCGATTTCTAGGGAAAGGATTTGGATCGAATGGAAAAGGATTCTCGGTGGCCCAAATTCAGGACTGATTATTGAAAAGATGGCTTTAGAAGGAATTTTGGACCGGTTTTTACTCGGAGAGTGGAGTAATAAATTCTTAATTTTAGATGCTATGAAAGACAATTTAGAAAGATTTGATGAATTGGAGAAGTTCGCACTTCTGCTTTGTATTTGCAGTGAAAAAGAAGTCCAAACTATCTGCTCTAATCTAAAACTCTCGAGAAGGGAAAGAGAAAGAATTCAGACTATCCATAAGAGGTTTGGCTACATTCCAAATCAATCTAAACAATCTATGAGGAAATATAGGTTCATTCTTGGAGAATTTGCTGAAAAGAATCTCCTTTTAGGAAAAATAATTTTAGAAAATAACATTAAAATCAGTAATGAAAAAACTGATTTTTTCTCAATCGAAGATTTGGAAGATAGATTAGAATTGCTAAGGACATTAGACAAACAAAAGACTAATGGAGAGCCAATTGCAGATGGTAATTGGATAATGAATCAAACAGGATTACCAAAAGGAATTAGATTGGGTCGGCTTAAATCATGGCTACATACCATACAAATCGAGAGAGACATTACCAATATTTCTCAAATCGAACGAATTCTTTCTACCCTATCTTGGGAAAATAGTGATTTCAATCAATGGCCACAATTAAAATTCCCTCCATGATGGCGATGAAATTAACAATTAGAATACACAGCCCCATCCAATAGGGTGTTATTTTGAGTATTGAACAATTGGAAAGTAAAATTTTATCTGGGGGCGGATTAAATTCTTTAACTGATAATGAACTTTATCAAGTCGCAAAACATTTTGTCGGAGACGCTCCCCCCTCTCACATACCTAGAGAGACTGTTATTGGCATTCTATCTGAGCAGTCATCTATACAGAATTGGCAGAATGACATCAAGACTAAAGCTGCCCGAATAGCAGCTGAAACAGTACAGAATGTCCAATCTAAAATTGAGGAAAACTCCGATAACCCGATGGTTCAAAAGATCCAAGAAAGTTTTGGTAAATGGCTACAAGATTCTGGATATAATGTCCAAGAATTAACTGTTAAATTAGATGCAAATAGTGATGGCATTATCTCGATAGAGGAAATTTCTAACTTTATTGTAGAGTTAACCGGAAATCAACCGCCAGCGTGGGTACTTTCACACATATCTACTATTCTGGATAAGAACATGGATGGTGAAATATTAGTATCCGAACTTTGGCAATATCTAGAAGAACTTGGTTTCCAAATGCCCGTAATTGAAGAACCTGTAATTCAAGAGACTGAAGTAGAATTACCGGTTACAGAGGAATCTATTACTGAAGAAGAAGATAATTTGGATGAATTTGAAGAAGAATTCGATAATGATTCTATCGAAATTGAAGAAAAAGAAATCCCTGAAATAGAAAATGTACAACCGGAAGAATCTATAGAAGAGGCAAATGACATTCCAATAATTGAAGAAGCAAGTATATCTACAAACATTGAGAGGACCATTGAAATTTTAGAAAAGGCTAGATTGCACAGTGAGGCAAATGAAATCATTGCTAATTCAAACAGTGGTTTTTGTACACTTAAGGTAGAAAGAATTGAAAGAAATTTAATGGTAAATGATAGTTATCGAGGCGGTCAAACATTAACAGGAATTCTAGAAAATGGACCATTTAGTATTGCGGTTTTATTCGAGCCTGAATTTAATGATTTTATAGATCAAAATGTCTCAAAGAATAGAATAGTATCTTTTGAAGCCTCGCTTTTTGAGTGGTCTAGTGGACTAAGAAAAGCCAAACTCAAAGGTAAATCTCTTGAACTTAAAGATTAGACCAAAGAACGAGAAATAACTATTCTTTGAACCTCTTGAGTCCCTTCATAAATTTGAGTTATTTTAGCATCTCTGAAAAATCTCTCAACTGGGAATTCTTTGGTATATCCATAGCCGCCAAGAACTTGAATTGCTCTTTCAGAGACCCACATTGCAGTATCTCCTGCGTATAGTTTAGCCATACTGGCTTCCTTGGTATGTCTTGGACCATCATGCTCGTAATGTTGTTGTTTAGCCCATGAAGCCTTGTAAACCAATAGGCGTGCAGCATCTATTCTAGTCGCCATATCAGAAAGATAAGACATAATCATTTGATGATAAGCAATAGGTTTGCCAAATGCTTCTCTTTCATGAGAATACTTCAAAGCGGCCTCATATGAACCTTGAGCAATCCCCAAAGCCTGTGCTGCTATACCGATTCTACTGTTATCAAGAGCATTCATTGCTATTGGAAAACCTTTGCCTACGCCTTTTAGTACATTTTCAACCGGAACTTTACAGTTCTCTAGAATAAGTGTACAGGTATCCGATGAACGAATACCTAATTTGTCTTCCTTCTTGCCTACTTTGAATCCTTCAAAAGAAGATTCAACAATAAATGCCGTAGTTCCACCATGCTTCTTAACTCCGTAATCAGGATGGTCAACGTCCTTGGCAAATAGGACCAATATCTTAGCTTGTACCCCGTTGGTAACCCACATTTTCTCTCCATTCAAAATGAAATGTTTACCATCTTCGGAGAGTTTTGCTTTACATATCATAGCCGCTGCATCTGTTCCTGCACCTGCTTCTGAAAGAGAGTATGCCCCTACTTCACCTGCTGCGAGCCTGGTTAGATATTTCTGCTTCTGTTGTTCGTTTCCATGAAGTGAAATTGTTTTTGCACAAAGACCTACATGAACACAAAACATAACGCCAAATGACGGATCAACTCTTGAAAGTTCTTCAACAATTATTGATTCTGAAATATCGTCAACCGGTGAACCACCATATTCTTCTGGAATTGTTACGCCTTGAAGACCATATTCAAGGAATGCTTCCCACTCCTCGGATGGAGGGTTTTGATTTTGGTCTCTATGCTCTGCTGTAGGACTTAGTGTAGTTTCTGCAAAGTCTCGAACTAGTTCTCTTATCATTTGCTGCTCATCGTTTTCTGCAAAGTTCATATTGCTCCCAATACAACCCAAAAGGCCGTGTTTCTTAACCCGTTTGCATGAATTTGGATTTTCTATTTTCCAAATTGTTCATATACAATGCCCTTGAGGCGCGTTAAGGAGGAAATGAAATGGATGAAGAAACAGTTCAATTTAAAGTTGCACATAACAGAAAATACTCTACTGACCACTTGTGGTATCAAGAGAAAGATGATAGGCTTATGATAGGAGTAAGTGAATTCTTAAAATTTGAAATCGGAGAAGTACTTCGAATTATTTTGCCTCAGGCAGAAACCGAAGTAGATGAAGGAGATGGAATGTTTTCTATCTGGACCGCAGAAGAAAAACTTCCCTTTGCTGCACCATTCTCAGGACTTATTACGGATGTTAATGGAGAAGTAGAATACAGCCCACATTTAGCTAATGAATCTCCATATGACCTTGGCTGGATTATTATTCTTGAACCACATAACTTAGATCTTGAACTATTATTAGACCCTGATGAATACGTTGATTACTTAGCAGAACTTTGATTTGGAGTTACCAATCATGGATTCTATGGATGTATTGAGGGAAAGTTTGGCTAACGCACCCGTCATTTGGAAAGGTGATTATCCTTATTTTATCCATCCAATTACCGATGGAGTTCCTAGATTGGATGCAAAAGTACTCTCTGCAGTCACAGATTTATCTATCGAAGCAATTGATTGGTCTTCAGTAGACCTAATTCTTGGAATTGAAGCAATGGGACTTCCATTAACATCTCCAATTAGCGTAAAAACTGGAATACCACTGGTAATCGCTAGGAAAAGAGAATATGGCCTTGAGGGAGAAGTTGTTATCGACCAAAATACAGGATACTCTAAGGGCGCAATGTATCTTAATGATATCAAGCCAGGTGAAAAAATAGTAATTGTAGACGATGTTCTATCAACAGGTGGAACATTAAAATCTATAATTGAAGGGGTAAAAAAAACTGGAGCCCATATTCAAGATATCTTAGTAGTTGTAGAAAAAGGCAAGGGATTGCAGATGCTTAAGTCGAAATATCCAGAAATTAATATTGAATCTCTTGTCAAATTAGAGATGGATGGCGATAAAATAGTTCTCTTGAACTGATTGGTGATTTTATGGATTTGGATAGGCATGATTTTGAATTAGACGAATTAGTCGCTAGAATAAAAGAAAATGACAACCGTCTAATTGCACTACAAGTCCCTGAGGGTTTGAAAATGCAAGCATTAGAGATGATGGACGAAATAGAATCTGAAACCAGTGCTAAAGTCGTTTTAGCGGCCGACCCATGCTATGGAGCTTGTGACCTAGTACATGATAAAATGAGTATGATGGGCGTAGAACTAGTAGCACATATGGGGCATTCCCAGATGAATATTGACTCTGGTATGCCAACGCAATTTATTGATGTAACTTATGACGGGGATCCAGAACTAACCCCCATATTGCCATTCCTTGAAGCACATCGAAATATGGCAATTAAAAGAATAGAGGACCAAAATACTGACTCGGATATTTCAGATGAACAGGCAAAAGAGCGTTTCTTAGATGCTGTTGGTAGAATATCTCCACTTACAGATACTAAACTAGGCCTAGTCGGTTCCATTCAGCACTTACACCTATTACCTGAATTTCACGACCGTTTAGAAAAAGCAGGTTATGATGTCACTATACCAATAGGTGGGGCAAGACTATCTTTTCCTGGTCAAGTTCTAGGATGCAACTACTCCGGAGATGACTCTTCTATAGGTCATTACTTGTTCTTGGGTTCTGGTGACTTCCACCCTATTGGACTTGTACTACATACTGGAAAACCATTAGCAATGTTAGACCCATATACAGGAGATGCAGAAGAGATGTCTCTTGAAAGAATTGAAAGGATTCTTAGACAACGATTTGGTTTGATTATGTCTTGTGGAGATGCACAATCCTTTGGTATTCTGATTGGTGAAAAACCAGGTCAAATGCGTCGAAGTCTAGCACTTAAGATGAAAAGAATGTTAGAAAAACACGGTAAGAAAGGATACTTATTAGCTCTTGAACACGTTGGTCCTGATTTGATAGACTTCTATCCAGTTGACGCATTTGTAAATACTGCATGCCCTAGAATTGCTATTGACGATGCGATTAGATACCGTAAACCTTTGATCACTCCTTTCGAACTGGAAGTTGCACTAGGTGAGAAGAAGTGGGAAGCAGGCTACATGTTTGACGAGATTCCTTGAAAGGTCGATTTATCGATAAAATAATCTCTAAATTATCCGTATATTCAATAACGGTTGGCGTAAGGCTTCCCTTGTTATGAGTAGTTACCTCGACAGAATCGGTGCTGGATTTATTATTTCTAATCCAGAAGCACTAGACTTTGATTTTGTTCCAAATGAAATTGTAGGCAGAGAGGCTGTTCAATCAGAGTTGGCTAATAAATTCGCATCTATCGATAGACATGAATCCAGTTGTAGAGCGATAATCACTGGACCGGTCGGTAGTGGTAAAACAGTATTAGCCAAAACATTCTGTCGAGATTTACAACGTCATTTAGCAAATAAAAGAGAGATAATGATCGCTCATGTAAACTGTAGAAACGCTTCAACCAGTACTAGAGTAGTTCAAAGAATACTCCATGAAATAGACCCAGGTCACCCTGATAGGGGATTATCAATGGGGGAATTACTACTAAGTTTGAGAAAATTAACACGTAAAAATTCATCACACCTGATTGTGGTTTTGGATGAAGTAGACCATATGCTTAGAAAATCTGGTGATGATTTACTATATCAATTACTAAGGATTGATGAGGACCAACAAGGAAAAGGAACTCTTTCTTTGATTTTGATAAGTCAAGAACAAGTTCTAGATGTTCTTGAAACTGCGGTAATTTCAAGAATGGGTAAAACCAGTCTTATTCACATTCCACCTTATGACTTTGAAGGTCTTGGTAAAATCGCAAGACAAAGAGCCTCTTTGGCATTAAATGAAGGGACTTATTCCGAGGAAATAATTGATTTGATTGCTGAAAAAGCAGTTCAAAGTGGAGATGCTAGATTAGTTATTGAACTAATCAAGGCAGCTGGGGAGGCAAGTGAATTTAGACAGGATGCACATACTGAAAGGAGAATCACCGTTCAAGATGTATATTCACAAGATGAGGTTTTAGCAATTGATGTGATCAGCGAAATTCAAACCGTTGATGATTTGAAAATTCATGCTATGCTAGTTTTGTTAAGTATTTGTCGAAGACTTCGCAAAGAAGAATCTATGACTACTGGTGATGTAGAACAATTATACGCTGTAGTTTGTGAAGAATATGGTCAGAAAATGAAGAGCCATACAACACTTTGGAAATATCTTAAGGAACTTGAAAAGCGTCAAATTATTGTTTCAAGGATAGCATCTATTTCTGATGGAAGAGGTAGAACTACTCACCTTAGCATGCCTCATTTCCTACCAACTGACTTGGTAAATCGAGTTGAAATGCTTCTAAAAAAGCGATTGAAATGAGATTTTAAGCGAGACTATCCATGCGGTGGGCATAAATACGGGTCGATGTTCGGCAAGTTGTCTTAGAGGGATTACTATGGCTGTTGGTCAACAAGGAGAATTTGTAGCTGTCGTCAACGACACAAACCCAAAGAGTGGCGGTAAAGCCTACTCATTGAAAATTAGTGGTAATAATCACGCCCAATTACTTGGAAAGAAGATTGGGGATGAAATCGATGGAATGTTTGTCGGCGAAGGTGAATCAATCCTTAGCGGATACAAACTTGTAATCACTGGCGGTTCTGATAAAACTGGTACTCCTCTTAGAAGAGATCTGTCTGGTGGTTCAAGACAATCTGTTTTGGTAACCCGTTCTACTGGATTTAAGGGTCACAACCTTGTATTCAAAACAAAAGGTGGAGAAAAGAAGCGTTTCCGATACAAGCCTGATGGTTTGAGAAAGAGAAGATTCTTCAGAGGAAACACAATCAATCAAGATACTAGACAAATTAATCTAAAGGTCATAGAGGCTGGAAAGAAATCTCTTGCAGATATTTTGTCTTCACAAACCGAGGAATCGTCGGAGTGAATCCCGAGAGGGTTATCGTAGGTTAGGAGGGAGCAAATGTCGAGAAAGCTTCCTTCACAACCAACTGTCAATATCGGACTGGTTGGACACGTTGACCATGGCAAAACCACTCTTACAAAGGCTCTTTCTGGAATTTGGACAGATACCCACTCTGAAGAAAGAAAGCGTGGTATTTCTATTAAGTTAGGATACGCAGATACTGCATTTTACAAGACAAAAGATGGAATTTTTTATCCTTCTGGACGTCATCCTAAAGGAGAAAAGGATTCGAAAGATGATTTACAAAGAGTTGTTTCTTTTGTTGATGCTCCAGGCCACGAAACTCTGATGGCAATTATGATTACTGGAGCATCTATTATGGATGGTGCCCTTCTAATGGTAGCAGCCAATGAAACATGTCCTCAGCCTCAAACAAGAGAACATTTGATGGCTTTGAATATTTCTGGAATCAAGAATATTATTGTCGTACAAAATAAAATTGATTTGGTCACTAAAGAAAGAGCAATGGAATCTTATAATGAAATTAAAGAATTCCTTAAAGGCACCGTTGCTGAAGAATCTCCTATAATTCCTGTATCAGCACATCACGATGTTAACTTAGATGTCCTAATTGAAGCGATTGAAAGTTCAATCCCTACCCCTGATAGAAGTTCTGATACACGTTCTGTGATGCATGTGGCTCGTTCGTTTGATATAAATCGGCCAGGAACAAGACCATCTAAGATGCGTGGTGGAGTTATTGGGGGAAGTATTATCGAAGGAGAATTCAAGATCGGAGACGAGATCGAAATTGGCCCTGGTAGAAAAATACAGAAGGGTTCAAAGACTCACTGGGAGCCTATTTCTGCCACAGTCAGTAGTATGCAAGGGGGAGGAAATAATCTCGAGTCCATGCATGCTGGTGGGTTATGTGGTATGGCTACTGAGTTAGACCCATCAATTACCAACTCGGACAATCTATCTGGCCAAGTTGTTGCTTTGAAAGGAAACCTTCCTGAAATTCGTTCGAATGTAAAAATTTCAGTTAATTTGATGGAACACATGGTAGGAGGAGATTCCAATAATCCTGATAAAATTCAACCTCTAAGAAATAATGAGATGCTAATGATTAATGTTGCAACTGCTACATCGGTTGGAGTGACACGAAATGCAGAGAAAACTAGAACTAATTTAGAACTAAGATTACCTATATGTGTTGATTCAGGTCAAAGAATTTCCTTGTCTAGAAGAATTGGTTCTAGATGGCGCCTAATTGGTCATGGAATCATAGAATAAGTGATTATTATGTCACAGAGCATTATCGTCGATGCTTGTGGATGGGTGGCTGTAATAGATTCGGGTATGAATTTCGATATTGAGTTAAAACAAACTATCGGTAATTTTGAATTAATTCTTCTAGATTCGGTCTTAGATGAATTAAAAGAAATAGAAAGTAAGAGGCCTAAGAGAAAATCATTGCTAATACCTATGCTAGAAAGTAAATCCAACCTTGATGATTCAGAAATTGAATCAAATCATACGGACGACCAAATATTCGAATTAGCAAAACGTGAAAGTTTTTCAGTCTTGACTGTCGATAAAGAATTGAAAAAGCGCTTATTTGAGTCTTCTATTAAAGTCATTGAAGTCAGTAAAAATAACCACTTCAAGATCATAGAAAATCTATAGAAACTAAGGTAGAGTGAACAATACATCGTCACCATGCCCATCTAATAATCCTAATTTAACCCCTGCATCAATCCATGCATGGGCATAATTTATTGCACCAAAGGCTCTAACATGATCTCCAATTTTTAAGAAGTGCTTAGCATCAAAAGTATAGTCATCAGCCATCTTTAGTAACGTAGCTAATCTTTTACCATCTTCTGATTTTTCTTCGGCAAGAGGAGTGGCTTTATCCCTAGCTCTAGTCGTAATATCGATATATTTCTCAACACGTTTTGTAGTGACATTAACCAAATCATCACTCATTCTCCCCCCTCCTTCTGTCTCTTCAGTAGCCTTCTAACATCTTCACTTCTTCCAAGTGCTTGATAGAGTTCGACAGCTAAAGAGAGTCTGCCTTCATCTTCAGCATTTCTGGCTCTTTGGAATAAAGTTCTTCTTTCATCCCAGTTTCTTGCCAGTGCAGCGTCTGCTGCTGCCTTAAATCGTCCTTCTCTCTCTGATTGGGCAAGATGAGGTGCTGTCCATAATCGGATTAATCCTTGACGTGTGGAAGAAACCATTGAATCTGCGGTTAACCCTTCTAGCATATCACCAAGTCCCATGCCCTTTCCAAGTTCAACTAAATTCTCTTCTTTTTCATCGGTTGAAATATGGGTTAAATGGCCTTCAATACCTAGTATCCACCATCCATCACCACATCTTATACCTTCCATTGGTTCTAAGGAATCAGTTTGGAGACGATCTATATTATCCCATCCAAATGGATGAGGAATACCTTCCCAAACATCTCCGCCACTGGCTTGTAACAATAATCTTCCCGAGGAAATTTTTGTAACCCAACTCCATATTCTATCTTCCAAAATGCGTTTTTGATATTTTTGGGCTAATCTGCCACACCATAATTTTCCATCGCCTGATTGCCATAACAAGTGTTCTCTATCTAACCAGCCAACCAGTCTGCGGACTTTGCCGCTATCAAAGCGACGAATACCCTTTCCTTCATGGGTAAAGAGATGTAATTGCCCTTCTCTTCCAGATAAAATCCAACCACCGCCAGGTCGTGATGCTATATCGGTAAATCCTCCAAAGGTTGACCTACCTTCATGGAGCATGCTTCCGTCAGTTGTAGAAATCACATAGAAACCATGAGCGGCCAGAACTGCTAGAATTCCATTATTGTAATCCATAGCGTGAACCTTGAATGGCATATCTACGCTCCACCTAATATCGCCATTTGATTCTATTAATATTAATTCTAAACCACTACTTACTGCAATACCGCCTTCAACAGAAGCGATACAAGCGATTCTAGAAGGTGCTTGCCAAGACCAAGAAATTGTCCATGTCATTACTCTACACCCCCTATTAGTCCCCAAGCAGTTAATTGGGCTCTAGCATCTTGAGTCAGTTGGAAATACCTACTTCTACCTACAGTCCTAACATTTAAGATTCCAGATTTTAGTAAATGATTACTTATTTGTGACAATCTAGGTCGTTTAATTTTTAGTTCACCTAGTATTTCTTTATCGGAGGGAGAAAATCTTCTTGTTTGGGCTATTGATACCACATATGACTCGCTATGAGATAATGCAGATAGGGTTGAGGGATTAAGTGGGAAATCATGCTTTTCTCCCTGTTTCTCTCTCCTCATACTTGCTAAAGCCTCAGCTAATTTTCGCTGGCTTCCTGAATTATTAGAAGGGGCTTGATTGTGGATAAGGAGTTCTTGTAATGCTTTTAGAATGGGTGAAAGATAACCTAGATCGGTTGTGTTGACTGAATTGATTGTTTCAAAAGTTGACATTTCTACTTCTTTTTCATCCATCAGAGGTTCTTCGAATTCAATCAAACTATCGAATTCTTCAATATCCATTTCAGGTAATCCAATCTCATCATGTATCAGTGCTGCAGAATCCTCTTCTGAAATATCTAAATCTTCTTCCGGTGGTGTAATCAATTCTTCTGAAACCCATAATTCAGCACCGGATGACTCTTCATCCATAACCATCTTTTCGACCTCATCATTGCTTTTCTTGTAACCCCTTGTCCGTCCTAGTAAACCATGGAAAGTACCTGCATCTATGGATGGTTGAGGGTTTGAATCTGCTATGATTATTTCCTCACTCTCAGGGGTTGCTGAATATGTGAAGGTATCTATTGGTTCATCCTCGGAGATAGAATCAGATAGGCCTTCTAAGTCTAAATCAAAACCAAATATTTCACTTACTGGGTCATTTAGAGATAGAATCTCTTCTACTGAGTCTCTTTCTTGCCACGGTAGGGATGCATCGATTATCTCAGACTCATTATTAATCTCTAATTCCTGGTTTGATTCTAAATTAATTTCATCATTGCTGTATTCTGGGGAAATTGGTTGGGTGTTTTCATATTTTTCAGTTTTGATCAGAGCATTAAATGGGGCATTGGATGATATTTCGGTCGAAGTCCCGGAATGTAATGATACATCGATGGAATCTCTCATGAATCTTATTACTTCAGATGGTTTTCCTCCACTTAATGAATGAATATATTCAGCATCTATGGTAGATAATTGGAAATTAATTGAAGTCGCTGAAGAAACTCTTCTTTCAATTAATACTTTTACTTCATCAATTGTCAGTGGCTCTAAAGTCTCAATACTAGCAAAACTGTGTATTATGCTATCTGGAAGGATGCTACGCTGTTTTGGCTCAACAACTACCACTACAACCGCTTTAAGCCTCTCCAGTAGGGGTAGAGCGTCACGTAAAGCTACTGTCATTACTGAGGTCTCCACTGTTGGCATATCAATTACAATAAGGGGTATCTTCGATGTATAGGTATAGGATGCTTCAACAATCTTATGCGCTAGTTCAGCCCTACTTTGAGGGATATTGTAATCTATCAACTGTGAATATAGGTTTTCTAATAGACTATGTGCTGGATTTGTGGCTGAAATATGGTCGACATGGACATAAACAGGGGTTTCGCTAGCCGAACACCGAAGCAAGGAGGTCCTTCCTGAACCCATTTCTCCAACAATTAACAATCTCCTATTTGATCTAAAATTGATATGTTTGGAAATTCTTCCTCTAATATCTAAACGCCCTACGTAAAGCGATTCTTGGCCACTTTCTAATGGACTTGTAGAAAATGGGTTCTCTGTTAAAGGGGGAAAGTCAATCTGTAAACCTTCTACTCGCATGCCTCCTCAACTTCAAGTGGGTATTTGATGTTTGACCTAATGTACGACATGAAAGTACCCGTTATGAAGCGTCAATAATTATGCCGTACACCATTATAATTGGTTCAAATAAGTCAAATAACGCTCGACTAACGCATCAATAACGCGTTAATAATTGCGTTAAACCCGTTAATTTTGATAGTTTCGAAAACATCCCATCCCCATCGATTAAGTAAGTAAAATAATTACATTTATCCGATTACTTATGTGTCTGGCATGCTTGGATGAGTTTGAGGAGCACCAATGCCGGTAGATAATAGTCGTTTGAGTGGTTTTTTCCGCCATAGTGTCGCCGAAAGGCGTAATTTAGTCAAAAAATTGGCTAACTTGACCGAAGAACAGGTTAATGCACTAGCAGCAAATGGTGAATTGGACGATGAAGCTGCTGATCGAATGATTGAGAATGTGATAGGAACCATGTCCTTGCCCGTAGGAGTAGCAACTAACTTCGTCATCGATGAAAAGCACTACTTAATCCCATTTTGTCTTGAAGAGTCAAGCGTGGTTGCTGCTGCTTCGAATATGGCAAAGCGTTGTCTTGCTAAAGGAGGATTTAGAACTCAGAATGATGCACCAATGATGATTGGACAAATTCAAATTCTCGATTGCCCAGATATCAATCAGTCACAATTGGCTTTACATCAAGCGAAAGATGACTTAATTTCACTCTGTAATAGCCTCCCATCTACAATGATTCGCCTTGGAGGAGGTTGTAAAAGAATAGAAACTCGTATTATTGAATCTCTTTCTGGGCCTATGTTAGTTCTTCACATTATAGTTGATTGCCGTGATGCCATGGGAGCAAATGCAGTCAATACTATGGCTGAATTAATCGCTCCTGAAGTTGAGAGGCTCACATCAGGAAGAGTACACCTGAAGATTTTGTCTAACCTAGCCGCACATAGACTGGCAAGAGTAGAGGCCACATTTACTCCAGAAGAACTCTCGAATGACGGTTCAGAAGAAAATGGTAAACAGATAATTCAAGGAATACTAGAAGCTCATCATTTCGCTTTAGCAGACCCGTTTAGAGCCGCCACACATAACAAGGGAGTCATGAATGCCATTAGTAGTGTCGCGGTGGCTTGCGGACAAGATTGGAGGGCAATTGAGGCTGGTTGTCATTCTTGGGCATCGTTTTCAAACGATAATTACTCTTCCATGACAGAATGGAAATTAGACGATGAAGGGTGCTTAGTAGGCAGTATAGAAACACCGATGGCTGTTGGAATTGTGGGTGGAGCATCAAAAGTCCACCCTGTTGCAAAGACAAATCTAGCTATACTTGGCGTGACTTCTGCTAGTGAATTGGCTGGAATAATCTGTGCTGCTGGGCTATCTCAAAATCTTGGAGCACTTAGAGCACTGGCCACTAATGGCATACAGGCAGGTCACATGAAACTTCATTCTAGAAATATGGCAGTAAGTGCTGGAGCAGTCGGTGATGAAATAGAGTTAGTAGCAGCAAAATTACAATCACATATAGGGCCTAAAACACAAACTGTAGTACAAAAAATACTTGAAGAAATGAGAGAATCTTAATTTACTCTTCTTCAAAATTTAATGTTGATTGAACCGAACCATCAGATTCGCCTTCTTCTTTAATCACATCTTTACCGACTAAATCATCAAGAAGCCCAGTATTTTGAACTTGTTCTCTAAACCAGGCCTTAACCTTCTTCCTATCCGTATATGGGCAACCAAAGGCTTCTGAAAACCTTCTAGTTGTTGTTAATCTTCTAGTATTGCCATCTTTTCTACGGTCTATCATACCATATTGGGCAAGTTCTCTAACGTAATCATATGCTTTTTGACCTAATAATTCAATCAAACGAGATTGGGCCATCGGTTGATGATAGGCGATTAGAGACGCTGCTTTGAGTAGTTTCTTTGGAAGTTCTGTTTTTGCCTCTTTGGGAAGATGGTCAGCAATGTCAGGTTTAACTTCAATAGCCCAACGTTCGCCTACTTCTGCAATCTGTAAAGCACCTCCACGTCTTCTCTTTAGGGTCGACCTCAAAGAATATAATGAATCCAACATCTCATCTTCATCATAGCCCAATGAAATACTTAATTCTGAAACTGTCATAGATCTACCTGCACCAAAAAGGGTTGCTTCCAAAAGTGTATCTAATTGTATTTCAGTAATGTGAACAACTCCTTACTCGACTAACCATTCGTGCTTTTGAAAACTATCATCTGTTTGTGAGACCTCTACAGGAACAGGTTCAGAATATTCTTTTTCTTCCATTTCAAGTTCTTTTTCTTTCCTTTCAGCCTCTTCTATCAATCTCATCTTTTCTGCTCTTTTCTTAGCAAATTGGACAGAGCCTGAATCTTCATTTTGAGATTCAGCACTCTGTTTTTCATCTAACTCATCTATTGCATCTTTGACTTGTTGGAAATCATCTAAATCAGGCCACAGGTCTTCAAGAAAAATGTCGCCATCTGGAACAACATCTTGACTGATAGAGGCAAATCCTCTATGAGTCAAAAATAATCCTGCAATGAAGGATGTCACCTTAGCCTCATCTTGATAACCCTCGGGAACAGTACCAAAAATTTCCTCCAAAATAACTCTTAGATGAGTTTTTACATTTTGAACTGGTACTTTGTTAGTATCACTTTCAAGACACGCCCTTCTTAATGCTGACCAGCACCTTCCAATGTCGCCCTCTAAATCTTCATTGTGCATTCTTCCGCCAATATTTTCCAAGTAATCCTTTAACTCTGCTTGATGAGCAATTCTGTTTTCTTCCCTTAGCCTAAGGCCTTCAGCATCATCAGCTGCATCTTTGAATGCAGAGAGTAGTTCCCCTAGAGTAACGGGCCTTCCTTCCTCTCTTCTGACTCTTTCACCAAATAATGTCGGCAATATCTCATCAGCATCGCCTTGAAGGATCGAATTAGTAAACAAGAAAGCCTCATCATCATACTCGGATTCCCAACCAAAATCAAAGCCTTCATCCCATTCTTCTTCTTCATCTGTCCTTTGAACTCTATCGAAAAGGTCGATTGCTTGGTGATGTAATACCTCCCATGACAAACGGATTAGCCTGCCGCATGCTGGAAGGTCAAGATTGTTAGAATTATTTTTTACACGTTGTGTAAAGAATTTCAAAAATTTGGATAAATCAATATTCCAGGCATCCAAGTCTTCCTCTCTTACAAGCGAGAGAACAAGAGCCACAGAACGGTCAAAAGGATCAGATAAAGACCTAAATTCGGCCTCTTCGGTTTCAGCGATTGAAAGTATTCTATCTGCGAATAATTGGGCTTCCACAGTCTCTTCACCCGATTCAATCAATTGATTGATCACGTCCTGTCTAAGGAACCATTTGTCTAAGACCGCTTGTTGCTCTGCCAAAAAATCACCTCAGAGTTCCTCTTGTTTATCGACTACATCTGGTAATTCGACTTCCTCATCAGATTCCTCTTGAGATAAGGCTTCTTTCAAATCCTGCATCTCTTGAATATCTTCTGTTAGTTCAGCCGTTCTTTCGCCGAGTCCTTGCATTGTAGAATCTTCATCATCGGTTTGCTCATCTTCGTCAAGGATGTGATTTAGTAATCCTCCTAGGCTCTTAGGAGGTGATAACTCTTCAGGAACGGTCGGCATATCCATTTCAACTTGTTGAGCTTCATCACGCCTCAATGCATTCATTTTCGCTATTCTTTCGGCTTCTTCTTCAGCCTCAGCACCCAGTTTAATCGCTCTATCTCTATCGAAATCTACGATTCTACGGCTACATCCATCTCCTCCGTGAGTGATTCCAATATGATGGTCTGCAAGACGCAGGGAAACTTTTCTTAGAGTCACCATGATAAATTGTGCATTCTTACTTCTTTGCCTACACATCTCTGCAATTCTTTCTGCATTAGTAGCATCAAGATTTTGGTCAACTTCATCGAAGTAATAAAATGGACTTGGGTCATAATCTTGTATGGCAAAAATCAATGCTAATGCTGCCATTGATTGCTCTCCACCTGAAAGTTGAAGCCTACTAACCTTGGATGATTTTCCTTTGGGCTTAGCCCATAATTCCAAACCAGCCTTGAATGGTTCATCTGGATTTTCTAAGTATAATTCACCACGCCCTCCATCGCTAAGGACATTATATGATACCTTGAAATTCTCATTTACTTTTTCTAGAACTGCAACAAGTCTTTCCTTTCTCTGTGCTTCTAATTTATCGGTTACATCGATAAGAGAGGTTCTTCGCTTCTGCAATGTCTTGAAATCATCTTTCATTTCATTAAGACGTAATTCACAAGCCTCGAATTGCTCAATAGCTAGCATATTTACTGGACCATAGGCTTCCATTCTCCTCTCTAGTGAACGTACCTTCTTTTCAGATTCACCAACTGAAGGTAAAGTAATATTGGCTTCAGCCGGTTCTATTCCTGCAACTCTCATCTCATTGAGTAATTCTGAAAGTGCTGTTTCTTTGGTGATTAAAGAACGTCCAACCTCGTCACTCATTCTTCTTCTGGATTGTGCATCGGTAGCCTTCTGAGTAAGAGAGGTTCTAAGACTAGCTCTATCATCGACCAGTTGTAATCTTTCATCCTCTAGCCCCTTATTCTCTTCTAAGAATTCTGAAAGTTCTTCTTGCTTTTCTTTTAATTCTATAGAATCAGTGCTTATGGATGATTTTAACTCCTCAACTAATTCATTTCTCTTATTCATAGAGGAACTAATCGAATTAATTCTAGAGTTATTATCGTCAACTCTTTGAGTCAATAATTCTTTGTGGCTACTACCACTTTCTAGGGCTGTTTCAGCCTTTGATTTGAGTCCTTCAGCATCTAATCGTTTCATTTGTGCAGAGTGCATTCTGTCTTTGAGGTGGCTTGGACTAGCCAATTCTACAGCCTCTCTTGCTGATGTACAATTTGCTTCCATAATCTCAAATTGATTTTGAGATTTATCCAATTCCTCAAGATTAGACCTAGCTAGAGATTCTAATTCATTCAATTTCTTCTCAACTTCAGCAACTGCTCCAAGTGACTTATTGTGCATAGATTTTGCCTGTTTCATCTCAGCACGCCACTCTTGTAACTTAACGGCATCTTCTCCATCGGATAATTCATTTATGCTTACTCGGATTACTTGTTGTTGCCTTCTTGCCTCGATTAGTGCCGCTGAAACCGTGTCAGACATCAATCTTAATTTATCAACTTCCCCAGATAGTTTCTCAACTTCCGAGGCGCCTTTTATTCGCCCTCCAAAAGATACGGACATCTTGCGCTTTGAACCGCCGATCATGGCACCTCCGGCTTCGGTTACATCGCCTCTTAGAGTCACTAGGCGAATACCGCCCATATGAGATCGTGCTGTTGACATAGAATCGACAATTAAGGTATTTCTAAGTACAAACCTTATTGCAATATCGATTTTAGGGTCGTAATCTAATAATTCATGTGCAAATCCAATTACTCCAGGTTTCTTAGAAACCATTACTGCTTTACCGGCAGCCCTGGTGTTTGTTAGTTTATTCAACGGAAGGAAAGTTGCTCTTCCAGCCCTATTTTCTGCCAACCATCGAATGGCTTGGGCTGCAACTTCATCACTCTCTACTACCAGAGAAGTCATGCCGCCGCCAATTGCGGTGGACAATGCTGACTCATGTGAATCATCAATTGGAGCACATAACTCGGCTATTGAGCCAATAATACCTTTCAACTCTCCACGATCTCTGGCCGCAATTACTGCAGCGGCTCCTCCTGCCATACCTTTAGAACCGCTAGAAGTTTCCATTTCTGCCCTAGTTCGCTCCAGTTTTCTTTCTGTTTCTCTGAGTTTTGACTCTATAACTTGAGACTCATCGACTAGTTTTTGTTCTGCATTTTGAGCGTCCATGAGTTGCTTTGAAAGTTTACTACGGTCTTTCTCTGCAGATTTTCCTGAAAATTCTTCGCCCTTTATTTCTAATTCACCCAATGCCAATCTTGCTTCTTCGGATGCTTCTTGAACCTGAGAAAGTTGTTCTGAAATCACTTCTGCCTGTGCCGCTGTTCTATCAACTTCGCTTTGCGCTTCTGATAATTTAGTTCTTACATCATCTAATTGCGTAATTGCCTTGGATAGATTCCTAGATAATTCCGCACTTTCATCATTAGATGATTCCATAATCTTAGTGATTTCGAGTTCTTCTGATTCTGCTTCTTTCAACGCTTTTTGGGAATCTTCTAAATCCTGCTTTGCTGATTCTAATGAAGTTGTAAATTCTTCTAATGAAAGAACTGCAGATTCTAATTGTTCTTTGAGAGCGTCTAGTTCCAACTGATCTTCAGCATTCTTAGTTATAGAGTCTTCAACCTTATCCTTGTTTCCATCTATCTTGAGATGTAAATCATAAATTTGCTTGTTTAAGCCATTAGAATCTCCACCCATCAATTCTTCAATTTGCTTTTGCAGGACACCGATTTGGTCTTCTAAAGCAATCAAAGACTTAGCACCCTCTTTGACTTCCGAATCCAAAGAATTAGCCTCTTCAAGATATCTTGTTTGTTCGGCTAATTGATATTCTTTCTCTGCCATTTGGCTAGCATAATTTGATTGGTAAGAAGTCACTCTTGCTTGATTAAGTTCATCGGCTAAATCCTTCGCTTTGACCGCTATGTCCTTCTCTTTCCTAAGGTCTTTCAATCTAACTTTTTGCTCTTCTTCCAGGAGTCCGATTCTTTCAATATAATTCTCGACTTTTGCTTTTTGCTTGTCTGCTTTTCTTATCTCTTCATCGTATGAAGTCACTCCAGCAACACTATCTAGTACCTTTCTTCTTTCTTTAGAAGTCATTTTAGCTAAACTTGTAACATCGCCTTGTAAAACGATATTGTAGCCATCTGGCCTTGCATTGGCCGCTCCAAGTATTCTGTGGAAAGATTTCTGAGTACTTTCTTCCCCATCAAGTAAATACTGAGTTACTACATTATTCGACTTAGTCAATCTAATTGAACGAGTCATTCTAACTTCATCGGAGTCGATTGGCAATCGTCTTCTCTTGTTAGAAAGTACTGGGTTAGCAAAAATCAATGTTACTTCACAAGCACGCGCAGGCTTAGAATTCTTACCGCCATTGAAGATTAAATCTTTAGAATTTTGAGCTCTAATCGTCTTATTGGAACGTGGACCTAGAACAAATTGAATGGCATCTCCACAATTGGATTTACCTGAACCATTTGGCCCAGTAATAGCAGTAAATCCTCTATCCAAAGGAATCATTACTTCTCCTTTGAACGACTTAAAATTAGATATCTCAATTGCTTTTAGGTACATTACCATCCCTCATCCGGAAAAAAATCTCCGACCTTATCGGGGTCATCGGGAATCTAGGGGTATTAAACTATGCGAGACATTAGAACTCAATACACTGTTTTTCCAAGTGCTTGAAAGTAGCCGAAAGGAGGTATTAGATCGTCCCTGTAGAATTACATTTACGGCATCCGCCACCTTTGCAATATGGACAAGTTGCTTCGACTTTTAATCCGCTACTTCTTCTGGTCATTGAAAGCCTTGAATCACGATGCATCAATGGAGACCTAGAGACTCTTTTTTGCTTCCCTTGTAATTCATTCAATGGTCTAGCAGCTGTACCGAATGTCGATCTGAATTTATCAGCGACTTCCCGTCTACTTTCCAAGCGTTTGTTGGTTTGTTCGATTGCTTCAGCCTCCCAGTATTTTGGACCACGCATCATAAATGCTCCCAAAATTGCCATTCCAATCTGTACGAAGAGAGGAGATACATCGACTGGAAGTAAAGAAGCAATACCTTCTGAACCTACTGCTGTTGGAAGTAATCCTAATCGATCCATTATTGCCAGTCCAAAGAAAGCGCACCCACTGGCAAAAAGCACTTTTCTAATTCTTTGTGCCCATCTACCTTTTTGAGGTAATTTCAATCTTCCAATCATCAAGATGAATATGCCCTCTCCAAGAAGCAAGAAATCCGCCCCATTCCATTCACCAACAGGACCTAAACAAAAACTATCATTTCCTTGTCCAAGTTCTTTTTCTACCTCTGCTTTAGAGCAATGAGGCTCAAATAATTTCATTACATCTAACTTAGAAGGTTCAGCACCATCATAGTATTGTGGCGCGGCTAGTCCGAATTGGACATTAACAATTACAAAACCAATCATTAAAAGTCCAAGCATGGTTGAGAAATTACGACTAATCACTCCCATATCAAGGCCACTATGAGCATACATCATAGTGATGTCGCTTCACAATAGTTCAAATGAGGGTATCATCACCGTCAGTTCGAGGGGTGTTATGGCTCACATAATCATCATCGGAAGTGGCATTGCTGGATTATTTGCTGCTTTGAAAATAGCCGACTCCGGCAACAAAGTCACTGTGATAACAAAACAGAGACTCAAAGACTCATCTACAAATTGGGCACAAGGTGGCATCGCGGGAATCCTTGATAAAACGGATTTAGCCGGAATTGATTCCCATATCCAAGATACGTTGAGTAGTGGAGATGGACTGTGTGATGAAAATGTTGTTCATGAAGTGATAAATAGTGCAAGTGAATGTATTCATGAATTATTGAGAATAGGAGTTCGTTTTGAAAAGAACGATTCAGGAGATTTCCGTTTAGCCAAAGAAGGAGGGCATTCTTCACGAAGGATATTACATTCCAAAGATGCTACGGGAAAGGAAATTGAAAGAGCACTCAGTGATGCAGCAAAAAATCATCCTAATGTGATTTTAAATCCTAATATGCTAGCAATCGATTTAATCCAAAAAGAGCATGGAGTCCCAAGCATGGGAATTTCAGGCGTATGGTGTCTAGACCAAGAAACCAATAAAGTAGAAACTTTTTCTGCTGACTCGATTATTTTAGCAACTGGAGGAGTCGGTCAACTATGGACTCAAACAACAAATCCTAGTGTTGCCACCGGAGACGGCCTTGCAATGGCTTGGAGAGCTGGTGCAAATGTCAAAGATATGGCATTTATTCAATTCCATCCAACCGCACTCTCTATTTCCAAAGACAGGCCTTTTCTGATAACAGAAGCCCTAAGAGGAGAAGGTGGAGTAATTCTCGATAAGGCGGGTCTTGAAAAATGGCAAAAGGATTGTCAAAAATGTATTGATCAAAATATCAACCCTCCATTACCAAATGAATACTCTTTCACATTGGAATTTTCGCCATTGGGTTCAATGGCTACAAGAGATATCGTGGCCAGGTCAATAGATATAAAACTCAAAAAAACAGGAGAGAGCAATGTTTTTCTGGTCACATCACACCTTGACAGCACCCATTTACAAGAAGAGTTTCCCAATATCCAATCCCGCTTAAATCGTCATAATCTAAAACTCGGAATTGACCATTTACCAATTGCACCAGCCGCCCACTACATAGTTGGAGGATTGGAGGTAGATACTTTTGGAAGACCAATGCTAAGAAATGAAAATAATTTCATTCCTTCATTATATGCAATAGGTGAAGTTGCTTGTACCGGTATGCATGGGGCAAATAGATTGGCTTCAAACAGTTTACTAGAAGCGGTTGTATATGCTGATAAAACTGCAAATCATATCATTGAAAATACACCAAATATTCAGAAAAAAGATGCTCCAGAATGGAGAGAAGAAGGTCTCGATTCATTAGTAGAACACGCTCCAATAGTCAATGACTTGATGTTGCTTCGTTCGACAATGTCTCAGGAAGTTGGAGTCGTTAGAAGGTTTCAGAGATTGGAAAGGGCATCTAGACGATTAGAACTTCTTGGACAAGAAGTGGACTTAATTTGGAGAAATTCTCTAGCGAGCCGAGAAATAGTGGAATTAAGAAACCTTATCTTGGTTGGACAATTAGTAACTTTAGATGCCTTAGCAAGAACTGAAAACCGAGGATTACACTATAATTCGGACTTATCATGAATTCAAAGATTTAATCAGTTCGCTTAGTAAATTATTCTTCGGAGTTGCAATTCCATAGCGTTCCGCTCTCTCAACAACTGCTTGATTCAAAAATTCAATTTCGGTTTGCCGACCTTTCTTGACATCTTGCAACATGCTACAAAAATTCTTCGAAGTCGCCTTAATCACCTCATGTAACATTGAATTTAATTCTTCATCTGAAGGGATGTTAACCCTTTCTTGCCTGGCTATATTTGCGCCTTCTATCATTATTGAAGAACATAGTTCGAAAAGATTAGATTGCAAAAGAAAACCATTTTCACAGCCGATTAAGGCTGCAACAGGGTTTATCGCAATATTTAGCAAAACCTTACTCCAAACTAACTTCCTACCATCATCTTCCCATTTTGGATTGAGCCCCGACTTAGAAAGTAAATCGATTATGTCCGAAGCATCGGATAAACCGGGCCCTTCTCCAAATTTACCTAAAGAGATATTTCCTTCTCCCGCCCAATTGACAACCCCTGGCTCTGGCCTCCAAGCACCATGAGATATCGATGCTGCGAATACTCGATGAGGTCCAAAAAATTCGATACATTTCTCGACATGCCCCAAACCATTGCTCAAACAAATTATCTTGGAGTTTTCATTCAATAGATCTACTGATTTCTCCATTAATGAGACCACATCATTGGCTTTACTAGTGATAAATAAAACATCAATCTGATTTTGTAAGCCATTGTAAAATCCAACTTCTTCCAATGAAATTATCATTGAATCATCTTTGACTACAAAAGAATCTTGTCCTGTTACTTCAATGCCACTTAGAGCCATTGCAGAACCGTGTTCCCCCCTAGCATGTATCAAAATATTATCTACTCCATATTGAGAGATCTTAGCAGCGATTAAAGAACCGATAGAACCGGCACCTAAAACTGCAACATTCAATTTATCATCCTCACATGTAACTTCCCAAATAGATGTAAACTTGACCATCTTGATGGTCAAGGCGCATTGTTGAGAAAGTGCTGTTAGAAGGAGAGAATTCGAAATTATTCATTCCTTGTTCAAGTATCGCTGTTGATTCAACAATAGTCCATTCTTCAGCGCCGTCTCCTAGAGTTGTTTGAATAATATTAACTGGAATAGATTCATTCGAAGGATTATGAATCTCGAAGTCAGCCATCTCGGGATGTAGTAATGTTCCATTCATCGATGCAGCCCAAATATTTGTCCATAAGCGATGAGCAATACCTTCTCGAGTCAAAACTAACTCTGGACCTCTTTCTACTGAAATGTTGGCTTGTGGCAATGGATGGTTTGGATTAGAACAAATTGATAATTCTTCAGATTCTGGAACCTTTAGAATTATTGAGGAATTTTCTTTGATACTTGGGACCTGTGCGATATCCCTGTATTCCATATCCCAAATCCAGGATTCGTTCTCAACAAGTGGTTTAGCAGGCGTACTAACCTTAGAATCTAATGCACAATAATCTGTAGATGTAGACAAAATTTGGCCTGGACTGATTATTATTCCCCATCCATATTCTAACGAATTAGTTATCTCCCAGCCTGTAGAAGGAATAATTGCTCTATTAGAAAGACTAGGCTGATCAGGAATAAATAATGATTCACCTAACTGAATTACATTCAATTCTGTCGAACGCATTAAGATTATAGCATCTTGACCTCGAATACAAAGTGAATCATCATCAGACTCTAGTGAAGTTTCTAGCCCTTGGTTACTCTCAATCCAGTACATTCGTGTTTGAAAATCGACTGAAGAAGATTGTGGAAAAGAAACGTTTACTGGCTCTTCGGAATCAATGGAAAGGCTTAGACAGCGTTTGATTTCTCCATTAGAATTGATTAATTCCCAGCCTGAAAGAGGATATGCTGGTAATTCGGGGAAAGCTAGTATAGTATCGAATTGGGCTTCAGAATCGATATATGTTATCAAATAGAATTCTTCTGCTATCGGCTCATATCCAGAAACATTCCATGTTAAGTTTAGAATTACAGATGATTTCTTACCAGGCAATATATCGTCGCCACACCCTAAACCTTCAATCGAAATTGAATCATCATCACTACACAACCAATCAGCGTCCCATTTAGTAGATGCAACACCATTGATTCTTGCCAAATCTATAGTCCAGTGTTGAGTTATTGCAGATGGATTCAAGACTTCTATTTCCAAATGCCCGTACCAAATACCATCTTTTTCCATAATCTCAATTTGGTCATCGAATTGATATTCAATAGAGTCATCCCAATCTTCATCCATTGCAAATGGAGTTTGACTTGGTAAAGAAATCATAAAAATTAAGAATAAAACTATGCCCATTTTAGATACAGATTCCGGTTCAATACCCTTTGCTTCATCCAAGACTATTGGAACTCTCTTATCTGAACCCATGAATAGTAATAATGGGATAATCACACCAAGGATAGGTAACCAAATTGTGAAACCATCAAATGCATCAAACATCCATGCAAAAACCAGTATTATCATGAACAGGAAGAACTGATTGGAAGAATTTCTGGCATCATTTAGGCCCACACGAGCCACAAGAATGCGTCCTCCGGGGAAGGTTGGGATTGGAAGAAGTGAAATCCAACCATAGAAACACAACAACGCACCTGCTTTAGTAAATGGATGCGCCCATAATAATCTAACAGATAAATCCTCAAATGTCATTATGCTTATCAGATTGACCAATAATGGAGAATCAGAAACATATTGCATAGAGGTAATCTCTACAAATTCAGGTGTCATGAATAAACCTAAAACCCACAATAAAGAGCCAACTGAAATGAATATCAAAGGAACTGAAAGAGCGACCCAACCTAACGAATGGCGATTTTTCCATGGACGTGCATCCATTCTCGGCAGTGATGGGATCAATAGTAAACCAAATGGCCAAACAAGATAAGATTTAGATAAAAATCCTAAACTAAACAAAGCGATCGTTGGCTCTGGAAGTGGAAATAGGTGGCCAACACGAATTCCATGGTGTTCAGCCCACTTCTTTTGAACAAATGAGGCAATTAACATTATACTAACTACTGGTAAAACATATCCTAAAATCGCATCAATAAAAAGAGATTCGTGGAACCATCCCCCCTCTGGAATGGAACCCTCCATCCAATACATCCCTGCCAAGGTCAATGAAATAACTGTCAATGACCACATAGCGATTAAACTCTTAGAAGACGGGAATTGTCTTTCAGGAAGTGGAAGAACTTGTAAAACCCAAGGGTCTCCAAAATCTAATTTTATCATCCAACCTAGTTTCTGTAAATATTCATTGGCGTCTTCTAAACTCTCATGAACATCTTGATCCTCTTTGACATCTGCTTTCCAAATAGGCCATCGGCTCCCACCAATCTCGCCATATAGGTGGAAATATCTCTTTAGAATGGATTCAAGCAACTGTTTTTGGTCCCAAGATTTCTTTTGGGCAATTAGTTGATCTACATCCTTTGAGTCGTCGCTCTTGGAATCACTAGGACTTGACATACGACTTCCTCGGTATGACCCTGTGAGCCCATCCCTACTTTAACCATCGGCGGATTGATGATTAAAATTTTAATCACTTATTCTTGAAACGCTTGAGACGGAATGTTTCTTCTCTTTCCATCTCTTCGAGTCTTAGTTGAATAAACACTCTTGCTTCCTCAAGTTCTGGTATTACCTTGAATTCAAGAGCATTTACACGTCTCTTTGTTGCTTCAATTTCTTCCAGTAATCTCTTCAGAGTAGCTTCCATTTCTGAAGCGGTAACAATCTTTCCAATCAAATCACTAAATGAGTCTCCTGCTTCATCAATATATGGTGAAGAACCAATATATCCTACACCACGCTCTTGAAA
>MDTC01133589.1_pt1 | contig 40525 bp, 38 predicted proteins | sample 811181 | NCBI WGS metagenome assembly MDTC01 (sample SAMN05326644, study PRJNA326480) | marine metagenome | isolation source: seawater | place: Pacific Ocean: North | collected 2011
AGTTTTAGAAAATTAACAATTCAATCTAAAATGATAGGGCATAAACTAGGAGAATTTATTCCTACTAGAAAAAAACCTTCTACTAAAAAAAAAAAAAAGAAAAAAAGATAATAAAATATGGGACAACAAATTAATCCGATTGGTATTAGAATAGGTTTACACCGTAAATGGAAATCAAACTGGTTTTTAGATAATAAATACTATACTAATTTTTTATTATTAAATTTTGAAATTAATAAATATTTAGTAGGTATTTTAAGAAATGATAAAGTAACATCTTTTGTTATTAATTGTTATATCTCTAAAATCTCATTACAAAAATTATATATTTGTATTTTTTTTTATAGATTACGCCGTCCAACCTCAAGAAAATTAAAAAATAAAAAAAAAGGAGGAAAATTAGATTATAAAAAATTAAATTTAAAATTTAATGTAAATTTTAAAGATTTTTTATTAAAAAAAAAATTTAAACAAAAAAATAAAGCTATATTAAATATTTTAATTCCAAAAGATAATAAAAAAATTAAAATATTTAATATTAAATCATCTTATATGAAACAAAAAAATTTAATTCAAAATTTTGATTCAAAAATTAAAATTAAAAAAATTAGAGTTAAAAAAAAAAATTCTATAAGATTAGATAACAAAAAAAAAAAATTTAAAATTAATTAAAAAATCATTATCTGAATTAACAAATGCAAAAATTTATTTAATTATGGTCAATGCTTTAAGTTTTTTAAAATTTTATGAATATTTACATGAATATTCAAATTTATATAAATTAACTAGACAAGGAGAGTATGAACGTACCTTTTTAAATAATCAAATGATTTCATTTTACAGATATGATGTTAAATTAATTTCTGATGCAATTAATGTAATTTATATTTCATTAATTTTAAAACAACCTTTATTTTTAGCTCAATTTATAGGGTATCAATTAAGAAAAACCCCACGTAATTACCGTTTTGGAAAAATTATTCAATTTTTAAAACAAAATATTACTTCTGTAGTTAAAAATAGAAAAGAAATTTTAGGATGCCGTGTGCAATTTAAAGGTCGTTTAGGTGGAAGACGTACTAGACGTGCTCGTAAAATGCAATTTATTAATGAAGGAATTATGCCTTTACATTCATATGATTCAAAAATTGAATATGGTGAAGCAAAAGGTTTAACTCGTTTTGGAGTAGTAGGTATTAAAATTTGGTTATGCTATAAACCTGAATTTTCTGCTGCTTTACAGAAAGATTTATTAATTTATTTCGGTTATAATAAAAAAAAATTAAGCACAAAAAAAACAGATAATGTAAATATTATCGATTTACTTTTTAATAATGTTAAGACCAAGAAAAACAAAGTATAAAAAATATAGAAAAGGTAGATTAAAAAATAATTTAGAAAATAAATCAAATCAATTAAAATTTGGTACCATAGGGTTACAAGCTACAGAACGTGGATTTTTAACTTCAAATCAAATTGAAGCTGGTAGACGTACCATTACAGGGTTTATGAAAAGAACTGGAAAAGTATTTATACGTGCTTTTCCAGATCATCCTGTTACTTCAAAACCAGCAGAAGTTCGTATGGGTAAAGGAAAAGGATCGGTTAGTTATTGGGTATGTAAAGTAAAACCGGGAAAAGTATTATATGAAGTTGCCGGTAAAAATCCCATTTTAATTAAACAAGCATTAAAGCAAGTATCTGTTAAGTTGCCTATGTCAACAAAAATAATTAATTAATTTTTATACCGATTTGGGCTTATAGTTTAATCGGTAAAACATACTGCTCATAACAGTACAAATGTAGGTTCAAATCCTACTAAGCCCATTAATTTACAATTTTAAACCAAATTTTAAAATGACTATTCAATATAACGATATTCTTCATAGTAAAATTAATCATAATATAAAACAAATGCGTAATTTAGAATCACATTGGCAAACAGGAAAAATTTTTTATCGTGAAAATGATAAAAAAGTAATGGTTAAATTTTTAAATAAAAAATCAAACCAAATTTTTTTAACTCGTGACTTATACAAAAATCATTTAGCTTTTTATAATAAAAATTATACAATTTTTAATTTATATAAATCAATGTTTTTTTGGTGTACAAATTTAGAAAAAGATTTAACTTTTAAAAATATGTTACAAGATATTAATGGTTTTAATACTACATATCAAGATGTTTTTATGAGAAAAAAAAGAGTTTTATATTTTCTTAAATTAAAAACACAAAGTCAAACTATTAATAATAAAATTATTCAAAACCTTTCAAAAATTAAATATGAAAATATGGCTGCTAATTTTTTAACTTTTAAAAATTATAAAACTTTATTTAAATTTTTTTTTAAAAAATTAATTTTAAGACGTATTTATAAAGTACAAGTAATGCAATTTCAATTAGAAAAATTTCTTTTTGTATTTTTATTAAAATGTAAAGTTTACAAAACATTAAATAAAAAGCAATTTAAATTTTTATTTTTTTCAAATAAATCTTTTTTTATTCCTATAAGTTTATTAAGAAGTAAAAAAAGTAGAACTTTACCATTAGCTCAAAAATATATGGCTTTTTTAACTAAAAAAGTTAATTTTTATAATTTTAAAGTTTCTAAACAACAAGAATTTAAAAATACTGCATATCAAATTTGTTCTAAAAAAGATTTAAACATTAATAATAAACTTTTTAAACAATATATTAAAGTTTTATTAAAATGTAAAAAATTAAAGTATATTAATTAAATTTTTTAATTTTTAAAGGACCTTTGATTTATAAAATAAGGGTGTATAGCTCAGTTGGTAGAGCAGCGGACTTTTAATCCGAAAGTCTTGGGTTCAAGCCCCAATATACCCATTCAAATAATATAATATGGCTTTTACTTTAACACATAAAAAATTATTAAAAAAACACCAATATAAACTTTTAAAAAATTTTTTACAATGTATGATTAAAAAAGGAAAAAAATCTACAACTGAAATAACATTTAAAAAAATGTTATTTTATATGGCAAAAAATAAAAAAACATATTCTAACAATCCTTGGAATATTATTATGAAAGGGTTTTATAATATTACCCCTCATATTAATTTAAAAGCAATAAAAGTTAAACGTAGAATTTTTTACAATTTAAAATTTATAACCTCTAAAAAACAAAGTTATTTAATTTGTTCTTGGTTATTACATGGAATGAAAAAAAATCATAATAACGTATATAAAAATTTAGCCCAAGAATTTAAAGAAGCTTCTTTAAAAAAAGGGGGTGCTTATACTAAATATAATGATTTTTATAAAACCATAGAAAATAATATTTATATTTATAAAAAAAATTAATTAATATAATTTAATAAATCTTTAGTAGCTCAGCTGGTAGAGCGGATGGCTGTTAACCATTAAGTCGTCGGTTCAAATCCGACCTGAAGAGAGAACTAGAGCATTCTTAGCTCAATTGGATAGAGCAGTGGCCTTCTAAGCCAATGGTTATAGGTTCGATTCCTATAGAATGTAATAAGAAAAAAGAACGAAGAGGTGGCTGAGTGGTTAAAAGCGGTAGACTGTAAATCTATTGAACGGTGTTCTACGTCGGTTCGAATCCGACCTTCTTCAAATAATGCTCGCTTGGTGGAATAGGTAGACACAGTAGACTTAAAATCTATTCATTATCGGTTCGAGTCCGATAGCGAGTAATTAATATTGTTTAGGTAGCTCAGTTGGTAGAGCAGAAGACTGAAAATCTTTGGGTCAGTGGTTCAAATCCACTTCTAGACATTTTATGAATAAAATAAAAGTTATTTTACAATTTAAAGGATTTAATTATAAAAATTTAGATAAGATTATTTTTAATATTTTAAAAAAAGGATTACTTTTAAATATAGATATTAAAAAACCTGTATCATTACCTACAACAAATACATTATTTACTGTATTAAAATCACCTCATGTAAATAAAAAAGCACGTAATCAATTTCAATTACTTACTCATAAACGTTTATTAGTATTATATTTTGATAAACAAGATATAGAAATTCTTAAATTCTTTTTAGATTTTATTAAAAGCATTTCTGGAGGTATTCAAATTAAAGTTAAATACATTAATAATACCTCTTGGAAGATGGTTTATTAAATATTGAAGCAAAAGGATTCGAACCTTTGATGCTCAGTATCAAAAACTGATGCCTTACCACTTGGCTATGCTTCATAAATTATAAAAGGGTCTATAACTCAGTTGGTTAGAGTGTACGCCTGATAAGCGTAAAGTCAGTAGTTCAAATCTACTTAGACCCATAAAGACAAAGGGTAATTAACTCAATTGGTAGAGTATCTTGTTTACACCGAGAAGGTTAGCGGTTCAAATCCGTTATTACCCATCTTTAATATTTAAAAAAATTAAATATTAATAAATAAAATTTTATGACTAAAAAATTAACACGCGATGTTTTTTTAAATTTTAAAAAATATATACAATCAATTTTTCCTACTACTTTAGGATATTTAGTAAATGGAGAATTACTTTTAATTATTCCAAATCATAAATTAAAAAATTTTTTAAGATTTTTAAAAGATCATACACATACTCAATTTAAAAGTTTATCTGATTTATCAGGAGCAGACTATCCATATAAAAAAAATCGTTTTGAAGTTACTTATAACCTTTTAAGTATTACTTATAATACTAGAATAAGTGTTTTAACATATGTTGATGAAATTACATCTATTGATTCTATTGTATCTTTATATAAATGTTCAAATTGGTTTGAACGTGAAGTATGGGATATGTATGGAGTTTTTTTTTATCAAAATAATGATTTAAGACGTATTTTAACTGATTATGGGTTTAAAGGACATCCTTTAAGAAAAGATTTCCCTGTAACTGGATATATTGAAGTACGTTATGATGAATTACAAAAACGAGTTATTACTGAAAAAGTTAGTTTTGCTCAAGACTATCGAGATTTTACTTTTAACTCAAACTGGTTAAATTAATATTTTTAAATAATTATGTTACAAAATAAACAACCTTTTTTAAATTTTCCAAAATCAAACGAAAATACTCAGTGGGAAAACCACCATTTAAGCATTGATAGTAGATGGTCTAATCACCCATTAGCTACTGTTGTGTCAAATCACATAGTTTATTATCCAACTCCAATTAACTTAACCTATTTTTGGAGTTTTGGTTCTTTAGCAGGATTAGCATTAGTTATTCAAATTCTTTCTGGAGTTTTTTTAGCTATGCATTATACTCCTGAAGTTACCTTAGCATTTTTAAGTGTAGAACATATCATGAGAGATGTACCTGAAGGATTTTTACTTAGATATATCCATGCAAATGGAGCTTCTATGTTCTTTTTAATTGTATATCTACATATGTTTAGAGGTTTATATTATGGATCATACGCATATCCACGTACCCATTTATGGTTATCAGGATGTGCTATTTTTGTTTTAATGATGGCTACTGGTTTCATGGGATATGTTTTACCATGGGGTCAAATGAGTCTATGGGGTGCTACTGTTATTACTAATTTAGCATCAGCTATCCCTGTTGCAGGACCTTCAATTGTTGAATGGTTATGGGGTGGATTTTCAGTAGATAATCCTACTCTAAACAGATTCTTTAGTATCCATTATTTATTACCTTTTTTAATTGCAGGAATGGCGTTAGCTCATTTAGCATTATTACATGTAGATGGTTCAAATAACCCTTTAGGTATTGATTCAAAAGTTGATAAATTAAATTTTTATCCATATTTTTATGTTAAAGATTTAACAGCTTTTTATATGTTTATCGCTCTTTTTTCTTTTTTTGTATTATACTATCCAAATAGTTTAGGACATCCTGATAATTATATTGAAGCTGATCCATTAGTAACCCCAGCTCATATTGTACCTGAATGGTATTTTTTACCATACTATGCAATTTTACGTTCTATTCCTAATAAATTAGGAGGTGTTATTGCAATGGGACTATCTTTAGCTTGCATTTTTTTAGTTGCAGTTATTACTAATACCAAAGTTAGAAGTTGTAAATTTAGATTTTTACAACAAAAATTATTTTGGGTAATTTTTGCAGACTTTTTAATTTTAGGATGGATTGGACAAAAAGAAGTAGAAACCCCTTATATTGAAGTAGGGCAAATTGCTACTCTTTTTTACTTTTTTTATTTTTTAGTTTTAACTCCTTTTATTGAGGAATTAGAATCTTCTAACTATTTTTTAGTAAAAGAATAACTTAAAATGACCGAAGACTTTTTAACTAAAAATAATAGTGTATTTGTAAATCATAATTTAGCAAATACAACAAAACCTTTTTATATTGAAGAATATTTTTTTAAAAATACTGGTTTTAAAACATTATCAGATTCTTTTAAAGAATCATTTATTACTAATGTATATCAAAATGAGTATTTTATTTTTTTAAATTCTTTCAAAAAACTAGATGAACCCGTAATTAATTCTTTTAATTTATGGTGGGCAGATAGTTGGTTTTATACTTACAATTCAATTATTTCATTAACTTTTTTAATTACTATAGTATTTTTAATTGGCCTATTTTTACCTAAAACTTCTAAAGGAGTAAGTGTATTAAATGTTTTAAGTGCTTTAACTGTAATTTTATTTTTATTTTTTTTACCTATTCCTCATTATAGTGCAGTTAAAACTTTAATCTGGTGTAATTATAATTTATATTTATATATTTATATTATTATAAGTGGTATTTTTACAGCAGGATTTTTAGCTTTAAATAATGAAGTAACTTTTTTAAAAGAAAATAAACATTTAGAATACCCATTATTAGTATTATTAGTTTTTTTATCAGGTATTGCAGTAATTGCTTCTGAAAATTTTATTGCTGTTTTTTTAGCATTAGAATCTATTACTTTAATTTCTGCAGTATTAATTGGATTTCAGCGTACTAATAATTTTAGTACTTTAGCTGGTGTAAGATATATTTTCTTCAGTGCAGTTCCTGGAGGTGCTTTAATTTTAGGTATAAGTGAAATTTATGCTTATACTGGGGCATTTAATTTTTCAGATATTGAAAAATTATTAATGAATACTACTTTAGTAGAAAATTCTAATGATTCTATTATAGGAGAATTATTATACAGTTCATTAATTAATGTTCTAGATTTTTCATGGGATATTAAATTCCAAAATTATAGTGCTTTTTCATTAGCAGATATCAATCAAGTACATTATGAAAATAATTTATTTAACGATATTATTAGCCAAGTAGAAAAAGATTCTACATTAGCACAAATTCTTAATTATGAATTTAAAAATCATAAAAATGAATCATCTTTAGATGTGATGTTAGCTAATTTAGGTTCTCACATTTATATGGATGGTGCAGATGAGGATTTAAACATTAAACGAAGTAAATATTTAATTTATAAGTTTATAGATACTTATAATGCTCAATTTTTAACTACTGAATTTTTAATTAGTTGGACTCCTAAAATTAAAAATTATGAAGGATTATTTAATTTAATTAATGATATTCATAATTTAGAACGTTCACACTATTATTATTCTACATTAGAAGAATTATATAAAGGAGTTTTTAACGAAGAATTATTTGATTCTATTAAAAATAACAATGAAGTAGTTGTTGATGCTGTAGTAGCAGAAAAACAAACTGATGTTACACAACCATTACAAGTAAAAAAAAAATTAATCTCTACTTTAGTATTAGAAGATTATAACCGTCTATTTGAAGTTGGTAAGAAATTTATTGCTGCGGCAAATAATAAAGAAAACTTTAATGAAACTTATAATTCTTTTTTAGAAACTTACCCAGTAAGTAACTTTAATACTAAATACTCTGTTGAATATTTAAATGCTGATGCGGATTTCAATCCATTTCAAACAGCTATTAGTACTTTAAAATATTTAACCAATTTTTATCATGATATATGCTCTCATTATGAAGTAAATATGAATATGACTGAAGATTTAGGTAATTTCTTAGCTAAACAAAACAATTTAGCTATTGAAGGTTATAGTTTACCTTTAATTTTACATAACCATACTTCATCTTTACCTATGATTATTAATGTATCATTATTTTTAATTTTATTTTATATTTTATTTAAATTAACTGCAGCTCCATTCCATGTATGGGCACCCGCTATTTATGAAGGAGCTCCTTTACCTATTGCAATGTTTTTATCTATTTTTTCAAAAATCACCATGGTTTTCTTATTAATTAAATTAGTAATTTTCTATTTCTACTTTTTATATGCAGAATGGAGTTACTTATTAATTATAAGTGGTATTTTATCAATTATTGTTGGTATTTACGGTGCTATATCAGAAACTCGTATTAAACGTTTCTTTATTTATAGTTCAATGGGTCATGTTGGATTTATGTTATTAGGTATTGCTGAAGGAGGTATTCATGGAATTGCTGCAACTTTTTTATATTTAATTATATATACTATCACTGTATTTATTGGATGGACTATTTTATTCTCATCAAATAATAAAATAACTCATATTAATCAATTAAGTGGATTATCTAAAACTAATCCTACTTTAAGTTTTATATTAGCTATTACTATGTTATCAATGAGTGGTATCCCTCCATTAGCAGGTTTTTATGTAAAATTTGAAATTTTATACGCTTTAGTAGAATCTGAATTTTATAGTATTGCATTAATTGCATTATTATTAACTGTATTTAGTTTCTTTTATTATTTACGTATTATTAAAATTTTATATTTTGAACCTACTTCAAAATATAGTTTACAGCATAAATTAAATAAAACCCAAGCATTTTTATTAGCTATTTGTTTTTTAACTTTAGTTAATTTCTCATTATATTTCCAACAACCTATTATCTATTTTATTAAAAATATAATAATTCAAACATTATATTAATAAATTATTAATAAACAATAAATAACTATTATGACTGGTTCAACTACAGTAATTGGAGCAGGTTTAGCTACTATTGGTTTAGCTGGAGCTGGAGTAGGTATTGGTAATGTTTTTGGTTCTTTATTAATCGCTGTTTCTAGAAACCCTCAAGAAAAAGACGAATTATTTAGATTATCAATTTTAGGATTTGCACTAACTGAAGCAATTGCATTATTTGCTTTAATGATGGCATTCTTAATTTTATTTTCATAAATAAATAAATAATATTTATGTTATTTTTTTTTCTTAATGTGTTTTTTAATATGTTAAAAGTTATTTATAAAAATTACACTTTACTTCGAGAATTAGCAGAATGGTTTCCCACATGGGAAGAATTAGAAGCTACATATATTTTCTGGAAGGAAAGTTATCGTGATTTTATAATAGCTTATAACGAAAATTATGAAAGAGCCGCTAGAATTATGGGGCGCGATAATTTAGAAGCAACTATCACTTTAGGGGGTCTAGTCCTTTGGTATTTTATAATGCTATGGGCCTCAGATCTTGGTTAACTATTAAATTTAACAAAATTTATATATGCCTCAATTAGATATTGAATTAATTTTTGAAAATGTATTTAGTTTTTATATTATCTTTGTTTATTTATTAGGACAACAAATTATTTTAAATATTCGTAAAAATGCAATTATTTTAAAATTAAGAAAATTTTTTGTAGAATATTATAATTACCAAACTTTATATTTATTACATGAAAAAAGATGCATCAACATTTGGTATGAAGCATGCTTTTTTTAAGAACTATTTGTTTTAAAAGGTAAATATTAAAGAAAAATTTGTGTTCTTTTATTTAATAAAAGAGGATGTAACTCAATCGGCAGAGTATTAGCTTGTCACGCTAAAAGTTGCGGGTTCAAATCCCGTCATCCTCGTTTAAAAGCTCCTTTCGTCTAAGGGTTAGGACACCACCTTTTCACGGTGTAAATACGGGTTCAAATCCCGTAAGGAGTATATTATGCCTTTAAATATTAATTATACTACTTATAATAAAAAATTGTTTTTTAAAAACGCTTACGAATTAAAATTAAGATTTTATTATTTTTTATTAACCTTAATAATTACTATAAGTATATGTTATATTTATAGTGATGCTATTATTTATATGTTTGTAAATCCTTTACTTATTAAAATGAATTCACAACGTTTTATTTTTACTAGTTTAAAAGAAATTTTCTTTATGTATTTAAAATTTTCTTTTTTATTAGGGCTTTTATTTTCATTTCCAATTTTTATATTACAGTTACTTTTATTTTTAAGTAATGGGCTTTATAAATATGAAATAAAAATAATACTATTTTTTTTAATTTTTAGTGGTTTATTATTTATTATTGGATTTTTATTAGGTTATAAAATTATTATTCCCAATGCATGGAATTTTTTTTTAGAATTTGAAAATAAAAATATTTTTTTTCCTTTGCATTTTGAAGCAAAGTTAAATACTTATATTTTTTTTATTCTTAATTTATTATTAGGAATAATAATTTGTTTTCAAATCCCTGCATTTCTTTTTATATTTTTTAGTTTTAATTTTTTTAAAAGTTTTCAATTTTTAAAAAATAGAAAATTAATTTATATTTTAAGTTGTTTTGCAGGAACATTAATATCATCACCTGATATTTTTAGTCAATTATTTATTTTATTTATGTTTATAACTATTTATGAAATTAGTTTATTTTTTTTATTTTTCTTTAATAAAATTAAATTATGATTTTTTAATCCAATTTAAAAAATCAATATTTAAATTTACTTTTTTTTTAAAAAAAATCCATGAAGTCATAAATGTTGATTTATCTTTTAAGATTATTAATGTTTTTTGTAATTGAGGATGTATATATTTTTTCATAAATTATTTATAAAATTTTTATATAATAGAATAGGCTAGGTAACATAATGGTAATGTAAAGGATTGCAAATTCTTAAATAGCGGTTCGATTCCGCTTCTAGCTTATATAAATGGGGATATAATTCAATTGGTAGAATGGTTGCTTTGCATGTAATTTGTTACCGGTTCAAGTCCGGTTATCTCCAATAAAAAAAAAATATTTTTTTTAATTATTAATATTTTTTATAATTAAAGATATTATTATATTTTTTTTAAAATTAAAAAATAGCTTTATGCAAAGTTTATTATTTAAAGATAAAAAACGAAGAAAACTCTTTATTCATTATGAAGAGAAAAAATATATTTTAAAATATATTCAGAATAATATGAATATTTCAAAAACTATTAGAGAAAAAGCATATAAAAAACATTTAAGAATGCCTCGTAATAGTTCAGTAACACGTGTACGTAATAGATGTGTATTAACAAATCGCCCCCGTGCCGTTTATAAGAAGTTTAAATTTTCACGTATTCAATTAAGAAATTTAGCCTTAGAAGGAGAAATTCCTGGTATACGAAAAGCAACTTGGTAATATTTATTAATTATGAGAGATCAAATTAGTGATATGATTACAAGAATTAGAAATGGCCAAAAAGCAGGTTTATTTAAAATTAAACTATATACTCCTTCTTCTACTGTATGTATTAATATTTTAAATGTACTTTATAAAGAAGGATTTATTAGAGGATTTAAGATTAATTCTAAACATCCTTTAAGTGTAGAAGTTTTATTAAAATATGACTCTTTTGGTTATCCCGCAATAAAACAAATTTCACGTGTTTCTAAACCAAGTAAACGTGTATATACTAACATTAAAATTTTATGGAATTTAAAAGCTGGTTTAGGTATTTTTATTTTATCTACTCCTAAAGGAATTATGACACATTTTGATGCTAAAATTTTAAATTATGGCGGAGAAGTATTGTGTAGTGTATATTAATTATATATGACCTCAATAACTATACCTAATAATATTAAAATTGAAATTTTCCGTACACATATAAAAATTTTAAGTTCATCAGGAACTTTTTTAAAGAAAAAATCTTCAGATTTAAAAATTTTAAAAAAAAATAATAAATTATTTTTATTACAACCTACTAAACAAGGGATGTTTTATTTAAGTTTATTATCAAAATATTTAATGGCTTTATCTAAAGGCTGTTATAAAATTTTAATTTTAGAAGGGGTAGGTTATAAAATGTTTATAAATGATAAAGAATTAGTTTTTAAAATTGGTTTTAGTCATGAAGTAATTTATAATTTACCGGAAGATATTTCCGTTTTTTTTAAAAATCCTAATTTTATTATAGTATACGGTACAAATTATCAAAAAGTTTCTCAAATTTGTGCAGAAATACGTGCTTTAAAACCACCGGAACCTTATAAAGGAAAAGGAATCCGTTATTTTAATGAAACTATTATTAAAAAAAAAGGAAAAACAGATTAAATACAATGTATCCATATAAAAATATAATTAATTTAACAACAACTCAATTATTCAAAGCACGTTTACATTTAGGACATAGAAATAATACTTTAAATTTAAAAATGTTAGTGTATTTATTAGGGACTAGACATAATGTTAATATCTTTAATTTACAACACATTTTAATTTCATTACGTATTATTTTTAAAGCAATTAGTGAAATTGTAAAACAACGTGGACATTTTTTTTTAGTAGGTACAAATAAAGATTTACCTATGGTTGAAATATTTTATTATTTTTTATTAAAATATTCTATTTTAAACCCAAATGAAAAAAATTTTTTTATTACTGGTTTTGTAGGTAAGAAATGGGTTGGTGGAAGTTTTTCAAATTGGAAAAAAACTTTTCAATTTTTAAATTATATCCAAAAATCTTCTTTACGTAAACAAGAATCAGCTAGATATAAAAATTATTTCAAACATTTACAAGGTCTTAATCAAAATAAAAAAAAACCTATTCCTGATTTTGTATTTTTTTTTAATCAAGATATTAATGCATTAAAAGAAGTACAACAATTAAATATTCCTATGATAGGTATTACTGATTCAAATAGTAACCCTGATAATTTATTATATAATTTACCAGGGAATGATGATAGTTTAGAATCAATTCAATTTTTTTGTAACTTTTTAGAACAAGCTATTTTAGAAGGTAAACAAAAAGATCAGGAACGTTTTTTTTTATTTTGTTTAAAAAAATTAAAAAAATATATATATTAATATGAAAAACTTTTATAAACCTAGATATAAAATATGTTTTCAATCTAAAAATAAAGTATATTTAAATAAAAATTCTAAATTTAGACGTTTTTATAATATACGTGATCCTATATTTATACGTAGATATTTTTTTTATCGTAGAACTTTAGTTTTAAGAAACATGAAATGGACTGTTGCTCGTCGTTTTATGAATCCTATTTTACGTAAAAAACAATATTCTCGTTATCAATACGGTTCAATTTTACGAAATAAACAACAATTAAAAAGCTTTTACGGTCAATTAAAAGAAAAGCAATTAGAACGTTTATTTAAAGTTACATGGTTAAAAAAAAAACAATTTAAAGAAGAAGCTTTTTTAGGTGCTTTAGAACACCGATTAGATGTTTTAGTATTCAGAATGCGTATCTTACCTACTATTTTTTCATGTAAACAATATATCTTACACCAAGGAGTTTATGTAAATAATGAATTAATTACTTTACCTCATTATCAAGTAAAAATTGGAGATATTATTAGTTTTAAAAAAGAACATTGGAATTTATTTTATAATAGATTAAAAAATAAAGCCTCTATTCGTTTAATAGGTCAAGAAATTATAAATTCTGATATTAAAAAAAAAGATAGAGAAAAGCATTTAATTCTTGAAAGATATTTAAAAAAATATAAAAGATTTAATTTAAAACTTGCAAAAGAATTAGATACTTTAATTGTTAATTTTAAAAAAACTGAAAAAGATATTTTTTTACAAATTATTCAACATAAAAATTTATCAAAAAATATTAAACTTCAAATTTTAAAATTTTTAATTATGTTATCTCAAAAATTAAAACGTTTAATTTTTAGTAAACATTTCTTTAGATTTTGGTATGTGGAAGAATATTTAATTAATGAATTATTTTTTATTTTAAATATTGTTATATTTCAATTTTATTTAAATTTTTTAGAAAAATATATTCAAGAAGTAAACTATTTTGCTAATAAAAAAAATAATTATGCTTCTAAAAAAAATTTCTTTTTATATATTTCAAAATCTTATAATGATTCATTAAGAAACTTAGAACAGTATTTATTATGTAGTTTTAGAGGCCATTTTTTAAAACCATTTACTATTGAAAAAAATTTTTTCCGTAAACATAGAAAACGTCATTTATTTGAAAGACGTAAATTTAATTATCAATTTTGGTGGTTAGAAAGAAATTTTAAAGAAGAAAGAATTAAAAGATATAAATGGTGGTGGCAATCTGAACCTCATTGGTATACCCCTAGTTATTTAGAAATTGATTATAAAACATTAAGAGTAGGAGTTCTTAAAAATCCTACTGCTAAAAATATTTTTTATCCTTTTAAATCATCTGTAAATCAACTAATTAGTTTTTATACAGATAAAGGGTTTTAAGTTTTTTTTATTTTTCGGGATGTAGCGTAGTCGGTTAGCGCGTCTGTTTTGGGAACAGAAGGTCGCATGTTCAAATCATGCCATCCCGATTTAACTATTCTTTTTATAAAATAATATTTGACTTATGTTTTTTTCTTAAATATAAAGAAAGAATGTAAGGTGGAGTAATGGTAACTTATTGGGCTCATGACCCAAAGCTGTTGGTTCAAGTCCAACTCTTGCAATTATTATTTAATAAAAAGTATATATTTTATTATTAAAATATTGTATATAATTTATATTAAAACAATTTAAAAAGATATTTAATAAAATATTAAATATATTTTATTTCTAGCAAATAAAATTTATATTTAATATTTTTTTTAAGAAAGTGAGTTTTATCCTGGCTCAGAATGAACGCTACCAGTATGCTTAACACATGCAAGTCGAACGTTTTTTAATTAAAACATGGCGAACGGGTGAGTAAAATATAAAAAATTACCTTTTAGTTTGGGATAATTACAGCATAAAATGCAAAAAATATTTTATTTTAAATATTTTGTAAAAATACCAAATAATATGTTTTTCCAAGGAAAAATAAAAAAGAAAATATTTGCTAAAAGATATTTTTATATAGGATTAGGTTGTTGGTGAGGTAAAAGCTCGACCAAGCCTTTTTTATCCTTAGTTGGTTTGAGAGATCAATCAGCCACACTGGGACTGAGACACGGCCCAGACTTTAATAAGGCAGCAGTGAGGAATATTGGACAATGGGAGAAATCCTGATCCAGCAATACTGAAAGGGTGAGCGCAGGAATTTTATTTTCTGGAAGGCTGTAAAAAAGAGGTTGTAAAACTCTTTCGTCGAGGAGGAAAATGACAGTACTCGAAAAAGAAGTCCCGGCTAACTTCGTGCCAGCAGCCGCGGTAATACGAGGGGGACGAGTGTTATTCGGTCAAATTGGGCGTAAAGGGCTTGTAGGCAGAAATTTGAAGTAAAAAGTTAAATGTCAAAACTTAATTTTGGAAAGGCTTTTTAAACTATTTTTTCTTGGATAATTTAGGGGATAGTAATATTTCTTTAGTAAGGATGGCATCTTTTAATAAAAGAGAGAGTACCTAGGGTGAAGACAACTATCTAGTTTTATTTATCGACGCTGAACGGCTAAAGCATGGGTAGCAAAGAGGCTTAGATACCCTCGTAGTCCATGCCCTGACATATGAATGTTAAATATTGGAAAAATTTTTGATATTAAAGTTAACACGTGAAACATTCCGCCTGAGAAGTACGGCCGCAAGGTTAAAACTCAAAGGAATTGGCGGGGGCTTGTTACAAGCGGTGGAGCATGTGGTTTAATTCGATGATCCGCGCAAAACCTTACCAATTTTGTACAATAGGTGTTGCATGGCTGTTGTCAGCTCGTGTCGTGAGATGTATTGTGAGAACATTTAACGGGCAGAATCCTCAATTGTAATTGCTAATTATTTACTATTTTTGTTAAAAATATTTTTTATATAAAAGTAATTTTTATATCTTATAGTAACAAGTACTTTACAAATACAGTTTTAAAAGCTAATACCTTTTAAACAGGAAGGTGAGGACCACTTCAAGTCGTCATGACCCTTATGAATTGGGCTACTCATGTGCTACAAAGGCAATAACAGTGGGAAGCAAAAGTGTGAACTAGAGCAAATCCTTAAATATTGTCGTAGTACGGATTATAGGCTGCAACTCGCCTATATGAAGCAGGAATCGCTAGTAATCGCAAATAAGCACGTTGCGGTGAATTTTTACCAGGCTTTGCACTCACCGCCCGTCACATTAGGGGAGTAAATTTGGCTCGTCATATTTTTTATAATTAAAAGAAATTAATTGTTTTTAAAAAAATAAATTTTTAATCTTTTAATGGATTTTAAAAATAGGAATATTAAGGACATTTTTATAACCGTAATGAAGTCGTAACAAGGTAATCGTAGGGGAACCTGTGATTGAATTAATAACTTTTATAAAAAAATAAGGAATATAGAACATATTATAATATTTAAATTATAATATGTATTAATAATTAATTTAAACAATTAAATTTTAAAATAAATTCTAAAGAATTAAAATTCTTTTACAAGAAAACATATCGAACTCTTTTAGTAAAATAATTTTGGACTTTACATACTTAATAAGTTTTATTAGGGAACCAAAGTTTTAATTTTAATTTATTAAATAAAAACGATTATTGAAAATTTTTAAGGCATAAAGGGGATATCTGGATTTTTAAAAAGAAGAAAGACGTAAAAATTACGAAAAGTTATAGGGAGTATAAACTGTGATCTATAAATTTCTGATTGGAAAACTAACTTAATAGAAGTTTAAAAAAACTTAATGAAGTGAAACATCTAAGTAATTAAAGGAAAAAGAAATCAAAAGAGATTCCGTGAGTAGTGGCGAGCGAAAATGGAGTAGGTTATTTTTTTTTATGAAAAATATTATTAGAATCAGTTTGTTACTGAACGATACAGGGTGAAGGAGTCCCGTATAATAATAAAATATAAAAAAAATAAAGAGTAGGGCAAGACATGTGTAATCTTGCTTAAATATAGGGGAACCACCCTCTAAACCTAAATATGTTTAAAAATCGATAGTGAACAAGTACCGTGAGGGAAAGATGAAATGAGAACCTATAGGTGTGTTAAAAGAACTTGAAACTTTATGCTAACATACAATTGAAGCTATTTTAACGTAGTAACAATGTACCTTTTGTATAATGGGCCAGCAAGTTAATTATAAAAGCAAGCTTAAATTGAGAAAAGTAGGCGCAGCAAACGCAAGTTTTAAAATGCATTGTAGTTTTTATAATTAGACCCGAAACCAAGTGAGCTAGTTATGAACAGGTTGAAGATTGTTTTAAACAACATTGGAGGACCGAACCCGTGTATGTGGAAAGATACTGGGATGATTTGTGACTAGGAGTGAAAGGCTAATCAAACTTGGATATAGCTGGTTTTCCGCGAAATCTATTTAAGTAGAGTATTATAAGATTAATTTTTGGGGTAGAGCACTCAATAGGTGCGGGGGATTTCACGTCTTACCAAATCTAAGGAAACTCCGAATACAAAAATTAGAACTTATAGTAAACAGACATTAGGTGATAAGATCTTGTGTCAAGAGGGAAACAGCCCAGATTATTTATTAAGGCCTTCAAATTTTTTTTTAGTGAGAAAAGAAGTGAAAAAATGTTGATAATTAAAAAGTAGGCTTGGAAGCAGCCACCTTTGAAAGAAGGCGTAATAGCCCATTTGTTGAGTTTTTTTGCGCTGAAAATTTATAGAGACTTAAAAAAAATGCCGAAATAATAAATATTACCGTTAAACTTTTTAGTTTAACAATTATATGGTAGCGGAACATTCTGTACTATTTTTTTGAGGAGTTTTGTTAAAAATTCTAAAATATCAGAAGAGAAAATGCTGGCATGAGTAACGATAAATAATGTTTTAAAACATATATGACTGTAAATTTAAGGTTTTTAAAGATAGGATAAACCCCTTTCAAGTAAGACGGCCTCTAAAAAAAAGCGAAAGCCTTTTTTGATGAGAAAATATAACAATTTAAATATTTTGACAAAGTTATATTTTATTTTTAGTATTAATAAGTTTTATTAAAAATAAAATTAATTTTCGAGAAAAGAATATTTAGTAATATTACTTTACCGTACTAAAACTGACACAAGTAAATAGGTTGAATATACTAAAGTCCTTGGGATAATTATATTGAAGGAACTCGGCAAATTGACTCTGTAACTTCGGGATAAGGAGGGTTTTATTTTTTTGTATTTATTATTTCTAATATAAAAAAATAAAATGACAGGAAATTGGGGGTGGCGACTGTTTAATAAAAACACAGGACTCTGCTAAATCGTAAGATGATGTATAGGGTCTGACGTCTGCCCGGTGCTGTAAAGTGAAAAGGAAATGTGCAAGCATGGAATTGAAGCCTCAGTAAACGGCGGCTGTAACTCTGACGGTCCAAAGGTAGCGAAATTCTTTGTCGGGTAAGTTCCGACGTGCATGAATGGCGTAACGACCTCCCCGCTGTCTCCAATATAAGCTCAGTGAAATTGAATTATCTGTGAAGATGCAGATATCTTATGGTTAGACGGAAAGCCCCTGTGCACCTTTACTACATCTTTGTATTGTTATTAGAAAAAATATGTGTAGGATAGGTGTTAACTTATAATATCAGTATTAATTTATTGGTTAGGTGTCCTTGAAATAGCACCCTTGTTTTTTTTAATAACTAATTTTATTTAACAATTAAAAGACAGTGCATAGTTGGTAGTTTGACTGGGGCGGTCGCCTCCTAAAGAGTAACGGAGGTGTACAAAGGTATGCTCAAATTGAATTTAGTATCAATTGTAGAGCGTAATGGTAAAAGCATGCCTGACTGTGAGACAGACATGTCAAGTAGAAACGAAAGTTAGTCATAGTGATCCGGTAATTTTGTGTGGAAAAGTTATCGCTCAACGGATAAAAGGTACGCCAGGGATAACAGGCTTATGATTCTTAAGAGCTCTTATCGATGGAATCGTTTGGCACCTCGGTGTCGGCTCATCACATCCTGGAGCTGTAGAAGGTTCCAAGGGTTCGGCTGTTCGCCGATTAAAGTGGTACGTGAGTTGGGTTTAGAACGTCGTGAGACAGTTCGGCTCCTATCTGCCATAAGCGTAAGAAAATTGAGAGAAACTGACCTTAGTACGAGAGGATTGGGAAAGGGCAACCTCTGATGTATCGGTTGTTTTTACTAAAAGCATAGCCGAGTAGTTAAGTTGAATTGAAAGAATTGCTGAAAGCATATAAGCAAGAAATTACTCTCGAGATAAATTTTCTTTTTAATAAGTAAAAGACTATTACTTTAATAGGTTAAATGTGTAAGAATTGAAAAATTTTAAGCTATTTAATACTAATAAATTTAAAAATTTTCTAAAATTTTATATATAAATATTTTTTTTTTAATTAATATTTATAAAATAAAGAAAGTGAGTATCTGTTAATTGGTAAACAGTTTGTCTTCCAAACAAATAATATGGGTTCAAGTCCCATTACTCACATATATAAATATAAAAGCAGAATGGTGGAATTGGTATACACGTTAGGTTTAGATTCTAATGCTTTTAAGCTTAGGGGTTCGAGTCCCCTTTTTGCTATTGATAGATTATTTTTATAAATAATTTATTATATATATATCATATAGTTTATATATTCACTATAAAAAAAAATATATTTTTTATTTTAATTTTTTATGTATTCTGTAAAAAAAAATACTACTTTAGTAAGTAATATTAAAATGAAAAATAACGGATACTTATCTCCTGTTACTTTACCTAGTATCCAAGTGAGAACTAAACAAACTGAACAAAATTTTAAACAAATTGATTTATCAAAAATCAAAAATCTTTTAAAACAAACTACCAAAAAAAATGTATATACTTTTACCGATTATAACGTTGGTAAAGTTGTAAAAGTTAAAGATGGAGTAGCTTTTATTGAAAATTTAGATAATGCAAAATTTGGTGAATTAGTTAAAATTTTACCTGCATATATGTCAGGTATGATTGTTTCTTTAGAATCTAAAGAAACTGCTGCTATTTTATTTGGTAATGATCGTAACGTTAAAGTTGGAGATCGTGTTCATTGTAGTGGTAACATTGTTAGTGTTCCTGTAGGTTATGGACTATTAGGTCGTGTAATTGATCCTTTAGGTAACGCTATTGATAGATTAGGTGAATTAAATCCTAACCAAGATCCAGTTGATGCTTTATATAGAGGTTATTATACCGGTGTTAGAAAAGAAGGATATCAACGTCCAGTTGAAATTCCAGCTCCAGGTATTTTAGCTAGAAAATCTGTATTCAGACCATTAATTACTGGTATTAATGCTGTTGATAGTATGGTTCCTATTGGGAAAGGTCAACGTGAATTAATTATTGGTGATAGACAAACTGGTAAAACTGCAGTTGCTATCGATTTAATTTTAAATCAATCATACGTTAATGAAACTTTAAGACATTTTGTTAACTATGGTGATGAAGAGTCTAGAAACGAAATTGTAAATAACAGTGTTTTTCCTAAAGAAGAATGTTACTGTATTTATGTAGGTATCGGACAAAAACAATCAACTATTGCTAGATTATTTAAAGTTTTAAGTGAGCCTAGACATATTTATGATAGAAGATTTATTAAATCTAAATCTCGTCCAATCCCATTCGTTCCTATGAACTATTGTATTATTGTATCATCTACCTCATCTGATGCTGCACCATTACAATTTTTAGCTCCTTATGCAGGTTGTACTATGGGTGAATTTTTCAGAGATAATGGATCACATGCTGTAATTATCTATGATGATTTATCAAAACAAGCTGTAGCTTATAGACAAATGTCTTTATTACTTAGAAGACCACCTGGACGTGAAGCGTATCCTGGAGATGTTTTCTATTTACACTCTCGTTTATTAGAAAGAGCAGCTCAATTATCTGATGCTTTACAAGGAGGTTCATTAACTGCATTACCAGTTATTGAAACTATGGCAAATGATGTTTCTGCTTATATTGCTACTAACGTAATTTCTATTACTGATGGGCAAATTTTCTTAGAATCTGAATTATTTAATGAAGGGGTAAGACCCGCTATTAATGTAGGTTTATCTGTTAGTCGTGTTGGATCAGCAGCTCAATTCAAACCTATGAAAGAAATTGCAGGTACCTTAAAATTAGAATTAGCACAATATAGAGAAGTTGCTAAGTATGTTAAATTTGGTGCAAGTTTAGATGATGAAACTCAACATCAATTACATAGAGGATCACGTTTAGTTGAATTATTAAAACAACCTCAATATGCTCCAATTGATACTACTATTCAAGTAATTTTCTTATATTTAGGTATTGCAGGATTTTTAGATATTGAACCTATTGAAAATATTAAATCTGTACAAGAAGCATGTTTTAATTATTACAAAAATCAATATAAAACCACTATTAATGCAGCAACTATCTTAGAACGTGCTGGTACTGTAGGTGCTGATTTTAAAGATATGTTAAATTTTGAGATTTTAAAAATTAAATTTTCATAATTAAATAATTCTTAAAATGAAAAAACAATTTTACAATTTTTTTACAAGTCCTTTAGAACAATTTGAAAACAATGCAATTGTATTTAAACCATTTCAACCTCAAGTTCCTGAAGCATATGTTCATTGGTTTTTAAACAATGACTATTCAAAACTAGTAGAATTTGAAATGGATTTTTATTTTGATGCAAATAATTTTATTTTTTTTCAAGATAAAGTTATTTATCTTTTTTTTGTTCTTGCTTTTCTTTTTTGCCTAGGAGTAGTACTAAATATTAGTAAAGATTTAAATTTTTTAAAAATCTTTAATATCCAATTAGTAACTAGTTGGGTTTTTTCAAAATTTTTAATAATTTTTATTACTTCAACTACTGTAACTTTTGAATATATTATTGCTTATAGTGATATTTCAAAAAATGTTGAAGTATTTATGCTTCCATTAAATCATAGTGGATTTATTTTAAATGACTCAATGTGTTTTTTTATTTCTGCAGCATTATTTTTATATTTATGTACTGCTTTTCAAGATTTTCATAGTTCAAAAGGACCATTTATTGTTAATAAAAATCCTTTAACTTCACTTCAATTAAGTGTTCATAAATTAACTGTAGATTTATTAGGATCATCTATTGATAGAGATATTCATTCACAAAGTTACCATGCTTTTGTATATGGATTATTTACTTATTTAGTAATTTGTAATGTTCAAGGGTTAATTCCTTTTACTATTACTGTAACTAGTCATTTAATTTGTACTTTCTTTTTAGCACAAGTAGTAATGTTATACGTAATTATTACTATTTTAGCTGAAAAAGGATTTAGATATTTTTTAACTTTATTTATGCCTTCTGGGGCTCCTATTTTATTAGGTTATTTATTAATTCCTATTGAAATCGTATCATTCTTCTTTAAAACTGTAAGTTTATCAGTTCGTCTATTTGCTAATATGATGGCTGGTCATACTTTATTAAAAGTTATTTTAGGATTTGCATGGACTATTTTAGTAATGTCTGAAATTTTCTTTATTGTAAATTTATTTCCTATTGTAATTTTAATTTTATTAACTATGTTAGAAATTGGGGTAAGTATCATTCAAGCTTATATTTTCTCTATTTTAACTTGTTTATATTTAAGAGATGCCTTCAAAGGACATTAATTTGTTAAGTACTGTTATAAAAAATCACATAAACTAAAATTATATAGTATTCCTTTATTTATTTTCATTTAAAATTTGAAATAAGTAAAAAATGAAGAAAGTTATTAAATTTAATATAAAAAAAATATTTTTATGTTTAACCAAAATTTATTTATGAATTCAAATAATAAAATTTTAAAAAGTTTTTTAAAAGAAAAATATAAAACTAGTGCTCAACGAGGGCAAATACATCCTTATCATTTAGTAGATATCAGTCCATGGCCTATTCTTACTTCTTTTTCAGCATTTTCTGTAGTATTAAGTTTAGCCTTTTATGCTCATTTTTATATGAACGGATTTGATCGCTTTATTATTTCATTAATTATTTTAATTATTGGAGCAGGTATTTGGTGGAGAGATGTGGTTAGAGAAGCCACTTTTGAAGGTTTACATACTTTTTATGTAATTACTGGATTAAAAAAAGGAATGGTATTATTCATTTTATCTGAAGTAATGTTATTTTTTGCTTTTTTCTGGGGATTTTTCCATTCAAGTTTAAACCCTACTCTAGAAATTGGTAGTGTATGGCCACCAATTGGAATCGAACCTATGGATACTTGGGGAATTCCATTATTAAATACTATTATTTTATTAACTTCAGGTGCTACCGTTACTTGGGCGCACTATGGATTAGTAGCAGGATACAGAAAACAAGTAATCTTAGGATTTATTGTTACTGTAGTATTAGCTACTGTTTTTACTCTTTTTCAAATTTATGAATATATTCATGCCACTTTTACTATTTCAGATAGTTCATACGGTTCTTGTTTTTATATGGCTACTGGTTTACATGGATTCCATGTTTTAATTGGTACTATTTTCTTATTAATTTGTTTTTTTAGACACTTAAGTTTTCACTTTACCCGTTCACACCATTTAGGATTTGAATGTGCAATTTGGTACTGGCATTTTGTTGATGTAGTATGGATTTTCTTATTTATTTCTATTTACTGGTGGGGTTCAGGAGAATTAGTAGATCAATTACCAGAATCTTTAAAATTAAAATTAGTAACTTATTAATTATATAATAAGCAATGAAAAAAAGTAAATTAGATTTGTTAAGTAATTCTTATATTCACTTACAAAAGAAAAAAAAAGTAGTAAATTAAAAATATGAATCTATTAAATATTATACTACTCTTACCTATTTTAGGTGTAATATTTACTTATAATGGATCTTTTTTTACAAGTAAAATATTACATAAATACTCATTATATTTAGCTAATATTATTTTTATATTATCTATTTTATTATGGTTTTTTTTAGATCAATCTAACCCAGGATTTCAATTTCAAACTCAAATTTTTATAATACCAGCTTTAAATTTCAATATTTTATTAGGAATTGATGGTATTTCTATTTATTTTTTAATATTAACAAACTTATTTATTTATATCTGTATCTTAAGTTTATCTAATTACCAAGTAAGATTACGTGAAAATTTAATGCACCTTTTTTTATTACAATGGGCTATTTCATGTGCTTTTTCAGTATTAGATATTTTAGGATTTTTCGTATTTTTTGAAGCTACTTTAATCCCTATTTTTTTTATTGTATTAATTTGGGGATCACGTGGTAGAAAAGTAAGAGCAAGTTATTTAATTTCTATTTATACTTTATTAGGATCTATATTTATGTTATTTAATATCCTTTATATAGTTTCAAAAACTGGTATAACAAATTATCAACATTTATTAACTATTACTTTTTTAGAAGAAGACCAACGTTTTTTATGGATAACTTTTTTTATAGCATTTGCTGCTAAAATTCCATTATTTCCATTACATATTTGGTTACCTGAAGCACATGTTGAAGCACCTACTATAGGTTCTGTATTACTAGCAGCTTTATTATTAAAGTTAGGTACTTATGGATTAATTAGATTCTGTCTACCATTATTTCCATTAGCAACTATTTATTATACTCCTTTAATTTATACTTTCGGTATTTGTGGAATTATTTATACTTGTTTAACCGCAATTCGTCAAGTTGATTTAAAAAAAATTATTGCATATTCATCTGTAGGACATATGAATTGTGTTTTAATTGGTATTGTTACTTTACGAACTGAAAGTTTAGAAGGATCTATTTATCAGATGTTAAGTCATGGTATTGTTTCTGGAGCTTTATTTTTATGTGTTGGAGTTATTTATGATAGACACGGTACTCGTTTCATTAAATATTACGGAGGATTAACAAATATTTCTCCACTATTATCTACCATTTTTTTAATTTTTTCAATGGCTAATATTAGTTTCCCCGGAACTAGTAGTTTTGTAGGGGAATTTTTAATTTTAGCTGGAATTTTTAAAGAAAGTTCATGGGTAGCATTTTTTACTATGATTAGTATGGTATTAGGTGCTGTTTACACTTTATGGGTTTATAATAGAGTATTTTTTGGTAATTTAAAAAATAATGCTATTTTTACTTTTACAGATGTAAATAAAAAAGAATTATATATTTTTATTTCTTTAATTATTATTTTATTTTTAATGGGTATTTATCCAAAATTTTTTGTAAGTACTTTTCATACAAATGTTTTAAATTTAATAGTAATGTGTAAAAACTTTAATATTTAGTTTTGTATGGTAAAAAAAATAACTAATTTAGAAATAAAATCTTTTAAATTAATTTTAAAAATGAAAAAAATCATATCAATTTTAGAAAAAGTTCCTTTTATTCTATTTTTTTATTATGATTTTTTTAATTCTTCAGAACGTCTTTTAATGAGAAAATTTTTAAACGAAAATTCTTTAAAAACTTTATTATTAAAAAACGAAGAAGTAAAACAATTATCTAAAGTATTTAAAAATAATAAGTTATCTAATTTATTATTAGGTAACACTTTATTTATTTATCATTCAGATAGTCAACTTATACCTAAAGATATTATTAAATTATTAGTATCTCACCCAAAATTAATTTTAATTGGAGGTAAATGGTATAACAAAATTTATAGAAGACAACAAATTGAACAATATATGAAATTAGATGATTTTACTGTTCAAAAATCATTAATTACTGAATTGATTCAAGTGTCTTATATTTTAAAAAATATTTTAAGTCGTTTATAACAAAAAATGTTTTCTACAATTTATTTAGATGCAGCTCTTCCGTGGCAACTTGGATTTCAAGATCCCGCTACTGCCATTATGGAAGGGATTATTAATTTCCACCACGATTTATTTTTTTTTCTTGTAGTAATTTTATTTTTCGTAATTTATTTATTAGTACGTTGTTTATATTTTTTTTCAGTAGAATCATTTGATACTAAAAAAGAAGCTATTACTTCAAATAAAGTATTTAATAGCAGCTGGATGAGAAAAGTATACAAACAAGCTAGATTATTAATGCTTTTTGGTTCAGACAGATTAACTAAAGATTATTCTCCTGAAAAACAACAACGTTTACAAAAACACATGCAACAAATTCAATATGAACGTTTATATAGAGGAACCAGAAGAGGTAAAGCACCTGCAATGCCTACTGATTCTAAAACTTTTAAAGTTCGTAGATCTACTGTAGATACTAGCAAAGTATATCATGTAGTTCATGCACCAACTTTAGAAATTATTTGGACTGTAATTCCAGCATTTATTTTAATTTTAATTGCAATTCCTTCTTTTTCATTATTATATACTATGGATGAAGTAATTGACCCATTATTAACTGTTAAAATTATTGGACACCAATGGTACTGGAGTTATGAATTTGTTAACCCTGTAGATTATTTAGAAGCTGTTAATGCTCATGAAGATATTGATTTAGCTCCTAATGTAAATTTTGATAGTTATATGTTAGCTGATGATGATCTAATTATCGGTCAGTTAAGATTATTAGAAGTAGATAACAGATTAAAATTACCTATTGAAATTAATATTAGATTATTAATTACTTCAGGTGATGTTTTACATAGTTGGGCAGTACCTTCATTAGGTGTAAAATTAGATGCTTGTCCAGGTAGAATGAATCAAACTGTTCTTTATATGAAAAGACCTTCAGTATTTTATGGACAATGTAGTGAACTTTGTGGTATTAATCACGGGTTTATGCCTATTGTTGTAGAAGGTATTGATTTACAATTAGGTTTTAATCCTTCATCAGTTGTATTTAATGCTGCATATCCTATTTTTATGGCAGCTTATTATCCAGAAGAAAATTAAATTTTTAATTTTTTATGATTTTTAATATTTATAACCTGGATAATCTATTTATTTATGAAGTATTTTTTAATATTTTAGTATTTATTATCTATAGTTTTGGTTTAGCCTTTATTATGGTAGCAGTATCTTATCTTTTTGCAACTCAAAATCCATATTCTGAAAAAATTTCAGCATACGAGTGTGGTTTTGAACCGTTTGAAGATGCTCGTAATGAATTTAACGTACATTTTTATGTAGTAGCTATTTTATTTCTTATCTTTGATGTAGAAGTATTATATTTATTTCCATGGTGTTTATGTTTAAATTATATAGGTTCTGCAGGTATTTGGGCTGTAATTGGATTTATCATTTTATTATCAATTGGATTCGTCTATGAGATTGTAAAAGGAGCTTTAGATAATAAATAATAAATAAATAGTATTTAAAAAAAAATATATATTTTATATTTTAACTTTATCGATCATATTCATATCATTTAAAAATGTCAACTAATTATAATAATATTATTAATTGGACTTATAGATGGATTATGTCTACTAATCATAAAGATATTGGAACATTATATTTATTATTTGGTGGAATGTCAGGAGTTTTTGGTACTTTATTATCAATTTTAATTCGAATGGAATTAGCTGCTCCTGGAAACCAAATTTTTGATGGAAACCATCAAGTATATAATGTAGTAGTAACTGCTCACGCATTTATTATGATTTTTTTTATGGTAATGCCTATTTTAATTGGTGGTTTTGCTAACTGGTTTGTACCTTTATTAATTGGTGCTCCTGATATGGCTTTCCCTAGATTAAATAACATTAGTTTTTGGTTATTACCTCCTTCACTACTTTTATTAGCCGCTTCAGCTTTAGTTGAAGGTGGGGCTGGTACTGGATGGACTGTTTATCCTCCATTAAGTAGTATTTTAGCTCACTCAGGTCCTTCTGTTGATTTAGCTATTTTTAGTTTACACTTAGCAGGGGCTTCTTCAATTTTAGGTTCAATTAATTTTATTGTTACTATTTTTAATATGAGAGCTATTGGTATGTCTTTACATAGAATGCCATTATTTGTTTGGTCAGTATTAATTACTACCTTTTTATTAGTTGTTTCATTACCTGTATTAGCTGGGGCTATTACTATGTTATTAACTGATAGAAACTTTAATACCACTTTCTTTGATCCTGCTGGAGGTGGAGATCCTGTATTATACCAACATTTATTTTGGTTTTTTGGTCACCCAGAAGTTTATATTTTAATTTTACCTTCTTTTGGTATTATTAGTCATGTAGTTTCAACTTATTCTAACAAACCTGTATTTGGTTATTTAGGTATGGTTTATGCTATGTCTTCAATTGGGTTATTAGGATTTATTGTATGGGCTCACCATATGTATACTGTAGGTTTAGATGTAGATACTAGAGCTTATTTTACTGCAGCAACTATGATTATTGCAGTACCTACTGGAATTAAAATTTTTAGTTGGATTGCTACTATGTGGGGTGGACACTTAAATTTAGAAAAAACTCCAATGTTATTTGCTGTAGGATTTATTTTCTTATTTACTGTTGGTGGATTAACCGGTATTGTATTATCTAATGCTGGTATTGATATTGCTTTACATGATACTTATTATGTTGTAGCTCATTTCCACTATGTTTTATCTATGGGTGCAGTTTTTGCAATTTTTTCAGGATTTTATTATTGGTTTACTAGATTAACCAATTATAATTATATTGAATTTTTAGGTAAAATTCATTTTTGGGTTACCTTTTTAGGAGTTAACTTAACTTTCTTCCCATTACATTTTTTAGGTCTTGCAGGAATGCCTAGACGTATTCCAGATTATCCTGTTGCATTTAGTGAATGGAATGCTATTGCTTCTGTTGGTTCAACTGTATCAGTTTTTGGTTTATTAATTTTTATTTTAACTATTTTTTTAAGTTTTAAATATGAATATAGACGCTGGAAAGTAAAAGCAAATCGTAAAAGATTAGCAAGTATTCCATTAACTCAAGTACCTAAATCTACTTTAATGGTTAAATTACCACCATTTGAAAAAGTTAAAGATTTAAAAGTAACTGAATTTACTAGAATTAAAAACGTTTCTTTAGTTCCTGATGATAATGGAAACCATTTAAGAGGTGAAGGATTACAAAATTATACTACATGTTTTACTGAAAACAAAGGTAGAGGAAGATTTGATTTTAAATGGTCTTCAAATAACTTTGGAAAAGAATATAATTTAATTTCTTACTAAGTCAAATATAGAAGTATAATTAAAACATTTATATAAAATAATTAATTTTAATTATTTTAAAAGTTATTTATAAAAAGTTTTAATTATTTCGGTAAATATAGCCCAATCGGTAGAGGCATCAGGTTGTGATTCTGATTGTTGAGGGTTCAAGTCCCTTTATTTACCCTATGAATTGGTTATAAAATCAATTTAAAATATTATTATATATAATTTATTTATTAATGTATATTACTAAAAAACAAGATATTAACCAGGTTCAATCATTTACTTTGAATTTTGGTCCTCAGCATCCAGCAGCTCATGGCGTTTTACGTTTAATTTTAGAGTTAGATGGGGAAGTAGTTTTAAAAGCAGATCCTCATATTGGATTATTGCATAGAGGTACCGAAAAGCTTATCGAACATAAAAATTATTTACAATCTTTACCTTATTTTGATAGGTTAGATTATGTTTCAATGATGGCTCAAGAACATGCTTTTTCTTTAGCTGTTGAAAAATTAGCACAAATTAATGTACCTAAACGTGCTCAATATATTAGAGTAATTTTTAGTGAAATTACTCGTATTTTAAACCATTTATTAGCTGTTTCATGCCATGCTTTAGATGTTGGAGCAATGACTCCATTACTTTGGGGCTTTGAAGAGCGTGAAAAATTAATGGAATTTTATGAAAGAGTATCTGGTGCTAGAATGCATGCAGCATACATACGTCCTGGAGGAGTTCACCAAGATTTACCTTTAGGATTATTAGAAGATATTTATATCTTTATAGACCAATTTGCTAGTAGATTAGATGAAATGGAAGAATTATTAACCAATAATCGTATTTGGAAACAACGTCTAGTTAATATTGGTATTGTAACCGCTAAAGAAGCTATTGATTGGGGATTTAGTGGGGTAATGTTAAGAGGATCTGGAGTAGAATGGGATCTTCGAAAAACACAACCTTATGAAATTTATGATCAAATACCATTTAGTGTTCCTGTAGGTGTATATGGTGATTGTTACGATAGATATATCATTCGTATGCAAGAAATGCGCCAAAGTATTAAAATTATTCATTATTGTTTAAATAATATTTGTACAGGAGAAATTAAGACTGATGATAAAAAAGTTGTACCACCATCACGTTCAGATATGAAAGTATCTATGGAAGCTTTAATTCATCATTTTAAATATTATACCCAAGGTTTTAATGTACCTAAAGGTAGAACTTATACTACCATTGAAGCACCAAAAGGTGAATTTGGAGTATATTTAATTTCAAATGGAACAAACCGCCCATATCGTTGTAAAATTAAAGCACCGGGGTTTGTACATTTACAAGGATTAGATTTTATGGCTAAGGGACATATGATTGCAGATGTTGTAACAATTATTGGTACCCAGGATATAGTATTTGGTGAAGTTGATAGATAAATTATGAGTTACCTTCTTACATTAATTTCTAGTTTATTATTAGCTTGTGGAACTCTTGTAATTGGAGTACAAAATCCTATCCATTCTATTTTATTTTTAATTTTAGTTTTTTTTAATGGAAGTTTACTATTATTTTTCTTTCAAGTAGAATTTTTTGGAATTATTTTTTTAATTGTATATGTAGGAGCTGTTATTGTTCTATTTTTATTTATGGTTATGATGTTAAAAATTAAATATATTAATACTTCTCAAAATTTATTAGATTTTTTTCCATATGGAGGATTTATTGCTCTTTTATTATTTGTAGAATTATTATTAGTGACCAAAAATATGTCTTTACCATTTTCAGATTTATATTGGGAAATTGTTCCATTAAATCTTGAAGATATAGTAAATAAAATTTTTAATTACCAAATTAATATTGAAAATTTAGGTAAAGCACTTTATACTTCTTATATCTTTCCATTTTTAGAAGCAGGTGTTATTTTATTTATTGCTATGGTAGGTGCAATGGTTATTACTTTAGATTCTGAAAACTCAAATTCTCTTATGGTTAAAAGACAAGATCCTATTGACCAAGCTGTAAAAATGAATAAAAATGTAGTATTTTTTTCATTACAAAAAATTACTAAAAATACCAATAAATTTAAAGCTGATATTTATATTAAATTATGGAAATATACAGCTAAAAAAAAAAATATTGATCTAAAATTTAAAGCTTAATTTTAAATGCCTACTCTAAATCAATTAGTTAAAAAATCTCGTAGTAAAAAAAAAAGATCAATTAAAGTACCTGCATTACAAAAATGCCCACAAAAAAAAGGAGTTTGTTTAAAAATTTTTATTAGAACTCCTAAAAAACCCAATTCAGCAAAAAGAAAAATAGCTAAAATACGTTTAACTAATAATAAAATTGTATCTGGCTATATTTCTGGAGAGGGAAATACTTTACAAGAACATTCCGTTGTTTTAATTAGAGGAGGTCGTGTTAAAGACGTTCCTGGATTAAAATACAAAATCATTAGAGGAGTTTATGATTTTGATAGTTTAAAAGAACGTAAACAAGCACGTTCTAAATACGGAACTAAAAAAAATTAATTTTTTTTATATTTTACTTTATATTTATTTTATAAAGAGGAAAGTCCGATCAATAAATATTTAAAATTTTTTAAAAATTTTTTTGGTTAATAACCATAATATTAGAATTTAAACTCTTAGAGAAATTATTAATTATTGAAAAAATAATTTGTAAACAAAAAAAAATATTATTGTATAATAAATGTATATTTAAATTTCATTATTTTTTATTATTTAGATTAAAAAAAAAATAGTAATATTTTTTTAAGTAATAAAATAATTTTATATTTAATAAATTAAATATAAAAACTAAAATCGGCTTATAAAAAAAATTTAATCTTTTTATTTTAAAAATTTTATATTATATTAATATATGCAAAAAAATTTAGTAACTGTAGTTATTAATAATATGCCTATAAAAGTACCTAGTACTTTTACAGTATTACAAGCTTGTGAACAAGCATCTGTAGAAGTTCCACGTTTTTGTTACCATGAAAAATTATCTGTAGCAGGAAACTGTCGTATGTGTTTAGTTGAAATTGTAAAATCTCCTAAACCAGTAGTTTCATGTGCAATGCCGGTAATGCCAAATATGGAAATTTTTACAGATACCCCATTAGTTAAAAAAGCTCGTGAAGCTATTATAGAATTTTTATTAATAAACCACCCATTAGATTGTCCTATTTGTGATCAAGGAGGAGAATGTGATTTACAAGATCAAACTTTATCTTACGGTTCTGATAGAAGTCGTTTTTATGAAAATAAACGCGGTGTTGAGGATAAAGAATGTGGTCCTATTATTAAAACTATAATGACTCGTTGTATTCATTGTACCCGTTGTATTCGTTTTTCTGCTGAAATTTCAGGAGAAGAAGAATTAGGTATTATTGGTAGAGGAAACCAAACTGAAATTGGTACTTATACACAAAGTTTTATTAAATCTGAATTATCTGGAAATATGGTAGATTTATGTCCTGTTGGTGCATTAACATCAAAACCTTATGCATTTTTAAGTAGAAATTGGGAATTAACTAAAAAAGATTCAATTGATTTCTTTGATGCTATTTGTAGTAATATTAATGTACAAACTAGACAAGTAAGTTTACCCCATAGAAAAAATTCAAATAAAGATTTTATACCAAAAGATACCATTTTACGTATTTTACCACGTAAAAATGATTTAATAAATGAAAATTGGATTTCAAATAAAACTCGTTATAATTTTGATGGAATTTTACAAAATAGATTAGAAACTCCACAATTTTATAATAGTACAAAAAATAATATACAAGAATGTACCTGGGAAAATTTATTATCTTCTTTATATGTATTATTAAACTTAAATATTCCTTCTAAATTTTATTTAAATCAGTATAAAAAAATAATTGGATTAACAGGTTCTTTATCAGACGTTAATTCAATTTATTATTTTTTTCAATTTTTAAACCATTTAGGATCTAATAATTTACAATGTGAAGAAGATCCTTTATTTTTAAATATTGATATTCCTTTATTTTACCAATTTAATAGTCAAATTAAAGGTATTGAAGAAGGAGATACTTTTTTATTAGTAGGTGTAAATCCTCGTTATGAGGCATCTATGATTAATGTACGTTTAAGAAAACAATATATGAAAGAAGATATTACTATTGCTTTAGTAGGGAATCCAGTAGATTTAACCTATCCTTACTTACATTTAGGTTCATCAACTAAAACCTTAATTGAAATTACTGAAGGTAGACATTCTTTTTGTAAAAAATTACGTTCTGCAAAAAAACCTATTGTAATTTTTGGAACTGAATTTTTAAAAAGAAAAGATAGTAAAGCTTTAATTAATTTAACCCGTACATTAGGTAGATATAGTATTTTACAATTAAATAATTATAATGGCTATAATACTTTACATTCAAATATAAGTCAAATTAATGCTTGTGAATTAGGAGCTTTTCCAGGTACTCGTTCAACTTTATATGTAAATAGTATTAAAAAAAAAAAAAGTGATATTTTATATTTATTAGAAACTGAAAATATTAATTTTAATAAATGGATTACTAAAGAACAAAATAAACCATTAACTAAAGTAATTTTACAAAGTTCTCATAAATTAAATGATTTATCAAATGTTGATTTTTTAATTCCAAGTACTGCTCCTTTTGAAAAGCAAAGTTTAACTTTAAATACTGAAGGGTATGTACAACAAGCTGCTAAAGCAGTTTCAGCATACGGTATTTCAAAAGATAGTATGAAAATTTTTAAAGGATTTTCTATTTTATTTGAATTACAAAAAAAAGCATCAAATTTTTCAAAAGCTCAATTATATTATGAAAACCCAAAACTTAAAGCAGTAAATCATGCTTCTAAGAATTTAAATTTAAAATTTTTAAAATTTTCAGAACCTTCAAATAAAATTTATTTATCTATTTTTTTACCATTAGTAAATAATTTTTATATGACTGATATTATAAGTAAAAATTCATCTGTAATGTCAGAATGTTCTATTCTTTTAAATAAAAAATCAAATTTTAAAAAAACATAATAATATTAAATGTTTTATCTTATAACCCTTATTTTATTTTTAACAACTATTTTACCACTATTAATTGCAGTAGCATATTTTACTTTAATTGAGAGACAAATTTTATCTCATATTCAAAGAAGACAAGGTCCTAATATTGTAGGATTTTATGGTTTATTACAACCTTTAGCAGATGGTATTAAATTATTACTTAAAGAAAGTATTTTACCTAAAAGTTCAAATTTAGCAATTTTTATTTTTGCACCTATTTTTACCTTTACTTTAGCATTAGCAGGTTGGACTGTAATGCCTTTTGGAGATGGATTAGTATTATCTGATATTAATATAGGTATATTATATATTTTTGCAATTTCATCATTAGGAGTACACTCTGTAATTATGGCTGGATGGGCTAGTAACTCAAAATATGCCTTTTTAGGTGCATTACGTTCAGCAGCCCAAATGATTTCTTATGAAATTTCATTAGGAGTTACAATTTTAACTGTATTATTATGTGCTAATACTTTAAATTTATCAGATATTGTATTAAGTCAAAATAATAATTGGTATTGCTTTGCATTATTTCCAATGTTTATTTTATTCTTTATTTGTACTTTAGCTGAAACAAATAGACATCCTTTTGATTTACCAGAAGCTGAAGCCGAATTAGTTTCTGGTTATAACGTAGAATATTCAGCGATGGGATTTGCTTTATTTTTTTTAGCAGAATATAGTAATATTATTTTAATGTGTATGTTAACAGCTTTATTTTTCTTAGGTGGTTGGTACCCATTATTTAATTTAACTTTTATCCCAGGTATTGTATGGCTAGGTCTTAAATCTTTAATTTTTGTATATATGTTTGTTATTGTAAGAGGAATCTTACCAAGATACAGATATGATCAATTAATGAGATTAGGATGGAAAGTTTTTTTACCAATATCTTTAGGATTTTTTTTCTTATTAGCAACATTTTTAATTAGTGTTAACGCAACTTAATAAATTAATATGTTAAACATAGAAATTATTAATTATTTAGATTTAGGTGTAGGTTTATGTTGTTTAGGTATGGCAGGAATTTTAGTAAATAAAAGAAGTATGCTAATTTCATTAATGTCTATTGAATTAATGTTATATGGATTAGATTTTTTTATTATAGTAGCTTCAATTAGATTAGATGATATTGGTGGACAAATTTTAGCTTTATTTATTTTAACTTTAGCTGCAGCAGAGTCAGCAGTTGCTTTAGCTTTAATTATGGCATATTATCGTATTTACGGTAATATTTTAATCGATTTAAATATTAAAGAACTTTCTTTAAAAAAATAATAAATGATACAGCAACAAACTAGATTAAACCTTATGGATAATTCTGGAGCTAAAGAAGTTCAATGTATTAAAACTTTAGGAGGTTTTAATAGAACTTTTTCATATAGTGGAGATATTATTTTAGTAAGTATTAAAAAATTACGTTTAGTCCGTAAAGTTAAAACAGGTGAAGTTTATTTTGCTATAATTACCCGTACTAAAAATCAAACTACTTTTAAAGATGGTAGCCATAGTAAATTTAATAAAAATATTGCTATTATTTTAAATAGTAAAAAAAAAGTATTAGGGACTCGTTTATTTGGTCCTGTTTCAAGAAAATTAAGAAAAAAAAAATTTCTTAAAATTTTAATGATGTGTGGAAAAAAAATTTATTAATAAAAAATGAATAATTTAACAAATATTAGATTTTTAAGTAATAATTATTATACTACACAATTAGAGACATTAACAAAATTTAACTTAGTTAATAATTTATCTCAAATAAAATTAAAAACAATTGTTTTACATTTCAGTTTTAAAGACATTATGTTTAATGAAAAAAAAGTTATACCTTTTTTTTTAGCTTTAGAATTAATTACAGGTCAAAAAGCTTCAGTTTCTGTTGCAAAAAAACCTGTATTAGTTTTAAAAATTAATAAAGGTGTGTTAACTGGATGTAAAGTTACTTTACGTAAAAAACAATTATTTAAATTTTTAGACTATTTATTATTAGCATTACCTCGAGCAGAAAATTTTAAAGGATTCTTTTTAGACAAATTAAAAAAGAGTAATAAAAATACTTTTTTAACAACTTTACGTAATTTATTTATTTTTTATCAATTAGAATCAGAATTAGATTCTAATGTTCAACAATTACAAGTAATTTTTATATTTAATACTTTATTAAATGAAGAAAAAGCATTTTTATTAAGTTCTTATAAAATCCCGTTTCTTAAATAAATTATTTTATGGTAATTTTAGGTATTAAGATTCCCTTAGATAAAAAAATACGTATAGCATTAACTACTTTATATGGAGTAGGTTATACTACAGCAGATAAAATTTGTAACGATTTAGATATTTCTCCAAATTGCAAAACAAAAGATTTATCTGAAAAACAAAAATCAAAAATTATTAAAGTATTACGTAATTCTATTAAAATGGAAGAAAATTTACGTAAACATATCCAATCAAATATCCAAAAATATGTGGATAATGGAAGTATTAGAGGGTTTAGACATCGACATGGATTACCTGTGCGAGGTCAACGTACTCATACTAATGCAAAAACTCAAAAAAAACGTAAATTTAGATCTCTTTAATTATAGATTTAAATTTTAAAATTATTAAATTATAAATAATATATTTTATAATAATTTAATAAAAAAAAAGATAAAAAACCAAGAGCTTAAGGTATCAAATAATTTTTATATTTGATGTGTATTAAATACACTGTGGGTTCAAATCCCACTTTATCTTAAAGACTTTGTAAATATATAAAATAAAATTTTATTAATTAACAATTACAAATATAAAAGAAGGGTAGAAAAGATTTGTAACCCGATTGGTAAATACTAAATTTTTCATCCTCTTTTATTAAGATAAATGGCTGAGTGGCTTAAAGCGCCGGTTTTGAAAACCGGTGTACTTTTGTGGTACCATGGGTTCGAATCCCATTTTATCTGTATTAATTTAAATATGTATTTATCATTAATTTTTTTATCATTAATTGGATCTTTAAATACTTTATTTTTTGGACGCTTCATAGGAGTAAAAGGTAGTAGTATTATTACTATAAGTTGCATTGCACTTACCGTTGTATTCTCTTATGCAAGTTTATATGAAGTAGCATTTTGTGGAAGCCCTTGTTATATTACATTATTTACTTGGTTTGACTCTGAAATGTTTAATTTATCATGGGGACTACTTTTTGATACATTAACTTGTATTATGTTAGTAGTAGTAACTACTGTTTCTTTATTTGTACATATATATTCAACTGAATATATGAGTGCAGATCCTCATATTCAAAGATTTATGGCATATTTATCATTATTTACTTTTTTTATGATTATATTAGTAACTAGTGATAATTTTTTACAAATGTTTTTAGGTTGGGAAGGTGTTGGATTATGTTCATATTTATTAATTAATTTTTGGTATGGACGTTTACAAGCAAATAAAGCAGCTTTAAAAGCTATGATCGTTAACCGTATTGGTGATTTTGGTTTAGCTTTAGGAGTATTTGCTATTTTTTTAGTTTTTCAAGGAGTGGAATATTCTGTAGTATTCGCATTAGCTCCTTATTTTTATAATGATTTAATCATTTTTTTTAACTATAAATTTGATGCTTTAACTTTAATTTGTTTATTTTTATTTGTAGGTGCAGTAGGTAAATCTGCTCAAATAGGTTTACATACTTGGTTACCTGATGCTATGGAAGGGCCTACTCCTGTTTCAGCATTAATTCATGCTGCAACTATGGTTACTGCAGGTGTATTTTTAATTGCGAGATGTTCTCCATTATTTGAATATGCACCATTTGCTTTAATGATTGTTACTATTATGGGAGCAATGACCGCTTTTTTAGCGGCAACTACCGGTTTATTACAAAATGATTTAAAAAGAGTAATTGCTTACTCAACTTGTAGTCAATTAGGATATATGGTATTTGCATGCGGTTTATCTAGTTATTCTGTAGGTGTATTCCATTTAGCTAACCATGCATTTTTTAAAGCGTTATTATTCTTAAGTGCTGGTGCAGTAATTCATGCTATGTCAGATGAACAAGATATGCGTAAAATGGGTGGATTATTAAAAATTTTACCTTATACTTATGGAATGATTATGATTGGTTCATTAGCTTTAATGGGATTTCCATTTTTAGCAGGTTTTTATTCTAAAGATGTTATTTTAGAAGTTGCTTACGGAAGTTATTCTATTAAAGGGCATTTTGCATACTGGTTAGGAAGTATTTCAGCATTTTTTACTGCATTTTATTCTATTAGATTAGTTGCTTTAACTTTTTTAAGAGAAACAAATGCTTATAAACAAGCAATGTTACACGCACATGAAGCGCCATTTTTAATGGCTTTTCCTTTATTTATTTTAGCTTTTGGAAGTATCTTCATTGGTTACGTAACTAGAGATATGATGATTGGACCCGGAACTGATTTTTGGGGAAATGCATTATTTACTTTACCTGATCAATTATATTTATTAGAAGGTGAATGGATTAATTCTTTTGCAAAATTATTACCATTAGAATTAAGTTTATGTGGAGCTGGATTAGCTTTTTTTTTATATACTTTTAAATATGATTTTTTAGTTTTTTTAAAAACTAAAACTTTTGGATATAAAATTTATACTTTTTTAAATAGAAAATGGTTTTTTGATAAAGTATATAATGATTTTATCTGTCAAAATATTTTATATATAGGTTATAAACATACTTATCAAAATATGGATAGAGGTATCATTGAATTATTAGGTCCAAATGGTATTTCATTAAATTTATATAATAAAAGTTATACATTACATAAAACTGAAACAGGGTTTATTTTTCACTATATCTTTATAATTTTATTAGGTATTGTTATTATTTTAAGTTTTTTTATTTTTTGGAAATTTTTTTTAATTTATTTTGATTTACGTGTAATAGGTTTAGTAATTTTAACCTTCACTTTTCTTTTATTAAATTAAAAATACAATAAATATTTTAGGATTGGTAATTTCTAATTAATATTTTAATTTGCAAACTGTTAGGATTGATGACTGAGAGGCTTAAAGTATTAGTTTGCTAAATTGACATATCCAAAGGGATATCGCGGGTTCGAATCCCGCTCAATCCGTTTTCAGGAGAATAGCTCAATTGGTAGAGCGATGGTCTCCAAAGCCATCGGTTAAGGGTTCAAGTCCCTTTTCTCCTGGTATAAAGTGGGGTAGTTCAGTTGGTTAGAATGGTGGAATCATAATCCATAGGTCGAGGGTTCGAGTCCCTCTCCCACTATATATAATATATTTATATATCATTAATGAAAATTACTCAATATAAATCTATTAAAAAATTTATTAAAGGTAAAATTACTTCAGGAGGTAGAAATCATTCTGGAAAAATTACAGTTTACCAAAGAGGTGGGGGTAATAAACAATGTTATCGTATTATAGATTTTCAACGTAATACTAAAGAAGGTATTATTTTAGGTTTTGAATATGATCCTAACCGTAATACTTTTTTAGCAAAAGTTTATAATAAAAATAAAAATATTTATTTTTATATTTTAGCTCCTGCAGGACTAAAAATTTTAGATAAAATATATTCTAGTAAAAAAAAAAGAAATTTAATATTTCAACCAGGAAATACATTTTTAATTAAAAATATTCCAGTAGGTAGTTTAATACATAATATTGAATTAATTCCTAATAATGGAGGAAAATTAATTAGAAGTGCTGGTACTTTTGCTAAAATATTATATTCAAATCAAAAAAATTTTGTAACTGTTCGTTTAGCTTCTGGAGAACACCGTTTAATCCCTTTACAATGTAAAGCTACTATAGGATCTGTTTCTAATGAAAACTGGCGTTATATTGATATAGGAAAAGCGGGGAAATCTCGTTGGTTAAATAAACGTCCAACTGTTAGAGGAGTGGCTATGAATCCTATAGATCACCCTCATGGAGGTGGTGAAGGTAAAACTTCAGGAGGCCGTCCTTCAGTTACTCCTTGGGGTTTTATTACTAAAGGTCCTAAAACCCGTTCTCGTAAAAAGAATAATTTTTTTATTCTTCAAAGACGTAAATAATTAATTTTTTTATTAAATGACTCGTTCTAAGTGGAAACCTTTATATATAAATCAAGATCTATATTCTTACATTAATACTTTAAAAAACAAGAATATAGTAATTAAAACATCTGTTAGAAATTTAGAAATTACACGTAATCTAGTAGATTATACTTTTATGGTATATAATGGAAATAGTTTTAGAAAATTAACAATTCAATCTAAAATGATAGGGCATAAACTAGGAGAATTTATTCCTACTAGAAAAAAACCTTCTACTAAAAAAAAAAAAAAG
>MDTC01102647.1_pt1 | contig 40515 bp, 31 predicted proteins | sample 811181 | NCBI WGS metagenome assembly MDTC01 (sample SAMN05326644, study PRJNA326480) | marine metagenome | isolation source: seawater | place: Pacific Ocean: North | collected 2011
ATCTGGAGCCTTTACATAGCCCATCAAATCATCAATTGAAATATCAGGGTTTTCGATTTGAGCGATAATCCCTGCTGCAACTTCTTTTAGGTTGTGTGGTGGCATATTTGTTGCCATACCTACAGCGATGCCAGAAGCTCCATTGACCAATAAATTTGGCAGTTTAGCAGGAAGAACGGTAGGCTCCTTCAAGCTTTCGTCAAAATTTGGTCGGAACTCAACGGTATCTTTATCCAAGTCATCGAGCATCTCTTCGGCAACTTTGCGAAGTCGGGCCTCTGTATATCGCATCGCTGCTGGATTGTCTCCGTCAATTGAGCCAAAGTTTCCTTGCCCATCAACCATGGGGTACCTCAACGACCAATCTTGCGCCATACGAACCATGGTATCGTAGACTGAGCTGTCACCGTGGGGGTGATACTTGCCCAACACTTCTCCCACAATTCTGGCGCTTTTTTTGTAAGCTCTGTTTGAAAGCACTCCGAGGTCGAGCATACCGTACAATACTCGACGGTGGACGGGTTTTAGTCCATCTCTTGCATCTGGCAACGCCCGGGAGACGATGACCGACATCGAGTAATCGATGTAAGCGGATTTCATTTCTTCTGCTATGTTGATCTGGACGATCTTTTCTCCTTCTGCCATCGTATCGTAGTATGGGTGTTCTAAGCGGAATCGCTAATTTTCACGTGCACACGAAAATACGCTTTCATACACGGTCAACACGGCCTTATGACCTTACAATTACTCACAAATCTCCTCATTCCGATGTGGATAAACCTTACGGTTCACCGGTTGTTTCATGCAGGGGGGTTGTAGTTTTAGATTCGAACAAGCGGCAGATGAATCGCATGATTGATCCGACACATGAAAATTGCGGAGAATCATGCGCTGTCAAAAGCACGATTTAGATAGAAACTTGAAAGCATGGATGCAAAATTTTCACCTCGGGTCAAAGACGTAATCACTTTCAGCCGTGAGGAGGCTCTTCGTTTGGGACACAACTACATAGGCGTTGAGCATTTGTTGCTTGGTATTATCCGCGAAGGGGAAGGGACAGCGGTTCGGATTTTAGAAGGCTTGAATGTGGATTTGCAAAAGCTGCGAAAAGTCATGGAGAGTAGCATTCGTCCAACAACAGGCAAAGCGATTGGCGCAGGAAATATCCCACTGGTAAAACAGGCTGAGAAGATTTTGAAAATCACTTACCTAGAAGCCAAGATTTTTAAATCCAATCTGATTGGAACTGAGCACCTATTGCTCAGCATTTTAAAAGATGAAGACAACGTCGCGACCAAAGCCTTGTCCTCTTTCAACATCGATTATGAGGTAGCCAAAGAAGAGTATGAAAGCATCATTCAAGAAGAGGGGCACGCCAGCTCCGCTCCTCGAGCTGAGTCTTCCGATTACGAATCGGATGAAGAGCCAAGTGCGGAAAACTTGGGTGGTTCGAATTCAGGTCCTGGTAACCGGAAGGCAGATCCAAAAAGTAAAACGCCTGTACTTGACAATTTTGGTCGTGACCTGACCAAAATGGCAGAGGAAGGCCGCCTTGATGCTATCGTAGGTCGTCAAAAAGAAATTGAACGTGTTTCGCAGATACTTTCTCGTCGCAAAAAGAATAACCCGATTCTAATTGGGGAGCCAGGAGTCGGTAAAAGTGCCATCGCGGAAGGCTTGGCGCTGAGAATTATTGAAAAGAAAGTGAGCCGTGTCCTGTTCAACAAAAGGATTGTCACGTTGGATGTCGCATCGTTGGTTGCGGGGACCAAATACCGAGGCCAATTCGAAGAACGAATGAAGGCTGTGATGAATGAATTGGAGAAATCACCTGATGTGATTTTATTCATCGATGAAATCCATACAATTGTGGGGGCTGGCGGTGCGAGCGGTTCACTGGACGCATCCAATATGTTCAAGCCTGCGTTGGCTCGTGGAGAAATTCAATGCGTCGGGGCAACGACTTTAGACGAATACCGCCAGCACATTGAAAAAGACGGTGCTTTGGAGCGACGCTTCCAAAAGGTCTTGGTTGAGCCAACTTCTCTGGATGAAACACTGCAAATCCTGAATAATATCAAGGACAAGTACGAAGAGCACCACAGTGTGACCTATACTGATGAAGCCATTGCAGCTTGCGTTAACCTGACTGCGCGGTACATCACAGACCGTCATCTGCCAGACAAAGCGATTGATGCACTGGATGAAGTAGGTTCTCGCGTCCATTTGAATAACATTACTGTTCCCGATGAAATTCTCCAAATTGAAGAAGAGATTGAGAAAATCAAGGAAGAAAAGGTACGTGTCGTTCGATCTCAACGTTATGAAGAGGCAGCTCGATTGAGGGATACAGAGCGCACCCTGAACGATCGCCTGGAAAAGGCCAAAATACAATGGGAAGAAGACAGTAAGAACAAAAGGGTCACCGTCACAGTAGAGCACGTTGGCGACGTGGTCGCCATGATGACTGGAATACCTGTGAAGCGGATTGCCGAAAAGGAATCTGGCAAACTCGCACGGATGGATCAGGACCTGCAGGGTAAGGTGATTGGTCAAGAGGATGCGATCGTTCGTGTAGCACGAGCGATCAAACGCAATCGTGCCGGCTTGAAGGATCCCAATAAGCCGATTGGCTCATTCATTTTTCTCGGTCCCACGGGTGTTGGAAAAACGCAACTGGCGAAAGTGCTCTCTCGTTTCATGTTTGATTCTGAGGATTCCTTGATTCGTATCGACATGTCTGAATACATGGAGAAATTTGCAATAAGCCGTTTGGTGGGAGCCCCTCCGGGATATGTAGGCTACGAGGAAGGTGGACAGCTCACTGAAAAAGTTCGGCGTCACCCCTACTCCATCATTCTTTTGGATGAAATTGAAAAGGCACATCCGGACGTTTTCAATCTGCTCCTCCAAGCTCTTGACGATGGCCAAATGACAGATAGTTTGGGCAGAAAGATTGATTTTCGAAATACGATCATCATCATGACATCAAACATTGGTGCCAGGCAGTTGGCTGAGTTTGGAACAGGTGTCGGTTTCGGAACGACGACGAGAGTCCAAAATGAATCTGCAAATCGAGATTCAGTCATACAAACTGCATTGAAGAGGGCGTTTAGTCCTGAATTCCTTAACCGCATTGATGATGTTGTTGTATTCAATAGTCTTGATCGCGATAACATTCATAGCATCATTGATCTGGAGCTGAAAGCGCTCGTTGAACGCATTGAAAGTTTAGGTTACGGAATCGAGGTCACGGAAAAAGCGAAGGATTTCCTTGTCGACCAAGGTTATGATGAGAAGTATGGAGCGCGACCGTTGAAGCGAGCGATTCAAAAACACCTGGAAGACCCATTTGCCGAGGAAATCATCAACGCTAACATTCAAGAGGGAGATTCACTGAAGGCAGACTACAAAAAAGACAGTTCATCCCTGAAAATCAGTGTTGTGAAAGGTGGATTCCTTTCCTTGCCAGAAGGGACTTCTGAGGCTCTAAAAGAAGGAGAAAAAGAAGAGGCGAATGCGGAAGACTCTCCTCAAGATGATTCAAAAGGTTAAAATCCTCCTAGAGGCGCTAGGCGCCCTGCGCAACAGGTATCTCATTACCGGAGCAATTGCTTTGTTTTGGGTCACCTTCATCAGCGATATTGACTTAATTTATCTGCTGAGGAGCAAGCAAACATTGATCGCTCAGGAAAGGCAAGTGGTTCACTACAAACATGAAATTCATGCCCTTTATACCCAATTGGAAGATCTGTCTTCCAACCCGGGAAGACTGGAAAAGTTTGCACGTGAACATTACTTCATGAAACGGGAAAATGAAGACTTGTTTCGCATCATTCCGCCACCAAATGAGGCACACCAATTTTCGGATTGAACCTTAAAAAATCGAAGTAAAAGCGTTCACCAGACGCTCGTAGGTTTCGGAGTCTGCAGCGAATGTGAAGATGACACCGTAAAGTGCGCCCCAAATGTGGGCATCATGGGCGATTCGCCCACCTCCTTGCTTATTCATGTATGATTCATAGGCAAAGAATAAGATCCCTGCCACGAAAGCTGGCATTGGTATGACGAAGAAGAGCAGCAATTTTGCGGTGGGAAACCAAAGGATGTACGACATCATCACGGCGCTAACAGCGCCACTTGCGCCGAGGCTCGAGTATCCTGGGTTGTTCGCATGCTTGTACATCGCTGGAAGACTTGCAAACAGTAAACCTCCAAAGTATAGCATGAAAAAGGTGTAATCTCTTATGAATGAGATGGTTGGGTTGGCGTGGCCAGTGCTTAAGAGTTTCTCAACTGCGCCTCCGAACTGCCACAAAACAAAAAGATTAAAAAAAAGATGAGTTGTGTCAGCATGAATAAAACCGTGGGTCAGAACGCGATACCATTCTCGGTTTTTTTTAACAAGGTATGGCTTGAGCATCAGCCAGTCCTTTCGATTGGAATCTTGAAAGGTCCACCAGGAAATGGCACCTGTGATTATCAGAATGAGTAGGAGCATGCCTTAAACCTTTAACTACTGTGGTCGGCAATGATGAGCCATTCATTGTCGCGATGTTCCCATGTCAAACTGAAGTGCCCGTCTAGATTGGAGTGGTCGCCACCGCGCTCAAGATGCCATGTTCCAACAAGCAGACCATGTGAATCCCCAAGCTGTCGCCATTGGAGCAATTTAAAAGTAAGCTGACCCATGGCTTCGGGATCAGGGTAACTTTGATGGTAATTGGCTAAGGTCTGGTCGTATCCAAATGTAAGCCCTTGACTACCAATGAACATCAATGCATCATTGGTCCAATAAGCCTCTCCCATAAATCTTTCGAGGTTGCCTGCGTTCCAAGCTTGTTCTTGGAGTTTCAGCTTCTGTGCGACTTCGTCGGGAATGGTGTTGATTTGTGTGTCGGCTGTACAAGCAAACTGGCCAGATGCAAGGATGAATAGGCTTGTTACGATGAGATAGGAGGCTGTGAAACGCATCGATCAAATGTTGAAGCGAAAGTGCATGATATCTCCATCCTTGACCACGTACTCCTTGCCTTCAATGGCCAATTTACCCGCATCTTTAACAGCAGATTCTGATCCGAAGGAAACGAAATCTTCATACTTCATGACTTCGGCACGAATGAATCCTTTCTGAAAATCGGTGTGAATGACACCTGCGGCTTGCGGCGCAGTGGCACCGTTCGGAAAGGTCCAAGCTCTCACCTCTTTCTCGCCAGCGGTAAAGTAGGTTTGTAGGTGAAGCAAATCATAGGCCTTGCGAATCAACTTGGCTACTCCCGGTTCTTCTAAGCCGATATCGGCAAGAAACATTTGGCGTTCTTCAGCATCGTCTAATTCGGCAATATCTGCTTCTATGCCCGCACCAATGATCATGACAGATGCACCTTCTTTTTCCGCAATTGCCCGGACTTTTCCCACGTGATCATTTCCTTTGATTACAGCCGATTCTTCAACATTGCATACATACATCACGGGCTTTGCTGTCAGCAATTGCAATTCGTTCATCATGGAAAGTTCAGAATCTTCCAATGCAACAGCGCGTGCTGACTGTCCAGATTCCAAGGCTTGAGTCAACTTGTCATAGAACGCCACAGCCTTGACAGCCTCCTTCTCTCCTGTCTTCGCGGCTTTCTTTGCCTTCATACCCCGCGTTTCGACGGTCTCGAGATCTTTCAATTGCAGTTCCATATCGATAACCTCTTTGTCTCGGATTGGATCGACACTTCCGTCAACGTGAACCACATTGCCGTCTTCAAAGCATCTCAAGACATGAAGGATGGCATCGGTTTCTCGAATGTTGCCTAAGAATTTATTGCCAAGCCCCTCTCCCTTACTAGCTCCTTTGACCAAACCTGCGATGTCTACGATTTCCACGGTGGTGGGAATTACATTCTGTGGATTCACAATTTCTGCCAGACGGTTGAGTCGAGGATCTGGAACGGTGATTACGCCGACATTGGGTTCAATCGTACAGAATGGGAAGTTGGCACTCTGGGCCTTTGCATTCGACAGGCAGTTGAACAAGGTCGATTTGCCTACATTGGGCAGTCCTACAATTCCGCATTTAAGCGCCATGATGTTTCTTTTCAGGTGTGTTGCACAAAAGTACATCGCACATGCTTCAATTGGTTTTCATAGTTTTTTAACAAATGCACCACATTGCCCATCTGCTGGGGTAATTTTGGCACGATTCTAATAAAATTCACGTTTGAAAGCTATGACATCTGCATCTCTCCCTCAAATAGCATCCCAGGTCAGAAGGGATATCGTTCGTATGGTTCACGGCGCATCATCAGGGCACCCTGGCGGAAGCTTGGGATGTGTTGACTTGCTCACGTTCTTGTTCTTTGAAGAAATGAGAATTACCCCGGAATCATTTGCAATGAATGGGCACGGAGAAGACTTATTTTTTCTTTCCAACGGACATATCAGCCCTGTTTGGTACAGTGTTTTGGCCCGCCGCGGCTATTTCCCTGTTCATGAGTTGGAGACTTTTCGAAAAATCAATAGCCGCTTACAAGGACATCCCGCTACGGAAGAAGGGCTTCCGGGTATTCGCATTGCTTCAGGTTCTCTCGGGCAAGGATTAAGCGCAGCGATTGGTGCTGCTCAAGTCAAAAAGATGAACGATGAGTTAACGACTGTGTTTTCACTGCACGGTGACGGAGAATTGCAGGAAGGTCAGATTTGGGAAGCGGCTATGTATGCGGCTCATCATCAGGTGGATAATTTAATCAGCTTTATTGATTGCAATGGCCAGCAAATCGACGGTCCAACAGATGAAGTCATGGGTTTGGGAGACTTGGAAAGGAAATGGTCAGCTTTTGGCTGGCAAGTGCATCTCTGCGATGGTCATGACTTTGATGAGTTGAGGAATGCGGTTTCCGTTGCCAAGCAGCAGCGAGGTAGCGGTAAGCCAAACGTTATATTGATGAAGACGGCTATGGGAAAAGGGGTTGACTTTATGGAAGGAACCCATAAATGGCACGGCATTGCTCCAAATGACGAGCAACTTGAAGCTGCTTTGGGTCAATTGGAAGAAACCCTCGGGGACTATTAAGGAAAGAAATAGATACGCGTTGGACTCCCTTCCATCCATATTGAGGCGAAACCTTTTGCGTGCTGTGCAATGCGTATGGTTTGGTGTCTCCTGCTTTTTGGCTGGACTTCCTGCCCTGTCTTGGGGGCAAGAGGTAACCAGTGATGCTGCAAACGTCGAATCAGTCGAAATTTTATTTGTGTTCGACGCATCCAATAGCATGAACGCATTTTGGGATGGCAACCGAAAGATCGAGGTCGCGACACGTTTACTTTCAGAGTCGTTGGAGGAACTGTACGGCATTCCGGGACTCAAACTTGGACTTCGTGTTTACGGTCACCAAACGAAATTCATAGAAGGTCAGCAAGACTGCGATGATACAGAGCTTGTCATTGCATTTTCGAAGGGCAATAACCTCTTGATTCGAAAAGCGCTGGGCCGTTTGCAGGCACGTGGCACAACTCCGATCGCTCGCTCTTTGCAGCGCGCTGCATCAGACTTCTCGGATTTAAATAGCCGCAAAGTAATCATTCTCATTACGGATGGCATTGAAGCGTGCGATGAAGATCCTTGTGTTGTGTCCAAGTTATTGCAGGAACAGGGTGTTATCGTCAAGCCGTTTATCATCGGCATCGGAATTGACGAAACCTATAAAGAGACCTTTCGGTGTGTCGGAAATTTCTTTGATGCTGCCGACACAGACACCTTCCGGGAGATCCTTGATATTGTGATTGAACAAGCCATCAACGACACTTCATTCGAAGTTGATTTGATTGATGGAAACGGAGAAGCAAGTGTTACGGATGTTGCCATTACCCTTTTGGATGCTCATGATGAATCTACTTCGTTGCAATGGATGCATACGCTGAATGAATTTGGCAACCCTGACACCATTCCGGTCGATCCGATTCCGACGTATGATGTGATCGTGCATACGGTGCCGCAGCTACGTCGCAATGATGTTCGGCTGCAACCGAGAATACACAATCATTTACGCTTTGAAAATGCAGGGCAAGGTGTTTTGCGTGCCGAGTTCGCAAGAGGTTTGCGAAATGGTTACGGCAAATTGCCTATTACGATCTGTGCCGCCGGCAGCTCGGTTCCGTTGATTGTGATTTCAGTCAATCAAGAAGTTCATCTACTTGAAGGTTCATATGACGTGTACTTCCCTACTCATCCCCCGCTCATGGTTTCTGACGTTTCGATTCAGGAGGGTTCGTTATCACCAGTAAGTATTCCTCAGCCAGGAGTTCTCCAGCTCAATGGTTTTCTCATGGGATTTGCTATGGTATTGGATGCCAATCATGAAGTGGTTTACCAATGGAAATCAGGAAAATCTACTCCGACTGGCCAGCATCTTCTTCAGCCTGGTGACTACACATTTGTATACCGTGCACGCTCTGCTCAGTCTCTTGACTTTAGTTTTGTGAAATCGTTCAATATCCGTTCAGGAAACACCACACACCTCTCAATCAATGGTTAATTCTCAATTCATCCAATCCCTAGAACCTAAAGTAAATAAGGATACGCGAAGTGGGTTCGGCGAAGGTTTACTCGAAGTCGGAAAACGCAATAAAAATGCGGTTGCACTTTGTGCTGATTTGACCGGCTCTCTCAAAATGAATGCGTTCGAACAAGCATTTCCGGATCGCTTCTTTCAGGTGGGGATTGCTGAAGCGAATATGATGGGAATTGCCGCAGGCATGACGATTGGTGGTAAAATTCCTTTTACGGGAACATTTGCAAACTTCTCTACGGGACGTGTCTACGATCAAATCCGTCAGTCGATTGCTTATTCTGAAAAAAACGTGAAGATTTGTGCTTCCCATGCTGGCTTGACCCTGGGCGAAGATGGGGCAACCCACCAAATTCTTGAGGACATTGGCATGATGAATATGCTTCCCAACATGACGGTCATTTGCCCTGCTGATTTTGAGCAGACAAAGCAAGCCACCTTGGCCATCGCTGAGATGCAGGGGCCTGTTTATCTGAGATTTGGACGTCCGAAGGTTCCGGTATTTATGCGGGCTGATGCGCCCTTTGAAATTGGAAAAATTCAAACGTTGATGGAGGGAAATGATGTTACAATTGTTGCAACAGGCCACTTGGTTTGGGAGGCAATGAAGGCTGCTCAAGCTTTGTCAAATAGAGGTGTGCGGGCTGAGGTGCTCAATGTGCATACCATTAAGCCATTGGATGTTGCATCTATCATAAACTCTTTGAAGCGAACCGGTTGCGTTGTAACGGCTGAGGAACATCAACGCAACGGCGGCCTTGGTGCCTTGGTTTCGCAAGCTGCGGCTAGCCATTATCCTGTGCCCATTGAGCATGTAGCTGTAGAGGATTCATTCGGAGAGAGCGGAACACCAGCGCAGTTGATGGACAAATATGGCTTAAATTCTGCTGCCATTGAAGCCAAGGTAGATGCTGTGATGCGCCGTGCTATCGTGGTCGCCTAAGAGGTTAGGTCAACTGGCTGAGCAGCTTTGATCCGATATGCTCAGGCAACTCTGCAATCGCCTTATAAATCAGCTGATGAGTTGCCTCAGTTACAGGTGTGTTTGGCAAGCGAACGGATGGTGAGCATCGATTCAGTTGGGACAGCACGCTTTTTATCGTTGTTGGTCTTCCCTCTATTTCCATAACACGCAACAAAGAAGCCAGTTCATGATGTCTTAAGCGTGCTTCATGCATAGCTCCGAAGTCTAATAAATCGACGATTTCACCAAAAGCGTCTGGAAATGCATTGCCAATTGTTGAGACCACTCCATCGATGCCCAGTGCGAAGAGCGGCAGTGCCATCGAATCTCGAGCAGACAACAAGCCAAATCCGCTAGGGCGTTTCTGAATCCATTGATCAAAGAGTTCGACCCTCCCTGATTCGTCAATGACACCAGAAACATTCTTCTCATTTGCCATCTCCAAAACCCATTCTGATTGACCGACAATCGCACGTTCATGGTGCATCAAAATGGGGAGTGGTGACGCTTGTGCAATTGAACGATAATGGCCTATATATCCAGAATTCGAGGAGGGCAAGGGTGCAGGTGTTCCGCAGAATATTGAAGTGAAATCACGGCGGTCAAAAGTCGCGACGCGACGCATGGCATTTCGTGTGCTTGTGCCTGCAACGCCTCCAACAAGTTCTTTGGTTCCATTGTTGATCTCTGAAACAAAATCCATCACCCGAACTTGTTCATCTTCATCAAGCAAAGCCGCTTCCGATGCATGACCCAAAACAACAAGAAAATGGACGTTGGAACGGATGAGGCTAGTCGTTAATCTTTCGAGTGCAGGATAGTCAACTTCTCCGGTTGCGTTGAAAGGCGTGATCAACGAAACGCCATGCCCGTGAATGACATTGGATGCAGATTCTTTCATGACAAGGGTGATTCTGAAAGGAATTTTATGATGCGATGATTCCTCTGTTTCCAATTGTCTCCTTCCATGGGAGGAAGCAGAATGTCGTAGTCTTTGGTCCGTCGTGAAGAATAATTGCTCACTTTCATTTTCGCTTTTGACTCAGCTACAAAGAAATCGAGTGGAATTGAAGCGTCAGGGTCAAGATTAATCAGGATGTCATAAGGCTCATTGGCAAAGCCTTCAACATTCTTCACCGGCTTTGAAAACCAGTTTAAATCACTCTGACAAAAAAAATCAGATTCCAATTTCCGCATATGCCAAATGGGTGTCATCTTCTCTTCTACATCCAGATAGGCCAATCGCATGACACGTTTCAAACCAAATTCTTTCTTGAGGTAGTGAGCGATGTCCTTGACCAACTTGTATTTGGCTTCTGTCTCGCCGTGGTAAACCAAAATTAGGTTTTTCGCATGATTGATGGCTGTCCCCTGCTTCTCTCGTTCTGGCGACGCGGTGAACCCCAAAATGCGCAAGGCTATTTTATTTCGAAGCTTCTTAGGGATGAGGCGGGCCATGGCTTGAGTAGAATGAGAATGTGGAGAAGTCTTTAAACATCTCGATAATGACAAATTTAATGAGAAGTTTGGCATGACTTTCGCATCTTCGAAGGAAAATCAATTCCATTTCAATGCAATTTCCGATTCGACTTCAGCTAACACAGATTGTGGTATTCTCTTTGGCTCTGCTCTTTGCATCCTGTGCATCAAATCCAATGGGGCAAAAAGTAAAGGAACCTTTCAGTGGTTCGAAATACGAGTCAAACAATCGATTTTATCGAGCAACTGGTAAGGGATCGAGTATGATGGATGCCGTGGCATCAAGCCAAGCAGAGATGAGAGCTCGTCAGCAGTTGGCTCAGCAAGTTCAGACGTACTTTGAAGTAGTTACTGATGATTATCAGAAGAGCACGACTGGGGCTGTACTGGACGAGGCAATGACACGTTTTGAGACGTTAGCGCGTGAAATCACGAGCACAAAGCTCGCGGACATGCGTCAAATCGGAAATGAAAAGTACTTGAGTGAAGATGGGTCGTACACGGTATACGTCGCTATTGAGATTAAAAAATCTAGCATGTACCGTCACATGAAAAAGCAAGTTCGACTGGACACAAAAATCAAATCAAACGAGCTCGAGCAAATTAATCAAATCTTGGATCAGCTGATTGAACAGGCAGAAAGTGAATGATCCTATGCGTTCATTTAATTTTCAGCAGATGCTGAAATCCTGAGCGCATTTTCTGCATTTTGGGCAGAATGACGGCTCGGCAGTAAGGAGCTTCATCATTGAGTTCGTAATAAGCTTGGTGGTAATCTTCAGCGACATAGAACTCAGACGACTCTTTCACCTCAGTTACAATTGGATGCGACCAGGCTTCTTGCGCTTTCTCCAGAGCTTCACGGGCGTCTTTTTCTTGTTGCGCCGAATGAAAGTATATGGCAGATCGGTATTGGGTTCCTGCGTCTGCCCCCTGCCGGTTCAGGGTAGTAGGGTCATGCGTTGAGAAGAAAACGTCCAATAGTGTGCTCGTGCTTAGAACCGTTGCATCGTATACTACCTGAACGACCTCAGCATGCCCTGTCCGACCCGTGCAAACTTCTCTGTAGCCTGGGTTCTTAATGTGACCACCCATGTAGCCGGATTGGGCACTGTGAACGCCCTTTAAACTCTCGAAGACCGCTTCTACACACCAAAAGCAACCAGCTCCAAGGGTGATTGTTTCTGGCGAAAGTGCTGGTTCTGAATTGTCTTGGGGGAGGTGGGTATTTGAATCCATTTGTTCATTTTGCGCTTGAAGATGTGTATTTGACAGCACAAAAAGGACCGTTACTAAGTACGTTCGCTTTACCAAATCCAGCGTACAAGACACGTTCTGAGACCGATTTCGGGCTGAGAATCTCTCCATAATCCTTGAACATCTGTCGCTTGAATTCCGCATTCGAAACCTTTTTTTCCTGTTGATAAAACTAACCCAAGTGGATAACGAATTGTTTCATCGCCCCATTTGCTTAATCCACCATCTATTCTCACGAATGGTGCGGGTTCAAATACAAAAGATAGCCCAAGTCGAGTTCCAGAGTTTCCGAGCAAATCAGGATTATCAAAGAATCCATCCGCAGCAAGAGTAATGAGCTGATTCAATTTGATTCCACCACCGATGTGAAAGGTTGCACCATTCTTAATTTTTCTCACTTCAAGATCTGAGGAAGAAAACCACGTGTCGGGATCCAAAGCGGCTGTGGCGATGTCGATCCAATTTTCAGCGCTGCTTAATGGAGATTGCCAATTTCCAATGGACAAATTGCCAAAACGATAGCGCTCACCCCGCCATTCCATAAAACCAATGTCTGTGATTGCAGCAGAGGCCCATATTTTCTCATTCCAATCCAATGCAACGCCGAAATCGGCTCCCCAACCCTGTCCCACAGGCCCCCAATTGCGAACAGATTGCCCAGAGATTGGTTGAGCAGCAACCGCCAATGATGGTATGTTGAAGCCATTCGAGAATGCTCCGAATGCGTCGAGGGTTCCATCTTCTTGCTTCAATTGGAAAAAACCATTTCCAAGGAGCAAACGTCCGGATGCTCCTGTGTGAAGGGTCAATTTCTCAAGTTGCCAGGCCTTAGACACCCCAACGGAGTGCGAGCGATGCCATGAAAACCCAAGCCTTGACTTAGCCAGAATATCGCCTAAGATGGCATCGCCATCGACGTCGATTCCGTTGGTGATGTCATTTAGTGAAATGTCACCAAGATTTCCTTCATTGGGAATGGTGTCGCCAAGGTTCGTAACAATGAGTTCAAACCAACTGGCTGCTCCACCTTGCAGAAGAAGTTCGACCGACTGAACATCGAGTAATATTTCAGCTTGGAAGTGTTGTTTTGATGCATAAGCCAGCCCCCAGTTTCCCCAATGCTTTGCTGAGGCTGCATTGGTAATGTCAGCATTGAAAGCGATTTCCTCATTTGCGAGTAAATCTTTCCAATCGCTCCATTTGTCACTTTGCCAATCGAAGGTTTCAAGATTTTCGTCGCGGATACCATTCCATAAATCGGATCGATCCAGTGCATTTGATGACAACCGTACACCAATTTCAAGCCCACCGATGGCGCTTTTCCAGTTGGATGCACTTAAAGGACTTAAGGTGAGGTGGGCTGGATTCCAACCCATGGCTCGGTAATCAGAGCCAAGGGCCATGGGCGTTGCACCTGTGCCATAGGTGAGGTGTTGGTTCTGTCCTATAAGCGTCGTGGAGAATGCGACGACCAAGAAGGTAAGAATGCTTGACCTCATCACATGGGTCGCATGTTGATGCCACACCGATGGCTTCATCGGCGTATTCACGTTAGACAGGGATATTCCACTCGTGTCGATCTTTTAGCTTTCCACGGCGAATTCCGTCCAATTCACTCGATAGTCGAAAAGCGACGCTGTCGCTACCTGACTCCGCGGTCATGTCGAGGGAATAATTTTTTCCATCAATTCCGATGGCCTCTATTGATTTAATTGTCGCGGCAGTTCCGACACCAAAGGCTTCAGTGACATCTCCTGATTTTAAACCATTCTCAAGTTCCCGAACGCTTAGTTTTCTGATTTCGACGCCAATCCCGAGGTCTTTAGCCAACGCAATGACGGAGTCTCGAGTCACTCCATTGAGTATGGTATCGCTCGTTTGAGGCGACACCAGTTTTCCATTGACAACGAACATGGCGTTCATGGTTCCGCTCTCCTCAACATACTCGTGTGTGAGTGCGTCTGTCCAAATTAATTGGTCGTATCCCTCTTCTCGTGCAAGTTGTGACGGATAAAGTGATCCTGCGTAATTTCCAGCGGCTTTGGCATACCCCGTCCCTCCAGGAGTGGCACGTGTGAAATGACGCTCCACCTTAACTTTTACCGAGCCTTTGTAGTAAGCGCCTACAGGACAGGTGAAAATGCTGAAGGTGTACTTGTCACTGGACCTCACCCCCACGAAAGAATCCGTTGCGATCATGAATGGGCGGATGTAAAGCGAAGCTTCATCTCCATGTGGAACCCATGCTTCATCCAATTTGACAAGTGTCGCGAGGGCTTCCATGAAAACATCTTCAGGAACTTCCGGCATGCACATCCTCTTGGCTGAGATGTTGAAACGTTCAATGTTTTTGCCTGGGCGAAAAAGAGAAACGGTACCATCTGCTGAACGATAAGCTTTCATCCCCTCGAAAATTGCTTGGCCATAATGAAATACCATTGAGGCTGGGCTCATGGTAAACGGCCCATATGGCTCTACCGACCCTCTTTGCCACTCTCCATCCTCAAACTCCATTACGAACATGTGATCGGAAAACACACGTCCAAAGTCTAAATCATTAAAATCAACTTGATCGAGTCGAGAAGTTTCAGTTTGGTGCACATCAAACGAGCGCGTTGTATCAATCTTCATCTGGCTTTCGTCTATCATTAAGAGTTTTGCAAAAGTCGTATTTTCCTTCTCAACCACCAAATAGGATGGCATGTTTTGGCCTCATTTAACTGTTGGTGAAGAGGAAGCGATTTGGGCTTACAAAACCGGATTTAACCGCATACATTACCATTGATGCGGTATTGTTTACACCTAGCTTCTGCATGATATTCTTGCGGTGCGTATTGACGGTGTGTCCGCTTAAGAACAGTAGTTCGGCAATTTGAGTATTGGTTTTTCCTTCTGATATGTGCGTCAAAACTTCAATCTCACGCGCTGTCAATAATATCGGATCGCAATTGACATCTGCTAACTGCAGATCACTCACATCAATGCTCGCCGCCTTTATCGCGCCTAATATTTGCCCACAGAAAAAAGTGCCTCCTTGGCTGGTTTCTTCAATTGCTTCGAGTACTTCGTCCATGGAGCAGTCTTTCTTGACATAGCTGGTGATGCCTGCGCGCAGTGCATTGACGATGCTCTGACCGCTGTGCGATGACGTAATTGCAAGCAGCTTGATTCCTGGGCGAAGCCGGGAACACGCAAGTACCGTGTCAATCGAAAAACCAGAAGCTAGACAATCGATAACAATGAGGTCCGGGTCATTCTTCTTGAGCCAGACTTCAAGATTTTCGCCAGTTTGGATTTCGGCAACTACGTCATATTGTTTTTTGGATGCGAGTATGCTCTTTAGACCATACCTGAATACGGTGCTACTGTCGGCGATGGCGATGGAAATGGGCTGGCTCATACTTCAGCAAAAATACGTATTTAGATTTATTCTAAATAATGATCAACTAAAATCTAGTCCATATTTAAGCTGTTTAAAATGAAAAATGTTTCCCTTCATTCGCTAATTGGGTCAGATTAAAAATGGACTGAGCCTCAGCAAGTAATACGTCTTCATCGCGGTATCGACTTGAAAAGTGACCAATGATCAAACTCTTCACCTTGGAGTCAAGTGCGATTTTTGCAGCATCAATCGCAGTGCTGTGACCTGTGTCTTTTGCTGTTTTATGTCTGTCCTGTAGAAAAGTTGCTTCATGATATAGAATGTCAGCATTCAGTGCAGCATCTCGAATGGCATCGCAAGGTCGAGTGTCCCCTGAATACACATAGCGTTTGGGGTTTGCTTTTCGATGGCATGCATCCTTGAAAAGAACTGTGCTCCCATCCTTGCGCATAACATCTAGACCTTTCTTCAGTTGAATGATTTCAGACCTCAGCAGATTCAAGGATTGGATTTGATCTTTTCGAATGTTGTGAAGCGGTGCATTATAGTCGAATCTATAGCCATAAGCTTCTATTCTGTGCTTCACTGGGATGCTCCAAACTGTAACACCTTTTTCTTTGAAAATGACGTCTGATTGATTGGGATCATTGGGTTCAAAGTGAAGCGCAAATTTGAGGTGCGTTTCTGTTAATTTTAGCGTCGATCGGACAAATGATTCTAGGCTAGCAGGGCCGTGGAGAACGAGATTCCGTTTTCGGCCCAATAGGTTCATGCTTCCAATCAGTCCTGGCAAGCCGAGAACATGGTCGCCGTGCATATGTGAAATATAAATTCGATCGATTTTTTGAAAGGGAATGCGCTGCTTCCGAAGGGCAATCTGAACACCTTCACCAGCATCGATGAGAGATAGCTGACCGTTCCAAATGAGGGCTTGTGCTGTAGGGAGGTGTTTCAATGTGGGCGTTGCCGCACCACAACCCAAAATAGTGAGTTCGAATTGCACAGGATGAATTTAAAACAAAAATGGAGCCTTAAGGCTCCATTTTTAATGCGTTTTTGGATTCAATTTAATCAATGCTGAATCAACAATTGTTTGACTGATCGCGTTCCTTCCGATTGAACTTGTATGATGTACATCCCGTTTGCCCATTCCATTGTTTCTATTCGCGCATTGGCAGGGGTGGAATTCAATTGCATTTCTGTCAGTGTTCGGCCAGACAAGTCGTTCACGACTAACGTACCTGTTTGCGGAAGTCCTGTTAAGTTGAAATAGTCTGAGGTAGGATTTGGAAAAGCATTCCACGCTTTTGAGCTGAAATCGTTGATTCCAAAAGGGATGTTTAGAACATCGAGGATGTAACCGCTGAATTCATATGGTTGAGCAACTGGCACGCCGAATACGGTAACGTATGCTTCAACCATGAGAGTCATTTGATAGACGCCTGCTAGTGTTGGAGTCCCTTCTAGAGAAGCACAGTATTGCTCTCCTGATATTAAAGTACAGGGATTCGGAGAACTTCCTAGGTTGTTGCACACGATTTCTAAGCCGATGTCTTCGAGTGCGATTGTTTGCTGGCTCACAGTGTCCACAAGAATAGTGGACATGAGCACAACAGAATCCAAGGGCAGTGCAAAGAGCGGATCTATAGCAGATGCATCCGTTGGAACAAGAACATGAAAAACGTCAGCATAGGGTGTGTAAACGTAAGCCGTATCAAATTGTTCACCTGCGGTTGCATCTGGAGATGCACCCCACTCGGCTTCACCAAAATCGAAATCTGGCTCACATTGCGTGAATCCTTGTGCGGAAGAAAAAAGAACGATGGCTGCTCCGATGATAAGATTGAGATGTTTCATGACTCTGGGTTGGGTTTAGGATTTAGGGTCGTCTCCAAATTCCGATTCAGTCATTTCCATGACGAGAAAATCAAAACCTTCAGAGGCGGTCGGCACGATCGTGAGAACGCGGTCCAGTTGACTGATTTGGATGAGTTTTTCTACCGATGCCTGCAAGCCAGCTAATACAAATTTACCTTCGGCGTCCCGGCATAAACGGTTTCCAATTAGGACAGCACTGAGGCCTGAGCTGTCGCAGTAACGCGACTCAGAAAGGTCTAGAACAATATGCCTCGTGCCTTCCTTGGCAACTTGAACCAACTCACTTTTCAAATCAGGTGCGTGAAGCGCATCAAGCTTTTCGACATGAGATTTGATGATTGCGATGTTATCGCGGATTTCAGTTGAGAATTTCATGAATCGTTTGTATGTCGTAAATATAGGAGAATCTGCCTTTGGTATCGTCATCTCTTCATGGCGAGCAAATAAAGCACAGCCATGCGCACTGCAACCCCATTTTCAACTTGTTCTAGAACGATTGAGTGCTCGCTATCCGCAGCATCACTCGTGATTTCCACGCCACGGTTGATTGGGCCCGGATGCATGATGGTAATCGGTTTGCTCAATGCGCCAAGTCGTTGCTTATTCAACCCAAATTCTGTTGCATATTCACGCAATGATGGAAAATAAGGGACACTTTTATCCTGACGTTCCATTTGAATGCGGAGCATATTGGCAACGTCACACCACTGCAAGGTGGCGTCCAGGTTGTGACTAACTTCCACTCCCATCGTTGCGATGTGCTTTGGAATCAGTGTCTTCGGGCCACATACGCGAACATTAGCGCCAAGCTTTTTCAGACAGAGGATATTGCTAATTGCGACGCGTGAATGACGAATATCGCCGACAATCGCCACATTCATTCCCGCTAAGTCCCCGTGCCGTTGTTTGAGGCTGAAGGCATCCAGAAGGGCTTGTGTAGGATGCTCATGTGTGCCATCTCCAGCATTGATGACGGAAGTGTTGATCTTATTGGCAAGAAATTGTGGCGCACCGGGGTGCGGATGGCGCATAACAACCATATCCACTTTCATGGCTAAGATATTATTGACTGTATCTGTGAGGGTCTCTCCTTTTTTTACTGAAGAATTGCCCGCCGTAAAATTCACAATATCTGCGCTTAATCGCTTTTCGGCCAATTCAAAGGATAGCCTTGTTCGCGTGGAGTTTTCGAAAAAAAGGTTGGCTACTGTAAAGTCTCGCAGAGAAGGTACCTTTTTAATGGGGCGATTGATGACTTCTTTGAATTCAGTTGCTGCTTGAAAAATCAAATTCAAGTCATTCTCCGTTAGATTCCGGATTCCAGTTAAGTGATTTACGGACAGGTGATTCATTCGGGCTTTTCGTTGAGGAGCATTACGCGACAGGTTTCACCCAATTCGCTCCATTCCACTTTTACGTATTGCCAATCGATGCTGTCGACAGACTTCCCAATAAATTGCGGTTCAATCGGCAATTCGCGCTGGAATCTTCGATCAACAAGCACAAGAAGCTTGACTGTTTCAGGTCGTCCATGTGTGAGCAAAGCGTCAAGTCCCGCTCGAATTGTTCTTCCTGTAAACAAAACATCGTCCACCAAAATCACATTGCGACCTTCCACTAAAAATGGCATAGAGGTTGATTGGGGGGCAATGGGTTTTTCCCTTCTTCGGAAATCATCGCGGTGAAAGGTGGTGTCTAAACCACCACAGTTGATGGTACAGCCTGGCAGCAAACTCTCCAATTTTGACTTCAAAAGTTTGGCCAAGTCATAGCCTCTTGGCTGCAAGCCAACAATATCCGTTTTGTTGAAATCATGATGCTCAAGCAATTGGTGCGCTAAGCGGTCCAAGACGCGCTCAAAGAGCTCCTCGCTCATGAGAATTTGTGATTCCATCCCCGCAAAGATAGTTTGAAACAAAAAAGAGGAGCACCTCGTGCTCCTCTTTTTCAGGAATAGATTACTTATTCAGAATTAAGCCTTCTCGTCCGCGTCTGCAATTTTATCTTTTTTAGCTGCTGCCTTTTTTGCAGGAGCCTTTTTTGCAGGAGCCTTCTTGGCAGCCGGTTTCTTGGCAGCAGGCTTCTTAGCCGCAGCCTTTTTTGCAGGAGCCTTCTTTGCTGGAGCCTTCTTTGCTGGAGCCTTCTTTGCTGGAGCCTTCTTTGCTGGAGCTTCCTCAGCTACTGGAGTTTCCTCTGTTACTGGAGTCTCTTCCGTTGCCGGAGCCTCTTCTTTTTTGGTAGCTGCTTTTTTCTTGGCAGGTGCCTTCTTTGTTGAGGTTTCATCGGCTGGAGCAGGTTGATCTTCCATTTGCTCTTTTAGAGCTGAGAGAACACTTAGATCACCGAATGTACTTCGTTCAACGTTTGAGTTCACCTCGTTCATCATTCGGTTTCCACCACCACCTGAACCACCCGTTTTCGGCTTGCGCTCTTTGGGCGATGCGGCTGGGATTGGTGCTTCTTCGAATGTACGTGTATGGCTCACTGTAATGCGCTTTGCATTGCGATTGAACTCGAGAACAACAAATTCGCCTCCTTCTTCTATGGCAATTGATGTTCCGTCCTCTTTAGTCAGGTGTTTTACATTACAGGAACCTTCCAGTCCGTAAGGAAGTGCAATGGTGGATTGGCTACCATCGATTTTTACAACTGTGCCAGCATGCTTTGACCCAACGGCAAAGATGGTTTCAAACACCTCCCAAGGATTTTCTTCGAGTTGCTTGTGCCCGAGGCTCATTCGACGATTTTCCTTGTCCAATTCAAGGACAACGACATCGATGCTATCGCCCACACTGCAGAATTCTGAAGGATGTTTGATTTTCTTCGACCAGCTGAGGTCAGAAATATGCACAAGGCCATCAATGCCTTCTTCGAGTTCAACAAACAATCCGAAGTTGGTGAAATTTCGTACCGTTCCGGACTGCTTTGAGTTGACTGGATAGCGTTGGTCAATCTCAGCCCAAGGATCCTGTTTCAATTGCTTCAGACCAAGGGACATCTTACGTTCTTCTCGATCGATGTTTAAGATGACGCATTCGATATCATCACCTACATTCAGGAAGTCTTGCGCGCTGCGCAGGTGTTGTGACCAACTCATCTCCGAAACGTGAAGCAATCCTTCTACACCAGGTGCTATTTCCACAAATGCACCGTAGTCTGCTATGACTACGACCTTGCCCTTGATTCTTCCACCTTCAACCAAGTCTTCTGTCATAGAATCCCATGGATGTGGCGTGAGTTGCTTCATCCCTAAGGCAATTCTCTTTTTGTCGTCATCGAAGTCGAGGATAACAACATTGAGTTTTTGATCCAATTCAACCAATTCTTCTGGATGATTGACTCGGCCCCATGACATATCTGTGATATGAACCAGTCCGTCAATCCCGCCAAGGTCAACGAACACACCGTATGAGGTGATGTTTTTGACGGTGCCTTCGAGTACTTGTCCTTTTTCAAGTCCTCCGATGATGATTCGTTTCTGTTCTTCCAACTCAGCCTCAATGAGCGCCTTGTGAGAAACGACAACGTTTTTGAATTCTTGATTGATTTTGACAACCTTGAAATCCATTTGCTTTCCAACGTAAACATCAAAGTCGCGTATTGGCTTTACGTCGACTTGCGATCCAGGCAGGAAGGCCTCAATTCCGAAGACGTCTACGATTAGGCCGCCTTTGGTTCTGCACTTAACTTCACCTTGGATGATGATGTCTTGCTCTTTGGCTTCATTGATTTTGTCCCAAGCCGAAAATATTCGAGCTGTGCGGTGAGATACCACGAGCTGGCCATTCTTATCTTCTTGGCGTTCAATAAAAATTGGTACAATGTCTCCAACTTTGAGTTCGGGGTTGTAGCGAAATTCGTTGGCGCTCACTACCCCTTCAGATTTGTAACCTATGTTGACTACAACTTCTTTCTTGGAAATCGAGATGATCGTTCCATCAACTACCTCTTTCTCACGAATGAGGTTCAACGAGTTTTCATACGTGGTCTCGAGTTGAGTGCGATCTTCTTTTGTGTAATCGTCTGTATCCGTTTCGAATGAGTCCCAGTCAAAATCTCCTGGCTCTGCAAGTGCAGGGCGTTCGGTTAAAATTTCAATAGGTTTAGAAACAGTAGCTTCTGGAGCTTCAATGGCTGTTTCTTCTTTCTCAGCTTCTGCTGTTTCTTCTTTCTGAGCTTCTGCTGTTTCTGCAGTCGCTTCTGGAGTGGATTCTGATTGCTGTGGAGCTACGTCTTCTTTGTGCTCTTCAGGCTTCTGGGTTTCTTCGCTCATGGCTTTCCCAGGGGTTTTGTATTTCGCATTAGGACAGGTGCGAAAGAGTTAATGCAAGGCCCTGTGTCCTAACAGAGCATAAAGAGAGCGCGAAAATACGAAATAATAGCTTTTGACAGCTGTCAATTCGAGGATTATTTGATTCCAAGAATTTTCGAGGTGCTTGTCCTTTGTCCCTGGCTGGTTTCCCAGTGAATGATGTAGAGGCCAGGCGCCTGATCAAAAAGAACCGAACCACTCGTGTTCCATTGCTTGATTACGAAACCTGCAGAATTCAGCATGCGTCCGCCTGTACTCACTTTCATTGACTCCCCATACCCAACGGGATTAGGATAGGGATCAGCAAAAGGTTGTTGCCCTGAAATCATTGATACAGGGTTAGCATCGCCGTTTGAAGCATTGGGCGTTGGAATTTGAAATTCAATCCAAGGAGAGCCAGCATCAAAGTCACGTCCCCACGATTTACCTAGCCCAAGCGCAGGCACTTCCACTGCGTCTGCAATGGTAAAGCCGTCCGGCGATCGAAGTGCAATGGGTTCACCTGATGAACTGACCTTGAAATTGGCGTGATTCCATCCTTGACCTCCATCTTCATCAGCAAAAATTATGAGAAAGCCATTGGGATTGATGACTGTGGAGTCGCAATTGCATGACGGGATTAACCATTTTTGAGGTTGATCAAGCCGATCGGAGAGAAAATAGTTTGAAATGTCAACAGGATTGTTGCCATAGTTGTAAATCTCAATCCAATCATCATATTCATCAGCGTTGTCAGGATACGTTATGAAGTTGTCGGATTGAATTTCGTTGATGACCAAGGTGCCCGGCAAGATAATCTGAAGGGTATTCGATGCACGAGCCGTAGGGAACTCGAAAGCCATCCAGTTGGGTGACCCGTCGGATTCTCGTCCATAGCTTGTGTCTTCTGTTAAATTGGCATCCCATTCAGCTGCATCAATGGCGTTGCCATCGTTGCCTAACAGCGTAAGTGATCCACTTTGCATCGGTGCGAGTGAGATGTGATTGCTGCCTTGGTCAATCTGATTGTCAAACCAAAATATTTGAAATCCATTGGCAGGAATCGTGGTCAGCCATGGTTCTGTGTTCTGAAATGTGTGTGTTGAACCATTGAATTCAAATGAGTATCCATTGAGATTTACCTGATAATCGTTGGGATTGAAAAGCTCAACCCATGCGTCAAAATCTCCTGTTTCATCACCGATGGTGCTAGTGTTGTTGCTTTGAATTTCGTTGATGAAAAGCACAGAAGGGGTCAAAGCGGTTTCTTCGTTGGTTGCATCTGGTGTTGGTGTATTGAAGTATTGCCATTCATCACAGCCATCACATGCAGCGCCAAATGAGATGTCGTCCTGTTGCAGCCCGTAAATCAGGCTGTCGAGGATTGTTTGGCCATCGATATCAACAAAATAGATGGTTTCGCCTTCTCCGCTTAACTTGAAATTCGCATGGTCTGAGCCTTGTTGTTCGTCCTTGTCACACCAAATGCGAATGTGTCCGCCGGGTAAAATGGTTGTCAAACCGGGGTCATCCATAGGAAACATCCACTTACCGAGGCTGTCCGCGTCATCTGTTAGATGGTATCCAGCAAGATCCAGTATTCCCCCTGCATTGTATAGCTCAACCCAATCTTCATATTCAAAGAAGTCATCGTAGTCGAGGGATGCATTGGAAGCGAGCACCTCATTGATCGTGACGTTTTGAGCTAAAACAGATGAGGCGCACAACACTGTAATGATAAGTCCGGTAGAGCGCTTGATTGCAATTGAATCTAAAAATGTGTTTGTCATTTGAAAATGGTTGTGATGCTCTAGTTCAAAATTTGCAATGAAGCGTCCGAAAATCCTCTTCTTTTGCAGGTCTTCAAAGCTTCTTCGGCGTCTGCGAAGTTCGTGTAAGTTTTGGAATAATATGCAGTGGCATTTCCGACATGACGCGATACAAGCGGAATTTCGTTACCAAGGCGCATCAATCTCGCCTTATCAGCTGAATTCATAGCCGCGGTTACAGTGCATATTTTTAAGCGGAATTGCTGAAAGTTGCCTGATGAGGAGTCTGTGTGAGCGACTTCTGATAAGTTCGTGGGTTGGGTTGATTGTTTCGCGGGTGATGAAATACTGATGTCCCTTGGTACTTTCGATATGAAGGCATCTGGGATGTCAACCTGAATAACGTTTAAGAAGTCGTTCGCTTCACTGGGCCCGTCAAATGTTCCTATGAAACAACGGATTATGCCATTGTCTGACTTGATTTTTGTTGAACTGGCATACCATTTCAAGTCATCTTTCGGCCAACTTGAAAAGGCTCCGATTTGGATGGTGTACTGGAAATCTTCAAGCTCAGAGTTTTTCGAAATTGTTTCCGGCTTTGTTTTTGGAGGAGCCGGTGCATCTATGTTTTTGATTGTTGTCGAAAGAGATTGTGCAGCGTTGGCAATTTCAAAAGTGCTTTTAGCAACCTTCTCTGAGACCTTTCGAACCTGCACTTGACTAGGCGTGGAACGAGGTGTCTCGCGGGATGTTGAGCCGCCAAACAATGTTTGCAATTGATTTTCAAGGCTGGATCTCAATGCAATGGCTTGGCTCATTGAAGCCTTGTAACCGTCTGTTTTTGGTGTTTTCGTTCTTATGACGTCGAGTTCTTCCAGGTAAAGTTCTGCCTGTTGAACGATTGGTGCATTGTTGCTGGAAAAAACGTCAAAGTCTCCGTAATCATCCTTTGTATTGTGTCTCGTTGCACCGAAGTTGCTCCACCACTCGCTATCCGTCATGTGCGTTTCACGCTCTACCCGATCACGTTTGGATGCTCCCTTGTGAAACGTCTCCCAGGCCAGACCCACAGCCGCTTGACCTCGGACGAGTTGTTCTTGAGGAGAGCCAGATTTTTCCGCATCTTCAAGGAGTCCACCTGATCGAATAAACCAAGACTGTGCATCCTTCATATTAGGAAGATCAAAAACACCCAATTCTTGTACTTCGACGATGCTTTCTGATAACGCTCTCCACAATAATTCTTGCACCTTTATCCAGCGTTGATTCGATGAGTCAGGTTCGTCGGGTCCGCACGTTGCAGCGAGCTGGACAGAGTTCAATACGTCTTGATTTTGCGCAGTGATTTGCAATAAATGCTCTCGAAATTCAGGCATCGACATCGGTAATGCTTCAGTTACCCATCGATCATATACGAGGTGAGCTTCTATTCTTCGGTACATGTCTTGAATCTGGGCGAGTGCTGATTCATTGGCTTTTGCTTGCGCTCGCAAATAATCCGAAAGCATAAGCCAATCTTGCGAGATGTTTACTTTACCCGCAATGTGAGTGTTTACTTTGTTCAGCCATTGTTTCCATTGACGAACGTTTCGCTCCGAAGTCTCTTCTAACATCCGAGTTTCCTCAGATAAGAGTCCAAGTGCAGGTTCTCCATATCGCTTTATTGCTACTTGAAGTTTCCAGTCGATGCTTCCTGGTGCGTCCCAGCATTGGATTACTTCCATGTTGTTTTGGAGAATGAGAGCCTTGGAACGCATGATACTCGCGGTAAGAGGACGGTTGTCAGCATTGATGCTTTCAATTTCTTCGAGTGCATTGAGAACCCAATTGGGAATGGCCTTAACTCCTGTAGTTGTTTCCCCGGTAATTTCAGATTCCTCAGCGAGTAAGATTCGCTGAATGTCTGCCGGTTCACTGTTTTGACGACGCATTTGGTACGCCATTTCGGCATCAACAGGTTCAAGCCACGTGCCGCTTCTCTGGTTCATCCCCATTGCATTTTCGCTCCAGCTCAATGACGGTTCTTCGATGTATGTCGATGGCCGTGTTAATATGCCAAATGTTCCAGCATCTGTAATTCCCACTGCTAGTGGCTCCATGGCAATTTTGGAGTTGGTAGCCTCTGGAATACTCAGTGCTTCTGTCCATTGAGAAACGCCATTTTTGTCCTTCCAGCTGAGGGTAAGATTGACACCATTCTCTACCATGAAGTCAATTGCCGCCTCATGATCAGATTCAAGGGTTATTAACTCAGCATCGGAACCTTCTTTTTTTACAATGAGCCTGCCGGATGGACTAGCTTCTGGAAGCTCTAAACGAATGGCAATTGGTACTACGGACTCCAGATTACCATCGAATTCCCATATCTCTTTTCCTTCAAAGTCTTGTTTTCGATTCGTAGCCAGCCACCTGGATTCGTTTTTGAGACTCGTGTAGTACAGCCACTCGTCAGAAGTGCTATTGATCCCATACGGCAGATGTGTCGCTTTGAGATTGTCGGATAAACCGATGGCCGGCTCGAAAAACCAGCCATTTGATTGGAAGATGTCATACCCGCCAAATGATTCAGGACGCGAACTACTAAAATAAAGCTGGCCTGCTGTTTCGGTGTTGTCGTCGCTTGAAATGCAAATGGGAGCGCAATCATCAAAATCGGAATTGATGGGGAACGGAAGGCGCTCAGGCGTGCCATATTCTCCCATTCCGTCCACTGAGACGCGGTAGATGTCCAGTCCGGTATTTCCCTTCTGACCGTAACTCGCATAAAAGGCGAAACGATGACTAGGAAGCCAGTGCATCGTAGAGACATAACCCATTCGGAGATCATGTTTGCTTCGCAATGCCTCGGGAGTGTTCAAAATTCGACCGTCATGGATGGACATCTCAATGAGTCTGAAAAAATCATCGGAATGCGAGGAAAGCGTTGAGCGAATGGAGAGATTGATGGCGTCAATTTTTTCTGGTCTCTCCGTTATGCATTGGCCGTAAAACAATTTGGCGTCATTCATCCATGCTTGCTTTGACTTGCCAGTATCTATGGCTAACCGATAATGTTCAGCTGCTTCATTGAATTCATACCTTAAATGATGAACTCTACCTAGGTAATAATGCCATTCTGCTGCATGTTCGGTGCCAAGTATCCCCAAATCCTCTGCCCACATTAAATGTTCTTCGGCTTCTTCGAGATGCTTCGATGTATAGGTGCATATGGAGCCAAAGCGAAAATGCAAGAAAGCTCGGTCCCCCGCAATGCTGACGAGGTGCGCAAACAAGCCATAGGACCGGCTCATCTCGCCTGCTTCGAAGGATTCTTCCGCGCGATGTACATTTCTGGCTAAGTCTTTTTCAGACCATTCCACGCTTTGTGCAGAAACTGTGGACGTTGTCCACAGTAAAATGAACAAGGAACAAACAACAAGAGAAGAAATGATTCGCAACAGGCTTGACGAAGGGTGGGGAGTACAAACGGAAATGCGCATTTTAGGCTTGTTTAAGTATGCACAAGTTAGTGGGACATTCTAGCGGTCCTCACCCCTCTTCCATTAGCTTTGCACAAACAATTGAATAAAAATCAAGTCCATGGCCAACGGTAATTTTCAAGTTCCTTATCCAATTAACGAACCGGTAAAGTCATATGCACCAGGCTCTTCGGAGCGTGAAGAAGTGCTCTCTGTATACCGAGAGCTTTACAACAAGAGCGATCTCGACGTCCCAATGTTCATCGGTGGCGAAGAAATTCGGACAGAGCATAAGAGACCCATGAGTCCACCACATGATCATCGACATATTCTTGGTCACTTTAATTATGGCAATGCAACTCATGTGACTTCGGCGATCGATGCAGCCCTCGCTGCTCGTGAAAATTGGGCATCTCTCCCATGGCATGAGCGAGCTGCTGTGTTTCTTAAGGCAGCTGATTTATTGGCTGGACCGTATCGTGCCAAGATCAATGCTGCCACCATGTTAGCGCAGTCGAAGAACATTTACCAAGCGGAAATTGACGCGGCATGTGAGTTCATTGATTTTTTACGTTTTAACGCTCATTTTCTACAGGAAATACAAGCCGTGCAACCTGAGAGTGCCGAGGGCATTTGGAATCGAATGGAATATCGAGGATTGGAAGGCTTCGTTTTTGCAATCACTCCGTTTAACTTTACTGCAATCGCAGGCAATCTATGCGCTGCTCCAGCGCTAATGGGCAATGTAATTGTTTGGAAGCCAGCGGATTCACAGGTTTATAGCGCCCATGTAATCATGGAGGTCTTTCGCGAAGCTGGCTTGCCGGATGGGGTCATTAATCTGGTCACCTGTGATGGTCCAATAGCTGGTGATGTTGTTTTTAAACATCCGGACTTTGCCGGTTTGCACTTCACTGGGTCTACAGGCGTATTTCGGCATGTCTGGAAAGAAATAGGCAACAACATTGATCGATTTCGCAATTATCCCCGGATTGTGGGAGAGACAGGCGGCAAAGATTTTGTTCTTGCCCACTCTTCTGCCAATGTTGACGAGGTGGTAACTGGATTGATTCGGGGAGCATTTGAGTTTCAGGGTCAAAAATGCAGTGCGGCTAGTCGGGCATACATTCCAAAAGGCATGTGGGCTGAGCTTGAGCCTAAGCTTATTGATTGCGTCTCTGAGTTGAAAATGGGTTCACCTGAAGACTTCAGAAATTTCATAACAGCCGTCATTGACGAGCGGTCTTTTGACAAAATAGAGGGTTACATCACTGATGTGAAGGCTAGCACAGATGCTGAAATACTTATCGGAGGAGACTGCGACAAATCAAGTGGCTACTTTATTTCGCCGACTGTTGTGCTGTCAAAAACTCCCAAATCAAGGACAATGGTGGAGGAAATCTTCGGTCCTGTATTGACCGTATACGTCTACGACAACGCCGATTTCGAGGAAGCCATGGATTTGGTTGATAGCACCGGTGAATATGCTCTGACTGGGGCTGTTTTCGCGAAAGACCGACAAATCATTGACCGTGCTACTAAGCGATTGGAGAACTCTGCAGGTAACTTCTACGTTAATGATAAACCGACAGGAGCCGCCGTTGGACAGCAACCCTTTGGAGGAGCTCGAGGCTCGGGAACCAACGACAAGGCCGGTAGTGTGCTGAACTTGTGGCGATGGACAAGTGCTCGAACGATTAAAGAAACACTGGTTCCGGCTCAGCACTATGCCTATCCATTTATGTCGGAATGATTAAATTTTGCTGATTTCGAAAGAAAACAGGGCCTAATTAGGCCCTGTTTTAATGCTTTACTCGAAAAACCCAAATTTGTTCAATCCAAATCTTCAGCATATTTAGGCGAAGCGAGGCTGGATAATTCCACTGTTCTTGGATAGAATGAATGATGATCCTTGAGCCATTTCTTATCCTCTTTTCTGACATTTCCTTGCTCATCGAGCCAGCTGCGTAGTACAAGAAATTTATCTTTTTTTCCATCTTCTCCGACGGTCGCAATCTTACCTTGTATTGCTCTTAATCGAAAAGCGCTATTAAGAATGCTCGCGCGAATCTTTGACATTTCTGATGCACTCCTACCGCCCTCATGCATCGCGAGTTGGATTAAATCACTGTAGCGCATTGGACAATTATTCTGTTTTAATTTTTCCAGAATGAATTTACCCCAAACACTTTTTGGGCCACGTTTTCGGGCTTTTTGGCCTTTTCGAGTGAGCAAAACCCCGGTGTCATTGTCTCTGTTTTGGCCGTGAAGTTTCCGCAAGAAGGATTCAACATGTTTTAACTCTGCGGTGAGCCGAATCTTTTGGGATTCATAAAACGCGATGACTTCGATTTTTTCACCTTTTGAAACGAGAATGGACTTCATGTGTCAAATATACACGCTCTAATTGAAAAAAACAGGAAAAAACAATAGGCGAAGCATTGTAAAAAAAAATGGTAAGCCGGATTCTGTTCGCCGAAGCGCTTCATCATTTATCTATGCAATCAACCCACTGACTTGGGCGGGCAACCCTCAGATGTCAGTCTATGCGATCTTGCAACCCGCAAGGTTTACCAGAGCCGACGAATCGCTTCGCCGCTGGTGAGCTCTTACCTCACCTTTTCAACCTTACCTGTTTGCCTCGGTGAGGCGCCATCGGCGGTCTAAATTTCTGTAGCACTATCTGTCATGTAAAACATGCCTTCCTTTCGAGAAGTACGGTGCCCTGCGTTGTCCGGACTTTCCTCTCCCGTATGGGAGCGATGAAGTCTCATTTTTTATTTCAATCCCAAATAACAGTCCTCTGTTCTCGTTGGCCATTGCGTTCAATGGTTACGACTGATTCAATTCCAGGTTCAAACATACTCAATGCCGTCATGTAGCTCATCATATCGCTGACAATGACTGTATCGATCTGCACAACCACGTCACCCCTAATCAAGCCGGCAATTGCAGCAGGACGATCGTTAGAGACACCATCAATCCTCATGCCATTTCCAGCGTAAAGGTAGTCAGGTATTACGCCCAACGTCACTTTGAAACTTGGGGTGCTATCTTCATCTTGATCCTTAGTGGCTGTAAAAATCCATTCATCTTCCTGATCCAGCCTTCTGATCAGCCGTTCGACAAAGTTTACAATCCGTAAAATACCATTGTAATTAATCTTTTCGACGGTATCGCTTGGTTTGTGATAATCGGGATGCTGACCTGTAAAGAAGTGGAGCACCGGAATGTTTTCCAAATAGAAGGATGTATGATCGCTGGGCCCCACTCCACTCTCACTGGGAACAAAAACAAAACCTTCTTCATTGCATTCTTCCAAGAGTTGCATCCAGCGTGGTGAGGTCCCAGTGCCATACACGGCAAGCGTATCGCCTCGCAACCGTCCAATCATGTCAAAGTTGATCATGTAATCAACTGAATCAAGCGGAATGGTTGGCGACTTGCAAAACTGGTTTGATCCCCAAAGTCCCTTCTCCTCACCAGAGAAAGCGGCAAACAACATGGATTTATCGCCATTGGATTCTTTAAGCCTTTGGCTTAGGGACAGCATACCTGCTACTCCCGAAGCATTATCATCTGCTCCATTATGGATTTCCGGTTCTCCTCGAAAAAGAGAGTTTTCATCACCATAGCCGAGGTGGTCATAGTGCGCTCCAATAACTCCCCATCTTTTGTTTTTCTGTGGTAGAGCGAATAGCACGTTGTTTCCATTGATTTCTTGGACCAATGCCATGCCCAATGACGCGGAATGTCCATTTCCATGCATTTGCATGGGCGGATGCGGTTTGTACTGAAAGGATTGAAAGGAACCTTTCTCGCCAAAAGCTTGAAGCCCTTGTGATGCGAAAACCGAGTCAATCCAGGCGCTTGCCCTTGCCTCTCCCGACTTACCTGTTTCTCTTCCTTCCATTGCGTCTGAGGACAGTGCTTCAACATGCGATGCAAGTGCCTTCATTTTGCTGTTTTTAAAATCTGCATCAAGATTGCATGATGACAAAATGACAATGAGCGCCGAAGAAAAAATAAAAACCTCACAGAAACTGATGCTACTTGCTTTCATTGCAGTTTACTTTTACGCAAGATTTGTAAAAACCATGAGACAAATTACATCCTGGAGTTTAATTTTAGTTGCCTGCCTATTCGGATGCGCAGCCCCCTCTGGAAGAGCTGACGCGCAAAAGGAGAAATTAGCACCGGCTCAAGATGATTTGAAGTATTCAGCGGAAAAGCATTTTGGCAACTTGCGCCAATTAACCTTTGGCGGTGATAATGCTGAGGCGTATTGGTCATTTGGGAATGACCAACTCGTTTTCCAGGCGAATAATCCGAATTGGGGAACAGGATGTGATCAAATTTTCGTTTTAGAATTGGACGAGGAGTTCACTCCTTCGTCCACTGCACCGAAACAGATTTCCAATGGCCTAGGACGTACAACTTGCGCCTACTTCATGCCCGGTGATTCTTCCGTGGTATTCGCATCCACTCACCTCGCGGATACACTTTGCCCAGAAGTTCCACCCCGCGGACCAAAAGGGGAATATGTCTGGCCCATATACGAAGGCTATGATATTTTTACTTCTAATCTTAACGGGGAGCGAGTTGTCCAATTGACGGATCTACCGGGCTATGATGCCGAAGCGACTATAAGTCCCAACGGTGATCGCATGGTCTTCACCAGCACAAGAAGTGGCGACCTTGAACTCTACACTTGCAATTTGGATGGATCAGATGTCATTCAAGTTACGGATGAGCTGGGCTACGATGGCGGGGCTTTTTTCTCGCCTGATGGTAGACAATTGATTTGGCGTGCGAGTCGTCCGAGTGAGCCATCTGAAGTTGAACACTACATCTCACTTCTCAACAATGGCTTGGTTGAGCCTACCTCGATGGAATTATTCATCGCTAACGCCGATGGCTCTAATGCGCGACAATTGACGGATTTAGGCGGTGCAAATTGGGCGCCGTTCTTTCACCCGAGTGGTGAAAAGGTCCTTTTTTCAAGCAACCATCATTCGGGAGGATTTCCCTTCAACATTTTTATCATCAACATTGACGGCACAGGATTGGAACAGATTTCCTTTGATTCAGCATTTGATTCTTTCCCAATGTTTTCTCCGGATGGCAAACGATTGGCTTTTTCATCGAACCGCAACAATGGACGGACGCGGAATACAAACGTGTTTGTAACTGATTGGGTCAAATGAATGCAATGCCCATTTGCTTCGCCTTGAACAAGCCTTTTGGGGTTCTCAGTCAATTTACGAGTGAAGGAGGTCACCCGGGTCTCGGTTCATTGGGTTTAGAGCTGCCCACAGATGTTTACCCCGTAGGTCGATTGGATCGTGATTCAGAGGGATTGCTGCTGCTTTCCAACGATTCAAAGCTGATACATGAGCTGCTTGAACCACGTCATGGTCATCCTCGAACGTATCACGTCCAAGTAGAAGGCAGTGTCACCGAAGAGCACATTGAATCCTTGGTTGCGCCCATGGAGCTTCGAATCAAGAAAAGGCAGCACCTTACTAGACCGTGCAAAGCGAAGATTGTTTCACAACCGTCTGTAGGCGAACGTATCCCGCCCATTCGGGAGCGAAAGTCGATTTCTACGGAATGGATTCAAATGAGGCTAACAGAAGGAAAGAATAGGCAGGTCAGAAAGATGACGGCACATGTTGGGCTGCCTACGTTGCGATTGATTCGAACTCAAATCGGGGAGTTGTCACTCGATTCTCTCAAGCTGCAGCCTGGAGAGGTTACATTGCTAAATGCTGAACAAACAGAGCAGGCTCTTTCGGCTGGTTCACAGAGTTAACCATCGATCATGTTGAGCGTCTTACGAACTTTTGTCGGGTTAGTTTGGTCAGCCATTAGCTGCCTCATTGCATTGTTTCTTGCACTGTTGAGCAAGCGATTCATACCATTTGTGCTTACGCGCATCGGGAGCCAGATGTGGAGCGCAAACATGCTGCGAATTTCTGGGATTAACCGTCCTAAAGTTACCTTCACATCTGATGCTGCCCAATTCATTTATTGGCCCGAAAAAGCCATTGTGATTTGCAACCATGCGAGTCAAATAGACATCAATGTTTGCGCTAAAGTGATACCCCGCCCGATTGTTTATTTGGCAAAAGCAAGCCTTCGTAAAGTACCTATTCTTGGCCTGTTGAATGAACGTGTTGGAACGGTTTTTATTGACCGAAGCAACCCAAATGCGGCCAAGGTCTCGGTGGACAATCTTCTGCATTCACTGTCCAAAGGCATTTCGGTCATTGTTTACCCAGAAGGTACCCGCAGCACGGATGGCGAACTCAATGCGTTCAAAAAGGGCGCTTTTTACTTGGCAGCTGGTGCCAAAGTGCCAGTAATACCGATGCATGTGCATGGAACTCGTAAGGTGCTTCCAAAAGGCGGTTGGTTGCTTCGGCCCAATTCGGTTCACGTGCGATTCGGAGAACCCATCCATCCAGACAGCCCATCAGCTGATGACATTACTCGTATGACCAAGACTGCCTACGAAAGTGTTTCATCCATGCGAGAATGGCACCAAAACAATGTCGATACTCCCGATTAAAATGGGGTCAAGTCCATTCTGAAATGGAATATGCAGCTTCCAATCCCTCTCTTATCGCACGCTGTGCGTCTAATTTCTTTGCATTGAGCGCACCACCAATTTTCTGAAATGTTTTGCCACCGTCGGCGAGGCTTTCAGCGAGCGGAGCAAAAGGAATTTGACCTGCGCAAACGACAACTGAGTCAAATGCCATTTCACGTTGTGATCCCGCTTCGTTAAAGGTGAGCTTTCCGTTTTTAAAGAATTGGTAATCAACTCCGCGATGAGTCTCTACACCTTTGTTTTTGAGCTGAAGCCGGTGTATCCATCCCGTTGTTTTTCCAAGCTTCCCTCCCACTTTTCCTTCTGAGCGTTGGAATAGGTGTATCTGATGTCTCGGTGCATTGCGCAACGGTTTTCGAAGACCGCCGCGTTCGGTGATTGATTGGTCGATGCCCCATTCCTCGAAGAAGTTGTCCGTTTCGTGGTGAATCAAGAATTCGGCAACATCGAAACCGATGCCGCCTGCGCCAATTATGGCAACACGTTTTCCAACTTTTGCATCCCCTCGAAGTACGTCAATGTAGTTAACGACTTCGGAAGCATTTGCTCCTGGAATGGTCCAAGACCTGGGTTTAACCCCCGTTGCGATGATGACATGTTCAAATTCGGACAATTTGGCTGCGTCAGCTTCCGTATTGAGTTTCACATCTACAGCATACTTCTGGAGCATGATCTCGAAATAGCGCAACGTTTCAAAGAATTCTTCCTTGCCTGGAATCTTTTTGGCCATATTGAACTGGCCTCCGATTTGCGATGCCGCTTCGAAAATTGATACGTCGTGCCCTAGTCGTGCCGACTCCAGAGCTGCGCTCAGGCCTGCTGGCCCTGACCCAACAATGGCAACTCGTTTGGATGTGTTTGCTTTTGCATCAAGAGGCCATTTCCCTTCGTGGCTTGCTCGTGGATTAACAAGGCAGGTGGCGATTTTATTTTCAAAAATGTGATCAAGACAAGCTTGGTTGCAGCCAATGCATGTGTTTACTGCTTCGGGCTCCGTCTTGGATTTGTTGACGATTTCGGCGTCTGCGAGAAATGGGCGTGCCATAGAAACCATATCAGCGCATCCCTCTTGAAGAGCCTTTTCACATGCCTCAATGGTATTGAAGCGATTGGTTGTAATCAAAGGGACTTTGACGCTGCCCATGAGCTTTTTTGTCACGAATGAAAACCCTCCTCTCGGAACCAAGGTTGCGATTGTCGGAATGCGCGCTTCGTGCCAACCGATGCCTGTATTGATTGCGTCGACTCCTTCGATTTCAAGTGCTTGGGCCAATTTTTTGATTTCACCCCAGCTGCTCCCATCTTCAACGAGGTCCAACATGCTCAGTCGAAAAATGATTGCAAAATCTGCGCCTACCTGCTCTCGAATGTGCCGCACTATTTCGATTGGAAATTGCATCCTATTCTCAAATGTTCCACCGTAAACATCGGTTCTCTTGTTTGTGGTGGAGACCAAGAATTGATTGATCAGGTATCCTTCGGACCCCATGATTTCGATGCCGTCATATCCGGACTCTTTGGCCAAAGCAGCGCACTCAGCGTACTGTCGAATGGTTTTTTTTACTCCTCTGGTTGAAAGGCTTCTCGGCGTAAATCGGTTGATGGCAGCTTTAAGATTGGATGGAGCTACGTTGAAGGGATGGTAACTGTAACGCCCCCCATGAAGAATCTGCAAGCAGATCTTCCCTCCATTCTCATGAACCGCTTTCGTTATGATTTGATGGCTCTTAATTTGCCTTCTGGAGGTTAGCTTGGCTCCTCCCGGCTTGAGAACACCACGGCGATTTGGCGAAATTCCACCTGTTACAATTAATCCAGCGCCTCCTTTCGCCCGATCTGCATAAAAACGGGCCAAAGCTTCAAATCCACCCCTTGCTTCTTCGAGACCGGTATGCATGCTACCCATTAAGATGCGATTCTGCAATTTCAGCTGTCCAAGTTGAATTGGCTGAAACACTTGCATTGCAGATGTTCTATCCGAGGTTAACATGTCAAAATTATCGTTTAATCAAAATCTCTGTAATCATCTACGAGGTCATTTCGCCAGCGATAACTGTTCACAAACCCGTAAGTAAACCTCCGTCCATCTTTTTCTTTTTGCTCTCGCTTCTTAGGTTTTATGTCCGCTATTTGTGCAAGGAAGACCTTATCCGGCGATGAACAAAGCAGTTCTGGCTTGGCATATTTGAGAAGGTACCAATTTTCTTCATCGCCGTGCAAATAAATTGTGAACGAATCCTTTGATCGACTTCTGCGTAGGATTAGCTTGGCAGGGATTTTTTGGAATACAGGTGCGCTTCCCAATGATGCAATAATGAACTCGCTTGTAGATGTAAATTCCTCGAGATCTGGATCCCATGTCATCTCCAATCCGGTAAGAACAAGGCTCTTTCGCATGGACTTCGGGATGTTCTTCAAGGTTCCCGTCAACGCCAGATCATTGATGACCTTCTGACTTTCTTTTTCTCCCAGCCATTCCTGAAGAGCTCGTTCGTAATTTGTCTCGCTAATATTGGCGGGTTCGGCGGGTTCCCAAGAAGGTATTTGCAGCGCCATTCGATCGTAGAGCTCTTGCTCAAATGAAATGTCAAATCGGTAAGATCCTTTGAAAACATAATCCCCTCGTGAATTGATTTCAAATGCACCAACGAAAGATTGGTCGATCAATTGAAAATCCAAAGGAAGATTGAAACGCCCAGAGCCTCGCAAGTCACATGTCGATGGACGAATGTCAATTTGGGTGCCAATTGATGTAGGGTTTTCCAGCTTGTCTCTTGTCGAAAAAACGTAGTGTTCATCCGCATAGCGCAACTCTCCCTCGCCATTCAATAGATTGAGATCAGTTGCGTCACCCTGAGGATCAAGGAATGCGCCATAAATTGTGAATGGCGGCCTGGCAGATGCCATTAAGCCATAGGCCAACAAATCACCATCAGTGTCAACTGGAGGATCTGTGATGGGAATTGCGATTGCCATGGGGTTGATGTCTCCTTCAAAAGCAATCCAACTCCTCTGCATTCGAGAGCATTCTTTCGACATTTTGACCCCACCTGAGAAATGTAAGAATGGCTCGGTTGATGTCATTTTCACATCTCCAGCATAAGCAAATGCGGGTCCCAGCTTGAACCCTTTTCGTGCCATGATTGCTCCACTCCCAATTGTTCGCAAGCTGTCGTCGACAGTTATTTCATTGAATAATAGGCGCTGAACCTCCCCATTCACTGAGGTGTAATTGTAAAATCCAGTGGCACCAAAATCATACCTTCCCCTTATGTTGATCAAAGCAGAGTCGATCAGGTGGTACTTCGTTGTGGCATTTGTAAGGATTGTAGCCTGACTGAGTTCATCCATTTTTGCTTCTGCCCGAATCGTTAAGCGTCCACTGTCCGGGAAAATTCGTGAATCAGCCACTGCGATTGATTGGACACCCTCACAGTGAAGAAGATCTTCTCCTATTCTGTACGTCGCACTTGAACTCAAGAAATGCAGAGAATCCTGTTCAGGGTGTGCTGAAATGAAGTTTGAAACACTTCGGTCTTCACTGAAGTCAATCGGCAAATCGTCTTGGAAACGATTCGATAACAAGTCGATTTCATCATCGTCCATATACCAACGGAAACGGTCCATGAAACAGATGTATTGCTGGATGGGCAGGTCGATTTTAGTCTCACCGGAGTTGGGTGTGAAAACACCGATCCGATCTTTAAAATTTAGGTCGCATTGCACGTCATCCGTTTGAAATGCCGAAATTTTAGATCGATTTCCATCCAAGGTGAAGCTTGCTGAAGAGGACTTTGCCTTGTTCAGGGTAAAATCAAAGGCCTCAGATGTAAGAACAGCGTCTTTCAAGGCCAGCGCTCCACTGCCAGTGAGGCCTTGCCTTGTCAAGCTAGCTACCCCACTGAAATAGGCTTCTTCATCGTATAAGTCGAAGGCTTCATTTAAAGTTTTTAGACTCAATACCTCTTCTGTTGGATAAAAGACAAATGCACCTTTGCTGCCATTCATGCCAGATGTATTTCGCTTTTCGCTTGGCACATTTTGAATAACATCCGCAGCACCTAAGGCAGAATCAGGCAACATGGTGAGTGCAGAGCTCTCGATGTGCGCAGTGATGAAGTCGATTGCTCCACTTCCTTGCAAACCACGCCCGTCTAATTTTAATTCATCGGTAAAAGTGGCTGCTTCCGAGTAAACTCCAATTCCTGACTCTCCAGAGCTCGTTAAAAGACCCAAGTAGTAGTCGTCCATGACAGTCAAGGGATGGGTCAAGTCTTCCAAGATCCCTGCTGACACGAGCGTCCCATCGAGTTGGAAACTTGACTTCGTCAGATTGTCCAGTTTTTGCATTTCGAACGGCTCCACAGCGTAATAAAACTCATCTCTCTGGTATGCACCTTCAAACAAGTCAAGTCGATCATAATAAACGAAGCTCGTTTTGATGCTCTTGAAAATTGGATATTCCGCATGAAGCTCACTTCTTCTGCCAGAACGATTGGTTGGGTAATCAATTTCAAGGGTGCCAGAAACACCTTCCAACCGACTTTTTAGCCAATGTCTACTTGGCATTCCACGGCTGTTGAGTTCCGTTTGATTGTAAACACTCAAACGAACAGACTCAATTGCATTGAAGTCGATTGTGAAGTCTGAATAATCAAAGAAGAGCTCATCTCCTGACATTTCGATATTGCCCGCGTTTATTCTCCCGTCAAAAATAAAGTCACGTCCTTTTCTGACAGAAATCTCTCCATTTGCGGGATGTAAAATGACGTCTTTCGCAGCACTTAGTCGTATCGCATCGATTCCATTAATTTGCAAGTGACCATTGAGCAAACTCCACTCTGCATTTACGCCATTTACAGGACTTGAGCTGAACCGAATGACGTCGTAATCCATTCGGCCCGTTTTGCAGAGAATGTGTTCGCGTAATTTCGGTTTTGTCTCGCACCACAACGATTCCGGATTGATGTCCAGGTAGCCCAAATTCGCGAGTTGCATCAGCATCACCCTGGCTTGAACCTCGCTGAGCCTGATGTGCCGTGCAAAATCTTCTGACATGAATCTAGATCGACCAATTGATTTGGTGAATCTGTAGAGTTCAACAACAGGATTGACCGGATCAATGCCTTGAATGGCATCAAAAGAAGTTTGCTCAAAATAGTTGGTGCTGGAAAATTGAGCAAGACCCTGGCCTTGGTCGAGAGCTGAACCAATGCGAATCCGAGTGTCATTGAGTTTCCAGAGGATACCAGAAACATTCCAGTCGAGCTCATGATAGTTGTCTCGAAATGGTTGTTGACCAAGTCCTTCGTCTTGACGATAAGCTGAAATCTGATTGCGATCCTGGTTGTACCTGCTTTGGACATCGGGATGGCTTATGGTGTCTCCTCCATAGTGAACAATGAGCTCGGCATGCGAACAGGACCAACCCGATTGAGAGAACAAAAATTCACTGCCGTGAAATTCCATAAATGTTGTGTCTGACTGGAGCAGCTCAATCTTTGCCAAATCAGATTCACTGCGTATTCCACGGATTTTTGATCCTTTGAATTGAACCCCTCCGAAATAAGTGGTTTGGTCATAGATGTCTTTCAGCACAACCATGTCTTCAGCACAACGAAACCTCGGATAACTTTTGTCCTCTGGACTTTTGACTGATTCGAGTTTTGCGATGAATGCACCTGTTAAGGGGCGCGCAGAAAGTTCGGAATGCATTACGCAACTCGGCACTCGCAACACATCTCCTTTTAAATCTACAGTTAACGCTGGTAATCGCACATAGTTTTCGCTGGGATCAAACAACGTGCCTTCCCAGGTTACAGTGGATGGACCAATGAAGCAGCTTTCATCACGCAGATCCCATTCGCCAGATGTGTTGAGCAGCGCAAATTGATCGTGCTGATTGATCGCACTCAAGTCTGCACTCTCAAAAGTGAGCAAGGGTCGCCCATCTTCCCATTTTAGTTTCCACTTTGCGGAGTCTAATTGCCAGCGGTCATTGCCTGATGCATAAAGCGTATTGCTCGAAATAAGCTCTGGTGAAAAAGACAAGAATCTGGAGGTGATTTTGCGGTTCTTTCTTTTTAACCACAAGTGATCGGAAAAGTCGTGCCACTCGTTCCATTTTTTTTGTTTTTCTGGAGAGCACAAGGCTTGGACAGCGTGAAGATAATTGCGAATTTCTTCACTTGCTGATGCTCTATTTTCCTCCATGACGGTTACTGCCGAGTCAACTTTTGCAATCCATTTTGTTGCGTCTGGAACAGCGCATAGTGCTGGAATGAGTTCTTTCTTCACCCATCTGCTATCTTCCTTTGACACCTTATCCATTAGAAGGGTCAAGCGAAGCTCAAGGGATTCACACGATTCCATTTGGGCTTGCGATTTAACACCAAAAATCAAGCAGATCAATGCAAGAAAGGTTTGCAATCTGATCCCTTTTAAGGAGGGTATTGTTTTCGTGTGTCGAGCCAATCGCATTGTGTGAAAAATACAACGAACCCACGCGATGTTTGGTATTCAGTGACCTTTGTTTACGAACACCAGACAAGACCAGCCATCACGTTCGAAGGTCTGCTCTAGTTTTAAACCATTCGCGTCTGCTTCTTTTTCGAGCATTGGAATGTCCGCAGGAAAAAAACCGCTCAAGACCAATGCCCCATGACGAATAAGGCACCTGGTGTATTCTGCCATGTCATTCAGTAGGATATTTCGATTGATATTGGCCAGAATCACATCAAATTGAAATTGGAAATTGGTCAGGGATTCCGCATCACCAAGGATTACTTCAATTTTACTGTGAAGCTCATTGCGCTCTATGTTCTCGATGGTGTTGCGGTAGGACCAGCCATCGTTGTCAATGGCGA
>MDTC01174325.1_pt1 | contig 40484 bp, 32 predicted proteins | sample 811181 | NCBI WGS metagenome assembly MDTC01 (sample SAMN05326644, study PRJNA326480) | marine metagenome | isolation source: seawater | place: Pacific Ocean: North | collected 2011
GCGCTTTATGGCGTATTCGAGCCTGCCTTCGACAAGGAGGGTTAAGTCGTAACAAGGTATCTGTAGGGGAACCTGCAGATGGATCACCTCCTAAGAAACTGGAGGCTGGGATTCGTAAGAATCCCAGTCTCCTACCCTTTTTTTATCGACTAAAAGGTTTACTTTTTACACCACTTTGTTGCCGAGGGCAATGATTTTTTGACGCTGCTACTCTGTGGATTCCAGTTTTTGCAATTTTTCCATCAGTGTTGTCCTGAAGGTTAAGAGCAGCAAAGGAGGTGCTTCTGCACTGACAGTAATGGTGGCTCCCCGATTGAAATGAACTTCATCCCATCCGTCTGGGACCACATATCCTCGGTGCATGTCAGAGGTAATTGTTGTTGGTGAGGCAGTCCAGTCAGCCCACGCCCAGGGTTCATTTTTTCGTTGGTTCGGGGCTATATCTCGGGCGAGAACGAAGTAATGGTTGCCTACATCATCTCCGTTAACATGTTCTCGTAGTGACTTAAAATCCGTGGGGCTCATTGCATTTCGTAGCCAAGCACCTTGTCCAAACCAAGTAGAAAAGAGCAGTCCACTGCTCTGTTGGAGGCATTGTTGTTCGTCTCGTCGCATGTGGTACTTGCTGGGAGCATACTGATGCGTATTCGCAATGAGCAAATCATTCATTGCAGGGTCCGTTGTAAACCGATTGCCTGATGTTGAATCAATGATCGCTTGCAATCGTGGTAGTTCATTGACGATTGCCTTTCCGGCCATTACGGTTTTTACATCATCTTCAAACGTTAGGATTGATGAATCCATGTAAAACCCAAAGCTTCCCTCAGGGTCTTCATTTCTGGGGTGAGAGTTGACACCCATGACCGGTGTTGATGAATCGATGTTGTGGGAGAGGGAAGTCAGAGTTCCATCACCTCCAAAAACGATGACCAAATCTCTAGCAATGAAGTCTGCTCTGCGTACATGTTCACGGGGTTTGAAGTCAACGAGATCCTCATTTGAACAGATTCTCGAAAGAACCTCTTTGACTTCCATCAATCCTGCATCGTGGACCGCTTCGAAGTTTTTTTTGTAGACAACAAGAATGTTCATTTCGGGCCCCCTTGGTATTTGCAGGGGTTCATGCTTCAAGAACACAACCCTTTGTGCGGTTAAAAAAAGAACCATAAAGGTCCACTTCAAGCACCTACCATGGAGTCAAGTTCACCCTGGGACGATGTTGGGCCAGAAAGCGAAAGCAAAGAACCTTCATTTGATGATTCTGCCCCAGAAAGCATACCGATCTCTGCAGGATTTTCCTCCATGCAAAACGGTGCTATGTTGACTGGAATGGCAGAAATGCCTCCGGGCCAAATGATATTTCTTGGACCCCCATCAAGTGCCCCCAAAGTCATCGGAATCATACTCATTCTTTTTGCTGCATTTTCCTCACTCGGCTTCTTAGCACTTACAGGTCCAGTCATCGACCCCTTTACTGGGGAAGAATTGGATTACCCAACTTCAGCGAGAATCGTTGATGGAATAAGCACTACTCTTGGAGTAATCGGATTTGGGATTGCAGGATATCTGCTCATCAATTACAAAAAGAAAGGCGTATGGCTTGGTGTCGGCGTGGTTTCCGCTCAATTTGCACTTGCGGTTTTGTCAACATACTTTGGAGCACCTGATGCTGGCCTTTCGGACTTAGTAGGAGACGAACGCGCAACCGCCCTCGTCGTAGTGGTGGAATTATTTTGTTCTGCCATGTGTGGACTCATCGTTGCGATTCCTTTGATGGTGAGCAACAATGGTCTTGACGATAGCTCTCTCTTTGGCTAATTTAGTCACAGTGAGATTCATGACCTGTACCCTTTTGCGTTAAACCATGAGCGAAGATGTTGTAATCGTCGGCGGTGCACGGACACCGTTTTGTGAATGGGTTGGCGGAAAGCGTGGCGACGGTAAAACAGGCGGCGCACTCAAATCGCTCAGCGCTCAAAATCTAGGTGGAATCGCCATTGAAGCAGCCTTGGAGCGTACAGGTACATCTCCAGAATCTGTTGACCATGTTGTGATGGGATATGCGCTACAAACCTGTGCCCAATCCATCTATGGTGCACGGCATGCAGGTCTTCAAGGGGGCATCCCTCAAGAAGTTCCGATGCTTACGCTTTCCCGTATCTGTGGGTCTGGAATCCAATCCATCGTTACCGGTGCTCAAATGATCATGTTGGATGAGGCCAAAACCGTGGTTTCTGGAGGCATGGAAAACCTCTCACAGGCGCCCCATGTTATGCGTGGAGGACGTGAAGGATGGAAACTCGGTCGCTCACCCAAGGTTGAAGATTACATGATGACCAACCTCCAAGACATGACCTGTGGCCTCTTTATGGCTCAAACTGCTGATGAACTTTGCAAGCGAAAGAGCGTGACTCGTGAAGAAATAGATGCCTTTGCGGCGCTTTCACATTCCCGTGTGGCTGCCTCAATTGACAACGATGTCTTTGAGCAAGAAGTGGTTCCAGTGACAATTAGTTCTCGTCGAGGAGATACTATTCTAACACATAAGGACGAAGACCATGTCGTTCGCGGCACCACTGAGGAAAGTCTTGCTCGCCTCCCAACGGCGTTTGGACCGGAATCCTTCGTTACAGCTGGCAATGCATCAGGTGTGGTTGATGGCGCTGCTGCTGTGGTCATCAAATCTGCTTCCAAGGCCAAGGAAGACGGCGACCAACCGCTTGCCCGAATTGTTTCTTGGGGTATCGTTGGATTGGAACCTGCCATTATGTCTTATGGTCCAGTACCATCCTCTCGTAAGGCCCTTGAGAAAGCGGGCCTCACAGTTGATGACATTGACCGTTGGGAAATCAACGAGGCGTTTGCTGGTCAAGCAGTCGCCTGTATCAAGGATTTAGAAATCGATGTTGGAAAGGTCAACGTTAACGGTGGAGCAGTAGGAATCGGCCATCCACTTGCAGCAACTGGGACGCGTTTGGTCCTCACCCTTGCATACGAATTGCAGCGCAGCGGTGGCCGCTATGGTGTTGCTACCGCTTGTATTGGGGGCGGTCAAGGCATTGCTATGGTCATTGAATCCATTAACGAATGACTCCGCTAAGGTCCCACAAGTAACGAATGAGGACAATGGCTGTTAATGCCATGAAGATTTTCATGATATTATGGGATGAAATGTATTTCATTCCAAATTGAGCACCCAAGCGTGCGCCCAAAAAGGTCAGTATGGGCAGAACGAAAAGTATCCCGATCTGGTCAATCAAAGCATCTCGTTCAGATGTGGAAATGAATGCGAGATGAGTGATGATGGCTATTGGTACGACGACCATCATGAGGTGGAGGCTTGAGCCGATAGACTTCCGAGTACTCAAACCAGTATTTTGTTGCAATACAGGGACATAGATGACTCCTGCACCGATGGCCAGTACAGAGGAGAGTGTTCCTCCAGTAGCCGCTCCAAGTCGAAGATTAAGATGATGGATTGAAGCAGAATTACCAGTTTCTTCCATTTCTTCCTTGACATCTCCTTTCAACATTTTTTTCCGAGTTTTAATCAGTGCCCAAACGAGGATGACCACACTGGCCATTTTGAATACAAAATCGAGGTTTTCTCCGAGCAACGAGACAATTCCAACACCTAAGATAGCCCCTGGTATTGCGCCAAAAAGCGCAGATTTAATCGCCTCATCGTCATGATGTCCTTTCTTACGGTGGGCGAGCCCACTTCCATAACTTACCACAGCGGTTAGGGATAATGAAATCGCTAACAAGGTGCCGTCGATGGGCATGTCTGCGACATAGTGAAGCAGTGGTACAAACAACATGCCACCGCCTAGACCTACCGGTGCAAAGGCAAAGGCAATGCAAAAGACCCCTACGAAAATAAGCACGTTTTCAATCATTATTTTCTCCTCCTTTGTTTATCGCAACATTGTTTGAATGAAGTTCCCTAATTCCTCCCAAACTGTTGTTGTTCATCATCTTGCTCCTTGATTTGAGGAATTGAGAGAAGGTTTCAATAACTATCCAACAACAGCGAGTGTTATGTCTACTATGATGTATGTCGTCGCTGGTATCACTGCAGTTGTGATTTTGATATTGATTATATGGTTTTTCTCAACTTGGAATCGTTTGATTCGTCTTGAAGAAAACGCTCACAAATCGTGGTCTGACATTGACATTTTGCTCAATCAACGGTACGACATGATACCAAACCTTGTCAGCATCGTCAAGGGATATGCCGAGCATGAAGCCGGTATTTTTGATGAGTTCGCAAAAGCACGTCAAGCCGCTGCTGGTGCACTCGGTCGTGGAGACGTCGCAGGAGTCGCTGCAGCCGAAGGGATTCTTTCAGGCATGATTCCCCGAATTAATATGGTCTCTGAACAATACCCTGATCTGAAAGCAAATGCTAACTTCATGGACTTGCAAAACAAACTTGTTTCCTTGGAGAACCAAATCGCCGACCGCCGTGAATTCTACAACGCTGCATCAACCAACTTCAACAAGGCTATTCAGATGATTCCAACCAACATCGTTGCTGGATTCAAAGGATGCGAGCGCCGTGAACTTTGGACTGTTGCAGCCCATGTTCGTGAGAATGTTCAAATCTCCTTTTGAAGGTAGAATACAACCCGTGGGCAAACCCACTTGGATGGAAAGTAAGGTGAGCGTGTGGTTGAGAACACCCCCCTTGTTGATGTTAACGACAACCTACGTCTCCTAGGTACAGCTCATATCGCAACTGCTTCAGTTGAAGCGGTTAGGGAGCAAATCGCCTTGTATAAGCCAGATATTGTTGCTGTGGAATTGTGCCAAAGCCGGTATGAAACACTGGTAAGCGACAGGCGCTTGGACAAGGAAGGACTTCTGAAGGTTGTCAAAGAAGGCAAAGCCCCGATGGTCTTGCTTCAATCAATGCTTTCTGCAGAACAAAGAAAGCTGGGTCTTGACGAAGGCCAACAACCAGGTGCAGAATTGCTTGCTGCAGTTCAAGTTGGTGAAGAAGCCGGATGTGAGATCGCTCTTGTTGACCGCGACATACAAGTGACATTGCGAAGGGCTTGGAAGCGAATGAGATTCCGAGAGAAGTGGCGATTGCTCACCAGTCTCTTGGAAGATGAGGATGAAGATGATGACCTCGATGTTAATGAATTGCTAAAGGATACAGACCTCCTCTCATCGATGATGGATGAATTAAAGGGATTTTCTCCTGGAGCAGGAGAAGTCCTTATCGATGAACGTGACTCGTATATCTCCGGGAAATTGTTGGAGCTTGATTCCAACAAAAAGGTCCTCGCAGTTATAGGTGCAGGTCATCTTTCAGGGGTAGCAAAGCAACTTGCTCAGCCACCACCCCCTTCACAACTTGAGGAACTCGCCACGCTACCTCAACGTTCTCGTTTTGTTCGGATGATTCCCTGGGCCATGCCACTTGTATTGATCGCAATAATTGCCGGTTTTGTTGCAAACGGTGATGGTGTTGATTGGGTCAGATTTTTCACGATATGGACGGTTGCTAACGCAGTTTTTGCAGCCATAGGATGTATCTTGGCTCGTGGGCATCCCTTGGCGATTCTTACAGCCGCTGCCGCATCACCAATTACTTCTCTCAATCCAGCACTGGCGGCAGGATGGTTTGCCGGTTATGTCCAACTGAAAGTTGCTGAACCAACAGCCGATGACCTCCAACAATTTTTGAAATTGGATGATTTCTCGGCCTTTTGGTCAAATCCAGCAGGTAAAGTTCTCCTCGTGACAGCGTTAACCAATTTGGGTTCCATGGCGGGTGCATGGGTCGCTCCCGTGATTTTACTTGGTGGGTTGTAACTCCGGCAGAAACGGTTTCATCGCTGCAAAGAGGTCAATATGTGCCTTTACATCATGAACGCGAAGGATATCAACACCCTTTGACACAGCCACGGCAGCAATTCCAAGCGTACCGTACAAGCGTTCATCTGCATGTTCTTGTTGAGTAAGGTGGCCGATGATACGTTTTCGAGAAACACCCCATAAAATGCTGGAACTGCCTTGAGAGGCGATGGTTCTTCCCGCATTGAGCAAGGCTATGTTGTGTTCATGGGTCTTTCCAAATCCAATGCCGGGGTCAATTGTGATGAGTTCCTGAGGATGGCCGCGTTCAATAAGAAGGGATGCTTGCTTGTCGAGGTAGCCGCGAACTTCGTTAACACAATCCTCGTAATGGGGTTGTTTCTGCATGGTGCCCGGTTCGCCCTGCATGTGCATGATGCAAACCGCCGCACCCCACTGCGCCACTGTTTCTAACATGGCCTGGTCACGCAACCCAGAGACATCATTTACCATGTCTGCTCCTGCTAAGAGTGCTTCTTTTGCAACAGATGCGTGCCGAGTGTCTACCGATATCAAACCCTCAGGTTTCGCCTTCCTCAATGCACGAATGACAGGGACCACTCGTTTTGTTTCGGTTTCCTCATCAACCGGTTCCGCTCCAGGGCGAGTTGATTCACCACCAATGTCAACCCATGTCGCTCCACAATCCCACATTTCTAAGGCACCTTTAATGGCGTTTTCAGGCAATAATGCACGGCTTCCTGCGAAGAAAGAATCGGTTGTAACATTGATGATGCCCATAATGTGTGGTATTCCTTGTGTTTTCTTAAGACCCTTCAAAATCTGCTTTCGGCGGAGCTGAGACACCTGCGAGTTGGTCACCATCAACCCCTCCAAAGCGACAGGTTTCATAAGATGTGACGAAGAAGCAACTCGTATGTCGGAGGGTGAACCCATGGCGATAAGCACGCCAACGGAGGTTACAGAGCAGGCATCTGGAGGTGGTGCATCGATGAGTGACTACGAATTTGCTGAGCGCATTATCCGGCGCCTCAAGCCTCGTAATTTGCAAGAAGTATTCGATAAGGCAGCCAGTACATCTCGACTGGGTGGAATGTTGATCACTCTAATGGTTGCGGTTTGGTGGCTTGGTATTTACTCACAAGATGACAACATGGGCGAAGGAGTTTCAGTGTTCTTTGGTCTTGACTTTGCACAGGTTGCATTTGCAGTTATGATTCTCTCCCTTCTTTCAGCAATCCTCACTGAATTCAGCCGTGACATGGGCAAAATATTCCCTTCCACTGCAGCAGGAGGTATGCTTATTCTAGCAGGGTTGTATGTTGTTGAACCTCTCCTTGGGTCTTTCTTTGGATCCGATGGTCTTTCAACCGCAGAAGGCCTATGGCGAAGCGTCCGCCTTGGCGCACTTTGGGGTGGGATGACAATGGGCTCAAATCTCCTCGTCAACGCTATGCTCCTCAATTGGTTGATTCGTTTTATTGATTCCAATGACTATGAATTCACAGGAATTGGGGACAATTCGCAATCAACCGAAGCTATCATCGAGAAGATTGAATGAGCCGCTACGCTCATTTGGGCGATGCCGGTCGTCCAACCATGGCAGACACGCCGTTTAACGTCCTTCGTTTGGGTTACCGAAAGGGTCGTGACCCTAGAATTACCACCCATCTTGCCCTGGTTACAAGGGCCCTTGGAGGTACTCGTTTTATTTTGGCTGGAGATGAAGATAAGGAATTGTTCGACAACATAGAATCTGTAAACGAGCGTTTTGGAGGTGAAATGACCTGTGAGCACATCAAAGGCTCTATGGGTTGGTTGAAGCGTTTTGTTGAGGAAGATGCAGGCGACGGCGAGCCTGGTGTGGCCGTTCATCTCACCATGTATGGCCAACCCTACCGTGATGTGATTCCACAGATTCGCCGTGACCGCCCAATTGTCCTTATTGTTGGAGGTGCCAAAGTGCCTGGAGATGTGTTCAAACACGCTCAGTACAATGTGGCAGTGGGCAATCAACCTCATTCGGAAGTTGCTGCTTTGGCTTTGTTCATGGAAGCATGGTTTGGTGATGCTGGTACAGAGCGACACTTCCCAAATGCCCGTCTCGTAATCGAGCCTTCCGCTCGTGGAAAGTCGGTTCATGATAAAGAACGAGAAAACCACAAGTAAGTTTTTATCTATTTACTACATTGAATCGTTAAAAATGCTACTTTATGCCTTGATTTTTGCCCATCCGAATCAATCAAAGTCACACCCAATCATTATGGGTATCCGTTGACGACCAAATACGATGTTAGGAAGCGAACTCCAAAATGGGCGTTCACTTCCGGCGACACATCGGCTCTACAACCCCTCTGCTTTGGACATCGGAGATGCTGCTGATGGCCTGTTAAACGGGACAGAACTTCCTCAAGGGGCAACCGGTCCAGGAGTCCTCCTCACTGCTGATGGAGGGAGGTATGAGGGTGACCTTTTCGGAGCCAATGTACTTGGTTCTGGTGAATTGGTATTCACTACGGGCATGATGGGATATCAAGAATCCCTTACCGACCCATCCTTTGCGGGTCAAGTTCTGACATTTACATATCCTCTCATTGGTAATTATGGCATTCATCAAGGAACCTCTGAATCCAAACAAGTCTGGCCTCGAGGTGTTGTTGTGCGCCATGCAATGCATCAACCGGACCACAGGAATTCAATTGGGACGGTCGATGACTTGCTACGACTTCACGGAGTTCCGGGGATTCAGAACATTGACACTCGTGCCATCACTCGGCGTGTTCGGGAATTGGGTACGGTATTGTGCGTATTTGGACCGCTTGGCCAAGAAGGGCAATTGAAATCCAAGTTGGAGGCACTAACTTCTCCAGAATTGGAGGACCTTGTTGATGAAGTTTCCATTGACGAACCAATTGAATTGAATCCTGGCGCTACCGATGAATTGGGTTCAAGAAAACCCCGATTGGGAGTTCTTGATTGTGGTGTGAAACACAACATCTTACGCCATCTATGCATGTATTTTGATGTAGTTTGGTGTCCACCAAACATCGGATATACGACACTCAAAGAGACCTACAACATCGACGCATTGTTTTGCTCAAATGGTCCGGGAGACCCTGCACATCACGGAAAAGCAACAGATGCACGCAATACATTGGCAGAGGCGGTTAAGGACGGCCTTCCAGTCATGGGAATTTGTCTTGGTCACCAATTGATGGGGCTCGCGTCGGGTTTGCAAACATACAAGATGCGCTACGGCCATCGGGGTGCAAATCAACCCGTTGTTGACCTTAAGGACGGAACGGTTGCTATCACGAGCCAAAATCATGGATTTGCAGTCGCTCATCCACAAGATGGCATGCTGGCTGCTCATCCAAGTGGGGCCTTCTCACCGGCTTCTGCAAACCAACATGGTGCGGACATTGAAGTACGCTATGTCAATGCTAACGATGGTACTGTCGAAGGATTGGACGTGATCGGGAAACCATGCTTTACGGTTCAGTTCCACCCTGAGGCATGCCCCGGACCACACGATGCAACCCACCTCTTTCTTCGGTTCAGAGCCATCGTTGACGCACATTTGGAAGGTGATGAATGATGCCACGTCGTGATGATTTGGAAACCATTCTCGTCCTTGGGAGTGGGCCGATTAAAATTGGCCAAGCAGCCGAGTTTGATTTTTCGGGCTCACAAGCTGTTCAGGCATTGCGAGAAGACGGTTATCGTGTGATTTTGGTCAATTCCAATCCAGCAACGATTCAAAATGACCCTGAAATGGCTGATGTTGTTTACATTGAACCCTTACTTCCAGATACCGTTGCACGAATTTTGGAAAAAGAACGACCATGCGCCTTATTGGCGGGAATGGGGGGTCAAACAGCCCTCAACATTGCAAGTGAATTGTCTCACAATGGGACGTTGGAGCGGTTAAATGTCGAGTTGATTGGCTCAGATTTGGATGCCATTGACAAAGCAGAGGATCGTGAGTTGTTCAATCAGGTTTGTGAATCCATACAACTTCCAATCAGTCAGGCCGTTGCCTGCCACACCATTGACGAAGTCATCGCAGCAGCCGAATTAATCGGCAGTTGGCCAATTCTGATTCGCCCAGCTTTCACTCTGGGAGGTCTGGGCGGAGGCACTGCAAGGGATATTGGTGAACTGGTTGAAATCTCTCAACTTGGTTTGAGAAACTCTCGTATTTCTCAAGTGTTGATTGAAGAATCAATTCTTGGCTGGCAGGAACTCGAATACGAAGTGATGCGCGACGAAGCAGATAACGCAACCATTGTTTGTACCATGGAAAACATTGACCCAATGGGAGTTCATACTGGAGAATCTACGGTTGTTGCACCCTTGCAATCGTTTAGCGACGCAGACCATCAACGCCTTAGAAATCAAGCCCTCGCCCTTATTCGGGCTCTTAACATCAAAGGCGGTTGTAACGTTCAATTCGCTTTCAACCAATTCACGGGTGAAATACGCGTCATTGAAGTCAATCCTCGTGTTTCTCGTTCCTCTGCTTTGGCCTCAAAAGCCACAGGTTATCCGATTGCTCGTATGGCAGCAAAGATTGCTGTCGGATATACGCTGGATGAATTGCCCAATCCAATTACTGGAGAGGGGACGACTGCTGCATTTGAGCCAACATTGGACTATTGTGTGGTCAAGATTCCAAGATGGCCCTTTGACAAATTCCGAACAGCAGATAGAACGCTTGGGACCTCAATGAAATCAACTGGCGAAGTTATGGCCATTGGACGCAATTTTGAGGAAGCCTTCCTCAAAGCATGGGCTTCACTTGAACAAGGTTGTGCGCACCCTCGCCCGTTAACTCGTGCAGATGAATCTGAGGGTGAAGGTATGTCTGAGCGTGCCTATGAGCCCCTTCCAGACAGTACGCTTGTTGACTGGTGCAGGATTGCTACCGATCGAAGAATGGGTGCGGTGCTTGAGGCACTTCGGCGTGGATGGGGTGTAGAAAGAGTCCACGAAATCACCCGTATCACGCGATGGTTCCTCTATGGATTTGAGAGATTGGCGAAGATGGAGGCGGAAATAACCGCCCGAGGCGTATCACCAACGGAACTGAATGCGCAAGAGCTCCGTCGTTGGAAGAGCCATGGATTTAGCGATGCACACATCGCTGACGCTCTTGCAGGATTCCCACCCGAGGGATTGAAATCGTTAGCATCCGAACAAGATGAGCATGCTGTTATGCGGCGAAGGCACGAATTGGGACTCCATCCTGTTTACAGGATGGTGGATTCATGTGCTGCCGAATTTGCTGCAAAAACACCTTACTATTACTCTACATACGAACCGTTCGGGTTGACTGGAATTGACCTCCTTCCGAATCTTGAGGAGCGAACAAAAGAGCGTTTGGTGACCATTGGCAGCGGTCCGATCCGTATTGGACAAGGCATTGAATTTGACTATGGTTGCGTACATGCGGTGAAAGCCATTCGTGAGGCGGGTAAGGACGCCATTATTATCAACAACAATCCCGAAACGGTTTCAACTGACTTTGACACATCAGACAGGCTTTACTTCGACCCGTTAACCTTGGAGTATGTTAGTGAGATTCTTCTCAGAGAACAAGCACACGGTATACTTCTTCAGTTTGGAGGCCAGACCGCCATCAATCTTGCCTTGCCGTTGGAGGGGCGATTGCCAGACCTTCGCTTGAAAGGGTTGAATCTAGAAATTATGGGCACCTCTTGTGACGCAATTGATGAAGCAAGTGACCGAGAGCGGTTTGAGTCCTTTGCTCGCCGGAGCGGGCTCCGAATGCCTCGTGGGGCTACCGGTACCACTGCCGATGATTTGAGGGCCGCGGTAGATGAAATCGGTTATCCAGTATTGGTTCGCCCGTCGTATGTTCTTGGTGGCAGGGGCATGGAGATTCTCTCCAATCAACAACAACTCGATGGATACTTGCGAGATGCATATCTTGCACCTGATAAGCCGCTTCTTGTGGATGAATATCTAGGGCATGCAACGGAGTTGGATGTTGACGCTGCGGCAGATGGGGAAGAGGTACTCGTCGGAGCGATTATGGAACATTTGGAAGAAGCAGGCATCCATTCTGGTGATTCAACGTGCTTCATTCCTGCTCAGAACATTTCAGACGATATGCTTGAACGAGTAGCTGAACAAACTAAGATTATCGGCCTGGGCTTGAAGATCAAAGGATGCTTCAACATTCAATTTGCGATTCAAGGCGATGACTTGTATGTCTTAGAAGTGAATCCACGTTCTTCTCGAACCGTTCCTTTTGTTGCAAAATCATCTGGCCTTCCACTTGCAAGAATCGCAGCAAGGGTTACCATTGGTCAATCACTTTCTTCACAGACGATTCCTCGTAGGACTACGGGTCAAGTCTGTGTCAAAGCACCTGTTTTCCCCTTCATAAAACTCCGTGGACTTGACCCTGCACCAGGTCCTGAAATGAAATCAACCGGCGAAGTATACGGTTCGGATGAGCGAGCAGATTTAGCCTATCTCAAAGCAAGACTTGCTACCGAAGTACCCGTGGCGACCTCTGGAGGTGCCTATCTCACCGTTCGAGACGAGGACAAAGAAACCCTCGTACCCGTTGCTCGGGAACTTGTTTCCCTCGGGTTCAAGCTCTATGCTACTGGAGGGACTTCCGATGCGCTTCGCCGACACGATGTGCCTGTGACTACCGTCTATAGAATTGCAGAGGGAAAACATCCCGATGCCTTGGATTTGATGCGGCAAGGAAAAGTTTCCTTTATTGTCAATGTACCCACAATTTCAGGTGGAGCCGTGCGTGACGGAAACATGATGCGTCGCTTAGCTGTTGAACTCAACATACCCTTTGTCACTACAATGCGTGGTGCAACAATGGAGGCGGCTGCTATGCGTGCCCGAATAGAAGAGACCCTTGAACCACGGAAACTTACCGTGCACTATTGATTGAATAAATCATAGTCTTGCTAACGATCATTCACTCTTGCCTTAGGCGACCACTTCATTGAATAGCCCCCGTTATGGGACCACCATGAATCATTGCTAACGCGACGGCTGAAAGTTTATTTCTTGAAAGTAAGTGTGTGAGACATGGTTGAGGTCCAGTGTCCACATTGTGATAAAAATATCGAGTTAGGACATGGAGAATCAGGTTTGTTTCATTGTCCCTATTGTGACGGGGAATTTGAATATGAATCAACAACCTCCGAAGGGGAAGTATTTGAGGTCAACCATTCCCTTAACACGACTTCAAAAACAGGTCTTGTTCTTTTGATTGTTTCACTGGGTGCTCTTCTCGGGGGTTTGGTCTTGTTCAAAGGCGCATATGGGGATTTTAATGATACTTCAACAGAGTGTGATGAGCCAATCTGGGTTGATAATTGGGGGTCAGACCGTGGATGTGAAACAGAAGGAGATTACGGTTTCCAGTCTTTTTGTTGTGGGATCATACTTATCCTTGTTGGAATCGGTGTTGGCATCAGTGCCGTCATTTCTCTGATTACAGGTGGCTTCAGCGGAAACAAATATGTCGTTGTGAATCGGAAATAAACGGAGAACTATCAGAGAAATAGTTCTAACTAGAATACGTGTAAAATGTAACGCTATCATCACAAGGTATCAAATGGGCCTTGTTGGACGCGTCATCATGTCTCGCAAGCAAGCGGCTTTTTTGATGTTGAGTATTTTGCTTTTTTCAATACCTTCGTTCGCTAGCGCTGCTAAAGAATCGGTTCTGGTTGACCAATTTGGAATGGGCTTTGATGAAACGGTCATAGCCGACTCCTCTGATGCGCTATCCAATCCAAGGGACCTTGAATTCCACCCCGGGCGCGCCAACGAACTTTGGATTGCAAACCAGTATACTGACAGCATTACCATCGTTGAAAACACAGGACTCAACAACCAAACATCTCAAAACCGTCAAGATTCAAATCGCAATCATTTCTTGGAAGAAGTAAGTGCTATCGCCTTTGGGGCATACCATCCTGAATTTGATTGGCAGTGGGGCTCGGCCCAAGAAACAGCGAATACATTCTGCGGGCAAGCGTCCCCTAACAATTTCATGGGCCCAACTTTGTGGCCCTCATCATTGAGTCATTTTGCTGTAGAGAATCAGAACAACGGTAACGGACTTTTGGGAAGCCACATCGACATGAATCATGAATCTCCATACGGTGTTGGAATCGCCCACGATTCCGATAATGCCTATTGGTACAACGATGGATATTACGAGGAATTGGTCTATTACGACTTCCAAGAAGACCATGACACGGGTCAAGACGACCATTCTGATGCCATCGTTCGCCGATATTCAGAGGTCCAACTTACTCACATCATGGGCGTCCCCGGGCACATGACATTGGACAAAGATTCTGGTATTCTTTACATCGCTGACCCTGGTGCAAACCGAGTCCTGTGGGTGAACACAGATGATACATCATTCAACACACAGAACATCATGAATGACCCTTCACGTCTGGAGCCTCTGCAAGAGTATTCATCGATCACCGGTATCGAGTGGGGTGTTCTTGCAGTTGGCCTTAACATGCCCTCAGGCATCGTCCTTGAGGACGACCAATTGTTCGTTTCACAATACGGTAATGGAAAGATTACTGCCTTTGAACTGAGTTCAAACGGTAAATCTGCGACGACCCTTGATTCAATACAGACCTCAGCATCCTACATTATGGGTCTTGAAATCGGACCGAACGGACATCTGTATTATGTTGATTTTGGCCAAGATGAAGTCGTACGCATCGACCCATTCATGGATGAAGATGGAGACGGTGTTGGTGATCAAGTTGACAATTGTCCTTACATTCCAAATGCCAATCAAGCCAATCATGACGGAGACATGCTGGGTGATGCATGCGATGATGATGATGATGGCGACGGAATATTGGATTTGAGCGATTCTTGCGCTCTGGGCAATGTGTCCTGGATCTCGACGAACTTAACGGATCACGACACGGATGGATGTGCTGATTCCACTGAAGATTCAGACGACGATAACGACGGAATGTACGACTCTATAGATATTTGTTCTACCGGTAATCTCGGATGGACTTCAAACATCACTTCAGATTATGATGGAGATGGGTGCAAGGATGCGCAAGAAGACCTCGATGATGACAATGACCGTATCTGTGATGCGAATGAAATCAGCAGTTACTGGACGTGTACGCTCTCTCTAGCAGGTGCTGACCTGTGTCCAATGAGTCCTGTTAGCTTTGTATCTTACATCGGTAACGATGTTGACCGAGATGGATGTGAAGATGCTGGAGAAGATGTTGATGACGATAACGATGGTTTCTCAGACCAAATCGATGATTGTCCTTTGGAATTTGGAACCAGTTCACTCGGTTCAATTATTGGCTGTTCAGATTATGATGGAGATGGATACAGCGACAGCACCGATGTCTTCCCTACAGATAGCACTCAATGGATTGATACTGACGGTGACGGTTATGGAGACAACTCTACCAGTATTTCTGGTGACCAATGCCCAGACCAATCAGGGACCTCCAGCCAAGACAGGAAGGGCTGCAATGACGCTGATGGCGACGGTTGGTCAAATTCAGACCCGTCTTGGTCTGTTGATGATGGAGCAGATGCATTCCCTGCACAATCTTCCCAACATGCTGATGGAGATGGGGACGGTTTTGGAGACCTTGTTGATGGGTTCCAAGGTGACGCTTGCCCGTTGATTTCTGGTATGTCTACCGAGGACCGATTCGGTTGTTTGGATGCTGACGGCGATGGATGGTCTGACCTAAATGACGCCTTCATCGATGATGAAACTCAGCATATGGACAGCGATAACGACGGTTACGGCGACGATATAGATGGGAATTTACCCGACAGTTGCCCGAACATTTTCGGCCTCTCTACAATGGAGCGTCTCGGTTGTCCTGATGATGATGGTGATGGGTGGACTGGGTATCTTGATGCCTATCCAGAGGATGGACGGTTCTGGTCGGATGGTGATGAAGACGGATTCCCTGATCAGCCGGGGACGAATCAATCCGATGATTGCCCAGAGGTAGCTGGAACATCTACCGAAGATCGCATTGGTTGTCTCGATTCGGATGGCGACGGCTGGTCTGATGCAGGAGATTCTCATCCTAAGGATGCTGCGAAATTTGCTTCAAATGATGCCGATGACTCGCACAAACAACTCTTACTGATTGTGGCGATCCTGTGTATCGTAGCAGTTTGTGTAATCGGATTTGCAGCGCAACGTCGCAATCGTGAACCAACTTCAATTCCCTTTGAATCAAATGCACAATTGCCGATGCCTATGATCCCGACTCCTCCAGTACAAACTCCCTCAGGCCCTCCGATTCCTCCAGAAGGGTTGCCCCCTGGATGGACATTGGACCAGTGGTCTTGGTACGGTGAGGATTACCTCAAGAACCGTTGAACAGGGAATCTTTCATTGTAGTCAGCAATGCCTGCTTTATCCTCTCTGGTTCCACATTGTATCCCAGCGTTAACAGTGAAGTGGTTGTGTCGGTATCGAGACCGCATCCAGCAACGCCTTCAACTCGCCCTGTTGGCGTGGCGACATTGATGGTCAATCCGTGTCTGCTCACCCACCGTAAGAACGAAAGTCCAATGCTGCATATTTTGTGCCCGTCAACCCAAACTCCTTGCATTCGTTTGTCCCGTTGACCCTCTATGTCACATTGACGAAGTGCGTTGATGACCCATTCTTCCAATTTGCTGATGATTTCAGCGACAGACGCTTCATTTTTACGAAGTCCCCATTTGAAAATGGGATAGCATACGATTTGGCCAGGCCCATGCCAGGTTAATCCACCGCCTCGGTCAACCGGGTGCGTGGGATAATCAAGTGGAGGTGCAATTCCATCGTTGCGAGCACGCGGCCCGATTGTAACGATTTCCTCATGCTCCAAAATGAGCAGTGTGTCGGGGATTTCTTCATTGATTCGTTGAGTTTGCAATGATTTCATGATTTGCAAACCATCTGTATACGGTACAATCCCCATATCCCGTATATCAATCACGCCTCTTCCTCTCCTCATCTTTGTTTATTATTTGCCGGAGGAGCCAAACCCACCGTCGCCTCGTTCGGTTTCGTTCAACTTGTCCAAGGTTGTTTCAATAAGCGTGACCTTGGGGACTGGAGCAAACAACATCTGTGCTACGCGCTCACCAGAATTGATGGAAAATGAGTCCCCCTCGCCGATCCATGTGGTGAGTACCATCAATTCACCGCGATAGTCTGCATCGATTGTACCGATGCCGTTGGGCATAATCATTCCTTTCTTTCCCAAGGATGAACGGCAGCGCAATTGCCCTTCCCACCCTTTAGGTATGGCTGCAGCCCAACCGGTGCGGATGAGAACCGATGAGCCCTTAGGCACAACAGTGTCCTCAAGTGCGTACATGTCCCAGCCAGCAGCAAGAGCGGAGCCTTGGGTCGGGAGGATGGCGCGGTCGTCAAGTCGGGCGAACTGAACTGTTAGAGAAATCTGCTCCATATCCGAGGTGACAATACATCGCTTTTTGACTGTTGGGATGATGTAAGATTTTACCCACATGGGCTTGCAGTGGAAATAGAGGTGGTTTTGTGATTTTTTTACACTATTTTGAGTGTTTTATAACAATGCGAGGGGAATATTCTAAACGATGGACTGAGAAGGTGCGTGAAGGTTCAGTAAAGGGTCTGAAAACCTATGGTTGTCATCCGACTATGAGAGGTATCATTATAGGCGTTATAGGACGGCAAACAAAATCCAGCGCGACACAGAAAGCCGGGGGGACATAGCATGGTCATAGAACGTAGTAAAGACGATGGAGTTGAAGTAGATTTTTCCAAGGAGCATATCGAACCGATGCTTCAGGAAAATCTTGACCGCTTTGTGCTATTCCCGATACAACACGATGATATCTGGGAAATGTACAAAATGGAACAAGCTTCGTTTTGGACTGCTGAAGAGATTGATCTAGCAGAGGACCTCAAAGACTGGAAGAACCTCAATGATGGTGAAAAGCACTTCCTCAAACATATTCTTGCATTCTTCGCAGCCAGCGACGGAATCGTAAATGAAAATCTCGTTATGAATTTCTCGAATGAAGTTTGCTGGCCTGAAGCAAGAGCCTTCTACGGATTTCAAATCATGATGGAAAATGTTCACGCAGAGACCTATTCACTCCTCATTGATACATACATCAACGATGACCAAGAAAAGAACCACTTGTTCAAGGCACTTGAAACGGTCCCATCCGTACAGAGAAAAGGCGAGTGGGCCATGAAATGGCTGTCTCGTAAGCGAGGTTCTTTTGCTGAGCGATTGGTTGCCTTTGCAGCGGTTGAAGGCATCTTCTTCTCCGGCTCTTTTTGTGCGATCTTTTGGCTCAAGAAGCGCGGCCTCATGCCAGGACTCACCTTCTCCAATGAATTGATTTCTCGAGATGAAGGACTCCATTGTGACTTCGCGTGCCTGTTGCACAACAAATTGTTGCGAGGGGCTGGCGAAAATGTCATTCGTCGGGTTATCGCTGAAGCGGTTGAAATCGAGATTGAGTTCGTCACCAAGGCATTGCCTGTAAACTTGATTGGAATGAATGCGGATTTAATGGAGCAATACGTCAAATTCGTTGCAGACCGTCTCTTGGTACAGTTGAACTGCTCCAAGATCTATGATGCCACAAATCCGTTCCCATGGATGGAAATGATTTCCATGCAAGGAAAAACAAATTTCTTTGAAAAGCGAGTCGCAGAATACCAGAAGGCCGGTGTCATGGATGGCTCATCCCTTGGAAGCGTCCAACAGCGTTTCTCAGTAGACGAAGACTTTTGAACCGTACGCGAACAAAGGAACCTATCACGCACTCACACAGACCGAATTAGGAGGATAAATACATGGCCATGCAAGTAGTAAATAGAAAGGGCGAAAGAGAGGATGTGCGCTTTGATGCAATCCTTGAGAAATTAACCATACTCTCTGAAGGTTTGAACTCTAAATGGGTTGATCCAGGCCATGTTACCAAGCTCACTATCGAAGGTCTGTACGATGGTGTCACAACACGTGAACTTGACCAACTTGCCGCAGAAACTGCAGCATCACTCGCATCCCACCATCCAGAATACAGTCGTCTTGCAGCTCGTATTTGCGTTGATGATTTGCACCGTTCTACTAAGGATACGTTCACCGATGTAATCACCGATCTGCGTGAATACATTGACCCGGAATCCAACAAGCATGCACCGTTAATTTCTGAGGAAGTCTACGCCGTCATTATGGAGAATGCTGAAATTTTGAACAACCACATTGATTATTCTCGAGACAATTATTATGACTACTTTGGATTCAAGACCCTTGAACGCTCCTATCTTCTTCGTTTGGATGGGGAAATAGCAGAGCGCCCTCAACACATGTTGATGCGTGTTTCAGTTGGTATTCATTACAACGATATTCCGCGTGCCCTTGAGACCTACGACCTCATGAGCCAGGGATACTTTACCCATGCAACTCCAACTCTGTTCAATTCAGGAACTCCTATGCCTCAAATGTCTTCATGTTTCTTGTTGACCATGCAAGACGATTCATTGGACGGGATTTATGATACGCTCAAGCAATGTGCTCTCATTTCCAAATCTGCAGGTGGAATTGGATTGTCCATTCATCATGTCCGCTCCAAGGGCTCTTACATCAAGGGGACCAACGGGACATCCAATGGAATTGTACCTATGCTGCGTGTGTTCAATGATACAGCACGATATGTGGACCAAGGTGGCGGTAAGCGCAAGGGGTCCATTGCAGTGTACCTTGAACCATGGCACCCAGACATCCTCCAATTCTTGGATTTGAAGAAGAACCACGGAAAGGAAGAACTTCGTGCACGAGATCTGTTCTATGCTATGTGGACACCTGACTTGTTCATGGAGCGTGTTGAGCAAAACGGAGATTGGTCGTTCTTCTGTCCGAACGAATGCCCTGGTTTGCAAGATCTTTACGGTGATGAGTTCAAGGCGAAGTTCGAAGATTTAGAACGACGTGGGCTTGCGCGAGAAACGGTCCCTGCCCGAACGGTTTGGGATAAGATTGTTGAATCTCAAATTGAAACAGGAACACCGTACATGCTCTACAAAGATGCGGCAAATACCAAATCCAACCAGAAAAATTTGGGAACAATTCGCTCGTCAAATCTTTGCACAGAAATCATGGAATACACTGCCAAGGACGAGGTCGCAGTTTGCAATCTCGCCTCCATCGCTTTGCCTAAATTCATAAACGAAAGCAACAGTGAATTCGACCATCAGAAACTTTTCGATGTCACCTACCATGCAACGGGTAACCTCAACCGAGTCATCGATGTCAATTATTACCCCGTTGAAGAAGCACGAAACTCCAATATGCGTCATCGCCCAATTGGATTGGGTGTGCAGGGTCTCGCCGACACATTCGCCATGCTCAAGATGCCTTTTGATAGTGAGCAAGCACGCGCTTTAAACAAGGAGATTTTTGAAACCATTTACTATGCTGCTTGTACCGCATCCAAAGATGCAGCTATTGCTGAAGGGGCATATTCGACATTTGAAGGCTCGCCAGCAAGCGAAGGAATCTTGCAGTTTGATTTGTGGGGAATGAACGATCACAGCGGACGCTGGGATTGGAGTTCTCTGAAGGAAGAAATCGTTGAGCACGGAATGCGTAATTCGCTTCTTGTTGCCCCAATGCCAACCGCCTCTACCTCACAAATTCTTGGGAACAACGAGTGCTTTGAAGCATTTACCTCCAACCTCTATGTCCGACGTACACTCTCTGGAGAGTTCGTTGTCCTCAACCGCCATTTGGTTCGAGACCTCATCGGTGAGGGCCTATGGAGCCTTGAAATGAAGAATGAAATCTTGCGCCATAAAGGTTCCATCCAGGCGATTGCGAACATACCAGAACACATCCGAGACCTTTACAAAACCACGTGGGAAATACGCCAAAAACATGTTTTGGATATGGCTGCAGACCGAGGAGCATACATCGATCAGAGTCAATCATTGAACATTCACATGGTTGACGCTAATCCTGCAAAGGTCACTTCAATGCACTTTTACGGATGGCGCCAAGGGTTGAAGACTGGAATGTATTATCTGCGAACAAAAGCTGCAGCAGATGCTATTCAGTTTACCCTTGAATCCAAATCTAAAGAAGACCAAACCGTTGGCGGTCTTGCAGAGCGAGCCGAAGATGTTGACAGTCTGGAAGCTATTGCCTGCAGTCTTGACGCACCAGATGATTGTTTGATGTGCGGTTCCTGATCAACGACCGAACAAGTGTTCATTGCATCTGTGCAGGAGATTCCTTTAACTTAGGGACCTCCATAGCAAGCATGAGGCTTGACAATGGATGAAGCGACTCTAGTCCTCAATGTCATATTGTATGTTCTGCTTCCTCTGTGGGGCTTGGCGGGAATGCTTGACTGGTGGTGTCACCGAAAGACAGAGATTGAGAAAACATCAGGACTTAAAGAGGCATACATCCATTGCCTTATGGGAGTTCAGATCTGCATACCTCTTGTCCTTTCCCTTCTTTTTGAAGTCAATGTACTCATCATGCTGATGTGTTTTGCTGCTTTGATCGCACATGAAGTCGTTGCTCATTACGATGTCCATTTTGCAACAGGAAAACGAGAAATATCGATATGGGAAGTTCATGCACACAACTACCTTGCAACCCTCCCATTTTTCCTACTCTTGCTCATTATTGTACGCAAGTGGGATGTCTTTCTTGACACAGCCACGCTCAATTGGGGTGGTGGTTTTTCCATTGAATGGCGTCAAGAACCTTTAGGCTCTTCAGGAAACTATGCAACTTCTTACATGGTGATTATGGCTATTTTCGTGGTCTTCCCTTACATGCAAGAATGGTGGCGTTGTTACTCATATGAAAAGAAACATGGTAAGCCGCAGGTGGAATCATGACCGTTTACATCACCAGTACAGGTTCATTCTTGCCCGGTCCACCGATTTCAGTTGGAGAAGTTGAGAACATTTTAGGAGCCGTCCATGGTAAACCATCATCGCTTCGTGTTCAAATCCAAAAAGCGAACAAAATTGAAACACGTCACTATGCGATTGATGAACATCAACAGACGACACACAGCAATACTGACATGGCGACTCATGCGGCTCAACAGTGTCTTGACCGTTCATTTTTGAATCGAGAAAAGGTAGGAATGTTAGCCGTTGCTTCAACTCAAGGCGACCTACCGGCTCCAGGAATGGCGAGTATGGTTCAGGCCGAATTGGGTCTTCCAGCGATTGAAATTTTAACAACACACGGAATTTGCTCATCCTCAATGATGGCCCTAAAAGCATCATGGAACAGTCTACGATTGGGCGACCATCAAGCCGCAGTTGTCGTTTCAAGTGAACTCTCAAGTCGGTTATTGAAAAAGCAACGTTATGAGGCAGCAACGGAATCAACCTTCGCATCAAAGCGAATCGATTTCAATACGGAATTCCTTCGGTGGATGCTTTCTGATGGGGCAGGAGCTCTCCTTTTGCAAGATTCACCAGCCCCTAAGGGATTCAGTCTTCGCATTGACTGGATTCATGGCTTTTCACATGCACATGCACTTCCAACATGCATGAGTGTTGGTTCTGCAGGCATTCCTGATGATAACCGAACATGGCAGGATTACGATACCTATGGCGAGGCCGAGAAAGCCGGCGCTTTACTTCTCAGGCAGGAGGTTCGTTTGCTTGATAATATTGTGCGTATGGGTGTTGATGGATATCTGAGATTGGTTCAAGATGGCATCAGTGTTCCAAGTGAAATCAACCACTTCTTGTGTCACTACTCCAGCCATCATTTCCGTGACAAAATCTTAGATTTATTGGATGCGGCAGGTGTTGGTATCCCCGAAGAACGATGGTGGACAAATCTCTACACCCGTGGCAACACTGGCGCAGCCTCCTTGTTCATCATGATCGATGAATTTTTGCGAACGGATGAAGTTACCATCAATGAAGGCGACACCATACTCTGTTTTGTTCCAGAGAGCGGACGATTTAACACAACTTACATGCAATTAACGGCGGTGAAAGGATGAACGATGGAGATATAGCAATTGATAACAGCGTCAATAAGACAACAAGCAACAACTCAAAAACAGAACATGAGTTAAATCCACATGCTCAGGATTGTTTACAACAACTCCTGCGAGTGTGGTTGGGTTTTGAGAGGGACCTTTCAACGGTTCCACTTCTGCGACGAATTGACTTGGGGACATACACCGTTCAAGACCACCTCTGTCTCTTGAGGAATCTTCGTCAACAAGTCATTGAAGGTTCACGATGGATCACGCGTACCGCCAGCAGTTTTGACCGTAACCACGCAGAGATCCGTTCAACGATCATCAGTCATGCTGTTGATGAGCACAGAGATTATGAATTGTTGGAGAAGGATTATGTTGCCTCAGGAGGTCAATTGGAGGATATTCTTAACATGGAAAGAAACATTGGTTCAGAGGCAATTCACGGATTCTTGATGCATCGTTCATCGCGTTCAAATCCCGTCGACCTTCTTGGAGCGATGTGGATTATTGAAGGCCTTGGTGAAAAGATGGCTCGCTCTTGGGCGGAACGAATTCAAGAATTAACCGGACTTGGTGAGGATTCCACTCGGTTCATGACCTACCATGGCCACAACGATGGAGACCATATGGAACGGTTTTACGAAATGCTGAATGAGGCATGTACCGATAAAGCGACGGCTCATTCAATCGTAAAAACGGCAAAAGTCGTAGCACGATTGTACAGATTGCAACTGGAGGAAGTAGAACATGAACTTGAATGAAGCACCATTGACACGAAAACAACGCAAAGCTCAACGTAAGCGAGCCAAATTAATGTCACAAAATCATGGCAGGATGCCAGCAACCCTTTCAGATGCGTTAACTGGAGACAAGAGTCTACCTCTCGACGACCAGGCCAAAGAATTTTGGCTTAAAGACCTCAAAAACCCACTTCGGATTATTATACTTCCAACATTGAGAATTCTTCTCAGCATCACACTTCACATCACCTATTACATCAAGCGACTCATCCCAATCCAATGGAAAGCACATCGTTTCTTGCAATGGCAGATTTGCTTTTTCATGAAATATTTTGTTCGTCCAGAAGCTAACGTTTTGATATTGAGGCATTTTCAAGCGGAAAGTAACTTGCTCAATTTCGTGATTGATAATTCGGGCAAAGACGATGTAGAACCGGTCCTCATCTATCCGAAGATGATTCGTGACTTGATGGTACAAACCTTTGTTCATCACGATCAAGGTGTTCTCATGACGATGCGAGACCTGGAAGAACCAGACCGCTCACTTTGGCCCATTGAGGATGAACAACTCTCATGGAAGAACTGGCGGCCTGTTGACGTTGATTATAGGACTCAGAAGAAAAAATGGACACAATTCTTGGATTTTGAAACCGCTCATGAGCTGTTCAAAACATCCTTTTGCTTTTGGCTGACTGCCAAGGAATACGAAGCCGCTATCAATTCATTTCAATTTGACCATTCAGTCGGTCTTTTGATTGATGATATTGTTGGCGCTACGCATTTTGCTGACATTGCCTACAACCGTTTTCCAATGATTCTTGTTGGGCCAACGGGGCTCTCTTATCGATTCTTGATGCACGGCTTTTTCGTGGAGCATGTCCATGCGCATCTTGAGAAAATGCGAACCAACCTTGGATTGGAGAACTGATGATGTTGGTTCGTTGGTCGGACCTACAATCGCTGGCTTACATGGCTCTTTATCCAGCACTGATTGCATGGCAATGGATCCATGGAATCCAATGGCCGTTGTATCTCATCATGCTGATTCTATCGGTTGGCCTTGCTGTGGTCCAGCACAATCATACCCACCTTCGGATGTGGCGATGGAAGCCACTCAATCGCATCACAGATACTTATCTAAGTATCCTTCAGGGCATTCCGTCTTTTGTTTTCTTTCCCTCACATATTGGCAATCATCACCGATTCAATCACGGTCCAGAGGATGAAACTCGAACCTACCGATTCGGGGGGCATCACAACCATTTCATTGGCTACCTGCTTCATCCGTTTCAAGCCCTCTTTGTAGTGGTTCCAACTTCATTGAGGCACCTGAAAAAGCGAACAAAAAAAGGAGATTATCAACCTGTTTTAGAACTCGTCTTGATTGGATGTTCCATGGGTGTTCTTGCTTCTGTAAATTTGCAACTTTGGTTTGTCTTGGTTGTCTTGCCCCAAATGCACGGTCTTCATTGGTTGCTTGGAGCCAATTACCTCCAGCATGCCGGTGCACGTCCGAGTTCTGGTCCAGAGTCAAGCCAGCCGTCCTTGCTTGATTACTCTCGTAATTTTACTGGAGCTGTCAATTTCATCTGGTTCAATATAGGATTTCATTCGGCTCATCATGAATCTCCCCGAGCCCATTGGAGTGATTTACCGCGTCTGCATAGGGAGCTTGAACTTGAAGTTCCGTCTTGGCTTATAGAACGCAGCCTAGGATTCTATATGATGAGATTGATGAATGTATTCTCGAGAACAACACCTCGTAATTTCCTAGAGGCTCAAGTGAACGCAACTGAAACATTGTCCCACTACGATTAAATGCCTTTGCAGCATACATTCTTATTATGGAGTCAAAATCGATTGTGCTTAGCTTTGTCTTAGCCTTCTTGCTCGTCGGTGCCGGGTTTTCACTGGTTGCTATCGAATCATCAAATGGGGAAGAAGAACAGGACGAGACTCCAAATCCTGAACAGGAGAATTCTACTGTAACTGCTAACAACCCTCCTGTGGTGTTGGTTGATGATTCATTTTCTATTGACTGGACAGGAATGAACGCAACCATTGGTGGCTTTGTTAGCGATGAGGTGCCGGAGAATACTTTTCTATCCGTTAGAATACTCAACGGTAACCTTGATGAACTCTATTTTTACAACCTCACTCCGAGTACAAACGGTGCTTGGTCGCTTGATACCTCATTGAATGTTCCAGGTGAATGGATCGTTGAGATGATTGCCACGGATGACGTACAACAATCCAGCGAACCTGTGCTCAACAATTTGAAGATTTTGAGTCCCGTTGAAGAGCAAGTGGCGGTAACCTTCCGTTGGGACGAACCGGGAGAAAATGATACGAATGGTACAATAAGCGGTTTGGTGATTCATCAATTTCCTGAATCTTGTTCCATAGAATATCATCCGCTCGGGCAAAGCCCGGCTCTTTTGGTGCAAGGAACGGTCAACGTCAGTACCGGAGCGTACACTATCATCTTTGATACCGAATCTCACAATACCGAAGGGGATATCATCGCTGAATGTGGTCTGTTCAATCAAACCGACCTCAGTGTTAGGGTTGTTTTGCCGATGCCACCAGAACCCGTTGGAGATGCGGATGGAGACGCAGTCCTCGACGACTCAGATGAGTGCCCCAGTACACCTCAGGGTGAGCCCGTATACTCAACCGGGTGTTCTGACTCTGAAACGGATGATGATGAAGACGGAGTGATGAACGATACGGACCTTTGTCCAAACTCACCGACATCAGAAACAGTCGACAGCCAAGGGTGTGCTGAATCTCAAAAGGATACTGATGACGATGGTGTAAACAATGTTCTTGATCAGTGTGCGAATACGCCACTTGGAGAATCCGTAGATGCTGCTGGGTGTTCTGCCTCTCAAAAAGACGATGATGCAGATGGAGTAACAAATGATCTCGATGAATGCCCCAATACACCGGCTGGTGAGGTTGTCGATGCCGTGGGATGCACGACCAGTATTCCAACTCCTACATCGATGAAAATTCTTGCACTCCATGGTGGAGGTGATTCTGCTTCAGGGTTGGCATCACAACAAGGGATGCAAGATCTCGTTGATGCCTTGCCTGAATTTGAATTCGTATTTGCCAGCACCCCTGAAAGTGGAAATGTGTGGTATCAAGACCCTCCTGGTGGCAAAGGTGAGCCCACAACTGACCCTGATTGGGCAGATTTGTCAATTGCTTACCTCGATCAAATGGTGATAGATAACGGCCCATTTTATGCTCTACTTGGCTACTCACAAGGCTCAGCAATGATTCCCGTCTATCTTGCTAACACCCAGAACACATTTGACAGAGTTATGCTCTATAACGGATATTTACCAACTACCCATCATGGTTTGATGGATACAATAGATGCTGCTGCACCATTCTCCACTCCTGCAATGATTTTTTCTGGAGAAAATGATGCAAGTTTCAAAGACCTTGCACCAGCCCTCGCCCAGAAGTTTACTGGCTCACTGGATTTACACAGTCAAACTGCTGGCCATCACTTACCGTATGATAATGACCAACATTTCAACCAAATTCTCTCGTTCATACGTGCGGGTATTGAACCCTATGACCCAGTCGATTCTTGGTATTGTCAAGATGGAACCGGTCCGTGGGTCAAGGACTTCAATGGTGACGGAAATGGATACACTGCCAATTCTAACGGGGTAAGCAGTGCTGGAGGAGGGGGTTCTGGTCCTTGGTTCCAATGCGAAGTCTCTGTGACAATTCAAAACAATGAGATGATTGTTGAGAGTAATGGAATTCCAAATCACGATTTCTTGAGCACAATGGGTTGTTGTGCTCCCGAAAAGGATTTCACCACTACCTTCCCTCTCAACCCAGTGAACGACACTACAGGAGGGCATGACACAACAAACTGTCCCGCATCTGCGGGGCGGTGGGAATGTGTCCCTGACAGAGGAACTGTGGCTATGTCGGTCAATGGAGCGCCAATATTTGGTCCTGAGGAAGGGCCGGGAGGCGATGCTGTTGCACTTCACTTCGATTATTTCAACGAAGACCGGCAACCAATTGTTCTTGGCTGGTGTACCGGTCACTCTGCAGGCCAAGGAGGCTACCACTATCACTATGATGCGAACTGCGTCTATTGGGAACCAGAACCCGGAGAGACAATGGAAGATTATGATTCTTCAAAAATCAAGAGCGATGAGCATAGCCCAATTATTGGATGGGCGTTTGATGGCTATCCGATTTATGGAATGTATGGATACAATGAGGATCAAACTTCTCTGAAAGCCATCACATCTTCTTACGGAATTGAAAGAACTCAAGATGGTGGAGACCAAGGATACAACGGAATCGATGATTGGAATTACGTTGATGGGTCTGGGGATTTGGACGAATGCAACGGACGATTTGGCCCGACTCCAGAGTATCCAGACGGCATTTATCATTATGTTAGCACACCTCTATCAGGCTCACCCACAATGGTAACAGACACAAATGGACAAACAGTAGGTATGATTGGATTCCCATATTTCCTTCTCTGCTACCATGGTGTTGCTGATGTCGCTGCCCAAAATGTTGGCGGCGGCCAAGGCGGCGGCCCTGGTGGCGGTGGGGGTGGCGGTGGCGGTGGCCCCCCAGGTGGTCAAGCGATAATTTTCTACGAACATATGCCTGAACTTATAGAAAATGTAGACAGTATGGATGTCAATGGTAACGAATTATTGTGGAATTCAAGTTTTGTCTTGATTGGAATAATTGCATTAATAATTTTAAGACGACATTTGAAGTGAGGATTAATCTTGAAACACCGGATTGTTACTTTCTTTTTGGTCAGTAATTTGATAATTGCAGGTTGTCTAAGTTCACAAAGTGATATTTTTGAGGGTCAAGAAATAGAATCTGACAAATCATTTATGCCATTCACCCTAATTGATTCAAATAATTCAGCATATAATTCTTCCAATTTTGATGAAACGGTTGTAGTTGTTAATTTCTTTTACACCAATTGCCCTGTTCCATGTTCAAAAGTAACCTCTGACCTAAAAATTCTTTATGATGAATACTCTTCTGATATTGATACGAATTTGACTTTCATATCAATTACAGTAGATCCATGGAGAGACGCCCCTGGTGATCTAAGCGACTATATGACTTACTTCAACACCTCATGGACATACTTAACCACAGAAGAATTTGTTGACGGCAACTTTTCTCTTATTGAACAAATTTGGACAGATTTTGGAATTGGTGTTGTGTTGACAGAAAGCAATAACAGCACTACTATTCAAGGTCGTGGTCATGCGGTTTACTACAACGTTGAGCACACGAATGGAATTGTCTTAGTGGATAGAGATGGAATGCAGCGTGTTCGTTGGACGGGCGATGATTGGAATCTTAATGGGATTCGCAATGACATCAATTCGCTTCTCAATGGCTTGTGAAGCCTTCAATCGCAATCACATCTTGTGAATTGCATGTCCGAGTGTGTCAAGCACACCTTCATGGGTCATTTCTGTCATGGTCGGGTGGGCGTGAATGGTATGAGCAATGTCTTCTAGGACAGCACCCATCTCCAGTGCAAGCGTCCATTCTCCAACCAGTTCACTGATGTGTGTACCCACTCCTTGAATGCCGAGAATCCGATGGTCGTCTTCACGAGCAACCACGCGGATAAATCCTGCAGTTTTCTCTGCTTCTTGAGTTAAAGCACGACCGTTGGCTCCGAGTGGGAACTTTCCAATGATAATGGGGTGGCCTTCATCCTTAGCTTGGTCAGGTGAGAGCCCGACTGAAACGATTTCAGGTTCGGTGAATACGATCGCAGGGACAGCTACCGGGTCGTATGCTCGACGGTGTCCAGCGATAAGTTCAGCAACCATCTCTCCTTGGAAGGAGGCCACGTGAGCGAGCATTTCTCCAAGGTTGCACAGGTCGCCAATCGCATAGACGCCTTTCATATTGGTTTCACAGCGTTCATTGACTTTGACGAAACCACGTTCGTCAAGTGCAACCCCTGTCGCTTCGAGGCCTGATGAGGCAGGTTTGCGACCAACGGTTACCAAGACCTTGTCAGCAACAACATGCTGCATCTTGGACTCGTCTTTTTCGTTTTTATCAATGAAATTGAGTTGTATTTTACCGCCCTTGGAATCTTCTGTACCCTTTGCAAATACGCCGGTGTGAACCTTGATCTTGTTCTTTTTCAAAAACAATTCAAGCGGTCGGCGCAGTTCTTTGTCAAACAGAGGTAGAACCGAATCCATGGCCTCAACGACCGTGACTTCAGAGCCGAGCATGCGGAAGGTAATGCCGAGTTCAAGGCCGATATAACCGCCGCCAACAATGACGACATGTTTGGGTAATTCTTCGAGAGACAGAGCCCCTCTTGAGGAAATTACATTCTCGCTGTAGGGCATGAATGGAAGTTCAATCGGCACGGAACCTTGAGCCATGATAACTTGCTCGGCTTGGATAAGTGTGGCATCTTTGCCTTCTCCGATCTTAACGGTCTTAGCATCTTCAAAGGTCGCCCATCCCGTGATGAGTTCTGCTCCGGCGTTTTTCAAGAGCGCTTCAACACCCTTGTTCAAGCGGTCAACGATGTCTTCCTTCCAGCCGATGAGGTTGGCCATGTTCAACTCAGCAGGACTTGGAATTGAAATCCCCATGTGTCCGTCTTTCTTGGCATGCTTTGCCAAGTTGTGGAAAGTGTGAGCTGCATGAATGAGTGCCTTTGAGGGGATACATCCACGAATTAAGCAGGTGCCTCCTGCACGCTCACCTTCGACGATGATGGTTTTCAATCCGAGTTGAGCAGAACGGATGGCAGAAACATATCCTCCTGGACCTGCCCCGATAACGAGTACTTGACATTGCTTTGTTTTCACTCGCTCACCTCACATGAAAATTGTTGCAGGGTTCTCTAAGTAAGTTTTAACCAACTGGACGAGAGTAGCACCGTCATGCCCGTCAACTACACGATGGTCCCAAGATGATGAGAGGTTCATCATTCGGCGAACAACAACATGTCCGTTTCGAACGACTGCACGGTCTTTGGCATTGTGTACTCCAAGAATACCAACTTCTGGCTTGTTGATGATCGGTGTTGCACCAAGTCCACCCATGCGTCCAAGACTGGTGATGGTGAACGTTGAACCAGTAAGGTCGTCAACGCCAGCCTTACCGTCTCGGGTTGCTTGAGTGACGCGAACCATCTCTGTTGCTGAATCCCATATGTCCATGGCCTCGACATGTTTGACAACAGGGACATAGAGTCCACGGTCAGTTTGTGTTGCTATGCCGAGATTGATGGCTTCATGGCGCGTGACGACATTAGCCTCATCGTCATACAATGCATTGCATTCTGGGCGTTGCTCCAAAGCTTTGACGAGTGCTTGCATGATAAATGGAAGGTAGGTGAGTTTAGGAGCGCCTTCCGGACGAGTTGCATTGAGATGCTGTCGGAGTTCTTCCAATGCAGTGACATCCACTTCCTCAAAGTAGGAGAAGTGAGGAATTGTGCTGTAGGATGACATCATGCCATCAGCAATCTTTCTTCGGAGGCCGATGACTTTGATGTCCTCTGTCCCGTTTCGCTCAACTTTAGCGCTTCCCCCAACCGGGCGTGCACGGGTTGCACCGGATGCACCTCCTGCAATATGGCGGTCCAGGTCTGCGTGACTGATCCTCCCAGCAGGGCCGGAACCTGACACGATTTGCAAGTCAATGTTTGCGGAGCGGGCTCGTTGACGGACTGCGGGAGATGCTAGCGCCTTGGTTCCTGCAGCGCGAGCCACGGGTGCCGCAGCAGGTGTTGCCTCAACGGGTGGAAGTGTTGGTGCTGGTGGGGCTTCAACCTTCTTCGCAGGAGGAGCTTCTTTTGCTGGTGAGGGTTCAGGAGCACTCTCCTGGCCTGCGTTTCCATCCCCTTCAACTTCAAAAACGATGCAAACCGATCCGACCGGGATAATGTCACCAGCCTCACCGACCATGCTTGTTACTGTGCCTTCACACGGAGCAGGAATTTCAACAGTGGCTTTATCGGTCATCACCGAGAGAATAGGGTCATCTTCTTTGACGCTGTCACCAACGGCGACCATCCACTCAACAATTTCCCCTTCTACAACACCTTCACCGATATCTGGCAGCTTAAATTCAAATGTTCCCATGTTTATTCCTCCTGTGTTTTCTTTATGGCTTCAGCGATCCTTGACGGACTTGGAAGATAATCCCACTCTGTGGTATGTGGGAACGGTGTGTCCCATCCTGTGACGCGTTGAATTGGTGCTTCGAGGTGGTAGAAACATCGTTCCTGAATTGATGCACTCATTTCAGCACCGAAACCACTGGTTTTCGGCGCTTCATGAACGATGACGCACCGCCCAGTTTTCTTGACTGAATTGACGATAGCATCTCGGTCCCAGGGGACCAATGTTTGTAAGTCGATGAGTTCACAATCAACTCCAGAATCCTTGATGCCTTGTTCGCAAACATGGACCATGGCTCCCCATGCGATGACCGTACAGGCCGAACCTTCTTTGACGATATTTGCCTCTTCAAGAGGTATTGCGTAGTACTCCTCGGGGACTTCTCCTTCTGGATGGTCTTTCCATGTTGGAACATTGTGTGGGTCGCCGTAGAACGGCCCACGATAACATCGCTTTGGTTCAAAGAAAATCACGGGGTCATTGCATTCAATGGCGCTTGTTAAGAGACCCTTTGCATTTCGAGGATTGGAACAATAGACGACCTTAAGGCCTGGCGTATGAGTAAACTGTGCTTCAGGTGATTGTGAGTGATGATGACCACCTTTGATACCTCCACCAGCAGGTGTTCTAAATGTTACAGGACTGGTGAATTCACCTCCAGAACGATGTCTTAGTTTGGCGATTTCATTGACAATTTGGTCGTATGCTGGGAAAATGTAGTCGGCGAATTGGATTTCAGCCACAGGGCGAAGTCCATTGAGTCCCATTCCCATTGCAATGGCAGCAATACCGCCCTCTGCAAGGGGGGAATCAAAAACTCGATGCGGTCCGAACTTCTCTTGAAGGCCGGCAGTGACGCGGAAAACGCCTCCAAAGTAGCCGACATCTTCACCAAAGATGACGACATTTGGATTGCTCTCAAGCTGGTGCTCAAGGGCGGAGTTGAGAGCGGCTATCATGTTCATTTTTGCCATAATCTCACCTCACTTCCCTAATTCCTCGCGCTGTTCTTGTATGTGCCACGGAACCGATTCATACACTTCAGTAAATATGGTGGATGCGGGGGGGTATGGTCCGGATGCGAGATCTCCAAATTCACATGCTTCTTTGTAAGCAGCCATGACTTCAGCATCTATTTTTTCAGCAAGTTTAGCATTCTTTTTCTCATTCCATTTTCCAATTTGAATGAGATGCTCACGCAGTCTGTCCACCGGATCGCCACCAGGCCAGCATTCCGACTCGTCTTGAGGCCGGTAGGCTGATGGGTCATCGGAAGATGAATGTGCTCCAGCACGATAGGTGTAGACTTCAATATGGGTTGGTCCTAAACCTGCAGAGGCTCGCTCTCGAGCCCACTTTGTTACGCTGTAAAGAGCGAGGAAATCATTTCCATCCACTCGTAGAGATGGAATGTCATAGGCCAGTCCTCGCTCGGCAAAGGTTCGCCCTCCAGTCGCTAGGGATACATGTGTTGATATCGCCCACTGGTTGTTGACGACATTGAGAATTACAGGTGGCTTGAACGTCGATGCGAAGTTAAGGGCGTAATGGTAATCTCCTTGAGCCGAGGTACCGTCTCCAAGCCATGAAATGCAGGCCTCGTCAAGACCTTTGTAGGCACTTGCCATGGCTACTCCGACGGCTTGTGAAAACTGAGTTCCAACAGGAGATGAAATTGAAATGAATCGTCCCTCTTTCCAAGTGTAGTGAACCGGCATTTGTCGTCCACGGACGTTGTCTTCAGTGTTGCCGATGCAGTGACAAATCATGCTGACCATGTCGCGGCCACGGACAAACTGGGCTCCTGGTTGACGGTAAGATGGAAAGATCCAGTCGTTGTTCTCAAGTGCCATGGTTTGTGCAATGGCGACCGCTTCTTCCCCAAAGGAACGCATGTAAAATGAAAGTTTTCCAGTTCGTTGCATTTTGATCATACGGTCGTCAAATATACGAAGACGCATCATGTATTCAAGGCCTTGAATGAGTTCAGCCGCATCCAAGCCGGGGTCCCATTCCCCTTCTGCAACCCCTTCATCATTGAGGACTCGAATCAGTCCAGAGGCGTGAGGTGCAGTATCTTGAGCAGAGCAAGTAGCAGGATCTGGGCGATTTAAATCCCCAGGCTGTTCAACGAATTTATCGCCAAAAGAAGGAGTGTCTCCAGGACGGAACGGAGCTACGCCAATCGTGTAAGGCGTGGTTGTAACCGTGCTTCTCTCCGTCATTGTTTCACCTCAGGGCAAGTCCACCTTAAGTGGTGTCGGTGGGTTGCTTTGGTGGTTAGCAACTCGAACATAGGCGCCAGGCATTGACTCTTGGTTTTCAGGGTCGTTTGTTTTCCGGTACAAAAGACCGGCCTTGAACGATGAACGAACCAACGGTCCACTAGCAATTCCCGAGAATCCAATTTCAATAGCATGTTGTGCCCATACATCGTACATTTCGGGTTCTGGGAATCGGTCGACTTTGAGATGCTTTGGCGACGGAGCCAAGTATTGGCCTATCGTGATGAGGTCAACGCCCGCATCTCGTAAGAGTCCCAATGCCTCAAGTATTTCATCGTCAGTTTCTCCGACGCCGACCATAATAGATGATTTTGTCAAGATGTCCGGTCGGAGAACTTTGGCTTGACGAAGAATTTCGAGGGATTGTCCAAATGAAGCCCTAGCGTCACGAACCGTAGCATCCAATCTCGGCACGCATTCTACATTGTGAGCAAATACTGACAGTGGACTTTCTTCAAGTAAATGGGCCAAAGCCTCATGGTCTCCAGCTAGATCTGAGCAAAGCAGTTCCAAAGTGACTTCAGGTGATTGAATTGAGACAGCAGAAATACATTGTTTGTAATGATCTGCTCCGCTATCGGGTAGATCGTCTCGGTTGACCACTGTTATCACAGCGTGGCGGAGGTTCATCGAGCGAACAGCCTCTGCGAGATGTGCTGGTTCGTCGGGGTCAAGTGGCGGAGGTCGTTTGATGGTCCCTACCGCGCAAAAACGACAGCCACGGGTACATTCTTGGCCGGCGATCATGAAGGTTGCATCACCGGACGCCCAGCAGTCGTGGATGTTTGGACAGCGAGCCTCTTCGCAAACTGTATGGAGTTTGTTGTCTTTGACAGCGGTTTTGGTTGAGTTGAAAATGGCTTGCTGCTCGCCGTTTGGAAGGCGCGTTTTGAACCATGTTGGCAACCTGCGCTGGCGCCTCGGAGCGGTTTCAGAATCGCTGATTTTTACAGCCATGGGGAGCGGTTTTCCGGCCATTCATCTTCCCCCTATGGTATAGGGCAGTTCAAGTCCATCAAAAAGGTGTGCGATGGGGTTTTTTTGGACCAAGTATCGCATGAGTCCCATGAAGTAATACGAGGTTTCATGAATTGAATCCTTTCAATGCCTACTATGAGCCGGCGAGCCGTGTTGATTACTGGTGCGGGCCAACGCCTCGGTGCAGCAACAGCGTCAAGGCTTATGGATGAAGGCTGGTTTGTTTTCATTCATGTCAATTCTTCGCTAGATGCGGCCCAAAAATTGTTGGAAGAATCAATGACTCGAAACGGCAACGGTTGTGGCCATGTACTCCAAGCGGATTTGACGGTTGATTCCCAACTTCAACGTCTCGTTGAGGATGTCAAAAATCACACCATAGTGGCGCAAAATGGCCTTGCAGGAATGGTTCATAATGCCTCGTTCTATAGCAAATCAAAATTCGAAGAAACTTCCTTGGAAACCTACCGAAATCTGAATCGTTTGCACATGGAGGCGCCTTATTTCTTGACTCAAGAATTGCTTCCCGAACTGAAGGCCGCAGAAGGTGCTGTTGTCGGAATCGTGGACACGTCTTGGGGCAAAGCCTGGGAAGGTCTTTCCCATTACACTTCTAGCAAAGCTGGCTTACGTCAATTAATGTTGAATCTTGCTGGTGAACTCAGTCCAACTGTTACCGTAAACTGCGTGGCTCCTGGAGCGATCATGGCTGCTGATTGGGAAAGTGAACATTTTACAAATGTCTTGAAGCGGGTGCCGATGGGGCGTTCTGGGAATGCTTCTGACATCGCTGCGGCAGTTCATCACCTTCTTGAATCTCCACACCTTTCAGGTCAGGTCCTCCACATTGACGGCGGATGGTCGTTAAATGATACTTGAGTTTCATTGAAGAGGGAGTGCGCCGCCCCGTGGAGTGCAGGGGTGGCTGAGGTGGTCAAAGGCGCCGGGCTTAAGATCCGGTCCCGTATGGGTTCGTGGGTTCGTATCCCACCCCCTGCACCATACTCTCGCTCCTTCGCTTGGCCTTGCATAACGGCATTTGTTGATGCATACGATGCAAAACCGTTTAACACCCCCTGCGCCACGGAGGGTTGGTGAACAAGATGCTGTACGGCAAATCTACGACCGGTTCAAACTCAGTTGCCCTGTTTTTGACAGCTTTGATGGTTCTTTCCACAAGCGCCGTCTTGTTTGCATCAAACGATGCCAATCCCGAAGTATTGGCGGAAGAAAATCCGGTTGTATACAGAAGCGCAGACCAACAAACATACGAGCTCTACATTGACAAAGCCAACGAGACTGTTGGTGGGAAAGGAACCATCACGACCATTGAGCCTACTGGGGGCTCAGAAAAAGAGAGCGCCATAGATGGTCTGGAATTTAGAACTGCTGAGATGATTAGCGATTTGTACGTCAATGGCACAGGTGCGAGCAATGCGGCACGATTATCGATTTATTTGCAATTCAGTGGTGCTGAAGGTTCTCCCGCCACCGTAACATTTTCGTTAAAATCAGGTGATTCACAGATTTCCTCCACAACGGTTGACCTGGATAATCCTTGTAATTCAAATCCTGCTGCTCTTTCCAATCGTTGTGGGAACTACGATTTCATTGAAGTTGAGTTCGATCTTCCATCAAGTGGGTTTACAGTCCCCAAAGGAAAACAACTCAAAATAAGAATTGATGCACAAGCTACTTGTGAAGGAAATACTGGCGGCTTTTCTGGTTGCGATGTAGAATTCGAGTTCGGAAATCCAAGCAGTGCAAGCACGTACTCGAGATTACAAATTCAAACAAATGCTTTGGCTGGCTCTTCCGTCCGTGTTCACAATTGTTATGGGGATAACGGTTGCAATTGGAATGATGAAGAGAAACTAGAATGGGCTCCAAATCATCGTTTGCAATACAGAGAAATGCGATTTTCTGTTGAAGTCAGCGATGCTTTTGGTCGTGAAGATATTGAGGATGTCAAATTGGTTATGAGCACTCCTAACGGCGCAAATGCTGTCTTTGAGAAAGAATTTGATGATGACGACCTTAAACTTGACAATAACGGATTGGTGGGGATTTTCAATTATACTGCCTCGGGATTAGCCTCTGGAGAATATCCGATCAGTCTTGAAATCAATGACATTCAGGGCCATACATTCGCATACGATCATCCTGGTATTGAATTTCTAGAACACGACATCTACCTTAGCCTCCCTCAAAATCAACCCGATGTTGTACTGTATGCCCCAGGGCAAACCAGTAGGGTTGAATTCTTGGTTGAACACATTGGTTCATCATCAGCAAGTTTGGATGTCGTCCTTGATTTGGTGAACAATCTTCCAACGGAATGGGCGGAACCGCTTTGGAGTCAAGCAAGTGGCTCTTACACCCTTACTGGAGGGGGGTCGTCAACCATTGCAGAATTGTTGATTGAAGTCCCAGAAAGTGACCTTTCTGGCGCACCAGAATATCTTGATATCGAAGCACGTGTTTATGCCACGAATGACCAAGGGCAAAGCGAAGAGGTGGCGATAAAAAGTCTTAGAATTGCCTTTGAAGAAGTTGACGTGTTTGCACCTCCACGGATTTCGGTGTATGAGGATGTTGAACACCAAAAGCAAATTGTGGATTCTACACGCCCAGAGGCATTTGATGAGGACCTTTCTCACTATGTTGATGCAATAAACGGTAGCGAGAATTTCTACATTGACATCTTTAATTCTGGGTTTGACACCGACTCGTTCAAAATCCGAGTTCTTGAGCAACCCGAGGATTGGGATTACCGCTTTTACATCAACGGAAGTACGACCGATTTGCCGCTTGAAACCATTTATCACATCACCCCTGATGTAGGCTCTACACAACTGTTAACCGTTCGCATGGAGGTCTTTACTCCCGCAGACCGTGATAGCCTTGATATCGGCCAATTTTCACTTTCAATTGCATCGATTGCGGACACGGAACTTAGGACAGATATCGCCTTTACTGTCCACAGAACCTTTGGCATCCTTGCAGAAATCATCGCCGATAGCGATGGAGTTGGTGAGTCCAATCTCCTCGGCCAGGTCGGTCCTGTTAGCCCAACTGAAGATGTCTGGTATAATTTCCGAATTTCCGACACTTCAGGAACTGCTGCCGTTGAAACTACATGGAAGATTATCAATCCTCGTGACTTGTCAAGAAACGCTGAAAATAATCCCAAATATACTGCATGGGACTATACCATATCCAACGATACAAGTGACAATATTTTGATTGTCAATTTGCCCCCAGATGAATATGTTGATCTCCGTCTTGACATTCAGCTCAACGGCCAGGTTGAGGCAGGGGAGCATATCATCTACACTCGCATTATTGAGGAAGGCGTTGAAGAAGAAAACGACCCAAGGCAATTTGACCTCCCAGTCAAAGTGATCATCAAGGAAGATGTTGTTCCGGGCCGCATAGAGATCACCGCTAAGAGTGAAGCATCCCGCTTTTCTGCTGGGGAAGAGAAAAATCTTGAGTTTAAGATTACCAATCTCAACAACGTTGAACTTGACATGGTGATCCTACTCGATCAGCCTATGGGTTGGGACGGTTCGCTACGGGCTTCTTCCAACCAGTTGGGTGGAGAATTCCTGATTCTGAAACTTGAGGCCTATGAAAGCAAGGATTTCAATCTCAGGTTGAATGCCCCAGAGTCACTTAAAGACAGTGCTTCAGTGAATTTTGAATTCAAAGTAACTCCAATGAATAATGAAACACCGTATGCCGAGGAGTATGAACAGACCTTCAATTTCCAATACATTACAGAATGCAGCGGTGTTTCTTGCCTCTTCGGGGAACTTGTTGACCCTGAACCACAGACAATGGTTTTCTATGTCATTCTTGGTGCTCTGCTCCTCTATGCTGCACGCAGAGGTAGGGGGCAATCTTATCGAAATGACGATTTCGTTGATGTTGACAAAGATACCGAAGAATTGTTCTCTGAAGAGGACGAGGAATTGCCGTCGGATGAACCTGAACCTGTCTTGGCTGAAGATGAAGATGATGAGCTTGAACTGCTTGACGAATTGGACGAACTTTGAGCCAAATATCCACGGTTTTGAGTGGGTTGTATGAACATCGTACCATTTCCCTTATGAGGCATCAGACACACCCGTTCTTGTGAGAACCATGCTGACAGGCTCAAATGCATCTGCCGCGACTCCTCAATGGCGCTTAATCGAGCGCAAAAAAGCCGTAAAATCGGTGTTTTTGACGCTTTTGATGCTGTTATCGTCACTTGCCTCAATCCAATACTACTCCATTGATGTGAGGGCTGCTTCAGACCAGGACGGAGATGGGCTGACATACGGTTTGGAATACCTCATGAATACCCAACCCAACGACCCAGATTCAGATAACGATGGTTTACCTGATGGTTGGGAATGGAAATATGGACTCGATCCTCTTTCATCAAACGGTGCAGATGGCGCTGTTGCAGACCCCGACGGTGACGGGATGTCAAATCTACAGGAATATACTTACCTTATGCCGAGTGGATGGGACAATACCAACACGGGTTCAGTTCTTGACAACGGTGTATGGTGGAACGGAACGATTCCAGTAAACGACTGGAACGAAGAAGACTCGATGCAGTACAACCAACCCGGTTGTGGCGATTCTGGCTCAGACGGTACGGGGAGCATCATCCTTTGTGATGAAGATCCTGTTGGGAATATTTGTACAAATGGATTTGATGACGATAAAGATGGCTTTGTTGACGCTGCAGATCCAGACAACGACGGCGATGAAGATTGCTTGAGTGATGATGACGATGGTGATGGTGTCATTGACGAAGACCCTGCTGGATGGGATACTGACGGGGATGGAATGAACGACGGATGGGAAGCCGCAAACGGTCTCAATGCAACATCCGCTTCCAACGCCGATGGGCCCAATGGAGACCCAGATGGTGACGGTTTGAGCAACCTTATGGAATACGTCAATCCTTCATGGACGACGATGTGTGGCTCATCCCCCTGCTTTAGAAACGGGCCAGATGGCGTCCTTACCGAGACCACTTCACCCTGTGACCCTGTCCAAGGTGTTGGGCCTGGTGGATGTGCCACCTACACGGCCGAGGTTGATGGAATCACTTCTACAAATCCACAAGTCGCAGACACAGACGGCGATGGCCTCAACGATTCATACGAAGCGTTGACTCTCCTCACAGACCCTACTGCAGCAGATACAGATGGCGATGGTATTCGAGATGGAGTAGAGGTTAACGGAGCATATGGAAACCCTGCACAAGCAAGCGACCCTAGAGATAACAACACGGATGACGATGCGTTTGACGATGGAGAGGAAGATACCAACTTTAACGGTCAAGTTGACCAAGGTGAAACCGATCCTACTCGCAGAGAAGA
>MDTC01086541.1_pt1 | contig 40457 bp, 29 predicted proteins | sample 811181 | NCBI WGS metagenome assembly MDTC01 (sample SAMN05326644, study PRJNA326480) | marine metagenome | isolation source: seawater | place: Pacific Ocean: North | collected 2011
CCCGTCAGTTTCGTAGCGTAATCACCCGGCTCAGTGCCACTGAAAGTAGCCGTAAGTTGGTCAATTGTCACAACGCTTGAACTCGTATCAGCAACCGGGAGATAGGGCATATCAACCAAAATCAAACTCCGGTCATAATTTTCACTGATAAAAATTCCACGGGTTTCATCAGTAATTGAAGAATAAAAGACATTCAAAAGGAAAACTTCTGATTGTCGAGACGCAGGTAAACCATAGGCATCTGGCGAGGTTAACAAATCCCAGAATGATGCACCGCCAGAAACTGAACTATCCAACAGAACTGCAGCAGTATCTTTGATATCTTGTGGCAAGAGTGGTAAGCCTTGAACAAATTCACTGCACCCGGGGCAATCAACAGTAGGAGCAATACCAGAAGATTTCATCAAGAAAACAATTGATACTGCTGACGTATCAGGAACATCATTCAACAGCGCTTCAAGCGTATCAATTTGACGTAAGTTTTCCGCAGGGTCTTGCTGTGAAACTTCAATCGAGGTGTCACCAGTGAGGTTCGCCTGTACTAAGACCATTCCGAGTTGTCCTGAATTGAAATCGTTGCTGTAGACTTTCATACCCTCGACAGACGGTTCATCGAACGGTGCCATCTCTAACATGTCGATGTTCTCATTGACATTTGCTTGACCATAGGTAGCTGAAACAAGAATGAGAATGGCAAAAAATGCGATGACTCCTCGATTGTATTTCATAGGAACGTCAACGATTTTAACGAAAGCTTTCAGAGGAGGGTGCTTTGGTTTTCTCAAATCTAACAAAAGGGTAAGGTTTGGAACCATGAACATTGTCAGGATATAGACGACGACAATACCGCCTGAAAGCGCGATACCAACTGTTTGTATCGGTGCCATTGGCGTGAATACAAGCGATACAAAGCCAATGACTGTTGTAACTGCCGATAAAAATACGGCTTTTCCTGTTGAAGAAAGTGCACCGCGTATTTTCTCCTTTTTAGTACCCCCCTCCTCGGCATACCGATTGGTAATATGTAGACCATACGACACGCCAAGGGCTAATAAGATCGGCCCGACTATGATAACTGTCATCGTCACTTCATAATCCAGCCAACCAATAATGCCTAATGTCCAAAATACGGCACATAGCGTCGGAAGACCCGCAATGGTCACCACTTTCAAGCCCTGTAAAGGACGGATACCTGTAAGACCTGTCTGCAAAACATCACAGTGGAATACAAACAGACCCATTGCCACGAGGACAATAGCAAGAGGGAAAATATCCCAAAACATATCAAAAGTTCGCTCTGTAACTGCGTTGGTGATCGGAACTGGCCCTGTTAGCGTCATGTTGAGGCCGAACGCTTTTACTCCACGTTCAAGTTGATCTGTTGTAAGATCATTGACCTCACCCCATATGCACAAACCTGCATCGGCATCTGGTTGACCGTTTTGCAAATAGAGGCATGGTCGCTCGAGACTTTTCATTTCATCTAAGATTTCATTCGTGTCACTGATGATATCCTTTGCTGCAACTTCATCGTTAACAGCAATAGCCATTACTGCTCTGTCAAGTGTACCATCAGGTACTTCTTTCTCACCTTCGAAGACACAATCTGCAAAGCCACAAGAGATATCCCTTGCCAACTTGTCAAGACCTGGTGAAGGTGAGCCATCGTCCTCATACATTTCGTTGATGATGAGGTCAGTCGTGTTTTGTGAAGGGATCTCATAACCTCCACCAAGTTGCTCATCTGTGAGAGCGAACAGTTCATTCAGTGAACTCGCAGCCTGAGCAGACTGACAATCATCTTGGCCCAATCCACAACCTAATTGACCCAATTCTGTAATGAATGCCTCACGAATTCGTGGAGCACTTGAGTTCACTTCTTTGAGGACTGTAGAAATTGAAAGAAGATAGATGACATCGTCCTTTAGTGTTTCAGAAGCATTGTTCGGATTCTGACAAATAAAAGTCGAAATACATGGATTAAGCATGTTTTCAACAAAACTAATCTCTTGAAGGATTCTCACATCCGTAATATTGTTTTGAGCAAAATTACCGCCTTCAAGTTGGATATAAATGACCATAACATTGGTCGACCAATCTTCTTCAACCAAGTTCAAGAGGCGCCCGACTTCACTGCCATCCGGGAGATAGACCTCGAGATCACCGTTGACATTCAAATCTGTTTCATCGGGGTCATCATCAAATTGTGTAAAATAAAGGTCGAAGAAACCTGAATGGCTGACAAAGAATAAAGTCATGACGAGAAAAACAACAACAGTTGCCAATGGGAATCGTGTAATCGCACCTATGGCACCCGACTTTTGCCATTCACGCTTAAGGCGGGTCGGAGCGTCTAAAACGGCGTCAATAGCTCGTTTCGAATCAAAATCTTTGACCCTTGCAGTAATGTCAACTGCACCGGACTGGAGGCGTGAAGTTCCGTCCCGCTTTAGGTTTGAAAAACGGTCTTCAATCGTGATTTTTGAAGGTTTTTCTAAGGGTTTTTCTTGACTCTTATCAACCAAGCATCTCTCCCCCAATGACTTGTAGTTGGTGGGGCTTCAAAGCCCTGCCGATAGTTTGGACGGTAATTTGAGTCGTTTCAAACAACAGTAAGAGCGGCGGAGTTCATGCGTTGGTTTCAAAGGTAAGCCATCACAGCGCTGTTTGGACCCGCATCGTTCATGTGTGTGGGGCCAGGTGAGGCACATGCCAGCCCCTGTATTAAACGATAAACGATGGTCGATTGACCTTGAGAAGCGGATTCAAGAAGCCCATTCGGAAGACGCCGAGACCTATTCAAAACGGTACTCCTTCAACCCAGACAGCGGTAAAGAACTCTTCGTTATCGACACACCTCCACCATATCCATCGGGCACATGGCACATTGGTGCCGTCGCTCAATATTCTATGATTGACGTCATTGCGCGTTCACAACGCTTACTTGGCAAAGAAGTCTATTTCCCCTGGGGCGTTGACAGAAATGGAATCAATATTGAGTTCACGGTTGAAAAGAATACCAAGCGGAAGATGAAAACGTATGACCGAGCTGAATTTCTAAAGCTCTGTGAAGAGACGATTGAAACCTTTACTCAAGCAATGAGGAAAACAGCACGTAGAGTTGGACTTTCCTGTGATTATGATCGTGAATACCTCACTGATTCACCTGCTTACCGAACCGTAACACAATCAATCTTCATTGAACTTTTCAAAAATGGTGCCATTATTGAAGACTTGCGACCGAATATTTACGACCCGGTGGAAGGAACCACAATTGCTGATGCTGAAGTTGAACGCCAATCGAGAAAAACTCGACTGGTTGATGTAAAATGGATTTGTGATGATGGCACAGAAATTGTGATTTCAACTACCCGACCAGAACTGATATGCGCATGTGGAGTCGTTGTTGTTCACCCAGATGATGAACGATACTCGCACTTAATCGGTAAAACAATTCAACTTCCTCTGCCAGTTGAAGGTCGAAGTACTTCGGTTGAAATCAGAACACACGCTTCTGTCAAATCTGATTTCGGCTCAGGTGTCTTGATGGTATGTTCATTCGGTGATCAAAATGACGTTGCAATATTTAGAGAACTTGGATTGACTCCTTTCCAAGCCATTAACTTAGAAGGGAAACTTACCAAATTGGCAGGCCCATTTGCCGATATGAAAGTTTACGAAGCACGAAATGCAGCTATTGAATGGCTCGAAGAGCAAGGTAAAATTGTCAATATTGTCGAGCGTGAACAAGAAATTCCAGTATCGGAACGTGGGAAAAACCCTGTTGAGATTATCCTCCTCAAGGAATGGTATGTCCGGCAAACACATGCTCAAGATCGAATGCGAGAACATATTGAGGAAATTGAGTTCCACCCACCACGGAACAAGCAATTCCTACTCGATTGGATGGATAATATCAGCATAGATTGGCCAATTTCAAGACGACGCTGGTACCATACTGAAATTCCGATTTGGTACAGTGAAGATGAAACAAAAATCATTGTTCCACCTACTGGAACATATGTTCAACCATGGTGTCAATCACCTCCGGAAGGCAGTCAAGTCTTAGCAAGAGATACTCGTGAAGAACTTGGCTCTTTTGAATCGATGAAAGCGGAACTCGGCACACTTGTCGGAGAAGAAAAAGTCTTTGACACATGGATGGATTCATCAAATTCGAATCTTTTTGTGAGTGGATATCTCAACGAACCTGAAGTGTTTGAGAAAGCATTCCCTACAGCACTGCGACCACAAGGAAAAGAGATTGTCCGAACTTGGCTCTATTACACATTACTCAAGTCAAACCTTCTCCTCGACAAGCCTGGATTCAACCACGTTTGGATTGATGGTTTAGGAATGGATCCCTGGGGACGGAAAATGAGTAAATCACTCGGCAATGGAATCGATGCTGATTCAGTTCTCGAATGTGGAGCAGGTGGCCGAACGGGTTCTTGGAAAGTCAAGGGACCTGAAAAAACGGTCAGCCTTCGTGCAAACAAAATCGGCAGTGAATGTTTCCGACTTTGGAAAGCATGTGATGCCCAAGTTGGTGACGACTTTCATATCAATCCTGAAGAAATCGAAAAGAAATATTTTGGAGTACTAACGAAACTCTTCAATGTCGCTCGTTTTGCATCTCAGTTTGAAATCCCTGCTGACCTGGAAACAGTTCCAGAGAATCTGGCTGTCGAAGACAAATGGATTTTGGCGGAGTTCAGTGAAACAATGGACGCAGTGAAAACAGCCTGGGAAAACCTCGACATCTACAGCGCTACCCAAGCACTCAAAACCTTTGGAACAGGAGTTTTGCCGAGCCATTATTTGGAAATGGTCAAATCACGTCTTTACGATGACGACATGGCTGCTTCTTGGACGCTTCATCGCATTGTCCGTGATTTTATGACTGCATTTACACCCGTATGTCCTTTCTTCACCCATCACATCTCAGAGACCCTCTATGAGCGCTCTGCTGTGGAGGTCGACAGATTCCCCATTTCTGCTGACTCATCTGTAGAACTTGGAACCGATGAAGGTGACCGATTACGGGGGCTTTCTGCTCTGGTTCAATCGTTCAATGGTGACACTTGGAATGCTAAGAAAGAGCAAGGTATTTCGTTAAACCAACCAGTTTCTGGTATTGAGATACCAAATGAATTAGAAGACTTCACTGCAATCCTCACACGAATGCATCACTTGGAATGATTATTCTTCTTCGCTGAGGTGAAGCATGGACTGGCGTGTTGGAGGCATGTCCAGCTGCCCGAGGCGAAAACCAACCAAGCGCAAACCACGATTATGTTGAACATTGGTTGCAAACAAATGATCTGCTAATCGCAAAAATACATCCGGCTCGTCCATAGCGACAGGAATTGAACGTCCGTGCGTGTGTGTCTCAAACCCCGTATAACGGATTTTCACTTCAGCGAGTCGACCTGAAATCCCCATTTCCTTCGAACGTTTTAGCACCCCTTCTGTCAATGAACGTAGTACTTCCAGAACTGCTTCGTGATCCGTTTGGTCGGAAGAGAAAGTTCGCTCTTTACCGATAGATTTCCTACTCCTCAATTGGCTTACTTCGGAACTTGTAGCTCCATCAACCACTTGCGTCAGCCATGCAGCAAATCTTTCACCAGCCATTCTTCCCAAGGCCAGTTCTCCCAGCACATAAGCCTCATCAACGGTGACAAATCCCCATTCAGCGAGTTGAGTTGCCCTTTTAGGGCCAATGCCTGGAACTTCTCGCAAGGATCTGCCCTCAAAAAAATCTCCTATTTCGTCAGGGAGAATTCGAAAGATACCTTTTGGTTTGTTCACTTCGCTCGACATTTTGGCAAGAATCCTTGTCGGTGCAATACCGAAAGACGCAGTTAATCCAACTTCAGTTTCAATACGATCTTGAAGTGTTCGGCAAAGTGCATATGCAGCATCCCAATCGCCATGCACCTGTTCAGTGACATCCAAATACGCTTCATCAATGCTCGCCTTCTCAAAGTATTGTGCTGGTTCTTTGAGAATTTTCATGACACGGCGTGAAGCCCGACTGTACAAGCCCCGACTGCCCCGAATATAGTGTCCGGGGCCGAATGGATGGCCTGGGCAACGGCGCCAAGCCTCACTTACTGGCATGGCAGAACGTATGCCAAATGCTCGGGCTGCATAATTGCATGTCGAAACGATTCCACGGCCTCTACCCCCTTGCGGATCAGAGCCAATAATCAACGGCTTTTCAGGGTCAAGATCATGGTGAAGTATTTCGACTGCAGCAAAAAAAGCATCGAGATCACAATGCACCAAGATGCGCTCTTGGGGAGAAGCGGAACCCTCAATCAGAGGTTCTGGTTCTTCCGACATGGTGTGATAATGTTGGCTGCGGTGTTTGAAGTTGATGTATTCTTCACAAATATGTATCTCCATGTTTGGCGTCAAATAGACTAATTTTTCCAAAGGCTGAAACTCTCTTGGCAAGTCTTCGAGAGGTTGTGTGAAGAGTTTTTTGTGAAGGGGGTTAGCATGTGATAGAAGTCGCATGCCTTTGATTTTTCAGGTACGGGCATCTATGTTTGAGATGACCCACGGGGAATCGAAGTGAAAGTATCACTTGAGTAAATGTGAATTGACAATCGTATCTGCTTCCTTTCCATCAAGGACTGCCATAACGGCATGAGCAATGTCACGGCCCACACGTGCTTGGGCTTCGAGTGTTGCAGCACCAATGTGTGGTGTTCCATGAAAATGAGGGTGCTGGATGAGTTTGTTACCTGCAGGTACTGGTTCGACTTCAAAGACATCCAGAGCTGCTGAAGCCACTTTTCCTGAATCAAGTGCTTCTAAAAGTGCCTCTTCATCAACGATGCCACCACGAGCACAATTCACAATATGATTGCCGCAAGGAATGCCATCAGGAGACTTACCCGGCATCAGTGCAATACGTTCGGCATTGACAAGATGATGAGTTTCGTCATTGAAGTTGCAGTGAATCGAAATGTGAGTGCATGTTTGAAACAAAGTGTCCACTTTCTTGTGGAGTGTGGTGTTTTGGACTTTCGCTACTTTGGCCGGCAAATACGGGTCATAAGTATGAACTTCCATACCAAATAACTGAGCAATGGAACCAACGCCTTGAGCAATACGGCCAAAACCAATCAGACCCAGATTCTTCCCAGACAACTCAGTCCCCTTCATGGCTTTCTTCTCCCACTTGTCCTGACGCATACCACGATCGGCTCGAGGGATGTGGCGAAGGCATGAAAGTAAATGTCCAACGGTGAGCTCAATGACCGATTGTGTTGAAGCGCGAGGGGCATTAACAACGGGGATACCTGCCTGTGCAGCAGCGCTAATGTCGATATTATCGACACCGACTCCCGCACGCCCGATAACCTTCAAGCGATCGCCTGATTTCTCAATAATCTCTTGGGGAAGTTTCGTAGCACTACGGACAATAATTGCATCAAAGTCTGAAAGAGCTCCATCGAGCAAAGCGCCTTCTTCGATGAAATCAAGAACAACTTCATGTCCAGCCCGTTCCAACAAAACGACTGCATCTGGAGCCATGCCATCCGTCACAGCAATTCTCGCCATGAGCAGACTTTCGCGCACCAAGACCATCAACCTTAGCCAAACAGGAGGTTGGAACCCGATGTTTGAAACACTCCAACACTGTGGGCAAGATGAGACACATGGCAACCGTTGATTCAAGCACACTCATATGGGCAGCAGGCTTGCTATCCATACCGCTTTTGCTTGCTTTACCAATGCGACTTGGATGGAGACTGTTTATTGGAGTGGGGCATGAAGCCTCGCAGTATCGAAATACGGTTTTGCAAATCATCGATGCGGGGCGACAAATCGCTCCATTCAGGGCGACTCTGGACGACGTGGCGCGAAGTTTACACATTCGCCCGAGCCACCAGCGGCTCATAGAAGCTGATCTTTTTCATCCACTGACACTCTCACACTTCATTTTATTACCTGCAATTATCATTTTTCCATTGGCTGTCATCATGGCATTGCCAGTGATCTTAATCGGCTTCCCAGTCCTACTGGTCATTGAGTACGTCTTCATTCGTAAGGGAATGCTTGTCCGAGGGCTGAAAACTATTGAAAAAATGATGCATTGGCAAATTATTCACATTCCAAAACCACACCGTGGGTTAGCTGAAGACAAGGCAAAAATGAATGAATTCTCTCAACATGTCATTCACTTCAATCACGTACCACAAGGCGCATTTCTCGGACTTTTCGCTTGGTTGATTGTTCACTGGACTCTCAACTTGGAATCCTGGGGTCTAGAAATCCTCTTTTCAACCGGGCTTTACATTGTACTACTCGGAGCACTCGGAGTACTGAATGCCGCATTTGAATCTGATTTAGTGTTCGTCGACCCCTCAAAGGGCCGTTTAGTTCCGGTCGACCAATGGCTGGAAAGCATTCTCAAACCACTGGTTGGAGTTGGATTATTGTTCTTAATCGGGAGAAATCTTCTCGACGAAGCAAGAGATGGAAATGCTGTCTTATTTGCACTGACCGTGCTCACCCTCCTGTATGGGGCAGCAGTTGTTGGAATTGCTTTTAGATGGGGATATTCGATTTGGAGAGGCTCTTATGTGCGAGATGAATTTGGAGCACAAGTTATCGAAACTCTCAATCCACTGTCCTACGACTTGACCAGGACAAAAGGAAGAATTGAATTCCATGTACGAATGGTGATGAAGGAGCGTTTGAATACATTAACTGAAGTATCCATTGAGCAACTCAGTTTTGCTGATTTACAAGAACTTCCAGCGAGTGAAAATCGTGGAAAGATACCCGAGAATCCGTTGTAATCAAGCGTCTAATTCCGCATCGATTGATTCATCTGGTTCACGGGCATTTGGATTCATATTGTACAATGCATATCCTGCGCCAAGTCCGCACAAGAGGAAGAACATAAGCATCACAGCGCTCAGACCCTTGTATTCAGAAAAGACACTGCCTAGATCAGAAAAGAAACCTTTTTCAGTTTCCTCAACAACAACCTTAGGAACAATCTCTAACATGAGTTCGTGTTGGTTGTAGGCTTCTCGAGTGAAGGTTAATTTTCCTTCAAAAGAGTCATCCCAAGCATCTGAGGGTGAAGTAGGATCCAGGTCGGAATAAAAATCAGGCCGATGAGGTATGGTAATATCCACTGGCGTAGACAAATCAAGCGTTAAAACAACATCAACCGTATAGGGGATACTCGATTCAAAGAATTCCGGGTCATCTGCAAAACCAAACAGTGTTGCAGCCTGCCCAGTGATGTCGAAATGCGCCCATGAGTTCCAGTGCTCTGAACTAACGTCAAGATCGTAAATCCAAGTATCTGATACACGAGTTCCTGAACCCTGCGCATCATTTGAACCGTCTTCTGAGAGATCAATTTCCATTTGGAGACTGCCTATTTGTCCAGTTTCAAGGTCGACTTCTGTAGGGGTAAAAGAGGCGAGTAAGTTGTTGGTACCGTTAGGAATCCAAACGTAGTGAGAGTCATCGGTGTAATAGACTGCACCTGTTGCACCGTTGTTGAAGTGATTCCAATCACCTTTCCAAGCATGACGGACACGATCAGTATCGATGGGTAATGTTTCAACAGTCATCAATGAGGAGTAAATCTCGTGTGCATCCCAAACCGTGTATTCAGGATGATCTATCATTCCATCATTGTTTTGATCACGCATCAATTGCAATGTGCGAGCAAGAGCAACTGCGTGATCAACATTTGTCAAACCATGACCGACTCGCCAATCATGACATTCTCCGGTTGCACTTCTGTAACATTCTACAGGTATGTCGTTACAAGAATCATCATCATTGCCACTTTCACACGAGTTTTCCATTCCCTCGTATTGAGCAGTTAATTCCAAAATCAACTCGAGTTCATGAACACGAGAGAAATTAGCAGTGTCCCAATCTTCAAATTGGCCATAGGCAGCAGTACCTTCGCCGCCTACCAAGGAAGAGCCCTCGTCGTGGTCGTCACGGTGGTAATCAGCAACACCCAATGAAGGCGCGACATTGAGCATCAATCCAGCCATGCCCCCAACGTGAGGTGTTGCCATACTCGTTCCTGAAATGGACATGTAATACAAATCGCCCTGAAGTTTTGTCGATGCATCAATGGCAGTCCCACGAGGGGCTGTTGCCCAAATATCGCGTCCGGGTGCACCCACATCTGGCCATGTGTGCATTTGGTTCATGCAGCCACGAGATGAAAACGATGTGACGGCAGTCCCATCGTGAGTTAATGCAGCCACAGATATCGCAGCTGGAGTATTTGCATAGACGTTGGTCTTCAAACCACCACCGCACTCTCCGCCATTTCCACCGGAATTGGAAGCGGCAAAAATGACTGCAACACCGTTGTCAAAAGTGAGCATTTCGGTGAGTTGCGCTACTGCCCCGTTCGGGTCGTAATCTCCATCGGTGCCCCAAGAGTTTGAAACAACTCGAATGTGATATTCGTTTTGACCAGGTGTCGAGTGTTGATATGTCCACTCAAGCCCTTGTTGGGCTGCAAAAATCGACGCCCCATCACCGGTTCCAAGTGCCACTAATTGTCCACCTTTCGCAACGCCTGCACGGCGCCCAGAGGATGCATCGCCATTTCCAGCAATCGTTCCGCCAACGTGAGTCCCGTGACCTGAAGAGGTATCGGAGTTTCGAGTTTCAGTCCAGACTCCGTCCCATTTCGCAGAGTACAGTGTCTTTTCGCCAGTCCAAGGGTGGAGGTAATCATAATCTGGATGACCTGCATCAACACCTGTATCGAGGTCAACAATTGCAGTTCCATCACCATCCCATTCTGAGAATGAGAGATCCATGTCGTGTTGAACAGTACCATCTGGATTGATGATGGCTCTGTGCCAAGAAGTTGTCGCATTAACAACATGGGTCGTCTCATGCATCAAGATTCCAGCATCAGGATTTGGATCTCCACCAAATTCTGCTGGAAGGTAAAAGAATTCTAATTCTCGGTTCAATTCTAAGTATTCAACTCGCTCCCAGTTACTGATTCTGCGAACATCTTTGGCCGATGCCTCAATTAATCCCCCGTCGATTAGAGGAGCAGTGCCAAGCAGCTCAGCACCAAATGTCTCAAGCTCTCTTCGGTCATCAGAAGTCACTTCAGAATGCAGTTGGTAAATTACCGAAAGTATTGATTCATCATCGACAAGAATCAATTCCTCTTCCAAAGCAGCATCCATTCGTTCAAAATCTCCGAGTGGATTAAGTCCTGATGTGAAAGGCGCTGCAGAAACACCGATGAGAAGAAATTGTAGAGCGCAGACGATAAGAATACCACGTGCCGAACTTTGTTGCATGATGTTGGGCCTGTGACGATATACTAAGCCCTTCGCCTCGCTTGAGTCTAATTCATCCAGGGGATTTCATCTGGAATTTCGGCAAAAAGGTTGGCAGGAAGAGCCGTTTTAATCTTCGACACTGAGCCTAATCCAGCAGTAACTTTTTCCTGCCACTCTTGATATTGTTCAAATGAGTTCATACCGAGAATGGGATTGTTTTGTCGATTCCAATCAAGTGTTTGAAATGCTGTACCTGGGGGCTCATGGCCGGTGCATACCAAGAGATCACCGGAAAGTGGTTCTAATTTTTTGAGCGAATCCCAGTGTGCAAGTAATCGGCCACTGGGCAAGTCATCTCGTCCCGCTCCGCCTTCACCAGTGAAAAGGAAGTCACCTGTGAAGAGATGAGAAGGTGATTCAAGAACAACATGATCGTTGGTGTGGCCTGGAACGTGGTGAGTTTTTAGGGGAACAGAACCAACCATGAGAACTTCTTCTTCGGTCAGATAATGAGACACTCCAAGGCACGCTGTATCTTTCCACATCACGTATTCGCATCCGGTCGTTTCACGCAGTGAATAACATGCTGTAATGTGATCAGCATGGGTATGAGTCGCAATAGCAAACCCAAGGGTGAGGCCTCTCTGCTCTAGCAGCGAAAGGTATTCATCCATGAAATCAAAAACGGGGTCAATCAAAGCGGCAATCTTCATCTCTGAATCAGCCAAAAGGTATGTTTTTGCCCAACCAGTTTGATTGAGTTGTTCAAAGTCCATGACCTAGCGATTAGCCACATGTACTTGAACAATACCATCTGCAGTGCATGTATTTCATACGAGCATTGATGACACATGGGTGAGACCGATAAACATGCATCCCATTGAAGTTATTCATTTAGAACACGATGGGAAAGTCTTGCTCGTTGATGAAAATGGAAATGGCCCACAAATTCCAATTCAGGGACGACAAGATGACTCAAGTCCACTGCGCCTACCGACATCTGACGAAATCGAGAAACTTGGGATTAAATGGAAGGTCATCAGGGAGACCCGTCTGGTTTTCGGCGACTTAGTCCATCGAGTAATCAAGGGCTATCCAAAGATCGATTGGCCCAAAAACTGGGCCTGGAAGGATGAAATGATTGCAGATAATGCAGTCCACCCCGTTGCCAGAGAAGCGATCTATCGTTCAATACATCGACTTGTTTCTAAGGTAATGATCTGTAATGATGAAGGTCAAGTATTATTGGCAAAAGTCGAGCGAGGCCACTTCAGAGGGTTTTGGACCCTCCCTGGTGGCTATATGGATCATGATGAACATCCGAGTATCGGGTGTGTTCGAGAAACGCTGGAAGAAATTGGGCTAAGCATTGTTCTTGAACAAAATGAACCGATAATCACTCAGAAAATATTTACCGATGAAGGAATTTCATTCGTATCTTTTACCTACCGCTCGCTCTGGAATGGTGACATTGCAACACTTAAATTACAAACTGAAGAGATTTCTGAAGTCCAATGGTTTTCACCTGATAATGCCCGTGATGTGGCTGTTTCCTATTTTGACAAAGAAGCACTGAGAACACTTTAGTCAAAGAGCAATGAAGAAGATGTAAAGACCCATAATGAATACAGCGATAATCCCCAGGAGTGTTGCATTTGCATTCGTATTACTCTTACCAGTATTTGCCTCCCAATTTCCGTAATTGGTATAGTAAATCATAAGAGACAATGTGGAAAAAAAGGAGCCGCCACACAATATGTTGAAACAAAGTGCCAAATCAAAATCTGCAACCATAAAACTGCCAGCAAATGTAATCAAATAACCAAGTAAACCTAACCAAAGAAGGGTCGGTGGTGGCTCCTCAAGCGAAACTAAAATTTCTCTTACGTCACCTTCATCAGGTTGACTACCACTGCTTAAAGGTGAGTCTAACGAATCACCTACGACAATTTGAGGTGGTTTTCGAAGGGAGCCTTCGGACATTCAAAGTTGGCATCCTTCTCATAAAGTAAAGAACTTTTCTCCGGTGAAACGCTTGTCCAAGATTAAACTGAGACACTTTTACGGGCTGCTTCAAGAGCGTCATCAAGACCTTCGGGGTGTGAACCACCACCCTGAGCAAGGGTAGGACGTCCACCCCCACCGCCTTTGATATGAGGAGCAATTTCACGTAGCAAAGTCACAGCATCATAGCGTTCACTCGCTATCGTGTTTTCAGTAACTGCGATCATCAATTTGCCTCCACCTTCACGTGAACCAAGTACTGCCAAAGTTGGCTTAGAGGCATCAAGTGTGAGTTCTTTGAGCATTTTCGTCATTTTCTTCAAATCGCCAGTGACTTCCATAATCGCTACTCGAACGCCATCTATTTCTGAAGAATCTGAGCCACCACCAGAAGTTCGTAGGCGAACAATTTCTGCTTCCAATTGCTCTATTTTCTTTCGTTGATCTTTCCATTCTGAATAGAAACGTTCCGATGCATTTGGTAACTCATGAGTGGGAATACCAAACGTTTCACTGGCTTTTCGCAATAACGAATCCTGGTTCCGGGCATAGTTCAATGCAGCTTGGCCTGCTACAATGTGAAGACGTTCTACACCGTCTTGAACTGCGGCAGAACGAACGATTCGAATAGAACCAATTTGACCAGGCTCATCATGGTGAGTACCACCACATGCTTGGATATCATGGTCAGCGATACGGAGAATACGAATTGAGTTGCCCTTTGGTGCGCCTCCTTGATACAGATCAAAACCGTATTTCTTGTCAGCATCTTTGCGATTGAGTTCTGTTTTTTCTGTGCGTTGAACTTGGCCCAAGACATCATTTGCCAGTGATTCAATTGCATCCAAATCATCACGATTCAATCGATTGAAATGAGTGATATCGAGACGGCCAGATTCGACAGATTTGTTTGCGCCTGCTTGGTATATGTGTGGTCCAAGAATTCGACGTGCAGCACCTCCTACAATGTGCACTGAAGTATGGTGGTCCATCAATTGCTTACGGCGGTTCCAATCAATACTTCCGTGAACTAAATCTCCAGTTTCAAAGGTACCTCCAACCAAATGCAAAACGTGGCTTCCCACTTTACGGGTATCGAGAACTTGGTGGTTGGTTGAATCGGTAGATAATCGCCCATGGTCTCCTTCTTGGCCACCACCTTCTGGGTAGAAACATGTTTTGTCAAGAAGAATACCGTGTGTTGCCCCTTCGGGAAGGTCTTCACCAACAAGTGGAAGGCAGGCCAAAACACTGGCATCAAATTCTCGTTGCTGAACATCTTCGTAGTAGAGCGGAACCGTTGATGGCAATTGTGGAATAGATTCAACCAGTGGCTTTTCTGCAACTGCCTGGGCTGCTTGCTTGGCTAAGCGTGCATGACGTTCGGCCATCTCAGCAGCAAACCCAGTGCGAATCTGAACTTTACCCCATCCGGCGTTTTTCGCCAATGTAACGACCATGTCTGGCGCCAATCCATGAGAATCATTGAGGTTGAAAAGAATCTCATCGGGGATGTGTTCCGTGTCCCGTGGTAAATCTTTGAATTGGGTTGTGATGACATTGCTACCCTTGCGTATCATTTCGACGTAACGCTCTTCTTCAAGCCGGAGTATCCCGAGTAAACCATCGTGTGATTGCTTCATTACCTGGCCGCCAAGGTTGACCGAAAGATGGTGTTGTGCCAGTTCGGCTAGCGAGACATCAAGTCCGAGATCGTCCCGTAGGCGTAAAGTTCTGCGAGCAAGCATACGAGCGAGATAGCCAGCCTTCGCATTTGATGGAACCAAACCATCACCAAGCATGTGACTCAATGCGTGAAGGTGGTCCGGTATTGCATAAATTTTTGAGAGGGGTTCAGTAACAGCAGAAAATTGTTCAGAAGTGACGTTGATGCCACGTTCTTTCAAGCGTCTTAAGAAGGTCGCCTGAAGTTCATCAGCATCAACTCCTGGCTCAATGTTCATGATACCGTTGAGTCGGCTCATCTCACCAAGCAGAGCATCCAAATTAAGGTCAGGCCACTGAGAGGTGAGCGAAGAGAAACCAACCATTTCTTTGAGCCAAGATACTGTGTCTGGATAAATCGCTTCGTATATCGTAGGTGTTCCTGCAGCAGCCCAGCAAAAACGTTCTAATCCATAGCCAGTATCAATGATCTGTAGAGGCATTTCACGGTATTTGTCACCTTTGAGTTCAATGTCTCCATCGGGATGCTCTTCAAGATTCATGAAGACTAAAGTCGCTAATTCAAGGCCACCCACAATGACTTCAACAGCAGCACCAGCATTACCCCCCCCACACCATGGGTTTTCCACATAGGTGATTTCTTTGGAAGAAATACTGAATGTCTTTGTCATCAAGTCATGGCAATACTGCACACATTCTTCCATCCAGTAATACATCTTACCTTCATCTGGTCGGTTAAAGACGTGATGTGCCATCATTTCAAAAGTAGTCAAATGCCGCCCAGAACGGCCAACAGCGTCAACATCAGTCAAACGAATACAAGGCTGCGAAATCGTCAATGGATTCGCAGGAGGTTCAACCTCTCCAGAAGTTACGTGTGGTTGAAAATCTGCAATTGAAGCGATGGTCAAGTGAATATCGTCTCTCCATCGAGCTAAAACAGGATAAGGTTCTACACGAGTGTGATTAATATTTTCAAAAAAGGACAAAAAAGCCTCTCTCATGGCATCTTTCAATGCTTTACCCCTCATGGGAAATCCTTCAATTAGCGGTGCGCCAATAAAGGTATATTCGTCCTCAGTCGTATCTCCACAGGTGTCTCGGGATGAGTCAGTAGTCCAAAACCACAGATTTGTGATTCGGCACTGATTGCGGACATAACCTTCATTCTTGAAGACCGCTAAATCAATCGGTGGCAATCCCATATGACGCAGTCCTCCTAAGGTTACAACTCGCCGACCCAGCGACACCCCTTGAAACCTATGGGTATTTTTAGACTGAAACGAAGAACAATGCTCAAAGGTGAATCACTCGAGCAGCAACTATGGCCGATGACTGGCGTCGCTACCTCTCCAATGAAGGGGATGGAACGATGCGTATCAAAGCTCATGGCCGGATGAAAGTGGATGCTCGGTTAGTCACTGATGAATTGCACCTTGAGAAGCATGCCGATGACAGGGGACCTGAACAACTCATCAATGCAGCAAGCCTTCCGGGAATTGTTGGTGAAGCATGGGGCATGGCTGATTGGCACTTCGGATATGGCCTTCCGATTGGAGGAGTCATTGCCACCGATACTGAGCATGGAGACTTTGGTGGAGCCATTTCTCCAGGAGGTGTTGGCTTTGACATCAATTGTGGAGTCCGAATGCTGGCGCTTGATGCAACTGAAAAGGACATACCTAATCTCAAAAAACTCGCTGGAAGATTGGCTGGGCGTATACCTGCGGGTGCGTCAGGAAAAGGAGGTGTACCAATTACGATGTCGGACCTTGAAAATCTCATTCAAGGCGGAGCATCGGCAGCAGTAGAACTCGGGTATGGATATGATGAAGATTTGAAAAATCTCGAATCGAATGGTATGCTTCACACTGAACAAGCCGACATCTCACCACGAGCGAAAGAACGTGGGCTTCGGGCTCTGGGCACCTTGGGAAGTGGAAATCATTTTCTCGAACTTCAAACGGTCGGGAAAACTGTTGATGCAGACACCGCTGAAAAGTGGGGATTGTATGACGGTCAACTCGTAGCAATGATTCACTCAGGCTCACGAGGTCTAGGACATCAGGTCTGTAGCGACCATGTACGTAGTCTTGAAAGACGATACAAACAACGTGGAGAGATTTGGGTTGATGAAGAATGGGGATATGAAATCGCTGATCGTCAACTTGCCTCTGCCCCCTTTCATTCGCCTCAAGGTGAAGCCTATTTTGATGCAATGAATGCTGCTGCCAATTTTGCTTTCGCAAACCGAAGCACGCTTGCTCACCGTTTACGAGAAGTGTTACGATTAGAACTTGGGGTCGATGGTGAAGCGAGGACATTGTATGATGTAGCGCATAACATAGCAAAAGTTGAAACTCATAACATTCATGGTGAAAATTGCGTTTGCTGCGTTCATAGAAAGGGTGCTACACGTGCTTTTAGCGGAGACAGCAATGAAATGCTGAAGTCGAACCGAACATCGGGCCAGCCCGTTCTCATCCCCGGAGACATGGGGACTGGATCATGGGTAATGGCGGGACCAAAAGTCGGTCAGAACATTGCCTTTGGCTCATCATGTCACGGTGCTGGAAGAGCGTTGTCTAGAAGTAAAGCCAAACAAACAATTGATGGAAAAGCATTGAAATTAGAACTTGAAAATAAAGGGATACGAGTGCATGCATCAACTCCAAATGTACTTTCTGAAGAAGCTCCAGATGCATACAAAGATGTTGATGACGTGATTGAACTCACGAAAAATGCAGGATTAGCACGACCAGTCGTCAGACTCAATCCACTTGCGGTCATCAAGGGATGATCACATGCAGTAATTGGTTCCTGGTTGCCCCGGAATTGTTGGCGCTGCACCACTGTGCACACCATCCGGTTCCTCACAAATAACGCTCAACAACGTATTCACAAGGTCTTTCAGTTCATCTACTTGGCTCTGAAGATCACGAACTCGTTGCCGCATCTCCACTTTGTTTTCTTGCTCTCGCTCCATAATATCCCATCCAGAGAAGTCGCCTTCTCCGAACTAATATTTGTTAAAATCACCTTATAGCCTTTGAGGATATTCTCATACTCCAAAGGGTCTTTTGGCATATCGAGTAAAGACGCGAAGCGGTTATAATCAATGTATTGGTCGCCGTATTTACTGCCACCGTGGCTTAGCGGTATAGCACCTCATTGGTAATGAGGAGGTCGCGAGTTCAATTCTCGCCGGTGGCTCTTATTCCTTCACCCAAGACTGCTTTTTTCACCGAACTAAAATGAACGGGGACGAGGTGAAAAAGGCGCCGAGAGAGAGATTTGAACTCTCGAGTCACAAGGACACGCGATTTCCAGTCGCGCGCAATACCAGGCTATGCGATCTCGGCTTCAAACTCGGCGACTTTGCTTCACCGTTTAACGCTCACCCATGAAAAGTTAGGATCGTATCAAGCATTTAATCCGAAACAATTCAAAGGAGGAGCGATTAGCAAGCACATGAGCGAAGAGGACCATGCTCCTTCGGTTGAAAAAGAGGGACATTCAGTTCTTCCATTTCGACTACAAGATGTGCAACCCTTGTATTCGTTTGCCGAGATTCATCCAGTTGCTAAACCACTGGACACAATGCAAGTAGAATTGCGATTTCAGACAAAATTAGCACTTCATGAATGGAACAAAGAGTATTGGGCAACACTTGGAATAGGAGTCATTGCATTTCTTCTCGGATCGTTTTCTCCAGAAATACTTGGTGGTGGTGATGCCCAAATCATTGGTTTAGATGGCTTGAACTCTGTGAGTGGGTGGGGATATTTCCAAATGCTTCTCTCCGTGATTCTGTGGGGATGGTTTGCAATGCAAATTTGGAGGTTATTCCCTGTAATGCGCATACATGCTCTATCGTTGTTATTCTTTTGGAACATTACCGTATTTGCTCAAATTCTATTCCACGAAACTCAAATGGATTTCCCAATTGATTCAAAACTTGGGGGAATGATGGAAGGTTCGCTTGCGATGCTCATCGTGATGTTTTTCATCTACTATTTTGGCCGTGCAGTTGTCGAAACTCGAGATTACCATATCGAAGAATACCATGTACATGAAGATGTACGGCTGACCGAAATGAAAATGGCTGAACACTCACTTCGAGGCTGGGGTTTCATTCTTACAATGTGGTTCGTTTTAATCACGCTATCCGCTTGGGGTGGAGCACATTTCATTGCAGAACGTGGCGGTGAACGGATGGGCTCTTTTACCACTCATCTACTCACAGGCAGTTTATCGATACCTCTTTTCATGTTGCTGATCTGGTATCCCCAACGAATGCTGGGGACGGATGCTCAAGTCCAAACACGCGCAGCAATCAATGCTAAAATAGAATTGGACGGGAAAAACCCAACACAGGAATCATTTGAATCGCAATGCCCTGAATGCGAAGCACCAGTTAACATATCAAGGAACGCTGATGGAGACATCATGGTGCCATGCCCAACTGAAGGCTGCTCTACAAAAAACCTCATTGGAACTACCTGTAAGCTCTGCTCTGTAATGACACCAACACGGTTTGAATGTCCAAAATGTGGAATGAATGCTCCAGCTCTCGATTATCTTTCAGACGTGGAGGCATGGTAATGGATTTCAAAAAACTACGACAAGACTTCCCGACATTAAGGCCAGATGACGCACCAGCGTATCTTGACAATGCATGTGTCACATTAAAGCCAGATTCTGTTGTCGAAGCAATTCACGATTATTATACGAAAACGCCGGGTTGCGGTGGTCGCTCAGTTCACCGCTACGGTTCTAAAATTTCACAAGCAACATCACAGACTCGTTCGAAATTACAGAACTTTTTGAATGCAGACTCAGCAAAAGAGATTGTGTTTACTCGAAACGCTACGCACTCATTAAATCAGGTAGCGCATGGAATGACCTGGTCAAAAGGGGATGTCGTTCTAACAACTGACAGAGAACATAACTCGAACCTCGTTCCTTGGTTGCAACTTGAACAAGAACGAGGTATTGACCACAGAGTCGTGGAATCAAATCCAGATAACACGTTCAATCTCGAGGCCTTTGAGCAAGCGTGTGCAGATGCCGGTTCAAAACTGAAAATGGTATCCATGAGCCAAGTCGGAAATCTGGATGGCATTAAGATACCCGTTAAAAAAATCGCCCAGATTGCCCACGATCATGGTGCACTGGTTTGTGTCGACGGCGCCCAATCTACGCCTCACATGAATGTTGACGTTCAAGACCTCGATATTGATTTCTTGGCGTTTTCAATCCACAAAATGTGCGGTCCTTCTGGAATGGGTGGACTATGGGGGCGGTACGATTTACTTGACAACCTGCGTACGATTCAATCTGGAGGTCAAACTGTCAAGACATCAACGTATGACTCCATTGAATGGGCAAATCCTCCAAACCGGTTTGAAGGTGGTTTGGGTAATTTCTCTGGAATGATCGCTACCGGAGCCGCTATTGATTATCTTTCAAAAATCGATATGGATGCAGTTCACCAGCATGAAATACGACTTAATTCAATCATGACTGATGGAATTAAGGACTTGCCCGGAATCGAGATTATTGGACCACTGGACGCGAATATGCGTGGAGGTATTTGCTCAATACTCATGAGTGAATTACCAGCACATGATATAGCTCTACTTCTTGATGAAGCAGCAGGTGTCATGGTTCGAAGTGGTCAACATTGCGTACACTCGTGGTTTAACTCTAAAGGACATGTTAATGGCTCCCTTCGAGCCTCTGCCTACTTGTACAACACTGAAGATGAGGCTCGTCTTTTTGCTGAAACCTTCTGTGAAGCAGTTCATGCTTTCAGTTAATCGAGGTGTCCACAGTGGAAGAGACTGAGTTTACGGATTCTTATACTGAGGAGTTTACCGACACCCAAGGACAAGAAAATTTAGTTTTCGTTCAAAGAATGGTTGCATTAGGTGTCGCTGTACTTCTCATCTCAACTATGATATATCTAGCAGCAATTCTTCTTGGGGGGAATGGTCTTGTTACTTATCGCCCTGGGCAACAAGCAATTGAAGCACAAGAAATCTATGCTGATTTAATACAATTTGATGGTATAGATTCTGACGGTGATGGCGTCCGGGTTTGTATTGTTGATTCAGGAATCATGATGCAACATTCTGACCTTGAATCCGTCAATCTTGTCGAATGGAAAGATTTCGTTGACAACAGAGCCTCTCCATACGATGACCATGGACACGGTACGAGCATGGCAGGGATTCTTGTTGCAGATGGCTGGATGAAAGGAATTGCTCCAAGCGTCGATTTGTTTGTAGCAAAAGCATTGGCAGAAGATGGTTCTGGTGTTGATTCAGTTGTCGCAGATGCAATCGATTGGTGCGTATCGAATGAAGTCCACATCATTTCCTTATCACTTGGTGGAGCGCCGGATATCCTTCCTTTTGACATTGGAACTGAACGTGGCTCGGATGAAGCGACAAATGATGCAATCGAACAAGGAATTTTCGTCGTAGCTGCTGCAGGAAATGATGGTGGAGATGGCGATGATGGAGATGTCTCCAACCCGTGTGGAGAGCGTTTAGTAATCTGCGTTGGCGGCGCTACCCAAAATGGAGACCATTGGACCGGTTCATCGACTGGCGATAATAACGGCAGATTCTTACCATTACCACTCCTTGCTCCACGCAGTGATCCGCACAAAAAACCGGAACTCGTTGCTCCAGCCCAACAGGTCCCTGTCGTAAATTACGAAGGTACATGGTCGATGGTTGACGGAACGAGCGCTGCAACGGTATATGTTACCGGAGCACTTGCGCTTCTCTTGCAAGAAAATCCACAACTAACGGATTCAACTTCTTCAGCAAATACAGTTCAGGTCAAAGAATGGATACAACAAAGCGTCACTCCAAGAGAAGGACAAAGTGGGCATGATGACGACTATGGATACGGCCTCTTGAATATTCAACAACTGCTCGATGCTGCTGATGCGTGAGCAATCACATCTTTGTTAGTGCAACCAACGTGCCACCGAACAATGGCATGAACGCAATGTGATGTGTCACGTTAGCAGATTTAATGAATTCCATCCATTGGTTAAACCCATCAACCAAGCGCATTCCATCTTTGTCATCCTCCTCAACATTACCAAGAGGCATGTCGGGTTCTACTGTGAACAAAACACCGCTGTTTGAAAGAAAAGGAAGCAGAGCCTCAACGTTCCGGGCACGATTTTCAGATGAGCCATCAACAATGATAGCATCGTTTTCGGATTCAATTCGAGGTGAGCCTACTTCCAAACCGGTTGAGGAAGCAGCATGCCATGCATTGGTTTCTCCAATCAAAGCATCAAGATTTCCTACAACAATGGAAGTGTATGAGTCTGCATCATGGCGCAACATGAGTCGACGTAGAATTACCGCAAATTTAGCACCATCTTCAACCAACTGATACCGTTGTGGCTGCAAACCATCAACAGCAAATAAATCGTAAATCCATGCACTACGGTGGCCAATACCTGCTCCAACTTCAAGAATTGACTCAGGTTTTAGTCTACCTAAAGCATCTCGCAGGCGGCGTAAAAGAGAAATCGACCACGTCGTCAAACCCATGTGTTGCAATTGGGAGCCGATGTTGGTCGCTATCTGTGGCTCGTCACGCGAACGGGTATCATCTGGAGACAATAAATGGGCTAAGACTTCAGCCTTTCCAACATCGGATTCACCACCCTCTTGCTCCGACATGGAGGTGCCTTTCACCGCAATGACTTCAAGGCTCGCTTAAGCGCTTGAGCCGGTACCTTCAAACGGGAGAGTATGCGCGCATAGACGGGGAAGTCCATGGCTGACAACATCGAAAAGGAAGATTTCATTGAAGAGGATGAAATTATTCTTGAGAATGCAGTGCTTTGCCCGCAGTGTAATGAGGTTACAGGTCACGCCATTCTCAAAGAAACTCCGAAAGGCACCGGAGCTGACTATTTACTCAGGTGTGAGGATTGTGAAAAGGTACACATTGCACACATTCGACCTCCCCCGGTAGTTAACATTCCTTTCGTATTAACCGAGGGCCCTTCATCGATTACCAAAACAATTGAAATCGATGCTGATGAGACAATCGAATTAGAAGATGTCTTTGAAGAGGATGAAAAGTTATGGTCCATTAACCAAATCGAAATGAAAGATGGAAGGTATGTCAAGCACTGCGAAGCGAGCCTCATTGTTCGAGCCTCAGCCCTGAGATGTGACAAGGTTCGAGTAAAACTTACCATGACGCGAGGTGAAGATTCGTCGTCTGATGTCCTTATTGTACCTGCTGACACACCTTACACTGCGGGGCACTTGATCGATATAGAAGACCAAACATGGCGTATTCGCGCTATTCACATGGGGCGTGCTCGAACACTTCGTGGGACGGTCGAAGCAAGAGATATCAAGCGGATGTATTTGCATGAGCCTCCAAACCCAGACCACTTTGCACCTCGCACCCCTAGGGAACGAAGACAAGCATGGAAAGAAGGAAAGCTGGGTTTCAACCCAAATCCAATCATGCCCAAGGAAGTTGTCAAGAAAGGTGTAACACCGGCAAACAAGCGCAAGAAAAAGCGACCTCGTAACTGATTAGGGTCGGTTTGTCCATGGCATGATGAATGCCTTAGCAACCTGTGTACCAATAGTCGGATTTTCTTGGAGACGCCGTATGCTGTACTCATACCATTTCTCTCCGTAAGGGACGTATACTCGAGTCCGATGACCGTTCTTAGCCAGTTTCCGGCGTAATGGTCCACGAACGCCGAGCAGCATTTGAAATTCATAGCCAGGACCTTTCGCCTTTCGAGCAGGACCTGCATTGGGTCGAGGGTCGGGGATATTCGGCCCCATTCCGTGTGACTCTAAGGCAGACTTCGCATAATTAATTACTGGAATATCATGGCTTGCAATCGAGCAGTACGAACCTGCTTCAAGCATCCTGTCAATGGATGCATTGGTTGCATCAACAATGTCTTGATATGAAGTGTAAGCAATATCCTCTGATTCAAGATAAATCCCCTTGCAGATTCGATAATCAGCAGCCGGTCCAAGTTCGGTTTCAAGATAATTGATATCGTCAAGAGTTCTAAACAGACGACCTTGCAATACCGTTCCAACATTGGTCAATCCCATATTGTGAAGGTCCAAAACCACCTGAATTGTAGAGGTAGTTACACGATAATCTTCCATGTCCAGGCGAACGAAAAGATCGTTCTCATTCGCCATTCTAACCAATGTTTCGATGTTTTTCATTCCTTCTTTTTCATCGATGAGCAATCCAAAGGCTGTGGGTTTGATGGAAAGATTCGCGTCAAGATTATTTTCGCGAATGGCTTTGATAACTGCCATGTATTCATCCAAAAAGAATTGAGCCTCTTCCAGAGAAGTGATTTCTTCACCTAATACATCTACAGTAAAACATGCATTTTCTTTGGAAAGACGCTTCATGATTGTGACTGCATCACTCAATGTGGAGCCAGCAACATATCGCCGTGAAACCCAACCGACAAACCATTTTGGCATACGGATGGTCATGGCGACAATTGACTTGGAAAACCAACCGACCATCTTCCCACCTTATCGTTGGTCAGCGGCGGAGACTCTTGAGGCTTACCTCAAAAAGCACTGCTGGACTCGCCTTCAAGAAGAGCCAAAATGGCTTTCGAGGTCATCAAAGGGGCATCTAAATTGGCAAGATGATTTCGAATTGCCTGCCTTTGCCAACCTTTGAATGCTTTTTTATCCATTGAGAATATAATTTTTCCATTTGGATATGCACGCTTTGTCGCTTCAAAAGCTGCATCAATTGACTGCTTCCAATTACCCTCGGGTTCATCTCCTTCAACTTGTGGTGCAATAAACGGAAGTGCATATGTTGCTAACATGTGACCTACACGTAGTCCAGGATGTAAACCGAGATTATTTGCACGGGGTGCGTAATGTCCTCCACCTAGCGTGATCAATACGGGTTGGCCATTATCATCATCGCAATCCCATGACCCAAAGCCCTCACTTCCATCAAGACCAAGGCCTCGATGAATGATATCTGCTAAAAGATTAGCAGCACCAAAATGTCCCCATGTTTCTGCTGTCGAACCGACTTCGATGAACAATGATGGAACCTCAAGCCACGGTCCATGATGCGTCACTTCCAAAGATGTGTCAAAATCTTCAACCAAATCTGAATGTTCTGAAACTCGAATCAGTTCTTGCCACCAAGATGCGAGACGGGGAGATGGAGGAGGGGCATCGCCAGCTCTACCGCCATAAGGTGGAATTTCGTCTTTGTCCAATTGCATTACACCAACTGGATGAAGCGTAAGTGACGGACGACCACTTACAGCAGAATGGCGAGAGGGGAAAATAATTTCATCGACAATTTCTCCAGTCGCATTCTTCCATCGGCGAGCAAGGTAGTCCTCGCGTAGAACACTTCCCGGAAGAATCCAAATCCGAGCATGCAATCGCTTGAATGTTGGATGGCCCTCGACAGGATCAGTAGGGTCCCAAAGACCCATTTGCATAAGCGCATCCGATTGATTGGTCGATGCAATATCAGTAGCACTCACCGCAATGAGAACCACATGTACTTCGCCCATAATGCATGCTGGCGGAATGAACATTTCATACCTCCCACATACGAGTATTGACAAAGAGGCACATGAACCACCCTCCATGCCCGATTCAAAGGTGGACCCGTTGCCGTTCCATCCTTCAAAGATTTTGAGTTGGGAATCGGGGTATGTCGCCATCGGGATTGATGGTGAGTTTCTCGCTCTTGACGCGGACATGAAAAAATGTGGCGAGGTGAAAAAACCCTTTCCATGTTCAGCACAACAGGTGACGAAGGTTGACAACCAGCTGATTGCAACATGGGTGGACCATGAATTATTGTTAGCGAGAATGGCCTCCTTTGACCTCTCGAAGCCTTTCGCCAATGGACCGGATCGAGGGGATTTGAGAGTCCGAACTTCTATTGATGCAGCACTTCATCCAGCCCAGACAATATGGTCGCATGTGTTGGATGCAGAACCACTCGCTCTGTGCTCAAATGATGAGCAATTTATATTCATTCTGTGGAAAAAGGGAATCTATGCAATGGGGAAAGGTACTGGTGAAGATTGGAGAAAGCCTGAACCTTCTTGGCCCGAACTGGAGAAATTACCTCACGCTGATGCTGTCGTTTCAGCATCAATTCAAGGGCCATTACTCCATGTATGGTCGAAAGGTGGTGGTCACAAAATCTACCAATCGAAAACTGGAGAAGTGCTCGTTTCAGAAGTGATTCCATATGATGGGATTCTTGATTCGGTTTACAGTCACGCGGACAATCATCTGCTTTGCTATGAAAGTGGTGATGTACTCTGGTACAACACCGAAGGAATTCAGCAAACTGTCATACTAAGTGGGCCAGTTCAACACGCTTTATGGAACATTGAACAAGCATCGTGGCATATTGCCGGATGGAGAGAGGAGGCATGTATTTCGTTGCATGAGCAGAAGAGCACTCCATTTAGAGAAATACCCGTGCAAATAGTGCTCCACAATGGTTCGACATTTCTGCTGCTCAATGATGGTACCTTTGCTGGTTCGGCCTATCCTTTCAACTCAAAAGCAGAAGAATAATTGATTCATCACGGACGAAGAATTATATGCTTTTGAGCGATTACAAAATTATGGATACAAAGATACTGATTGTCAGTGGTGTTCTTGCCATGCTCATGGTGAGCTCGGGTTTTCTTCTCATGATTGATGAGACAAGTAATGACGAAGAAGCCGAGAATATCGAAGATGAGCAGAATACAGTTCCTGTTGAGAACACACCACCTCAATTATTCAATACCGAACAATACACGCATTCATGGAATAATGAAAATGCAAGCGTCGGTGGATTTCTTCTTGATGAAGATGTTTCATCAGCGACGGTGACGGTCATCATCATTGATTCAAACACCCTGCAAGAAATAGGAGAACGACGTACAGTATCTCCTTCCAGCGATGGTGAATGGACCATGATGACCGAGTTTTCACAACCCGGAACATGGCTTATCCAAATTCAAGCGGTTGACTCTTCTGGTTTGAGCAGTGCATTAACAATGGCGCAATTGACCATCGAGGCTCCACAGGAACCCGACGTCATTCTTTCGACACTATGGATTCAACCCGAAGAAAATTCCAGCATAGGTACGCTTCAAGGATTGATGTTACACATGTTCCCCGATACCTGTTCGATCGAATATCACCCACTTGGACAAAGTCCTGCTCGTCTTATTGATGGTGACGAGAATTCAACGACTGGAGAATACAGTATGTTTGTCAATACATCCTACCACAATACAATCGGTGATTTAATTGCCTCATGTGGACTCTTTTCTCAATCAACCTCGACAATCCGACTTAACCTTCCAGTTCCACCTGAACCTGAAACTGACTTGGACAGTGACGGCGTGCTTGATGATGCTGATGATTGTGATTCTACACCTGAAGGTGAACCTGTTTATGCAAACGGATGTTCAGATTCAGAAAGTGATGACGACCTTGACGGAATAATGAATGATATGGACATATGTCCGAACACACCGACATCAGAGGCTGTCGACAGCCAAGGGTGTGCTGAATCTCAAAAGGATGCTGATTCAGATGGCGTGAACAATGTTCTTGATTTGTGCCCAAACACGCCTGTTGGAGAATCTGTTGACACTGCTGGCTGCTCTGCATCACAAAAAGACGACGATGGTGATGGAGTAACGAACGATATTGATGAATGCCCCAATACGTCGGCTGGTGAGATTGTTGATGCTGTAGGATGCACGATAAGTCCTCCAGCTCCTACATCGATGAAAATCCTCGCACTGCACGGTGGTGGTGATTCTGCTTCTGGATTAGCATCGCAACAAGGTATGCAAGACCTCGTTGCTGCTTTACCTGAATTTGAATTCGTATTTGCCAGCACACCAGAAAGTGGAAATGTGTGGTATCAAGATCCACCAGGCGGCAAGGGTGAACCAACAACGGATCCGGATTGGGCAGATTTATCCATAGCATATCTTGACCAGATGGTTATAGACGACGGTCCATTTTATGCTCTGCTCGGTTATTCACAAGGCTCTGCTATGATTCCCGTCTATCTTGCAAACACACAGAACACCTTTGATAGAGTAATGCTCTACAATGGTTACTTGCCAACAACGCATCACGGCCTAATGGATACGATAGATGATGCAGCACCATTTTCGACTCCCGCAATGGTTTTTTCAGGTGAAAATGATGGGGCTTTCAAAGACCTCGCTCCGGCCCTTGCTCAGAAATTTACTGGCTCGCTTGATTTGCACAGCCAAAGTGCAGGGCATCATTTGCCATACCAAAATGATCAACATTTCAACCAAATCCTAACCTTCATTCGTGCTGGAATAGAGACCTACGACCCCGTAGATTCCTGGTATTGTCAGGATGGAACCGGCCCTTGGGTAAAGGATTACAATGGTGACGGAAATGGATACACTGCAAATTCAAATGGAGTAAGCAGTGCTGGTGGAAGTGGTTCAGGCCCTTGGTTCCAATGCCAAGTTTCAGTAACCGTTCAAAATGATGAGATGATCGTGGTGAGTAATGGAATTCCGAACCATGACTTCTTGAGTACGATGGGTTGCTGCGCTCCAGAAATGGATTACACGACCACATTCCCGCTTAATCCTGTTAACGATACATCCGGTGGACACGATACGACAAACTGTCCTGCTTCAGCAGGACGTTGGGAATGCGTCCCGGACAGAGGAACTGTAGCCATGTCGGTTAATGGAGCCCCAATATTTGGACCTGAAGAAGGGCCTGGAGGCGATGCTGTAGCTCTTCACTTTGATTATTTCAACGAAGACCGACAACCGATTGTTCTTGGATGGTGTACGGGACATTCTGCAGGTCCAAATGGCTATCACTACCATTATGATGCAAACTGTGTCTATTGGGAGCCAGAATCTGGAGAGTCCATGGAAGACTATGATTCATCCAAAATTAAGAGTGATGAGCACAGTCCAATCATTGGATGGGCATTTGACGGCTATCCTATTTATGGAATGTATGGATACAACGATGATCAAACCTCTCTCAAAGCGATAACCTCATCGTATGGAATTGAGAGAACACAAGAAGGTGGAGACCAAGGATACAATGGAATCGATGATTGGAATTACATTGATGGAGCTGGTGATTTGGACGAATGTAACGGTAGATTCGGCCCAACACCTGAATATCCAGACGGAATTTACCATTACGTAAGTACACCACTCTCAGGTTCACCAACAATGGTGACCGATACGAATGGACAAACCGTTGGTATGATTGGATTCCCATATTTCCTTCTCTGCTACCATGGAGTTGCTGATGTCGCTGCCCAAGATGTTGGTGGCGGGCAAGGCGGTGGCGGTGGCGGCGGCGGTGGCGGCGGACCACCCGGCGGCAATGCTGCACAAACTCTGTATTCTCATATGCCAGAACTTCTTGATTCGATTGAAGAACGAAACAATTTACAGGGAGTGCTTTGGGATTCAACATGGATTCTTTTCGTGATTATTGGAGCTGCTTTTGTCCGTGGCTACAAAAATAAGGAATGAGGCTTCGAAGTGAATAGGCTGCTTTTGATTCTCGTCATCTTTATGCTTAACTCTGGATGTTTGAATCCGCTTGAGGTTGACATCTTTGAAGGTGAGGACATCTATCCACCCCAGTCGTATGAGGTATTTGACCTGCAAGATAACAATGATTCACGATTTAATTCATCTGTGTTGGAAGGAGATGTTGTTGTATTCGGATTCATCTATACCAATTGCCCAGACCACTGCTCAACAACAACTTCAGATATGAAGTGGATTCAATCGCAACTCAGTGAACATGAACGTTTCAATACCAGTTTCATTTCGATAACGGTCGACCCATGGCGTGATGGACCATTTGGTCTCACGGAGTATATGGAAGACTACAATGTGACTTGGCCCCACCTAACAACAAGTGTTGAAACATTGGAAAGCCTCTCACACATTGAAAGCGTATGGACTGATTTCTCCATCGGGTTGGTTCTCACTGAAGCAAATAACAGTACGGACTTAGGACGAGGGCATTCGCTGTATTACGACATAGAACACTCGAATGGTGTCGTATTGGTAGATGACACGGGTATGCAACGAGTACGCTGGACACACGATGATTGGAACCCCGAAGGAATCTTGAACGATTTACGTTCACTGTTGAACTGAATCATTCATCTTTGACTGTGTATCCACATCGTCCGCATGACTTGCGATCTTTGTGAACTGCAAGGAATACACCAGGGCCACATCCAGGGTCTGGACAGAACTCGGCGTTTCGGGTAAGTGTACCGTCTTCATTAACGGTATACTTGGACCACTTAGCTCCAGGTTTTGGACCGTCACCCATCACTCGTCACCTCCTTCTTCAGCAGGTGCTTCTTCCTCAGCAGGTGCCTCTTCCTTAGCAGGCGCCTCTTCCTTTGCAGGAGCTTCGGATGTCGAGCGGAACTGTTTATGCCGCTTGTGAATGAATTCAGGTTCGACTTTCATAGAAGCCTCGTCACCATAAATGAACGCCATACCTGTGGTCAATGGCTGACCGAATCGAGTATTGCATTCTTTGACAACGATGCAATCAGGATTGGAACCGGGTTCAAGGGTTTTTACCAGGTTCATCACAGCTTGGCGAGACGGGGTCGCTTGTCCTTCATGCTGCCAACTGAAATTAATTTCAACACGGTTGAGTAGTTTGTTTTCTTTACGTGATACAATATCCATATTTTCATCTCCTTAACGGACGCTCACTTTGAGAGCATATTTGCCTGGTTGGTCAATCTTCAATCGCTTTGCAATTTCAGAACGATTTGGATTCATGATAATGACGTAACCTTGGTGTTCTAAAGAAACACGTGCATCAGGATTACGAGGACAGACGTCCACGCCATCTTCGAGCACGAGGTGACATTCGCTGCATGCATAGGGAACTTTTGCCATACATCACACCTCACTCGTTATCGTCTTCTCCAAGCCAGTCGTGGCAGCCAAGTCCTGGCTGCTTACTGGTCAAACCAATCTTTGAGCGTCGAGGATCTGAGGTGTCTGGTGAAAGTGATACAATACGTGCTCGAACAGAGTCGCCAACTCCGATTCTTCGCTCGGATTTACGGCCTTGAATAACTCCTGCTCCAACGTTTGCTTCAACTTGGTCTTCCATAATTTGTGATTTGTGAAGCAATGCTTCCATCGGCCCTATGCGGACGAAAGCCCCGAATTCATTGACCTCAGAAACAGCGCCTTCGACGACTTCATAATCATCCATGCAGAACAAAACTGCATCAAACCGGACTCGTTGATAGATTGCACCATCGCCGTGAATGATTCGTCCACGACCAAGAGGTTCGTGATTTGAAGTAACTAAAATGAATCGGTTGTCATCATCAAATCGGCCTTCAAAAGCGGTCATTGAAAGACGGTCAATATGGTCGTTGAGTGATGCTCCTTTGCGCATGTACTCAGCTGGAATGCGGATTGTGTCTTCCTTTGTGACAATTTTATACATTGTATTCACCTCATACTACTCTAAAAAAGCACGAATGAAGAGGAAGTGGGGAACCCATTCCGTCCTTCACCGGCGTGTGCCTCAAGAGAGAAGTCGACCGTAGTCATTCTCGCCACAGACGACCCCTATTTAATCCACTCGCCTAAGAAAGGGTTGAAACCATGATGAAAAACGCCTCAGTAGATGGATATGCTCTCATGAAAAAGGGTGATTAATCAAAGAATTTTCATGCACATCGCCATAAGCCATAACAACCCCCCGAGCCCCCTGCAATGTAATGACAAGTAGCACGATGCGTCGGGGAGGCAGAATTGCCTGCGCCATTGTCCCATTGCTACTGCTCATACTCTCGTCACTTTCTCCGCTCCTTTTGAATGAAGAAGGAGCCCAATATCGCTTAGAAAAAGGCCAAGATGTAGCGCAATCCTCCAGCAATGAGTCATGGATTGGACAAACGCAGCCTTGGGGTCAATATGCTCGAACACCAACGCACAACGGCACCATGCCACCTCATGGCCCTGATGGCGGACCAGGTGAAGGAAGTGTGAGTGATGTTTCCGTTTACGGCGCCATCGATAGCCCTGTTGTCAATTGGGTCGGATTTGAAAATGGCGTCGATGCATACGGTTCAATCATTGCTGATTTTTCACAAAGCATTACTTCGACCAGTGCGTCACAGGAACGATGTGGTCAGGGTGAACTGTTTGGCGTTACTGTGTCCAAAGACAGCGGGGAAAGTACGCTTACTATTCTCTCTGGTGATGATGCAAAAACAGCCTGGGAAGTGAGTTTAGGCCAAACCAATGACATCAGATCCACACCCATTGTTCACGATGTTGATGATGATGGTAAGCCTGAAATTCTTGTCGTCTATGATACATCCAGTGCGCTTCAAGTGGAAATGTGGTCACCTGAGTTGACCTGCTCAGAATCCGGCTGGCAGAAGACTGGACACAGTAACGAAAGAGTTTGGAGTTACAGTGACAGCGATTACCGCATTGGTATTTCTAGCCCGCATACACCCTCAAGTCAAACGAATCATCTTGCAGTAACTCAACCACTGCTTGCAGACTTGGAACTTGATGGAACACCGGAATTGATTTTAGCGGTCGTTGATGAAAGTTCAGACGACCCTACAGTACTCTCTTTTGATTTGACTACAAGTGTTCCTTCCGAACCTGATTGGGACATTTCGCTTGATAGAGGCACTCACCCCTCAGATCCTACATGGGCTGCACTTGACAGTTCTACGACCGCAATTGTGTTGACTACGATTGATTCAAACTCGGGTAATATGTGGGTTTGGAGAATTGATGGTGCATCCGGTTCGCTCGATTGGGAAAGAGTTGCTCTTCAGGGTACGGACTCTGATTCTGATTCGCCCCGCCTTCGTTTACCTGGTCCAGTTATTGTTCAATTGGATAACGATGATGCTCCAGAAATGATTCTCACAGTACCAACCGATTCAAACGGGGCTACGTCTGGTAACGGAGCGAGATACATTGGAATGGAATTGACCTCAACAAGTGAGGTGTTTAATTTCAGAGCGCAAAATGGCTACGCTGATACTCAACCCTTGCCTCTTGACACGACAGGTGATGGCATTCATGACCGGTTATGCTGGGTCACTTGGTATTCGGAGTCATCGATAAGTTTCAATCGCAAGGGAATGGTAGGATGCCACGACATCAGCCTTTCAACACCCTTGAAAGAATGGAGTCGAGATTTGCAACGAGGAAACGGGAATGACAATGACGAAATTGGCGTATCAGCTCCGATATGGATGGACATCAATGGAGATGAGGAACCAGAAATTCTTGTTGCATTTGGACAGAGACTTTGGGGTTTTGATGGTGAAACAGGAGCATCAGCGGACATCAACAATGAATGGTCATCACCCCTCGCCATGCCCCACAGAGTTTGGGCGAGTCCAGCAGTTGCAGACATGGATGGCGACGGAACATTGGACATTTTGATTGGCGACATATTGGTCTCACAAAGTGCTCCTGATTTCGCCCCCCTTGCCGATCAGAGAGGTATCAGTTTCAATCCTGCTGAGCCTGATCCGGGACAACAGGTGACGATTACAGGCCAATTTTCCAACATTGGAACTGTGGAGAATGACGATGACCTCGATGCGGTCCTGTTGCTCAATGGAAATGAAATCGCAAGAGAACGGTTCGACGATGTTGAACCAGTATCCCCATCGGGTGAGGGCGGCCCACTGACCTTCAGCGCAGTAATTACTGCCGAGTTAGGAATCCATAACGTGACGATGATTCTCGATGTGAATGGGAACATTTCTGAAGCAAGAGAAGATAACAATCTAGCAACCATGCAGTTAGCAATTGTAGAACCATATGTAGCTCGTATCGATTTACCTATCGAGACTCCACGGATATCCCCTGGCTCGACTGAACTCGTATCAATCGAGTTACTGGCACTCGGCTCAAGAACAGCGGATTGGACACTTGCTTGGGACGACAGTGCATTACCATCTGGTTGGACATTTGTCCTTGACGATGGTTCAGATATCCAGCCAACACTCTCACCAGACAATCCCGTCACCATTGGATTCAATGTAGGTATTTCAAGCGATGCACTTGGCGATGAGAACAGTTTTGTTGACTTTACCCTAACGCTTGATGAAGACCCAACGATTAGCACTGAGATTCAACTGCCAATTGAAGTTCTACGCACCAGAGGCTTGTCGGTTACAGGACCAACAGGTCTCGCTACAAGTGAAGGATATGGGCGTATACAAGGAGTGGCGAATGCGTGGCTGGTCGTTGAAAATCTTGGCAATGCCCTGGAGTCTACAACTTCGATAGATTGGACTGCGCCTTCTTGGGGAGGGTCACCAACTTTGCATGATTCAAACGGTGATGAGATTTTTGCGCTATCCTTGAATCCGAACGAAGATGTCGAATTGTTTGCACAACTGGATGTGCCGAGTTCAGTGAATCGAGGTTCGACCACATCAACTACGCTCACTCTCTGTATCGGAAGCGGCAGTGAAACACTCTGTCAAGATATGGAAATTTCCTTTACCGCAGTAAATGCGATTGTATCTCCGATCCATACTCGGAGCCTCCCCAATTCTACTCTGACATGGGATATTACTGCTGATTTACCACAAAGCGGAACTCTTCAATGGAACATGGCCGATGCGCAAATGGTCCAAGCAAACTGGCAGTGGTCAGTGAGTGGAGACCTTGCAATGAACGGTTCAATACTTGAGTTGACAGGTAACAGCAACGGTGTTGCATCCGGCACTCTTAGCCTCCAACTGCCAACAAATTCCGTACCTTATCGCCACGTTTTTTCGACCAGCGATGGAAATGAAAATTATTCCAACCTGACATTCTCATTGCAAGTCTTGCAAATCTATCGATCACAAGCCACCATATTGGAACCGCTTCCTGAAAGTGAAGGTTCAAGCGTATCAATAAACGTCACTGAACCTCAAAACATTCGCTTGAGGCTCGAAAATCCAGGTAATGGAGAAGATGAGTTCTTACTTTCCGCACAGGCAAAATCTCTCTCCCCTCAAGATGAGACTCCTCCAGTGAGCTTCGTATTTATATCTCAAGAGCAGCGAACACTCGGACCACTGGCTTACACCATTGCTACTGTTGAAGTGACATTAGGTGCTGAAGTCGCTGCTCAAACTCCGTTTGAACTGGAATTTAGATGGACATCATTAGGTGACCCATCCGTCCATGACACTGTCACTTTACTCGTCGAAGCAGAACCTGACCATCGTTGGGAGATTAACATGACTTCCGGGGTCGAGTATCAGGTCTCTCCAAAAGAAACTGTGAACATTGACTTCACTGCAAAAAACACTGGAAATGCGAACGATACGCTTCGAGTAATCCCCTCATTCACGCACTCCTATTCTGGTCTAGACTCATCCACATGGAATGCTGCTGTCTTCTTAGGAGGGGAACTACCCGTCAACCAGTCTGCGGCGTACACACTCAATTTCACGGTGCCGGAATTAGCCTGGGCTGAATCAATTGCTCATATGCAATTTGGAATATATTCGGGGAACATATGGATTCAGGACATCATGCTTAACTTTACTGTAATGCATGAATCCGGTTGGAGATTTAACCTTGCCAACACATCACTTACCATTGACCCTGCTGGTCAGAACCTTACCCTAACCGTTGACCAACTTGGTAACGCTCCAACAGCCCCTTATTTTGCCAAAGCCGGTGCTGGATGGAACATCACATACCCTGAAAGTGGCAATGTGGTCGATCCTCACACATCGACTTCTGTCACCGTTTTTGTCACCCCTCCAGATGGAGCAGTGGCAGGAGAAATAGGCATCCTCAAGATTCGAATTAGCGATGCTGATGGTTCTGGCTCAACCGTCCAAGAGATACCAGTGCGTGTTGGTGATGCACCTAATCTTTCAATCGCCCACAGAGGAATTTGGAAAATCAATGACCAAGGGGGGTTGCCAACTGCTTGGATAGAAAATGTTGGAAATGATGTAGCAGTACTTCAACTCGGCGTTTCAGGATTACCGAGTGGTTGGATTGTTGAAGGTCCAAGTCAAATGGTCATTGCTCCAAACCAGTTAATTGGAATTCCTCTCAGCCTTCTTCCAAATTCAGATTGGAATGGAGAGCGGTTTATCGCATCGTTAGAAATCACTCATCCGATTTTGGGCCTGCAACTCCATGATATCGAAATTGAAAAAGGAACATTTACATTCAGTTCATCACCAGTTGCTTATGCCGCATCTGGCACTCAGATTAGTATTCTAATGAATACCAATATCACGTCCGATAGCCTCACAAGCGAACAAGAATTCAATGTCGTTGACAATTCAATTATCATCAATATGACTGGGGCACGTGGTGAAAGTATTCTCACATCCACTGCCGATTCAGGCGAAACAATTTCGCTCTACCTTGCAGGTTATCTACTTCCGAATGTCTTGACAGATTGTGAACTTGAAGGTTCTGCTTTCGCACTGCTTGGATTGCAACCTCTCGAAGGAAGAGTTGGTGAATGTTCACTCATAGCTGCAGAAGAACCCGTTCAAGCGACTTTAGTATTGGTGAGTAACACTGGAGAGAAAATCGATTTAGTCTCTAAATCCATACAACTCGGTGCGATGGAAAATGGTACTTTTGAGGTGAATGTTTCCGATTGGAGTCCAAATGCTGGTGAGATTGAAGTCCAGATAATGGTAATCGATTCATACGGACGGGTTCTCGATTCAAAATCGATTTCAACTGTTTCACGCAGCAGCGGTTGGAATATTGGAATCAGCACGTTCACAGTGAATGATGAAAGTGAATTAGAAATAAGCGTTCTAAGAAATGGATATCAGCGACTCGCAGACGTTACATGCCGTATCAATTTGGAAAGTTTAGATTCCTCTTGGAGTGCAACGCAAATCGTCGATGTCGTGACTCCAGATTACACGCCTACATTTGTCATCAAAGGAACAGAGGGGATTGTAGACTCAAATGATGGAATCGCAGAATATAGATTACAAGCAACCCTATCCTGTGATTCACCCTATGATATAGACGATAATCCTGAAGACGATTCAGCGACCGCTCGATTCATCCCAGAAGGCGATGCAATCGTCGAACAGAGTGATGTATTGATCAGCATTGTGGTTGCGAGCATTTTGCTTGTCATTGCTTTCTTTGCGGGTGCATTCAATCAAAGTTCATCTGCTCAGCCTTCTCAAAAGAAGAAAACGGTGAAACCGATGCCGGCAATTTCCAACAACGATGCCGTTGAAGAGAAAGTCGAAGAAATTGAGGATGAAGATGATGAATTCTCGTTCGTATTTGATGAAGAAAAGAGTGAGAGTTTAGTTGAGGAATCACTCGTTGAAGTTTCAGTGGAAGAAGTTGTCATTGACATTGATGATGAAGTAGATTCAAGCGCATCCGGGCGTCTTGCAGCATTACGTAATGAGATGGACGGGGATGAAGAAAAAAATCTTTCCCGTGAAGAAAGAATGAACAGATTCTTTGCAGACAAGTAAGAAGCAAGGGCTTATCACAGTGTCACGGTGGCAAGTTACCATGGACCTTGAGAATTTTGAGGGCGGAACATCTCCATTTATCACCCTTGATGCATGCAACGGTGAGCGAGCTGAAAATGTACTATCGGCACTTGAAGCATGCACAAAAGGGGATACTGAACAATGGACGAAACTAATCGAAAAAGATGCAGCCCTTAGAAATCGATTCCAGGACCAGGGTATCGAGGACCCAACGCAGAGAGCAAACATACCTTGGGATGATGCATCAGTACTCTTCACATCATCTGTTGAATTGTCAAAAGAAGGTTTACCACTCCAAGTTGCAGACGCGCTTTTGAGAGAAAAAATTGGACGGTTCCCCTGGGGTGATGGTTCACCTCTCAGCTACATGCATGAATTCATCCGTCCGAACAGTAATCGCCAACGCCAACAAGGTTCAGATGGTTATGAACAAATAATTCAGTTACTGGAAATACTGTCACAACGCTGTGGGCCGTCCCATGTTGGACACGAGCGGTATCAAAACGGTCAAGGAGGGCTTGACATTCGAGGCTTCCTCAATCAAGAGCAGGTACGTGAATTGAGATTATCTCTCTCGGGACGATCATGGAGCGTTACTGCAGAGGAAGCAATCGATGGCGGAATGCGAGATGTAAGTCGCAACCTCATCGCAATTCTACGTGGCGCAGAACGTCGAAATGTGGGTGTATTTCTTCGCTCGCATTCGTGATTAGAATGTTTGCGATGTCAAGCGCTCATACATCGAAGCATACAAGTTTGCAGTTTGGTCTATGACTTCTTGGGGAAGCGCCGGAATTGGCGGGTCTGTTGTTCCCGCATCACGTGCTGCTTTGAGTTCTGCTTGATGGCCTGTTTCAATGTAATGCGTTCGAACAGATTCCTTTGAAAGTTCAATGCATTCCCCGTTTGCATAAGCTTCAGCGTCCCACCAGCGGTCTTCATCAAGTGTGCCAAAGGTATCGACCAAGACGACTTTACGTCCAGGGCCAAGAGCAAATTCTTTCTTCCCATCAACGTGAATAAGACCGTTTTTGGCAGCTTCCCGCTCAATAAGTTCATCCACTTTGAGGACGGCATCGAAAATCGATTCGAGTTCACCAGGAGTAATATTCGAAATCTCAAGTGCTTCCTCATTTGTGATGTTTCGGTCAAAAGCTTCGAATTTAGTAGTCACTTCAAGGAAAGGTTTGGAGAGTTTTGCACCGTATTCACAGTCCTGTGAAACACCTAATTGCTCAGCAGTGAGTTCGCCTCGCTGAAATCTTCTCCAGGCGGAGCCAGATAGATAATGTCGGCAGATAATTTCCAGAGGCACGAAAACCCATTCCATATCTCGAGGAATCATACCGGGTTCTTTGATGACTTCGACCTTACGAACTAAGCATCGTTCAGCTGCATTGACTTCAATAAGATGAGTGCCACATATTCCCTCTTCTTCGATTAACTTGAACCAGTGGGCAGTTGTCCTATTGAGTGATTCACCCTTACGTGGGATGAGAGAAGGAATTATCTGATCAAACACAGAGATTTGATTCGTAAACCGAAATTCGAGAATATCGGGGTCGTCTGTTGACCAAACTTGCTTCACTTTACCTTGATAGAGCATCTCTGCCATACATTGCGACCAACGACAAAGGCCTTTGAACATTTCAGTCGAAAATGAAGGGTTAAATGAGCCCCAAAGCATCTTCCATTCGATTCAATTCAGGACCAGTTGTCTCTGTTCCAGCAACTGCGCCGTTATTTGTTGCACAAACTCCTGCTCCAACATACGGTGAGCCAAAGGCAACTGTTCCAACCATTGGAGGAACGCCAAGAACCTCTTGAATGACAAGAACTTCTTCCGGAGTTACATCTGGATGTAGAAGGACGCCTTGATCATTACAAACACCGAGACTCCCGACGACATCTTGCCCTGCAATGGTTGAGACGCCGACTTGAACACCCATGACTTCTGCCATGATCTCAAGTCCATCTTCAGGAATGCTTGGAGATGCTATTGCACCTTGCTCATTGACAAGTAGAAGATTACCGGCAGTGTTGACACCGCCTTCCATTACAACTACATCACCAAATGCTGTCAGCATATCGATGTCTGATTCATTGGCGATATCAGCAACTGCCATTCCACGTGAATTACCAGCGACTAGAGCACCTATGAGATTCGAACCACCAATCGAGATAGGGTGCATTTCAAGTTGCAGTGTAGTTTCAAAAATATCGAGTACATGTTGAGGCAGTTCAAGAGGATGAAGTAAAACATCTCCAACTGCAGCCAAGTGAATTCCCACTTGGTCACTTCCAAAAATGTCCGCAGTATCAATTGGCATGAGGCTTCCTCCAAGCAGAGCGTGTTGAGTGATGGTTATGGTTCTATTGAACGCAAAAAAGGCCGGCACTCCAAAGGAGCACCGGCCTAGCGCCCACCGAAGTGGGAATTTGAGGATAGATTCGAGGAGAAAGAAGAGGGGCACAGTGACTTCCTTTCCCGTGGACTCTCGTACCACAGTATTGGGAGAGACGCAGGCAGGCTTGACTTCTGGGTTCGGAATGGGACCAGGTAAACACTACCGCTGTGACCGTGCACCCATCTTCCTTCGAATCGGATCTATGAGTACGACGATAAACGTCGCAATGAAATATGAATTGGCATGAATTATTAGACGAAGGGCACTCAAGGTGCGGATACATACGAAAAAAAGATGCTCGAACGTTAGTGATGCTGGACTGAACACGTCGGAAAACCTTCGTGCTTACATCCGCATTCTATTAATCTCGTCTTTTACGAGTGTTCTGAGGTGTCTCGTC
>MDTC01071106.1_pt1 | contig 40449 bp, 34 predicted proteins | sample 811181 | NCBI WGS metagenome assembly MDTC01 (sample SAMN05326644, study PRJNA326480) | marine metagenome | isolation source: seawater | place: Pacific Ocean: North | collected 2011
ATGAGAAATATAATTTTAACACTAATATTTATACTACAAACAATTATTGTAAATGCTCAAAACGAAATTGATGCACTTAGATATTCTATGACAGATTTATCTGGATCAGCAAGATATACAGCAATGGGAGGAGCTTTTGGATCTTTGGGAGGAGAATTCTCATCATTAAGCTCTAATCCTGCAGGTTTAGGGATGTATCAATATTCAGAAATATCTTTCACTCCCATATTTAATTTATATTCAACAAAATCATATTATTCTAATAATTCAGCTACTGCATACAGATCAAATTCATTAGTAGGTAATTTTGGCTTAATTCTTTCAACACCAAAAAACAACTCAGACTGGAAAAGAATCAATATTGGAATTGGATGGAACCAATTAGCGAATTTTGATAATTCAACAGTTATTGAAGGTATAAATTACGATAACTCTATTGTAGATAAAATTATAAATTTGACCAACGGCACACTAACAAATGATTTAATTAATGGTAATGGTAATACATACTCTCAATTAGCATGGAACACTTATTTAATTGATCCATTATACATTAACAATGATTTAGTTGATGGCCAATACATTTCGAATTTTTCTAGTGCTAGCAAAATACAGTATAAAAATATTAGAACTAGCGGTGACATGAGTGAATTTGTTATTTCGCTTGGGAGTTCTTTCAAAGAAAAATTATATGTTGGAGCAACGCTTGGTATTCCTGCAATCAATTTTTATGAATATTCAGAATATATTGAAAGAGAAAACACTGATACAGCAAATAATTTAAGAGATATAATTTTAACAGAGGAGCTTTCGGCTTATGGCACTGGATATAATTTTAAGATAGGTGCAATTTACAGACTTTCAGAAAATATAAAAATAGGAGGAGCTTTACATACACCTACATTTATCAATATGGAAGAGGATTACAACGTAGCTATGTCTACATACTTTAAAGACAGTTCATTAAATTATTCTATGGGATATAGAGCTCCATTTAATTATGATTTAATTACACCAATGAAAACAATAGTTAGTGCTTCTACAGTATTTAATAATATTATTATTTCAGGGCAGTATGAAATAATTGATTACTCAACAGCTGAGTATTTCACTACTGGATTTGAAATTGAAAATAATACTATTTCTGAAATTTATCAAAGAACTGAAAATATTAAAGTTGGTGCTGAAATCAATCTCAAAACAATAATTCTAAGAACAGGATATGCAAAATATGGAAGTCCCTACATAGAAAATGATTTTAGTATAGAAAACTTTAGCTACGGAATAGGAATGAACAATGGTAGATACTTTATGGATATAGCGTATATATTAAACCAAAGCACGTCAGAACACTTACTATATAGTTATGTAAATCCAATAAAGTTAATTAACACTAATCATAGTGTAATATTTACTTTAGGTTTTAGGTATTAGTCAATTTAATTTTCAAATTGCTCAGCATCAACTAAAATTCTTCCGCAGTGCTCACAACTTGTTACTTTTTTGTGCATTTTGATATCTAATAACATTTGAGGAGGAATTTGATAGCCACTACAAGAAGAGCGTTCAACAGAAACAACCGCTAAGCCATTTGGAACTTTGCTTCGTATTCTTTTATATTGAGCTAAAAGTCTCTCGTTAATTACTTTTTCAGCTTTTTTTGATTCCTGAAGCAACGACTTCTCTTCTTTCTCTGTTTCTGCAATTATTTCGTTAAGTTGATCTGTTTTAATTTTCAACTCTTCCTGTTTTTCATTGACCTCATCTTTGCATGAGTTTAATATTTCAGTTTTGTGTAATATACTTGCATCGTTTTGAGTTTTCTTTTTGTTAGCAAGCTCTATTTCTAAATTTTGATACTCAACTTCTTTTGTTAGTGATGTGTACTCTCTATTATTTTTAATATTTTTAAGTTGCTCTTCATATTTTTCCACAGCAGCAACAGCTAAGGAAATAGTATTTTTATTACCTACAATATTGTCATTTATATCATCTATTTCAGACTGGATTTTATCCAATCTTAAATTTAAGCCCGCAATGGTATCTTGCAAATCACTAATTTCTAAAGGCAATTCACCTCTTACTATTCTTATGTTATCAATTTTTGAATCAATTACTTGTAATTGGTGTAAAGCTCTCAGTTGATTCTCAACTGAATCAGCTTTTGTTTTTTGTTTTACCATTTTTATATGTACTTTATTGGATTAGTATTTATTTTTGATAATTGGAGCGCAAATTTAGGAAATTTTTCTTTAAGCATATCAAAAATTAGTTCCTTTGTATATTGCTCACTTTCATAGTGACCGATATCTGCAATTACAATTTTATCCTCAGCATCAAAAAATTCATGGTATTTAAAATCAGACGAAATAAAAATATCTGCACCAGCAGAAATTGAGTTCTTTAATAAAAAACTACCACTGCCTCCACAAATAGCAACTTTATAAATATTTTTTTTTGTTTTAGGCTCAGTATATCGAATACAGTCTGTTTTCATTTTTGACTTCAACTGCTTCAAAAATTCAATAGGTGTTATTTCTTTTGATAAATTACCAATAACTCCAGAACCTATATGCTGATAAGAGTTTTCAAGTGCATAAAGCTGATATGCAACTTCCTCATAAGGATGATTTTTTTTCAATACTTTAATAATTTCATGTTCAAGATACTTGGGAAAAACTAAAGAAATACATTCCTCTTCTTTGTTCTGTAATTCCCCAATAGAACCAACATGAGGATTGCTTCCGTGTAGAGGTTTGAATGTTCCCTGCCCTGTAAAATTAAAACTGCAGTGATCATAAGAACCGATGTTTCCAGCACCTACATCAAAAAGTTGTTTTCTAACTTTAAACGCGTCTTTTTTAGGACAATAAAAAACTAAATTGTATAAATGATTTCTTTTGGATTCTAAAATTGATATGTTTTGTAATTCCAAACAACTAGCGATTTTATAATTTACTCCATTAAATACATTATCAAGATTAGTATGCATTGCGTAAATAGCAATATCATTTTTAATTGCCTTTATAATAGTTCTTTCAACATAATTCGATCCATTTATTTTTTTTAGTCCATTAAAAATTATTGGATGATGAGCGATAATGAGATTACACTTTTTTTGTATTGCTTCTTCAACTATATCCTCAGTACAATCTAGAGTTATCAAAGCAGATTCTATGGAATTATTTGCATCACCAATAATTAAACCAGAGTTATCATAATCTTCTTGTATTGATAAAGGGGCTATGCTTTCAAGATAATTAACTATTCTTTCTATTTTCATTTTTCAAAAATACAAAAGTCTTTAATAACAAAAGATTATCTTTGCGATATGCGTTATTTTTTATATCCATTTTCATTAATTTACTGCATTATAACAACAATTAGAAACCTATTTTATGATCATGGAATTATAAAATCAATAAAACATAAAATACCAATTATTTGTGTAGGAAATTTGTCAATGGGAGGTACAGGTAAAACTCCTCATACAGACTACATTACAAAAACTCTTATAAAAAATTTTAAAATTGCAATTTTAAGTAGAGGATATGGAAGAAAAACATCTGATTTCCAATACGTGGAGCTAAATAGCAGCCCATTAGATGTTGGAGATGAACCACTTATGCTTAAGAATAAAAATCCTAATGCTATTGTTGTGGTAGAAAGTAATAGAAATAAAGCAGTAAAAAAAATTATAAATGACTTTCCAAAAGTAAATTTAATTATTCTTGACGATGGGTTCCAACATAGAAAAATTCAAGCCAAAACTTATATTTTAACAACTCCATTCCACAATCTGTATTTTAATAATAATATTTTTCCTTTTGGGACACTTAGAGAAAGTAAAAAAGGTTCTAAGAGAGCAGATATAATAATGGTAAGTAATTCTCCAAAAAAAATTTCAGAAACAACCAGAAAAAATATTATTAAATGTATTAATCCAGAAAAAAATCAAAGTATATTTTTCTCTAGAATTGAATATTTAAATTATATATCTTTAAAAGATAATAGTGAGGTAAAAAAAGAAAAGTTTAAAGATTATGGTGTCACACTGGTAACAGCCATTGCATCAAACAAAAAAATATTAGAGTATATAAAAAGCAATCATAACAATATTAAAATTTTAAGTTTTGTAGATCACCATTACTTTAACGAAGACGATATTCATAAAATTTTAACTCTACATTCAAAGCATAAAAACAGAAAAAAAGTTATATTAACCACGGAAAAAGATGCAACTAAACTTAAGCAATATATATCTATATTTGGAGATAATAAAATATACTATATCGATATAAAAATAAATATAGATCAAAAAGAAAAATTTAATAAACAATTGTTAGATTATGCTAAACAAGATTAATGAGTCTTCAGTCTTCTTAAAAGAAAAAACTAAATTATTGCCTGAAATAGGAATAGTTCTTGGTACAGGACTTGGTGGATTGGTAAAAGATATAAAGATAACACATTCAATAGAATATAAAAACATCCCAAATTTTCCACTTTCTACAGTTGAAGGCCACACAGGCAGACTAATATTTGGCTTATTAGGAAATAAGAGTGTAATAGCTATGCAAGGAAGATTTCATTTTTATGAAGGATATGATATTGAAAAAGTTACTTTCCCAATAAGAGTAATGAAAAATTTAGGTATTAAAACATTATTTCTATCAAATGCAAGTGGTGGCGTAAATCCTAAATACAAAGTCGGAGATCTTATGATTTTAAATGACCACATAAATCTTATTCCTAATCCACTTATTGGAAAAAATATTGATCAGCTTGGACCTAGATTTCCTGACATGAGTGAGCCATATTGTAAAGAACTAATTAAGAAAGCAGAAAAAATTAGTTTATCGAACAATATTGATCTTCATAAAGGAGTATATGTTGCACTTACTGGTCCCACTTTAGAAACACCTGCCGAATATAATTATATGAGAATAATTGGAGGAGACACTGTTGGTATGTCAACTGCTCCTGAAGTTGTAGTTGCCAGACACATGAACATAAAATGTTTTGCAATCTCTGTAATAACTGATTTAGGAATACCTGGAAAGATAAAAAAAGTAAGTCATAAAGAAATACAAAAGATTGCTGAAGCAACTGAACCAAAACTAACAACAATTATTAAGGAAGTCATTAAATCAATTTAAAATGATAAAAAAAATATTTTTAATAATTAAGCTAACATTAGCAACATTTTTTGTGAGTGCTCAACAAAATGCAACACTACTATATAATTGGCAAGACACATCCTTAGTAGGTTCGTGGGCATATGATAATGTATATAATGAATGTTGGGGTCTTTATGTAAATAATAGAGAAATTGCAATCATTGGATCTACTGAGGGAACACATTTTTTTGATATCACTGATCCTACTTCAGTAAGCCAAGTTGGTTTTGTTGTTGGAGGTTATACTGGGGCAGGTGTAATACATAGAGATTATCACGACTATCAAGGATATTTATATGCAGTATGCGATGAAGGTAATAGTTCAACATTGCAAATCATAGATATTTCTAACTTACCTAACTCAATTAATACAGTTTATGATTCAAATGATCTTTTCACCAAAGCACATAATATTTTTATAGATACTGCAACGGCAAAAATGTATGCTTGTGCTTCTAATTCAGCAATGGATGTATATAGTTTACAAAATCCTGTAAGTCCTCAACTCATATACTCATATAACAATGTCGGTCATGTACACGACGCTTTTGTCAGAAATGACTCTGCATACTTGAATTGTGGAAACGAGGGACTAAGAATTTTTGATTTTTCAAATGTAAATCAACTTGGAGATCAACCAATCCTATTAGGATCTTTAACTTCATATCCTGATGCTGGATATAATCATTCTGGATGGCTCAGTGATGATGGAAAAACATATATAATGCAAGATGAAAACCATGGATATGACGTGAAAGTTTTAAATGTTAGTGATGTTAATAATATTTCTGTTACATCAACATTTAATTCTGGTGTTAGTTCACAATCTATGGCTCATAACGGAATTATTAAAGGAAATAACGCTTATATTCCTTACTATCATGATGGGATTAGGGTATTTGATATATCAGACCCAAATAATCCAATACAAACTTGGCAATACGATACATATGCACCACTAAGTCATGCTTCATACAAAGGTGCTTGGGGTGTATACCCATATTTACCATCTGGAAATATTATTGTTTCTGACATGCAAACAGGACTTTATATTTTTACTTTAGATGAAAATACTAACATAATTAGTCAACATTTATCAAAAATTCAAATTTTTCCAAATCCTGCTGGTAAAAAAATTTGGATTGAATCAAACGCAGATAAAATTATTATATATAATAGTGTTGGTGAGGTAATAATTAATGAGAAAATACTAAGTTCAAAGCATGCAATTAATACAAATAGTTTTAATAGTGGTATTTACTTTTATGAACTTATGAATAATCATCAAAAATTAAGTACAGGTAAAATAATTTTTAAATAATGGATAAAAATTACGAAGCTACAATTGGTTTAGAAGTACATGCGCAGTTGTCAACAAATACAAAAGCGTACTCTGGAGATCAAAATATTTATGGAGCAACACCAAATTCCAAAACTTCAATTATTTCTTTGGGACATCCAGGAACTTTACCTAAAAGTAATTTAAGAGTTATTGAATATGCAGTTAAATTAGGAATTGCTGTAGGAGCCAATATTACAAAAAAAAATGAGTTTGCAAGAAAAAATTATTTTTATGCTGACCTACCAAAAGGTTATCAAATTACACAGGATACTTCACCAATATGTAAGGGAGGGGCTATTTCAGTTAAGGATAATAATGGCAAAAATAGAAAGATAAATATCACAAGAATCCATATGGAGGAAGACGCAGGCAAATCAATACACGACATTGATCCTTTCAGTACATTAATTGATCTTAATAGGGCTGGTGTTCCTCTTTTGGAGATTGTTTCAGAACCAGAAATTAGATCTGCAGAGGAAGCGTATCAATACATAAATGAAATTAGAAAACTTGTTAGATATTTAGATATATGTGATGGTAATATGGAAGAAGGATCTTTAAGATGTGACGCAAATATTTCTGTTAGATTAAAAGGAGACAAACTTGGTACTAAAGTTGAAGTAAAAAATATGAATTCAACAAGAAATCTGAAAAAAGCTATTGAATATGAAATTAATAGACAAATAAAAACAATAGAAAGTGGAGGTAAAATAAAACATGAAACAAGAAGCTTTAATGCATCAAATAATACAACAATTTCAATGCGTCATAAAGAAAATGCTAATGACTATAGATATTTTCCTGAACCAGATCTTCCCCCAATAATTTTAAATGATGAATATATTGATTATGTAAAATCAAAAATACCACCATTACCTAATTATTTATTTGAAAAGTTTACAAAAGATTTTGGTTTATCAGATTATGATGCTAGATTAATGACCGATGAAAAAGAAATAGCACTGTATTTTAACGAACTATGTAATATTACAAATAATTATAAATCAGCGGCTAATTTGATAAATGGAGTAATTAAATCATTCCTAAATGAAAATGCTCTAGTGATAAACGACTTAACTATATCCAAAGAACAAATCTCAAGCATTATTAATCTATTGGATGAAGGAAAAATAAGTAGTACAATAGCGAAAACAAAAATTTTTCCATTAATGACAAAAAGTAATAAATTGGCATATGAATTAGCACAGGAAAATAATTGGATTCAAGAAAGTGACGACGATAAAATTAATGAATATATAAAATTAGTAATTAATAAATACCCAGAAAAAGTAATTGAATATAAAAATGGGAAAAAGGGCCTTATTGGATTATTTATGGGAGAGATAATGAAAGTATCAAAAGGAAAAGTTGACCCTAAAAAAGCAAACAAAAAATTGTTAAATGAATTAAATAAAGAAATTGGATAAGGAAAAAATATATTTTGCATCAGACTTTCATTTAGGTAGCCCAAATTTTAAAGAAAGTAGAACACGAGAAAACCTTATAATTGAGTGGTTAAATGACATTAAAAAAGATGCTAAAGCTATTTACCTTTTGGGTGATATTTTTGACTTTTGGTTTGAATACAAAAAAGTAGTTCCCAAAGGTTATATTAGATTTTTATCAAAGCTAGCTGAAATAGTAGAGTCGGGAACTGAGATACATTTTTTTGTAGGAAATCATGATTTGTGGGCAAAAGATTATTTAGAGGTTGAGTTAGGCTTAAATATCCACCATCATCAAAAAATTATTAAAGAACAAAATAAAAAATTATTAATAGCTCATGGAGATGGTTTGGGAAAAGCAGAATATACATATAAGTTAATTAAAAAAATTTTTAAGTCTAGAATTTGTCAATGGATTTTTTCTCAATTACATCCAAACTTTGCTTTCACTGTAGCACAAAATTGGAGCAAAAAAAGCAGAAAAAAAATAAGCAAACCATTTCTTTCAAAAGAAAAAGAAGTCTTATTTAATTATTGTAAAAATTTACAAAAGAAAAACCCTGTTGATTACTATGTAATGGGTCATAGACATTTGCCGTTAGAAATTAAAATAGATAAACAGGCAAAATATATTAATTTGGGAGAATGGATAAACTATAACACCTATGCTGTTTTAGAAAATGGAATCATAAAACTAAATACATACAAAAAAACATAATCTTATAATCTTATTCAATAATTAATTTTTTAGTTGATATAACATCATTTTTTGTTTCAACATTAATGAAATAAACTCCTTTACGTAAATCACCTAAATTAATTTTTATTTCTTGATAATTACTTACTATATTACCTTTAAAAAGCTTGCTAACTTCTGCGCCTAAAACATTCATGAGGGTTATTTCAATATTTCTATCAGCTAAATTTTCAATAGATAAAGTAGTATAATTATTAGCAGGATTTGGGTAAGCTATAACTCTAGCATTTGACAATTCATTTATATTTAAATTACTGAGCTCTCCAATTTGAATATTATCTAAGTAAAAGTTATTTGAACTTCCATTAACTACATATTCAAATTTAAATCTTATGTTATTTGATTTAAGAGCATTTGCCCCTACTCTGTCATACATTATTGTATCATTCCATTCAGAGACTAATGGTTTGAAACTTTCTACATAAAGACCTGCATTTGACGCTTCTACAGCATCCAAAGATCCTAAATTTTTCCATGACTTTCCACAATCATCAGAGTAAGTAACTAAAAGTTCATTTGATGGAAAAGTATTTATTGCTGCTCCTGCCCAAGAGAATTTTATAACAGGCTGAGTGAATGCACTGAGATTATAGGCTTTGGAAATTATTTCTGTTGAAACTCCAACTTGCATTAACTCTCCATCTACTTTAATTGAAGAAGAACCTTCGGCTGCAGTACCAGAAACCAGTTGCCATGAGGTACTATTGTTAGAATTAAAACTCCATGGGCTTTGTATGTTTGTTGAAGCACTTAATACCCAATCAGCATTTAAATCCAAGGCATCTTCAAAACTATAACTATATGATGACGAATTAGATGAAGCTACTGATGGGAAAACTTTTAAATAATTTGATTCTTTAAATGTTGAAGTACATGAATTTGAGAAATATGCTACATAAGTCTTCTTAGCTAGATTACCTCTATAAAACATTGTATCAGCATAATAACCATTGAATCTAGTATAATAATGCTTTCCATAATAAGTTCTGACAGTATCAACCCAACCAACAAAATTATCTATCTGCCAAGTACTATCTGCATCATTAAACATTAGTGAATCAACAGCACTTAATGAAGCATTGTCAGTATTTACTGAAATTGTAATTGTGGTATCCATGTTATATTGAGCATAATATATTCTAACAGAATCAGAATTGTTTAAAATACCATCAATAAACCATACACTGTCTGCTCCGTTTATTAGATTTGAATCTGAAGCAGTCAAATATGTACTATCGATATATGTTAAGATATCGTGTACTGTCGTGTCGTAATAAAAATTATAGTCAACAATAGAATCTAAATAATCCACAATAAATTGGGTCGAATATATTTCTGATGAATCAGCATTGTATTCTGAGCTTTCCAATAATAATAAATCCTGTGAACTAAGAGCGTTGCTACCATCAATATGAATGTAAGTACTATCCCCATCATCAATAAATAAAACAGAATCGGGTGCTGGCAAACTATTACCACTTCCATCTATGTAAATTATTACTTGATCTTCGACCTTTGCAATATTAAAGGTATCAATAGTAAAGGCCCCTACCAAACTATCTGTTGTAAATTGATTGTTTTTCCAGTATGAGTCTAGACTATAGCCATCTTGATCAATAAACACATTAACATTACTAGCTCCCATATCTTGTAGCTCCTGTTTACTACCTTGAACAATTAAAATATCTATTATAGAATCGTAAGATGTTGCATTTGTAAGGTCTAAATCAGACAAGTTAGATGCACGACTTTCAGTAACTTCATCATATTCAACAGTTAATGTAATATCATATCCCTGTGGATTTGTAGAGTTATATGTATGTGTTATAAAATTATTTCCAGAATTATCAAAGTTTCCATCTCCAAAATCCCAAATGAATGAACTTACATTACCAATACCGAACATATTTTTATTACCCTCTAAAATAATAGTTTCGCCTTCACAAATAGCAGGATCACCGCTTCGTATCTTAAATGAAGCTTGCTGAGTACAAGTTGGCACCTGATAACCATCACTAGTTCCAGTAGAATCAAGATTCTCTTCAGACCACATATATTCTCTAAATCCAATTCCAGTCAAACCAGTTTGTTCATCAAGTTCTCCATTTAATGTAACATTCATAGCCTCAACTTGGCCTTTAGTAAACATTGTAACTGCTGCATCAGATGAATAGTCCATATAATTTACGAACATTTCACCTGCTGGGTTCAAAGAATCAGCGACACAACCCCATGGGCCTGTTATTGGCGGCGGTGGAGCTAATCCGACATGATATGGGAAATTATTTAAAGAAATACCATAATTTGGACCTCTTGCTGTTGGAGTATCCTTAATTCCATCGTCACCACAGTCGGTATCGCCCCAAGTATGTCTTAATCCTAACCAATGGCCTACTTCGTGAGTTAATGTGCCACCACTAACCATTTGACTAGCTAATAATACCACTCCATCTGTTGACATAGAACCACTGTATGGGAACTGAGCATATCCTAACAAAATGTTACCATCTCCTTGTGGAGCAAACTGTTTTACAGTCCAAATATTAAAATATTGATACGAATTCCAATAACTTAACGCCTTTACAGCATCTCTTGGTTCTGGCTGATTAGTCAAAGAAGACCTTACACGATTTATACCAGTTGTAGGTAAACCATCAGGATCTTTTTTTGCTAATCTAAACTCAACTTTGGCTTCACCTCTAACCTTAGCAAAAACATCGGGTGTTTGACTCAAAAAATTAGCGCCTTGTCCGTTAATGTTTGCATTCAGTATGTCAATTGCATTTTGAATAGATGCATCAGAAATATTTTCACTTCCAAGATCATGAATAACATGTACAACAACCGGAATAATCCTTACACCATTTTCAGTTTTAACTTTATTCATTTTTGAAATTGCATTCTCAAAATTCTTTTTTATTTCAGCATTTTTTTCAACAAGTCCATTGTAAAAATCAGGATACTTTTGCATTTGATCAGACAATGAATGTTCATAAGAAGCACATTTTTGAGCTACAGAAAAGTTAAAAGTTAGACACGTTATTAAAATTAATGAAAGGATTTTATTTTTCATATGTTTTTATTTTATAATCTACAAATATAAAATTTATAGCTTAAACGAATCAAAGTTAAACCAAAAAAATTGTTTTTGTTAATGAATATGCTTTTCAGCTCTGTAGGAAGACCTCACTAAGGGACTGCTTTCAACATGCTTAAACCCAAGTGAAAGCCCAATATTTTTATACTCTAAAAATTGATCTGGCGTTATAAAATCAACTACTGGAAGATGTTTTTTTGACGGCTGTAAATATTGACCTATAGTCATTATTGAAACACCAACGTTTCTTAGATCGTGCATTGCTTCAACAACCTCATCTTTGGTTTCACCTAGTCCTACCATCAAACCAGATTTTGTTTTTATTCCACCTTCATGTAAAAAACGTAATGTATCCAAACTTCTATTATACTTTGCTTGAATTCTAACTTTTTTGGTTAGCCTCCTGACTGTTTCAATATTGTGAGAAACAACTTCAGGAGCAACATCAATTATGGGCTGAATATCTTTTAACCTTCCTTTAAAGTCAGGAATTAGTGTCTCCATAGTAATTTTTGGATTCTTTTTCCTTACTTCGTTAATTGTTTCTACCCAAATACTCGCCCCTCCATCTTTTAAATCATCTCGATCAACAGAGGTAATAACTGCATGTTTAACTTGCATTAAATATATCGATCGAGCAACTTTTTTAGGCTCAAGCAAATCAACAGCAAGAGGACGACCAGTTTTGACATTACAAAAGCCACAAGATCTAGTACAAATATTACCTAAAATCATAAAAGTTGCAGTACCTTCCCCCCAACATTCGCCCATGTTGGGACAGTTACCGCTTTCACATATAGTGTGTAAGCTATGCGATTTAGTTAAACTTCTTACCTTTTTAAATGCTTCACCAGTTGGTAATTTGACCCTCAGCCATTTAGGCTTTTTATTTTTTATTGGACCGTTAGAATCATTTAAATTTTGTTCAACTAAACTAGATTTTTTTTTATCTGAAAGTATGCTCAAAATAGTTACGATTTATGATTAGCACTATTGGCTTGTCCAACTCCCTCACATGGTTCATGATATACTCCACATGAAGATAACAAGAACATTAAGGCAAGAACAGCAATAGAAGTTAGTAATAAATTTTTCATCTTTTTTTTTTGCAAAAATACAACATTTAATTGTTGATTTATCATTTATTTAGTAGTTTGTATTTTTGTTTTTAAAATGGAAATAAAATTTAATAATGATTGGGATAATGTTTTAAATGAACTATTAAATAAAACTGCAACGAAACAATTATTTAATTATATAAAAAAAGAAAGAAAAGAAAACAATGTTTTTCCAAAAAAAAGCAAAGTATTTAAAGCATTTGAGTTATGTTCATTTGAAAACACTAAAATTGTAATTATTGGTCAAGATCCATATCACAAAATAAATCAAGCAAATGGTTTAGCCTTTGCAGTGCCAAATACTCAAAAATTACCACCATCTCTAAAAAATATTTTTAAAGAATTAAATAAAGATATGTTTATTAAAATACCAAATAAAGGGAATCTACATAATTGGGCTAAGCAGGGTGTATTATTACTTAATTGTATAATGACAGTACGTGAAAACGAGCCCGGATCACATAGTAAATCGGGATGGGAGGACTTTACAGATTCGGTAATAAAAATTTTATCCAAGAAAAAAAAACATGTAATTTTTCTACTTTGGGGGAAATACGCCAAAAAAAAACAAAAGATGATTAACAAACAAAAACATAGTATTTTAGTATCAGCTCACCCTTCACCTCTATCTGCTTACAGAGGTTTTTTTGGTTGCAAACATTTCTCAAAATCTAATGAAATATTACTTAAAAAAAATATAAAAACAATCAACTGGAAAATTTAATGTTCTACAACTTTAATAAACTTTTAAATTACTTGCTACAAAAAAAAGAAGTTATTATTTTGTAAAAAAATTTAAATATATGGAATTTATCATTTTAGCTCTATTAATAATATTAATTGGAATTATCATTTTTAATTTAAAATCAATTAGAAATAATCAAAATGATTCTGAAAAAGAAAAAAATGAAAATTTACAAAATGATATTATCAAAAGAGAAGAAAACATAAAAAACCTAAATGATAACATTAAAATATTAGAGGCGAAAATGCTATCTTTTGAACAAATTAAAACTGAAAAAACACAAATTCAGGAAAGATTAAAAATTGTTGAACAAGAGAGAAATAATTTAAAAAACGAAGTTAACAAGTTGTTAAACAATGAAGAGAGTAGAAACGAAACTTTGAGAAAATCTATTGAATCAACTAATACTTTACAACAAAATCTTCAAACAGAAATTGCTCGAGTTAATGATGAAAGAGTAGAAAAAGAGAGAGAGCAGCAAGAAAAAATGAAAAAAAGTTGGGGAGAGCATGAAAAAGATGTTCAAAGATATATACAACTGATATGTAACAACAACATAATCAAATATATTGGACAAGAAGATTTTCCTCATCCAAGAAATAAACCTGACAATTGTATTGAAATTATGGATCAATTGATAGTTTTTGATGCAAAAAGCCCAGCAAATGATGACTTAAGTAATTTTCCAAAATACATAAAAGATCAAACTGAAAATCTAAAAAAATACGCAAAGCATGAAAATGTTAAAAAAGATCTTTTTTTAGTTATACCATCAAATACTTTATCTGTAATAAACCAATACACATATAACATTGGAGACTATAATGTAAATGTCATAACAAAAGATTCACTTGAACCAATAATTCTAAGCTTAAAAAAAATTGAAGAATATGAGTTTGCTGACAAACTAAGTCCAGAAGAAAGAGACAACATATGTAGAATAATTGGAAAATTTGCACATACAACAAAAAGAAGAATTCAAATTGATCAGTTTTTTGCTAACGAATTTTTAGATACTCTAAGTAAGACAGGATCTTTACTTCCAAGAGAAATACTTGAAAGTGTTATTCAATTTGAAAATGCTGAAAAATTAAATCCTCCCATGGAAAAGAGAAAAAAACAAATATTGACAAAAGATCTTAAAAATCAGTCTGAAAAGCTAAAAAAAGAAATTGATTTGAGAGAAATACCTGAAATTGAGGCAAAAATTGAATTTAAAAACAATGAAAAATAAAGATATTGTTTTTGGTATAAAACCAATAATTGAAGTTATAAAAAGTGGAAAAACAATTGACAAATTGTTTATCCAAAAGGGCTTACATAATGAATCTTTTGCTGTATTATGGAAGCTAGTGAGATCAAATAGAATAAATTATAAACATGTTCCGCTAGAAAAAATTAATCGAATTACAAGAAAAAATCACCAGGGTGTTGTGGCATTTATTTCTCCAATTGACTTTTATAATATTGAAGATATTGTTCCTGTAATATTTGAAGCAGGAAGAAATCCTCTTATTTTAATTTTAGATAGAATTACGGATGTAAGGAATTTTGGCGCAATAACAAGAACAGCTGAATGTGCTGGAGTAGACGCAATATTAGTTCCAGAACAACAATCAGCTGCTATAAATGCAGATGCTATCAAAACATCTTCTGGTGCTTTGCACAAAATTAAAATTTGTAGAACATGGAATATTAAGCTAAGTATTCAATTTTTAAAAGATAGTGGTATTCAAATTATAGGATGCTCTGAAAAAGCGAAAAGAAGTATTTACGATGTTAAAATGCAAAGTCCAACAGGAATTATCATTGGATCCGAAGAAAATGGAATTTCCAAAGAATATTTAAATATGTGCAAATACACAACAAAAATTCCTATTTACGGAACAATTTCTTCGCTAAATGCATCAGTAGCAACTGGAATAATTCTTTACGAGTTATTAAGACAAAGAAGTTAACTAAATGGAATGGTTTAAAAATTGGTTTGATTCGCGGTATTATCATATTCTTTATAAAAAGAGAGATAGTATTGAAGCAAAATTTTTTATTGACAATTTAATTAACTTTTTACAAGTTCCAAAAAACAGTAAAATTATTGACATTGCATGTGGCAAAGGAAGACATTCAATTTATCTTGAACAAAAAAAAATGAATGTTACAGGAATTGATATATCTCAAAAAAGCATTGATTATGCCAAAAAATATGAAAATGATAATTTACATTTCTTTAAACACGATATGCGAAGGGAATTTAAAAAAGATACATATGATTTTGCTTTAAACCTTTTTACTTCTTTTGGCTATTTTAAAACTATTGAAGAACATCAAGCTGCAATTAACGCTATGGCGCTAAATTTAAAAAAAGAGGGGTATTTAATTATTGATTTCATGAACGTAAATAAAACTTTAAAAGATTTAGTGTATAATGAAGAAAAAAAAGTTGATGGCATACATTTTAATATCACAAGAAAGTTAAAACAAAACTACATAGAAAAAAAAATTACGTTTCAAAATAAAAAACAAGATTATGTTTTTAAGGAGAAGGTAATGGCTTTTAGACTTTCTGATCTTTCTAATTTCGTTGTTAATGCCAAACTAAAAATAGTTAATGTTTTTGGGGATTATAGTTTTATGGAATTTAACGAAGAAACATCTGACAGAGTAATCTTAATTTGCAAAAAATAATCTAAATTTTAATTCTTGGAATATGAATCAAAAATATGTAATAACTGGTGGCCCTGGAACGGGGAAGACATCAATAATAAGAGAACTTTCAAGTAGAAATTTTTTTTGTGTTAAAGAAAATGCAAGAGAGATTGTGTTTTCAAGAGATAATAAAGTAGATAAGCTTAGTTCTTACATTCATTACGAAAATAAAATTTCTGATTTAAGAACAAAAAGTTATGCTATTACTCCAAACAACCAAATTTGTTTTTTTGATAGAAGTGTATTTGATTGTTTAGCATATTTAAAGATAAAAAAGATTGAAGCTTCAAGCCAAATAAAAAAAAATATTAAAACATGTATCTTCAACAAGAAATTATTTTTCACGCCTTTTTGGGCAGAAATATATAAAAACGATAAAGTCAGAATTGAGAGTATTATAGAAGCAAAAAAAATAGAAAAAACATTACTTGAAACTTATAAAAGTTTTGGCTTTAAACCAATTATAATTCCAAAAGATAAAGTAAGTAAAAGAGTAGATTTTATAATTTCATATTTAAATCTTAAAAAAAAATAATGTAATTTTGTAAATTATTAACCAAATCAATAATTATGGCTGTATTAGTAGGTAAAAAAGCGCCCCTATTTAAAACAAAGGCGGTAATAAATGGGGGTGAAATTGTAAATGACTTTTCACTGGAACAAATTTTAGGAAAAAAAACAATTGTTCTGTTCTTTTATCCAAAAGACTTTACATTTGTTTGTCCTACTGAATTGTTTGCATTTCAAGAAAAGATTGAAGAATTTAAATCTAGAAACGTTGAACTTATTGCATGCTCCACAGACAGTGAACAGTCACATTGGGGATGGCTACAGGTAGAAAAAGAAAAAGGTGGAATCAAAGGAATTACTTATCCAATTTTGGCAGATATTGATAAAACAATCAGCATGAACTATGATGTGCTTTTTGGAAACTATGAAGTAGATGAAAACGAGTCACTTAGTGCTACTGGACCAATGATTGCATTCAGAGCTCTGTTTATAATAGATAAAAATGGTATCGTTCAACATCAACTTGTTAACCATCTTCCTCTAGGAAGGAACGTTGACGAAGCAATCAGGATGGTAGATGCTTTACATCATCATGAAGAAAATGGAGAAGTTTGTCCTGCTAATTGGAAACAAGGCGATGAAGCTATGAACGAAAGTCACGAAAGTGTAGCAGATTACTTATCAAAAATCTAAAATTTTATAAATTTTTTCAAATCATTTCATAACTTTAATTGAAAAGTTACAAATTAATAACTTAAAATATTAGTTCTTTTTTAAAAGTACAGTTGCGTATGCTGAAACCCCTTCTTCTCTACCAACAAAACTTAATTTTTCAGTTGTAGTTGCCTTAACTGAAATTAAATCTTCCTCTATATTAAGACATTTAGCAATTGTTGTGCTCATATTTGATGTATAACTAGATATTTTTGGTTTTTCTAAACATATTGTTGAATCAATATTACATATTTTGTAACCTTTGTTACAAACTAAATCATTCACAGTCGATAATAGAAGTTTACTGTCAATACCCTTGTATTTGTTGTCGTTATCAGGAAAATGTTTACCAATGTCTCCCATATTAGCAGCTCCCAACAAAGCATCGCAAATAGCATGAACTAAAACATCAGCATCAGAATGGCCAGTAGCCCCCTTAGTATGAGGAACTAATATACCTCCAAGCCAAAATTGATGTCCAACCTCAAGTTTGTGTACATCAAAACCGAAGCCAATTCTTAATTCCATTAATTGATTGATGTTTTAGGATCCCCAAAATTCCATGTCATAGAAAAACGCATTGTATTTGCAAGAGGATTAGTTCCATTTATGGCTCTACTTGCATTAACTAAATAAGAAAAATCTAAAATAAATACATTGTATTTCAGTCCTGAACCAAAGGTGAAAAACTTTCTTCCTCCTTTAGTATTATGTTCGAAAAAATACCCTGCTCTTATAGCAAATTGATCATTATACCAATATTCACTTCCAACTGAATAATTTATTTCTCTCATTTCTTCTTTAAATCCGCCAGGTGCATCTCCAAATGATTGAAATATTCCTGAAACAACAGCAACATCTGGATCTTGACCTTCAATAATATCTCCATCTGAATTATATCTTGGAGGTGTTGGAACTAATAATTTATTAATATCCAGTGCTATCGATAGTTTATTGTAGTCATCAAGATCTGAGGAAATAGCAGAACCAAATCTTAAATTAATTGGTATAAAATCTCTTGTTGAGGTTTCTGAATAAGCAATTTTACTGCCAATATTAGAAATATTTAAGCCTAAAGAAAAATCCATATCTTTTTTTGCAATTGAAATTGGTTTAGCGTAAAACGCTGATACATCTGCAGCAATTGCTTGTCCTGCTTTAGTTGCAATTGAGCCCGCATACTGACCTCCAGTTAAATTGGAATATATATATCTACCTGAAATCGCTAAAGAAAAAAGGTCAGATAATTTTCTTGAATAAGCAGAACCAATAGCGAATTCATTTGGTTTATATTGACCAACAACATCTCCTTCTGTATTAGTAAATGTAATGTCTCCCAATGAAAAATATCTAAGCTCAACTCCAACAGCTTCATTTTTATTTAATTTTTTAAAACCACCAATATATGATAAGTTAATATCAGGTACCAACGCTCTAAGCCACGGAACATAAGATACAGACATACCTAAGTCTCCATCTGCAAAAATTAATTTTGATGGATTCCAATGTAGAGAGTATGAATCAGCTGATGTTGCAACCCCAACATCTCCCATTGCTCCAGATCTGGAATCGGGTCCAATTAATAAAAAGGGAACAGCCGTTGTAATTGTATTTAAATCATTTTGACCTATACCATTTTCAATATTTTGAGCTTTTAAGTTGAATAAAATTAAGCATGTAAATAAAAATACGATATTTCTTTTCATAGTTAAAAAATTTCTAGTTTTGCAAATATAATTGTTTTAATTAGGCTGTTAACGTAACTTAATGAGGTAAAAGTATTACTCTTGTTGATTTATTTATAAATTTAGTATTATTTTCTTCAGATATAGTCAGATTTGCAATATATATTCCTGCATTAACTCTTGAACCAAAATTATTTGTCCCATCCCAAATAATTGGTCCTACTCTATAACCCTCATTTATAAATGATGATAAATCAATACTTTTAATTAAAACTCCTGTTATTGAATAAATATTTAAAATATAATCCAATTCGCGATCGGATTGATTATGCTGAAAATAAAATTCAGTTGAAAAAGAAAATGGATTTGGATAATTAATAAAATCGGTTACAACTAAATTGTCATCTGAAACGACAGTAAAAGTGATTTCTGCCTCGGTAGAATTATTAAACACATCCCAAACTTTTACTTTAATTCGATGATCTCCTGATTCTAAGTTATAAAAAGGAAAAACTATAAAGCCGTTTTGGTAATCGTCTTTATTTGTTTGGTAAAAATCATTTAAAATGTAGGGGTTTGATGTCTCATCGTCAAGAATTGCAGTTATGTCATGTCCTATTCCATTACCAACAGTATTAATGCCACTGAAATCAAAAATACGTACAAATAGTTTTGGATTTGAATTTGTGATACCACCATCAACAAAAAGAGTATCGTTCATGTACAATGATATTTCAGGACCATCGTAATCATAATTAATGTTGTTTGCCATTCCGCCAATAATAAAATTATTTTCAACTCCGTTTGCGTCTAATGGATTTTGTCCACTTTCATTAAATGCATAGTATGAAATTTTTCCATCTCCATAATTATAATCAATATCTTTTGGAACAATAAATGAAAATGAAAATTCTCCATCTATAACGCTTGCTGCCCCTTTATATATAATATTATTTTGATCTCTGTAAGGCATTGGAGAACTACTTTCTTGGCCAAGAGTAGTTTTAATAATTTCTTTATCAAAAACTGTAGGATATATTATACCATTAAAATCTGGCATCAGCACACCATCAGATTGAATTTGACCTTCAATTGTTACTTGACTTAATGCTTTTAAGGTATCATTTAACTTGGTTGTTAGAACATCAAATCTTGGATAGCTTAGTCGTAAAGCAGGATTACCCAAAAGAGTAAAATTTCTATTATTCGTAGAAGTACCACTCAATCTTTTAGTTTCTTTAAAAATATCTCCTAATCGTAAACTCACCAAATCATTATTTTTGTCAAAAACTGTCTTAATAAATTTTGTATTTAGATTATAGTTTGGCGCAGAATAAACTAAACGTGTAGTACTTAATAATGCAATTGCCCCTCCTGTTGGATTAAGTAACACTTGTTCTCCAGCAGACCGCTCTTCAGGGTTATCAAAATATGAGAACTTACAGGTGGCTGTCATAAAAAGGGGCAATTTATTACTATTGCTCCAACCTTGAATTTGATCTATTTCCAAAATGCGCTCTTGAGTCCATCCAAGAGGACCCCCATGTCCGGTATAGTTTACAAGCAAAACTCCTTTATCAATTTTAGAATTTATAGCATTTTGAGCTTGCTCAGATCTGGGACCCCCAGGAGTTGACTCTTGCAAATAATTATCAAGATAAATTTTTTGTATATTTACTTCACTATGATTGTCTGCAACATAGTTAGCTAAGCTATCAGCTTGCCACATATGAGTATTACCATCATTTGCATCACCATCATCTGCTATAAAAACAACGTCATTTCTCCAGCTACCAAAGGAATTTACATCATAATATTGTTCAACCTTATCTACCAGAGTATTAGCTTCTTGTTTTGTTGAAACAGGAAATCTACCAACACCTATATCTACTAAATCATTTAAGAAAAGCCCCTCATTATCGTCAAGTAATGCAAAATAGTCATCTGTCACATAGGATTTAGTTGGATCAGTTGAATTTAAAGATTGATATGTTGGTATATAATTAGTGTTATTTAAAATTCTATCCTTTGGATCAAATGATCCATCTCCAAAAAGTAATAAATATTTGAGCTTTGAATCTTCCTTATCATATTGTTTTTTTACAAAATCTCTAATTGCTGTCACATCTTGCATACCAGATGAAAATTCATTATAAATTTGTTTTGGAGTAACAACTATTGAAAGCAAGTTATCTTTATCATAATGAAAATCTGCCAACCTTTGAGCAGGTTCTAAAAACTTTGGATGCGAAACAATAATAAATTCAATATCTGAAGAGAGATTACGAATATTTTGGTTAACAATTATGTCTTTGAAAGCAGGTGTCAAATAGAAAGATTTGTCAAATGCAATATACTCTTGTAGAGTATTTAAAGAATCAATAAAAATTAATGTATCATCGTCTAGTTGAGTCACTAACTTCTTTGCTTGAGTTGGATTAGTTATGTTCCATACTTCCATCCCCGCGCCATTCTCAATTTTGAAAGCTCCAATACCTTGACCAACAGTTAAAGTATTTCTAAAATTAAATTGCGAAGCGTTGGCTTTAAGTTTTCTTTGAGCATTTATCTCAATATAATCAAGCCAGGCTTGCGCTCCATTATCTGATGACAAATATTGAAGATCTAAATCTAAATTTGAAGAGTTGGTGTAAATTTGAATAGTACTACTAATTTCTTTAGCATATTCTCGAGCGTATTGTGTAGAAACAATTGGCATGCTTACATTATTAACTAATAAGTTATTAATATTTAAAAGAAAATTAGAAGGTTGAAATGACCTTGAAACGATCGCCAACTTTACATTAATAGGATTAGTCTGAATTACGTCAGGTATACTAAAATTAAAATTTTTTGTTGTGTTTGAAGAAAAAACTTCTCCAAACCACTTACTTCCCGAATTTATTAAATTTACTTTTTCATCTTCATGATTGATGTAAAAATTATATGATTTTATATCAATATTAGCATTAAAAACTTCAGAAGCAAGTGGTACTATTTTTGGATTTGCTTCATTATTTATATTTATAAAGTAACTAACTTCGTCAGCATACAAATGAATAATATTTTCAAATAAATTTGTGTTAGAATTAAATTTCCAGGTATTTGACGCCATTCCATAAAATAAAATATAATCATCAATATCAAATATGGTGTTATTGTTTAGATCAATTATTTCAATATTATTTTCATTTAAATCATTATATCTAAAATCCGAATTGAGATTCGGAAGCATTCCACCTCCATGTCCATATAACTTAATTGAATTTATATTTAAACTGGACATATTAATTCCAAGTTCTGACAAAAAGGAATAATCGATTTTGTAAATTCCATTTTCATTAGTTGTTATTTCATACCAATCACCACTAGAAAGAAGAGAGGAATTTTGGCTCCTAACACAGAGTGAAAAAATTAAGAAAAATATTGATAAACAAAATCTAATTATCATAATCGCAAATTTAAATAACGTTTTAATAACGAACAAAAAATTAAACTAGTATATAATTTCTTTTTACTAAAAAGTAGATTTTAAATAATTTATGTATTTTTGTGAAACTCTTGATAAAAGAAAAAATATTGTATGTATAAGTATATTTCAAAAGCTTTTACTTATTTTCTGGCAGCATTATGCTTCTCTCTAGTTTTAAATACTAAAAAAGCACATGCACAGGATCCTGCTTATAGTCAGTTTTATGCAAATCCATTATATTTAAATCCTGCCTTCGCTGGAGCTAATGATTGTCCAAGAGTAAATCTTAACTATCGGGACCAGTGGCCAGGTATTGGAAGAACATATGTTACAACTTCCGCATCTTGGGATCAAAATATTAATGCAATTGGAGGAGGGTTAGGTGTTTTAGTCATGCATGATCGCGCAGGAGCTGGAGCACTAAATACCTCTCAATTCTCTCTTTTATACTCATACAATCTTCAAGTAAATTATGAATGGGCAGTTAAAGCTGGATTTGAGGCATCATTTAGACAAATAAATGTTGATTGGACTAAACTTACATTTGGTGATCAAATTGATCCTCAGTATGGTTTTATCTATCCAACTAGTGAAGATATCGCCAACTACACTCAATCTGTAAATTATCCAGATTTTTCAGCTGGTTTAATCGGGTACTCAAAAAACTTATATTTTGGATTTGCTGCTCACCACTTGACTCAGCCAAACCAAGGTTTTATTAGTGAAAGTCAATTACCGACTAAGCTAACTGTTCATGCAGGAGGAAATTTTCCAGTAAATAAATACAGAAGAGACGTAACCACAATATCACCAAACTTTTTGTACCAAAAACAACAAGATTTCCAACAGTTTAATTACGGAATATATGTTAATAGAGGTCCGGTTGTTGGAGGTCTGTGGGCAAGAAATAGTTTGAAAAATTTTGATTCTTTTATACTAATGGTAGGGCTCATACAAGATGCATTTAAATTCGGTTATAGTTATGACATAACTGCTAGTAATTTAAAAAACAGTAACACATTAGGAGCTCACGAATTAACGTTTACTTTGTTTTTGCCATGTAAAACAAGAACAAAATCATTTAGCACAATAAGTTGTCCTCAATTCTAGTTAATTATAATGAATAACATTTTAAACTACGTAAAATGAAAACAAATCAATTAATATTAATAATAACATCGTTTATCTTTATAACATCGTGTTCTAACAAATCATTTGATAAATCTTCTTCAACAGGCTGGGAATACAATAATTCCTATAATGGAGGGTTTGAAACAAATCAAAGTTTTGTGGAACAAAAAACTGGTCCTGGTTTAGTATTCATTGAAGGGGGATCATTCGTAATGGGACGAGTTGAACAAGATGTAATGCATGAGTGGGACAATATTCCTAGAAAACAAAGTGTAGCTTCTTTTTATATGGACGAAACAGAAGTCACAAATCTTGACTACTTAGAATATTTATTTTGGCTTAAAAGAGTTTATGGAGAATCATATCCTGAAGTTTACAAAAATGCTCTTCCAGACACTCTCGTGTGGAGAGATAAACTTGGATATAATGAGCCTTATGTAAAAAACTATTTAAGACATCCTGCATACAAAAACTATCCAGTTGTTGGAGTAAGCTGGCAGCAAGCCACTGATTATTGTGCTTGGAGAACTGATAGAGTAAATGAGTGAATTTTAATAGAAGCGTGCATAATCAAAGAAGACATGGATCAATTCGATGATGGTGTGTTTACAACTGAAGCATACCTTAGAGGTTATTACGAGGGTACAGTAATCAAAGGTAAGAAAAATTTGACAAACAAAAACTATGGCAGCGGTGAAGACACCAGAATCGTAAAATTAGAAGACGGATTACTTTTACCAAGCTACAGATTGCCAACAGAAGCAGAATGGGAATATGCTGCGCTTGGTTATGTTGGTAATACAACTGATGAAAATCTAAGTGACAGAAAAATTTACCCATGGAGTGGCTCATCATTACGTAACAGTAGTAAAAATAATCAGGGTAAAATTATGGCTAACTTCAAAAGAGGAAGAGGAGACAATATGGGTATTGCAGGAAATCTTAACGATCAAGCAGACATAACTGCGGCAGTTAGATCTTATTTACCAAATGATTACGGAGTATATGATATGGCTGGCAATGTTTCGGAATGGGTAATGGATGTATATAGACCAGTAATTGAACAAACAGCAACAGCAGATCATAGAAGCTTCAGAGGTAATGTATACAAAACATACCAAAATTCTGAAAGTGACGGCTTAACATATATGGACGGAATAGTTGATTTTGATGAATTTGGAAACCCTATTATGGTTGATGTTGATGAAAAACAAAATACATATAGAAGAAATTACAAAAAAGCTGATAATATTAATTACTTAGATGGTGATATTGAATCTCAAATAGATATTAATTGGAATACTGAACTAGACGAAGTATCTGAGAAAGATAAAGATAACATCAGTATTGATAAATGGAATCAAGATGCTTCCAAGTATGCAAATGAAGTTAATGGAAATAGTAATGAAATGTATGCTTATGGTGAATCTTCTCTTGTAACTGATAGAACAAGAGTATACAAAGGAGGCTCATGGAAAGATCGTGCATATTGGCTAAGTCCTGGAACAAGAAGATTTCTTGATCAAGATCAATCAACTGATGCTATTGGATTTAGATGCGCAATGGACAGAATAGGAAGCCCTGTAAGTAACTTAAAAGAAAATCAAAGAAAAGAAGTGGACTATAATAAAAAATAAACACCAAAAAATATTTATATCAAAACCCCAAAATTTGGGGTTTTTTTATTAAGTCATGGATATAATTAAAATTTATAAATTATTTTTAGAAAATCACACAGTATTTACTGATTCAAGAAAAATTAAAGGAAAAGGGATTTTTTTTGCACTTAAAGGTGAAAATTTTAACGGAAATAAATTTGTAGATAATGCCTTAAAAGCTGGTGCAACATATTGTATAGTTGACGAAAAAAAAATAGCAAATAAAAAAAATATCATATATGTTAATGATTCTCTTAAAACACTTCAAGATCTAGCGATTTACCATAGGAATCAACTATCTATACCTATAATTGGAATAACAGGATCAAATGGAAAAACCACTTCTAAAGAACTAATATCTCAAGTTTTAAAATCTGAAATTAATTGTTATTCGACAAAAGGTAATCTTAATAATCATATCGGAGTACCTTTGAGTATTCTTGAGATTAATTCTAAGCATAAAGTTGCAGTTATTGAAATGGGTGCAAACCACTTAAATGAAATAAATTTTTTATGTAATATATCAAAACCAACTCATGGTATTATTACAAACATTGGATCAGCACATTTACAAGGCTTCAAAAACATAGATGGTGTTATAAAAACAAAAAATGAATTATATGAATACATTAAGAGATCTGAAGGGTTATTATTTGTAAATAATGAAGATAAACTATTAAAAAAACTAAGTAGTAATATTGAAAGAATAACTTATGGTTTAAATGGAATATATAAAGGAAAACCACTAGTAAATGATGATTACATAGAGATTAAATATAAAAACCAAAATATTTTTAGTCGACTTATTGGAGATTTTCAATTTTACAATATCATGCTAGCAATATGTGTCGGTGAACACTTTATGATTAACTTAAACAATATCATAAAAGCGATTAAAAATTATCTTCCGAAAAATAATCGATCTGAAATTATTAAAACAAAAAAAAATACAATAATTCTAGATGCATATAATGCTAATCCTTCTAGCATGAAAGCGATGATTATCTCATTCAGTAATAAAAAATACAAGAATAAGTTATGTATATTAGGTGATATGTTGGAATTAGGAAATTATTCATATGAAGAACATCTAAATATCATAAAGATTGTAAATAATCTTAATTTAAAAGTTATTTTTATAGGTAAAGAATTTTCAAGTGTAAATAGCGATGCTTTTGAAAATAGAGTATTTTTTGAGGACTATCTAAAAAATAATCCAATAAAAAATCATACAATTCTGCTAAAAGGATCAAGAAGCATGAGTTTAGAAAAATTAACCAAATATCTGTAAGGATTTGATTTTTTATATATTTGTACTTAATTAATAAACAAATTATGAAAAAACTATCAATAACTTTATTTTCGATATTATTTACTGTCAATACCTTTGCTCAAAAAAATGAACATAGTGAAAGAAAAAATTCTATAACTATCGGCTCTGGATTACCTATTGTTCAAAAAACGATGTTACAATTTGAGCAGGAACTATCTACAAATTGGTCAATTGGAGAAAATATTTCATATCATTATGGTCTACTTGGGTCTACTCAAGTTTGGAGTGGACCAAAATTAGAGTTATTGGGAAGATACTACTTTGATGATCAATCTATTAAATATGGTAAAAATTGGTTTGCACAAATAAAAGCAGGTGCTGCATTATTTACTAATCCTCTAGCTAGTGATGATAATTTTGATGCTAATGCATTTCTTCAGGAAGAAGTTTCAGGTGTTACACAGGCTGTACTGGTAAATGGACAAAGAGTACCCATTTTTGCAAATGGAAATGACTGGATGACAATAGGGGCTGGTATTGCATTTGGCTATAAAAATATTACTTGTAACGGATGGATTTTTGAGGCATTTTTAGGATATCACTATTGGTCCAGTCCAAATTATTTCACTGAAGAATTTAAAAACTGGGTAGAAGATCCTCAAAATATTTATGATGATAATGTAAACATTACAATTGATAATATTGAAGATGGTACAGATGCTTTATGGAAATTAACATATGGGTTCCCAGTTGACTTACAAATTAAAGTTGGAAAAATATTAAACTGGTAAAAAATTTATTTATCTTAAAATATCTTTTAAAAACTTACGAAATATAAGGTACATAATTGAAAGAAAAAATCCCAAAAAAAAGAATAATACAGCAGTTGTCTTTTTTGATTTTTGGGTTTTTATAATTGGTGCTTTTGGAGTATCAATAATATTAATAATTGGAATCTGATTTAACAGAGTCACTTTAGATATTTCCAAATTCTTAATGATTTCAGTATACATCGCTTGTAATACTTCAACATTTCTTAACAATTGTATTTCTTTTAATCTTCCAGATGCTTTAATAATTCTGCTATTTACATCTTTTACTAACGCATAATTTTGTTCTGCAATAGCTAACTCTCTTTCAACAGAATCCGCTCTATTTTGCAAAAAACTTAAAGTGTTATTTGCTCTTGCTGTTCTATTTTGCACATACATCTTACTCATTTCTTTAATTAATGTATTAACAAATTTTATTGCAAAATCTTCATCTACACAACTGTATGATAATTTTATTATTGTCGCATCATCATCTAATAGGTCAATTACTAAATCTTCTTCTATAATTTGAGACCATACAACACTAGAAATACTATCATGTATCCTTGATTTATTATTTTTTGCAAATGAGAAACCATCTAATACTTTCTTATCACTCCATTCATCTTTTAAATCATTTATATTTATGTAATGTTCAATAAGTAGATCATCTTTTCCATTAACTTTTGCAGATTGAAATAATGCATTCTCAACAACTACTCTAGATTTTAATAATTGTAAAATATTATTATTACTGAATGTTGAACCTTCAATATTGCCAAAATCAATACCAAATTGATTAGCAAAACCAGATAACGCTGAGGAGGATGGAATACCGTTATCAGCTTCAACAACAAAAGTTAACTCTGCATTATATGAGTCATCTGAAAAAACAACATAAAATAATCCTATTAATGAAAAAATAGATGAAACTAAAAAAATTATATATTTTTTTTTGTAGATATAAGATTTATATTCTACTAATTTTAGTAAGAGATCTTTAAATTTTATTTCATTATCCATTTTAGAAACTTCCATTTAATCTTTCTATCAATAAAGCTAATGAAATTACAGCTGTAATTTTTGTTATTACACTTTCAATATGTTTATTGTAGTCTATATCTTCCTTCTTTGTTCTTTTTATAGTTTTTTCATTAATAACATGAATTGTTGAACCTGGCTTTACTTTAGGAGAAATAGAAAATAATCCAAAATTCATACTTTTTTTAGTAACACCATTTGCATGAACAACAACTGTTCTTGATTTCTTATTGTTACCAGAGTATCCTCCAGCAAAATTATTTACATAATAATGGGCACGTAATCCTAAAAAAGGAACACTGATCGAATTACCATCAATATTATTAAGATCTCCAGTAATTTGTACAAGGTCAAGTTTTTTAGGAACTATAATGCTATCACCCTCTAATAAAGATATATTATGCTTTGAATTAGTATTTGATATAGCCTTATCCATATCAAAATATACTATATCATAATGAACACTATCATAATTTAATAAATTATTTTTTTCTCGCTCTATTTGAAGCAATTCTTTTGTATAGGTATAAGATAGTTCTGTGTCCAGTAAAATAGAATCTAATAGTGCCTCAGGAATATTTAAATTATTATTTGTATCATAGGCTTTAACAACAAACTTTCTGTACATTTTAACTCCATCTACATATGCAGAATTCTTAAAACCACCAGCTCTCTCTATTACCGATGATATTTTTTCATCTCTGGAAAGCAAAGAATATTTACCAGGATATTTAACCTCACCACTTAAAGTAATATTCATAGGTGGCATATAGTTTGGATTTTCTCTAACAAAAACTTGATCCTGTGGTTTTAAAATAAAATTTTGTGCATTAAAATCAATCATTAAATCACTTCCAATTTTAATTTTTTCAATAATAGCTCTTTTGTGTTCTATCTTGTTTGATGTATTATAATCCATAATCCTACTTACCTCTACTCTACTTCCTTCTGCTATTTGGGTAAATCCACCTGCTTGAACAAGAAGGTCTTGTAATGTCATTCCAGTACCATAATCATACTGTCCTGGTTTTTTAACCGCTCCTAAAACTGAAACAAAATAATTTTCATCAAAATCTTCTATTGACAACACTCTAACTATATCGTATTCCTTTATTAATACATTATCCTTGTGGTTTCTATCTTGTAGTACTTCTTCCAAATTTATGGTAATATGTGTTTTTGATCTATCCTCATTTGTTCTGATAATGTAAACTTTTTCTAAAAATGTTTTTTCATCAATACATTTTGCTCTATTTAATAAATCTAAAAGCCGTTCACCTTTAATGAATTCATAATCTCCAGAAACACCAATACTTCCCTTTACAGAAACAAGATTTGATAATTTGTTTGTTATAGTATTAACTATAATCTCATCTCCATTTTGCAGCTTACTATCATTTATATGATCTTTGTATATATCATAGATTTTTGAAGAATTATATTCTATTCTTTTTAAAGTAATAACATCAATAAAAGCATTTGTTGTATATCCGCCAGAATACTTAATAATATCAGCAACTGTTTCTCCTTCTTTTGCTTCATATGTGTAGGGCCTATTTACCCCTCCTCTAACCTCAACAATATTTTTCGCTGGAGGAACAATTAAATAATCACCATCTTCCATATATATATCAGTAATTCTTGTAGGGTTAAATAAAAATTGATAAACGTCCAAAGAATCAACAATTTTACCATCTCTTTTTAAATAAATATTTCTTACTGAACCTAATTGATTTGGGCCATGAGATGCAATAAGTGCGTTAAATGCAGTGTTAATAGCAGGTATTGTGTATGATCCTGGCTTATATACTTCACCTACTATATTAACTGTTATAACTCGTGAGTAAGCTAATGTAACATCTATTTCAGAGTTTCGCATGTCAAGAAACTTAGAAAATTTATTTTTAAGCAAGGAACGCATTTTTTTAAATGTCAAACCTTTAACATAAATTCTTCCATATGAGTCAGGGTTTATATATCCTTTTTCATCAACTAAAAGTGTCTGATTATACTCTGAATAACCCCAAATAGAAATTGAAATTTCATCTCCACTACTAACTTTATAATTTTCTGGCGCTTTCGCATCTAATGCTTTTTGAAAAAATGATAAATTATTATTTCTAAATATATCTTGACCATAGATCTTAGCAAGAGGGAATTCAACTGTATCTGTGATTAAAGTATCTCCAAAACTTTGAATAAATTTTGAAACTGCGCTATTTTTAACAGTATCACTTAAATTTACTGAATATTTGCCACGACTAAACTTAAAATCTAATGCCTCTTGAATTTCTTTATCAGAAAAACCCATATTTTCAAGCACTTGTTCAGACGGAATATCAGAGGGTTTAAGTTCATTTAAATTTTTATCTGAAGGCAATAGCTTTAGATATGCTGGATTAATATCATTAATTTTATTATTTAGCTGAGGGTATAGAAAACCTGGTAATAAAACTAATATTTGAAGTAATAAAAATTTTTTCATAATATTAATTATTTTAGAATGGAACGCGAAATAACGATTCTCTGAATTTCTGATGTTCCTTCATAAATTTGTGTAATTTTTGCATCTCTCATCAATCGCTCTACATGATATTCTTTAACAAAACCATATCCTCCGTGCACTTGTACAGCTTCAACGGTTGTCTTCATTGCAACTTCAGATGAAAATACTTTAGCAATGGCACTAGCTTTATCATAATTTTTGCCATTATCTTTCAACCATGCAGCTTTTAAACACAACAACCTAGCAGCTTCAATCTCGGTTACCATGTCCGATAACTTAAATGCTATTGCTTGATGTTTTGAAATCTCTTTTCCGAAAGCTTTTCTTTGTTTTGAATACTCTAAAGATAGTTCGTATGCTCCTGAAGCAATTCCTAAAGCTTGTGCTGCAATTCCAATTCTACCACCAGCCAAAGTTTTCATAGCAAAAGTAAAACCAAAACCATCATCTCCAATACGATTTTCTTTTGGCACTTTTACATCTGTAAACATTAACGAATGTGTATCTGATCCTCTAATTCCTAGCTTATTTTCTTTTAGGCCCACAACAAATCCATCCATTTCTTTTTCAACAATAAATGCATTAATTCCTTTATAACCTTTATCAACATCTGTTTGAGCAATAACTAAAAAAACGCTTGCACTACTTCCATTGGTAATCCAATTTTTAGTTCCGTTAAGAAGATAATAGTCTCCCATATCTATTGCAGTTGTTTTTTGTGATGTAGCATCAGATCCAGCTTCAGGCTCAGATAAACAAAATGCTCCTATAATTTCACCAGTTGCCAATGGCTTTAAATATTTCTCTTTTTGCTGATCTGTCCCAAATGTTTCAATACCCCAACAAACAAGTGAGTTATTCACAGACATAATAACCGAGCAGGATGCATCAATTTTGGATATTTCTTCCATTGCTAAAACATAAGATATTGTATCCATACCTGAACCTCCATACTTAGGATCAACCATCATCCCCATAAATCCTAATTCTCCTAATTTTTGTATTTGTTCCTTTGGAAATCTCTGTTGTTCATCTCTTTCAATAACACCTGGCAATAACTCATTTTTTGCAAAATCTCTTGCAGCACTCTTAATCATTTCATGCTCTTCAGTAAACTTAAAATCCATTTTTTGATATTTGTTGAAATGAAACAAAAATACACTTTTTAATCTATCTTTGGGAAATAATGAAAATGAAAAACACATACAGAACACTTGGAGTTATGTCTGGAACTTCAATTGATGGAATAGACTTGGCAATATGCTCATTTAATAAAACAAAAGAATGGAATTTTAAAATTGAAAAATGTAAGACTGTAAAATACACTAAATATTGGAAATATATATTAGGTAATTTACATAATTCAACCATACAAAATATATTAAAACATGATATAATTTATGCTAAACTAATTGCAAAAGAAATTAAAAAATTTTTAAAAAATGAGAATGTAGATTTTATAGCTTCGCATGGACATACTATCTTTCATCAACCTGAAAAAAAATATACTTTACAAATTGGAAATGGAAGGACAATTGCAAATATTACAAGATTAAAAACTATAACCAATTTTAGAAATTTAGATATTTCGCTAGGTGGACAAGGTGCCCCTTTAGTTCCTATAGGAGATCTGAAACTATTTAAAAATTTCAAATATTGTCTAAATATTGGAGGGATAGCAAATATTTCCATTAAAGAAAAAAATAAAATAAAAGCATTTGACATCTGTCCAGCTAATATTGTTTTAAATAAAATTAGCAGAAAATTAAAGTTAGATTTCGATAATAACGGGAACCTTGCAAAGCAAGGCAAAATAATAACTAAGCTATTTTCCAAGCTTAACAGCTTGTCTTATTACAATAATAAATCTCCAAAATCCTTATCTAGAGAATGGATTGAAAAAAATATAGACCCCTTAATATTGGAAAGATACAATCACAAAGATGTTTTGCATACACTATGTGAACATATGGGTAAACAAATTGGTCAATACCTTAAAGAAGATAAAACACTAGTTACGGGAGGAGGAGCATTCAATAAATATTTAATAAAAAGAATAGAAAATTATTCTAATTCTCAAATTGTGTTACCAAATAAAAAAATTATTAATTTTAAAGAGGCACTGATTTTTGCATTTTTAGCTGTATTAAAAATACGTAATCAAAATAATTGCTTAAAATCTGTTACTGGTGCCAAACAAAATAGTTGTGGTGGAGAAATTAACAACCCCATGTAGTTAAATACTAAAAAAAAATTTTTATTCTAACAGCTTATTAATAAATTTGCAAAAAGTAAATTTGCTTGTGCAATGATATGGAAAAATTATTAAAACAGTTTGAAAAAAAAGAGCCTGAAATTGTTTTTGAATGGAAAGATTCAGAAACAGAAGCAGAGGGATGGATAGTGATTAACTCTTTAAGAGGAGGAGCAGCGGCAGGAGGCACTAGAATGAGAAAAGGAGTAACAAAAGAAGAAGTTTTAGCTTTAGCTAAAACTATGGAAGTAAAATTTACTGTCTCAGGTCCCCCAATTGGTGGAGGGAAATCTGGAATTAATTTCGATCCGCATGATCCCAGAAAAGAAGGAGTACTTAAAAGATGGTTTAAAGCTGTTAAGCCTCTTCTCAAATCATACTATGGAACTGGAGGAGATATGAATGTTGATGAAGTTGATGATGTTATTCCGATATGCAGAGAAAATAAAATTTTATTTCCACTAGAAGGTGTTATTGTTGGTCATCATAAAAAAAATAAAGATGCAACTTTAAGAATAATTAATCAATTATCTGAGGGAGTCCCTTTAATTGTAAAAAACAAAGAACTAGCCCCAAATTCAAAAAAAAGCTATAGTGTTGGTGATTTAATCACAGGCTATGGTGTTGCAGAAAGCATTAGACACTACTACAACATATACCATGAAAGCAATATAAAAAATAAAAAAATAATTATACAAGGTTGGGGAAATGTTGCTGCTACAGCAGCTTATTATTTATCTAAATATGGAGGAAAAATTGTTGGTATAATTGATTTAGCAGGAGGAATAATTAATAACAATGGATTAAATTATGATGAAATTAAATCATTGTTTGAAAATAGAACATCAAATTTTCTTCAAAATGATAACCTATTGTCATTTAGTGAAACAAATGATAAAATCTGGGAAGTAGGAGCTGAAATATTTGTACCTGCTGCTGCCTCGCGTTTGCTGTCTCAAAATCAATTAGACTCAATGATAGAAAAGGGTTTACAAGTAATATCTTCTGGTGCAAATGTTCCTTTTGCAGATAAAGAGATATTTTTTGGACCGATTTCTAAAAGTGCCGATGAAAGAATTAGTGTCATTCCAGATTTTATTGCAAATTGTGGAATGGCTAGAGTTTTTGCATATCTCATGCAAGAAAATCAAACTATTAATGATTTAGAAATTTTTGAAGACACTTCAAAAACTATCTACAAGGCATTACAACAAACATTTTCAAAAAACAAAAAACATAACAATATTTCTAAAACAGCATTTGAAATTGCATTAAATCAGCTGCTAGTAAAATAAAATAAATATGAAAGATTTTTTACTCAAACAATGGTTAGGAAACTCTACAGGTGACTACTTGTGGTTTTTTGGGATAATATTATTAGGCTTTTTATTTAAAAAATTAATTTCAAAATATCTAAGCTTTCTACTTTTCAAAATTATTAAAACAAAGCACGAAGGTTTAGGACTAGATAAATTTGATCAATTATTAATAAAACCAATTAGTTCCTTTCTAATACTTTCAGTGATATTTATTGGTAGCAATAATTTAGAATATCCATCCAGCTGGAATTTAGTTGATCAAAATGAATTTGGCATAAAAATGCTGGTGAGCAGAGGATTTTCACTTTTATTTATTGGGTCGATTTTTTGGATCTTAATTAGATTTATTGACTACATTGGTTTAATTCTTAAAAGAAATGCTGAGTTGACAGAAAATAAAATGGATGACCAACTTATTCCTTTTATTATTGAAATAAGTAAAATCGCTGTTTATGTTATTGCAGCATTTATTGTTATGGGAAGTATTTTTAATGTAAATGTAGCAGCTCTTGCAACAGGATTAGGTATTGGAGGTATTGCATTAGCTATGGCCTCAAAAGAAAGTCTAGAAAATCTTTTAGGCTCTTTTACAATTTTTTTTGATAAACCATTTACAGTTGGTGATATTGTAACTGTTGGAAATATAACTGGAATTGTAGAAAAAGTTGGCTTTAGAAGTACTAGAGTTAGAACTTTTGATAAAAGTTTAGTTACTGTGCCAAATAAAAAAATGATTGACGCTGAGTTAGATAATTTAGGGCTCCGCCCGGTTAGAAGAGTTAAATTTAATATTGGACTAACTTATGAAACTACAGCTGATCAAATAAAATTGATTGTAAATGACATTCAAGAAATTATTGATAAGCATGAAAAAACAAATCAAGATGGTAAAGTAAGATTCCAAGATTTTGGCTCTAGTTCATTAGATATAATGGTTATTTACTTTGTAAATAGTCCTAGTTGGGAAGATTTAATTAACACAAAACAAGATATAAACTACCAGATTATGGAGGTTGTTAAAAAACATAAATCTGATTTTGCTTTTCCTTCAACAACCGTTTACTTACAAAAATAAAATTTATGGAACTTACAACAATAATTTTAATTGCATTCATTTTAGGATATGTTGCTATTGCATTAGAACATAATATCAAAATTGACAAAGCAGCATCTGCACTTTTTCTTGGTGGAATATGTTGGGCAATCTTTGCATTTACTGGTATACCAACTTTAGATTTAGAGTATGAAATTCAACATCATATTATACATATAGCAGAGATATTATTTTTCTTGTTTGGGGCGATGACAATTGTAGAAATAATTGATTCACATCAAGGATTTTCAATAATAACTGACAAAATAAAAACCACAAACAAATTAAAATTAATTTGGATTATAAGTGCTATTTCATTTTTCTTTTCAGCGGTTTTAGACAATTTAGCAACTGCAATAGTAATGAGTTCGCTAATTACAAAAATAATTAAAGATAAAAAAGATATATGGATGTTTGGGGGGATGGTTATTTTAGCCGCAAATGCAGGAGGCGCCTGGTCTCCAATAGGGGACGTAACAACTATTATGTTGTATGCTAAACAATACGTTAGTGAAAGTATCATTGTAGATATATTTATACCTTCCTTAGTATGTGCAATTGTGCCGTTAATTTATTTGTCATTTAAAATAAAAGGGAATATTGAAAGAGCTGCAGAAAATAATGTAGATGATAAAAAAAATAATTTTATTGCTAAATCTGAGAGGAATTTGATATTTATTTTAGGTGTACTCTCACTTTTATTCGTACCCATATTTAAAATTGTAACACATCTGCCTCCTTATTTAGGAATGCTTTTGTCATTGGGCTTTTTATGGATAGTAACTGAAATAATGCATAGAAAAAAATCAACCGACATAAGATCAAAATTGTCTGTAGTATCAATTCTAAAAAAAGTAGACACACCTACAATATTCTTTTTTCTAGGCATATTATTAGCTGTATCATCATTACAATCAACAGGTCAATTAGATAATTTAGCAAAATATTTAGATTCTTCATTTAATGGGCAAAGTAGAGATGGAATTTATTTAATAAATATCATAATTGGATTATTATCTTCTATAGTAGATAATGTGCCTCTTGTTGCAGGTGCAATGCAAATGTACGAGGGTCTTCTTACAGATGCTGGTTTCTACCAACCAGATGGTATGTTTTGGCAATTTTTAGCATATTGTGCTGGAACAGGTGGTTCTGTTTTAATAATTGGCTCAGCTGCAGGTGTTGCGGTTATGGGAATACTAAAAATAGATTTTATTTGGTATTTAAAAAATATATCATTGCTTGCTATAATGGGTTATCTGTCGGGAGCTTTAGTTTACATTTTAATGCAATAAACAAATCTAATTTCGTTATAATAACAATAAAATAAAATGAAAAAAGAAAATTTAAAACGCTGGGGAGAAGAATCACAAACCGTAAATGAAGGTTTTTTTGACATAATTAAAGAAATGGGCTTTGGCGGTAATATTGTAATAATTATTCTATTTTTTTTATCCGTTGCTGCAATTTATATAATTATTGAGCGCTATAACACAATAAGAAAAAATAGCATGGATGATAAAAACTTTTTAAAAGAAATCAAAGATGCAATAGCCAATAATGACTTAGATAAAGCTAAAAATTTATGTAAAGAAAATAATACACCCATTGCCAGAATGATGTTTAAAGGATTAGAAAGAATAAATCAACCTATCAAAGAAATAGAAAAAGCAATTAAAAATCAAGGGCAATTTGAAATATATAAAATGGAAAATAAAATTTCAAATCTAGCAACTATTTCTGGGTCCGCCCCTATGATCGGATTCTTAGGAACTGTTATCGGTATGATTATTGCATTTCAAAAAATGGCTAGAGAAACTCAACCAAGTCCTGCTGATCTTGCCGGAGGTATTTATACTGCAATGATTACAACTGCGGCGGGTTTAATTGTAGGTATAATTGCATACATAGCTTATAATTTTTTAGTTGGTAAAGTTGAAAAAGCTATTTTTAAGCTTGAAGCTAAAACAAGCATTTTTATAGATTTACTAAATAAGAAAAATAATGCTACTAAAGAGTAAAAACAAAATAAGTCCAAATTTTAATATGTCATCAATGACAGACGTTGTCTTTCTGTTATTAATTTTCTTTATGCTAACATCAACTCTTATTGTTCCTAACGCACTAGATTTGGTTCTTCCAAACAGTAAAGCTAGAACAATAAAAAATCAACCAACCTCAATAAGTATACAAGAAAAGGACAGCCTTATTAATTTTTATATCAACGACAATTTAACAATAAAGAAAGATTTTGAGATCAAGCTAAAGGAAACTATGCAAGATAATAAGGAAAAAGGTATTATTTTATATACTGATAAAAGTATAGCTATTGAACATGTGGTATTTGTTCTTGATTTAGCAAACAAAAATAAATATAAAATTGTATTAGCAACAAACCCTAATTAATATAATGCTTGACCAAGAAAAAAAATACCAGAGACAGGCTTTGATTGGGACAGTTACATTTCATACTTTATTATTAATTTTACTTTCACTTCCTTTTATGAGCTTGACATACCAAGACCCTCCTCTTTCTAAAAACAAAGGAATAAGTATAGATTTTAGTTCTGATAATTCACAAAGTATAAATCTATCAAATGATCAAGAATCTATCGCAAATGTAAAAGTTGAAGACATACAAACTGAAGTTGAAGATATACAAACTGAAGTTGAAAACATACAAACTGAAGTTGAAGAAATACAAACTGAAGTTGAAGACGTACAAATCGAAGTTGAGAAAGAACAAATTGAAACACTGGACCCTTCGTTAGAAAGCATCTTAAAAAAAGGAGAAGAAAGTATGAACTCTCAGAATGAGAGTAGAAATAGAAATAATGGGGGAAATAACAAAAAATCTGATGGAGAAAGTAATACTAATGGTGAAAGTAATACTGATGGTGAAAGTAATACTGATGGTGGTGACAGTGGTAGTAAAAATTCATTAATTGATATTACAAGAACACCTGATGATATTCCAACCCTAAGAGGTAATGGAAATGAAACTGGATCAGTTATTGTAAAAATAACCGTTAACCCTGAGGGATCAGTTATATTAGCTCAAATAGTTCCAAGTCATATATATAAAAATCAAAAATTCATATCTTCTAATGATCCAATACTTAGAAAAAATGCATTGGAAGCAGCTAATGAAATTACATTTAAAGAAAAGACTTCAATTGATGATGATATTGGCTATGTGGTTTTCACATTTGAAGCTAATTAAAAAATAATGAATTATCAAGAAACTGTAAACTACTTGTTTCAGCGCTTACCATTTTATCAAAGAGAAGGAAGTGTCGCATATAAAAAAGATATTGGAAATATAATAAGAGCAACAAAACATTTAAATAATCCACATAATAAATTTAAAAGTATTCATATTGCTGGTACTAATGGAAAAGGATCAACTGCGCACATGCTAAAATCTATTTTAATTCAATCGGGTTTAAAAGTTGGTTTGTATACTTCTCCTCATTTGAAAGACATGAGAGAAAGGATTAAAATAAATGGAAATATGATTTCAAAAAAAAGTATAATATCTTTTGTTAAAAATAACAAAGAAATTTTTGAAAAAATAAATTTATCATTTTTTGAATTTATGGTTGCTCTTGCATTTGATTATTTTGCAAAAAAAAAGGTTGATGTTGCAATCATAGAAACTGGCCTTGGTGGCAGACTAGACAGTACAAATATCATAACTCCTATATTATCAATTATCACCAATATAAGTCTTGACCATACAAATTTGCTAGGAAATACAATAAAAAAAATTGCTTTAGAAAAAGCTGGAATTATTAAAAAAAATGTACCTGTTGTTGTTGGAAAAAAAGATAAAACAAAACCAATATTTGATGAAGTAGCTAAACAAAATAATTCATCAATTAAATATTCCAAAAATGTAAAATTTAAATGCGACCTATTAGGAGAATACCAAAAAGAAAACATAAATACAGTTGTTACAGCAGTATCTGAGTTACAAAAGACTAATCTTTTTGAAATTAGCTCAAATAATATAATTGACGGACTTTTAAATACCGTAAAAAACACTGGGATTTTAGGTAGATGGCAAATTTTACAAAAAGAACCATTAGTAATTTGTGATATTGGACATAATGAAGACGGTATCAAAAATATTGTTCAACAACTAAACAAAACAAAGTATAAAAAACTACATTTTATATTTGGTACAGTTGATGATAAGGACGTTTTTCAAATACTTGGACAACTACCTAAAGATGCTTTATATTATTTCTGTCAAGCAAATATTCCAAGAGCGATGAATGTAAAAAAACTTAAACAATATGCCTTAAATTTTAATTTAAAAGGATCTGAACATAAAAATGTAAAAGAAGCTTTTTTTTGTGCCAAAAATAATTCCAATAGTGATGATTTAATTTTTATTGGAGGGAGTACTTTTGTTGTAGCAGAAATACTATAATTTTTAATAAAAAACTTGTATGCATCTATAAATGATATATATTTGCATTCGATTTGGGCGATTAACTCAGTTGGTTCAGAGTGCCTCCCTTACAAGGAGGAAGTCGGGGGTTCGAGTCCCTCATTGCCCACCAAAAAGAAACCCGCTCAATTG
>MDTC01098672.1_pt1 | contig 40419 bp, 40 predicted proteins | sample 811181 | NCBI WGS metagenome assembly MDTC01 (sample SAMN05326644, study PRJNA326480) | marine metagenome | isolation source: seawater | place: Pacific Ocean: North | collected 2011
AAACATTCTTTCTATTATATAATAAATTTTTTTTCTCTTAAAAATTTTTTAACCAAAAAAAATAAAATCAATTTTGAAAATATTAGTAAAATTGATTTTTATTCACTTAAAGAAGGAGATTGGCAATCATTGCCTAAAGAGGTGATTAATCACTTAAATTCAAAAAATATAAAGATAATAATAAAATTTGGTATGAATCTTTTGAAAATTAATAAAAATATTTCAGAATTTTCAATATTATCTTATCATCATGGTAATCCATCAAAATATCGTGGAAGGCCCGCAGGATTCTATGAAATTTTAAATAATGAAAAATCTATTGGAATAGTTGTTCAAAGTCTTACTAATAAACTAGACTCTGGCAAAATACTTGCATTAGCTAATTCAAAAATTGAAAATTTTTCTTACACAAAAACGGCAATAAATTTTTACAGTAATTCAAAGTATTTACTTTCAAAAGCGATTGATAATCTATTACAAAATAAAGAAATAAATTTAGAAAAAAATGGAAAAATTAATAAATTACCAAGCAATTTGGTTGTCTTAAAATTTTTTGTATCAATATTTAAAAATCTTATTCGAAAAATATTCTATGGATTATTTTTTGAGAAAAAATGGAAAGTTGCGATTACTGGTAATAACTTATCATTTGATAGAGATGAAACTATTATTTCTGAAAATGCATTGATAATCCCTGTTAATAAAAAATATAATTTTTATGCTGATCCTTTTTTCTCATGTGATAATAAATTTATAAGACTTGAAGCTTTAAATAAACTTACTGGCCTTGGTGAGTTATTAAATATTTCAACAACTGATTTAAAAAATCAAAAATTAATATTTTCGAAAGGTCATAATTCTTATCCATTCAGCTTTGTATTTAAAAAAAAAGAATATTTGTTGCCAGAGGTTGCAAGCTATTCCTCACAATACTTTTTATCTGTTGATGAAAACTTTAAGAAAAAATATTTTATAAAGGGCCTAGAGGATAAACGTATAGTTGATGCTACACTCTTTGAATTTCAAAAATATTGGTATTTATTTTTTGGGGAAAACCAAAATTCATCTACAGTTTTAAATTTATGGACTTCAAATACCCCTTTTGAAAAATTTTATCCTCATCCTAAAACTCCAATTGTCATCTCACCAAAAAACGCCAGGATGGCTGGTGCTTTATTCATCTCTAATAATAGATTGTTAAGATTTAGTCAAAATAATGAGAAGGAATATGGAGAATCTCTTTCTGTCTTAGAAATAAATCAATTATCTCAAAAAGTTTATTCTGAAAAATATATAGGAAGAATAAAAATTGATAAGTTCAAAGGACCTCATACAATAAATTTTAATAAAGAAACAAATCAAATAATATATGATTATTACTACGATAAATTTTCTTTTTTTGCTGGAACACGAAGAATCGTAGGATGGTTTAATAAGTAAAAAAACTTCTATTTATTCATCTCAAGCCAAGATTGAAACATCAAAACATTCCATAAATTATACTGCCAATTTCTTTTGCCAGACAAATGTTCCTTCCACTTATTAGTTATTAATTTTGAATTTAGGTAGCCCTCTTGATCGAGTTTAGATTTATCTAATAAATTTTCTGCCCAATCTCTTAGTGGACCACGTAACCAATTATCAATTGGTATTCCAAAACCCATTTTTGGTCTATCAGTCAAATTTTTTGGCACATATTTGTTTAAAATTTGCCTCAAAATCCATTTACCTTGACCTTTTCTAAATTTAACGTTGTGCGGGAAATTCCACACATGTTTAATTAATTTATGGTCAAGCAGCGGAATTCTTGTTTCAATTGACGATGCCATTGCAGCTCTATCGATTTTAACAAGGATATCGTCAGGTAGATAAGTTATTAAATCCAAAACCATCATTTTTTCTTGACTATTTAAACCTTTTAAATTTGGTTTAAATTCATTTAAAAATGTGCCAGGTTCATTTCCATTTATCACAATATCATTAGGATTTTGCCAATGGGAACAAATCATATAATACATTTCATCCACAGATTTAGATTCTAATACAATTGCACTTTTATGAATTTTATCACCAATGTTAGAATATTTATTTAATCCTGGCATAATCTTAGACAATTTATTCCAGTTTTGAGGCGATATTGAATTAATCCCAAATAGTAAAGCTTTACGAAAAAATAATGGCATTAAATTGAAAACATTCCATAATTTTTCACCAATTACATACCTATTATATCCACAAAATAATTCATCGCCCCCATCGCCTGAAAGAACAACTTTTACTTGCTGTTTTGCTAATTCCGAAACTAGATAGCTCGGAATCTGTGAGGAGTCTGAAAATGGTTCATCATAAATTGATGGCAACTTTGGAATTACATCCATTGCTTTTTGTGAAGAAACATAAAATTCAGTATGATTTGTGCCAAGATGATTTGCAATTTTTTTTGCATGTTTTGCCTCGTTATAATCATTTTCATCAAAACCTATCGTGAATGTTTTGACTGGATTACTAGACTGCGACTGCATAAGTGCAACGATTGTTGAGGAATCTATTCCACCAGAAAGAAAGGCACCTAAAGGCACATCTGATATCATTTGTTTTTTCACAGTCATTTGTAAGTGTTTTTCTAGATCTTTTTGAATTTCTGTATCACTCATAATTAACTTATTATTGCTTCCCTCAATTGCAGTTTCTGTTAATGACCAATACATTTTAGGATTCGGTAATAATTTTTTTTTTAAATCGCTTATTTTTAGCTCTAGAATATGTCCTGGAATCAGTTTGTATACATCCTTATAAATAGAATATGGCGCAGGAATACAATTATGACGTAAGAGAAGAGCAATTGCGTCCCTGTTTATATTACCTTTAAATTCTGGATGAGCTTTAAAAGACTTTAATTCAGACGCAAATAGAAAAACTTTATTACTGCCCTCGCCTTGCCAACCGTAATACAAAGGTTTTTCTCCAATCCTATCTCTTGCGATAGTTAAACTGTGTATTTTTTGATCCCAAAGTCCAAAGGCAAACATTCCATCAATTTTTTTTAGTGTTTTTTCTACTCCCCAAAGATCTATTGCTTCTAATAAAGTTTCAGTGTCAGAATTCCCTCGCCATTTGATATTTGAAATTTCTTTTCTTATCTCTAAGTGATTATAGATTTCTCCATTGTATGTAATGACAAATCTACCAGAGTTTGATAGCATTGGCTGGTTTCCAGCGTCTGATAAATCTAAAATCGATAATCTTTGATGACCAAAAACTATTCCTGTTTTTTTTTCCTGCCAAGTACCATTAACATCTGGACCTCGGTGAGATAAAGCCGCATTCATTTTGAGGATAATTTTATTGTTATCAGATAAAGAATTAGAATAAAATCCGCATATACCACACATATTATTTTTTTTTAAATCCAATAGCAGTCCAGAAAGGTGTACCTTTTTTAAATTTTATTTTTTCTAAACCTGACTGTTTCATCATTTTATAAATCTCTTTTTTTGAAAAACGTTTTTCAAGTGGTGTACCAAATCTATCTCTCGCATCTGTTCTCATAACATAAAAACTTCTATGCCTATACCAATAAAGAGGAAAATTTTGGAAATTAAAACCAACTTTTTCAATTAATGATGCAAATCTTGAAAAAGGGAAATAAATACATAATGCAATTATATCGCAAATTAAAAATTTTAAGAATTTTGGCAATTTATTTATTAGTAATCTTAAATAATTTGATATTACCCATAAAAATTTAAACCAAACAGGACGATTGTCGAAAGAATAATAAATATAAACTAGAAATGGAGAACCAGGTTTTAGTAATTTAACACATGAACTTATCGCAGAACTAGTATTTGGAACGTGGTGTAAAACTCCTAGTGAATATCCAAAATCTTGACTGTTTTTCTTTAAACTATTCTTATCCAAAGATTGTCTATAATATTTTATATTTTTAAATTCTTTTAAATTCTTTTTTGCCACTCGAATTGCAACAGACGGATCAACGCAATTTAACAAACCTACTCTAGGTGCTACGAATCTAGCCCATCTTCCACTACCACAACCCATGTCAAAACCCTCTGAAAATTTAGTCAATCTTTTTAAAGGGAATAGTGAAAAATAACCTGTAAACATTTTATATGCCTCTTTATTACTCATTTCAGATTGATCGAAATGCATCCATTCGTCACCAAAGCTCTTTACTGTTTTTTTATCCAAATTTTTCATCAAAAAAATATTTTATTTTAAAGCTTTAAATCTACGTGTTTAGAATTAAACAAATTTTTCAAGTCAAAGATTACATGATTTGTTTTACACAATTTTTTAATTTTTTTTATTCCCATATATTTGAATTTATCATGAGCAACAGCTATCAATACTGCATCGAAACTATTATTTTTCATTTTTAAATTTGGATATATATTATATTTTTTTTTAATTTCTTTTGAATCTACATAAGGATCTTGCAAATGTATTTTACATTTAAATTTTTTTAATTGATTTATTACACTTTTGACTCCAGAGTTCCGAATATCCGGGCAATTTTCTTTAAATGTTAAACCCATAATTAAAATTTTTGCTTTTTTTACTACAATTTTTTTTTTTTTTCATTGCTCTAATTAGTTTAGACACGACATAAATTCCCATGCTGTCATTTAGCTTTCTTCCTGCTAAAATTATTTTAGGGTGATAGCCAATATTTTCTGCCTTATATGTAAGATAATATGGATCTACTCCAATACAGTGTCCCCCTACCAGACCTGGTTTAAAAGGTAAAAAATTCCATTTGCTACCTGCAGCATCCAGAACTGCTTGGGTGTCAATATTCATTTTTGTGAATAATATTGACAATTCATTTATTAAAGCAATATTTAAGTCACGTTGGGTATTTTCAATAATTTTTGCAGCCTCTGCAACTTTTATGCTTGGCGCTTTATGAGTGCCAACAGTTATTATTTCTTTGTACAAACTATCAACTAAGTCTCTAATTTCAGGGTTTGAGCCAGAGGTAATCTTTTTGATTTTTGAAATAGTGTGTTTTTTGTCACCAGGGTTAATTCTTTCTGGACTATATCCACAAAAAAAATCCTTATTAAATTCTAATTTTGACAATTTCTCTAAAATAGGCACGCATTCTTCCTCTATACATCCTGGGTATACTGTTGATTCATAAATAACCAAATCATCTTGTTTGAGAACTCGACCAACAGTTTTTGTCGCCATCATTAAAGGTCCTAAATCTGGTTTTTTGGACTCATCAACAGGTGTTGGAACAGTAACGATGTAACAATTCGAAGATTCAAGATCTTTTTTATCATAAGTAAATTTTATGATTTTAGAAAATTTAACTTCTTCTCTATTAAATTCCATGTTTTTATCAATACCTAATTTTAATTCTTTAATTCTTTTTTTATTGATATCAAAACCAATTACTTTTTTTTTTTTCGCAAACTCTAATGCTAGCGGCAAACCTACATAACCTAATCCAATAATAGATAACTTGAGATCTTTTTTTTTTTTTATCATATTGAATAGTAATTTTTATACCATTTTACAAAGTTAGAGACTCCATCATTTACTGACGTTGAAGGTTTGTACTGAAATTTTTTTTCTAAATTGTTTACATCTGCAAATGTATCTGGCACATCACCTTGTTGTAATGGCAGAAAGTCAATTTTTGCTTTTTTTTTTAGAGCTTTTTCTAAAGCTTCAATGTAATCCATTAGCTTTATAGGTCTGTTATTACCAATATTATAAATACACCAAGGAGCTATACTTGAGCCTGGGTCAGGTTTATTGCTATTCCAATTGGGGTTACTGGTCGAGGGACAATCTAAAACCTTTACTACACCCTCAACTATATCATCTATATAAGTAAAGTCTCTAGTATGTTTGCCAAAATTAAATACTTGAATTGGCCTTTCCTCTAAAATATTTTTTGTAAATTTAAATAATGCCATATCTGGTCTTCCCCAAGGTCCGTAAACAGTAAAAAATCTAAGTCCTGTGGTTGGTAAGTTATATAAGTAACTATATGAATGAGCCATTAATTCATTCGATTTTTTAGAGGCCGCATACATTGACAATGGATGATTTACACTATCGTGTTCAGAGAATGGCATCTTCGTGTTAGCCCCATAAACGCTTGAAGTGCTTGCATAAACTAAATGATCTACTTTATGAAAACGGCAATTTTCTAAAATATTTGTAAATCCAACAATGTTACTTTTAATGTATGCGGAAGGATTTTCTATAGAATATCGAACACCTGCCTGAGCTGCTAAATTGATTACTTTGTGAATTTTATGATTATTAAAAACCAAATCTATGTTATTTCGATCACAAATATCTATTTTATAATGTGTATAATTTGAGTATTTTTTTAGTCTTTCAAGTCTTGAGTCTTTTATCTTTGTATCATAATAGTCATTATGATTGTCAACACCTACAACATTATCTCCTCTCTCTAAAAGTTTGATAGAGACAGCAAAACCAATGAAGCCTACTGATCCAGTTACTATTTTTGACTGCATTATTCTATTTGTTATATATTTTTTTTTTATTAGAAAATATAAATTTATGTATTTTTGGTGCCGCTAAAATAATAAGCATCACAACAAATTTTGTTCTATGGCGAATTCCAGTTCCGAAATTACCAACACTAATTCCATAAACAATTAAATAACATATAAATATTAAAATTAAGACACGTGTAACTGGGTTAGAATATAAATTATGCCAATTTTTGAATATGTAAATTGTTAAAATAATATAAAGTATTCCATCAAATAATCCAATCAAGTGGTAAGTTGACTTAATATCCCAAGGGAATGGAGAATATAGGAAATAAAATATCTTAACTAAACCTTTGGTCAGAAGCTCATAATTATTATTAATTAAAAGCCAAGATGGGTATGCGGCAGTGTCAAACATATAATTATTTATTTTAGGTAAAGAGGATTTTATATTAATTAAAGTTTGGAGTCCTCCTATATAAGGAATTTCAAAATTATTAGTTAAAAATAAAACTATAGGTATTAATGAAACAAATACAAAAATAAACGATGAAAAATTAATTTTAAATCTTTTAATGTTTTTAATTTGTTTTTTAGTTTCAAAAAATAATAAATACATAAAAAAAACTATTCCACCGATTGCCACTGGTCCGTGAAATAAAGACAAAAAATAAAAACTAGCCATTATTTGAAACAATGAAATAATAGAATTTTTTTTTATGAATTTTGCAATACCAATTAGCCCAAGTAGGAGAAAAAAAACTATATAGACTTCTCGTAACATTAAAGATGAGTAAAGTACTAAAGATGGAAAAAAAGTTATGACCCAGGCTGCTTTTTTAGCTGACTCATGATCCCATATTATTAAACAAAGTCTATACACCAAATAAACAGATGCAGTTCCAAAAGCAACACTTATGCTTTGAGCCATCATTTTGCTTTCCCCAATTAATGAGTAAAAAATTGATATGAATCTTGATATAAAAAATGAGTCGTTTATCAATAGTCCGTATATTACCGACAATCCATCATTTCTTGAAAACTCTCTGGCTAATGTTTCAAATTTTGCAGCATCAGAATAACCATCTGGTAATTTGATTAAAGTATGTTGATCCAATATAACACATATAGATCTCAATAAGAAAGCTACTATTAAAATATTACTTATTTTTTCATTTTTTTTTGAGATAAAAATTAAAATGGTAAATATTAATAATAAAAAAAAGCAACCTAATATAAATTCCATAATTTTTTTTTTATTTCAATTTTAAAAATTTGACCAGATAGCACGGTAAGAATTTATCATTTTTTTAAGCCCATAATAATTTACAGCTCTTTTTCTAGCCATTGAACATCTTTTACTCCACGCTTTTTTTCCTATTTCTGATAGTGCATTATCGATTGCTTTTCCTAATTTTACAGAGTTATTTGGAGGAACTATCCAACCAGTTTTGCCGACTATTGCTGCAGAATCTCCAACATCAGTAACAACGCATGGAGTGCCACATGCCATGGCCTCTACTAAAACACTGGGAAATCCCTCACTTTTACTACATAAAATGTTTACATCAAGCCCATTCATTACCTCAGGAATATTATTTTTTGGCCCTAATAATTTTACATATTTATTTAAATTAAATTTTTTTATTTTCTCTCGTAATATTTTATTTTTATTATTCATTTCAGAACCAACAAAAACACAAAAAAATTTTCTTTTTTTTGAGTTTATTATTCTTAATGCATTAAGTAAGTTTGAGTGATCTTTTACTGGATTGTATCGAGCAACAATACCTATAAGTGGTATTTGGCTTTTAATCTTAACCTTTTTTTTAAAATTTAATTTTTGATATTTCTTAACTTTAAAAAGTGATAGATCAAAACCAGTAGTAACCAATTTAATTTTTTTGTTTTGATAACCTAGATTCTGGCAATTTTTTTTTGAGCTTTTTGAAACAACTATAATAATATCTGGGATTAGATAGGATAGTTTTGCCAGTATTCTTATAAGAAAAATATTCCTTTTTTTTTCTATACTTTTATCAAGTTTAGAATAAAGAATAGTCCAAACCAAATTTTTTACCCCAGCTAGTTTTGCAGCGATACCACCTAAAAAGTCTCCATGGACAAGCCATGTTTGGACTAGGTCTGGTTTAAGATTGCTAATAAATTTTATCAAATAAAAAAATTTTAGCATAGAATAAAATTTCATATTCATACAATAAACTTTAACTCCCAATTTTTTTAAGAGTAAAAAATATTTACCACCAGAAGTTATCGAGATGACTATATGATTATTTAATTTATCATGCTGACAAATTTTATATAAAATATTTTCTGCACCACCATCTTTTAAACCAGTTATAATATGAAGAATTTTCATTCTGTTCACTTTATTTTCAATAACTTATTCAATGATAATTTTAAATCATTTTCATTTATATAATTGATCTTTGAAATAACTTTATTTAAATCATCAAAAAATTTATTTTTTTTTTTTATTTTATCATGCACTGCAAATACCTTGTTTATAGATGTTTTATAAACTTTATTTTTATGAAATAATTCCTCTGAAAGTTTTTCATTAAATTTATTTCCAATTATTTTTATTTTAAGTTTTTGATTTCTTTTAGAATAGACTTCAAACATTTTTTTTATTATATCAATAATTCTAATAGGCTCCCCCATATCTAAAAAAAGAGTTTTATTCGAGTATTTAGATACAGATGATTGTAAAACTAGGTTGCATGCTTCCTTAATTGACATAAAATATCTACTCATATTCCTATCTGTTAATGTAATAGTCTGATTATTTTTTATTTGGGTTAAAAAAAATGGCAGCGCAGATCCATCGCTACCAATTACGTTACCAAATCTAAGTATAAGATATTTAGAAAGTTTATAATCTTTTTTTAAAAAATATATTTGAGTTAATAATTCACCAATTCTTTTGGTTATACCTAAAATATTTTTTGGATTGACAGCTTTATCAGTTGAAATAAATACAAATTTTATTTTCTTACCTTTGACAGCCTCAAGTAAATTATAAGTTCCAATTATATTATTTTTAACTGCGCTATGAGTATTATTTTCTAAAAATTTAACATGTTTATATGCTGCAGCATGAAAAATATAATTAATTTTATATTTATCTATCAAATTGGTGACAAAGTTTTTATCTTTAATATCTCCCAATATTAATTTTAGCTTTTGGCTTTTGAGGTTTTTGCTAATTCTATATATGTTGTACTCGGAATGATCGAGTACCACGATTTCTTTTGGATTTGATTTTGCAATTTGACTTGTAATTTCAGTTCCTATACTTCCCGCTCCTCCTGTTATCAAAATTCTTGAATTTTTAAATTTTTCAACTGTAGGATATTGAACTTTTAAAGTTTCTTTTCCGAATAATTCATCATACGATACATCCTTAATATCAGTCAGATATATTTGTTTTTTTTTAAAATATTTTTTCTCAGGTAATACACTTATTGTTTCACAGTAGGGAACTACTTTTTTTGTAAGATCCATTATTTTTTTCGAACTTAAAGAAGGTATAGCTATAATTATATTTCTAATGCTGAAATTTTGAGAAATATTTTGAAGATCTTTAAACGAAATTACTTTTTTGTTATCTATCAAAGTTCCTATTTTTTTTGGATCATCATCAACAAAATAAGAAATATTATATCTGTCAAAAGATGACATCTGTTGTGCAATTTTTTTTCCTGAATATCCTGCGCCATATATAACAGAACCAATGATTTTACTTTCTAGGTAGTTTTTATTAAATAATTTTTTAGACTTTAATTTATTTCTAATGCCAAAATATTCTTCAATTTTTTTAAATTTAAAGTTTTGGATTTTTTCAATTAAATTTCTATTATCAGCAATAGAATCTAAAATTTCATTTGTATTTTTTTTTTTAAAGATTAAATTTTTCTTTGTAAGATTTATATTTTTTATTATTTCGCTGATTGTAATACCTCTTCCTGTACCAACATCATAAATACCTGAGCCATTGACGTTAATTAAAATTCTTTTATAAATTTTCACAACATCATCAATGTGTATAAAATCTCTTGAAGATAACCCTCGATTAAAAATAGTAATTTTGTTATTTTTTTTTTTAGCAGTTTTAAGTTTTTCAATAATCGAAAATTTATTTGATTTTCCATATAAATTAAAAACTCTACAAATACTCAAATCAATAGATCTTTTATTGCAATAATTTTTAATTAAAAATTCAGCAGAAATTTTGAAACCTGCATATATATTTCTATTATTATCATCTGTAATATTAATATTTTTATTAATTGATCCATATACTGATGAACTACTAGTATAGATTATTTTATTTATAATTTTTGAATTTAAAAGATCTAAAATTTTTGATAATTCAAATATCGATTTATTTGCAAATTTCTCATATGAACTAAAATTGGTTAATTTGTTTGTAGCAAAAAAGGAATTTATAATAAGATTAATTTTTTTTTTTTGGTTAATTAGATCAACATTTTGAATAAACTCATCAGCGCTAAGGATTTTTGAGCCATGTATTGTTTTTTTTAAATTATTAGATAAAAAACCTGTTCCAATTATATAAGTTTTATTCATAATTTTTATTTTTTTAATTTTTGTAATTCTAAAATTATTATTTTAATTGCAAAAATTAGTATTCCTTTTGTAATAATTCTCAATAAACCTTTTATTATTTGCTTTTCATATTTTATCATCATTAGTCCAGCATAAGTATTTAATTGTTTAATTCTTTTTTTTTTTTTTGAAACTGGAACGTTTGTATACTGACTCCATAAATTAAATATTTTTAATTGTTCCTCAAATGAAATAACTTTTTCATGATGTGTGTTATTATAATTGTGTATTCTGTAATTGGCTAAGTAGTCCTCTACACAAATAATATTTGCCTTGCTAGAAATTGCGCAAGAAATATAATAATCTGAGGCATGCGAATATTCTTTTGGGAAGCCGCCAACAGACAAAAAAATCTCTGTATTAATTAACAATGAAGGGGAAGCAATAAAATTACCTTTAAATAGTAATTCGTACAAAACACATCCTTGAGGCATTGGAACCCCTAAATAATCTTGATGGCATAATTCCTTGATTAAAACTCCATTTTTGTCAATTTCCATTACCCTGCAATACACTATGCCCACTGAATTAACAGGGAACTTAGAGTTATTCACAGCATTAATTTGCTCAGCTAATTTATTTGGTGCCCACTTATCATCTGTGTCAATAATGCTTAACCAATCGCCTTTTATTTTTTTAGATGCCATAATTCTTGCATCTCCTAAAGTGGTATGAGACGGGGAAAGATAATAATGTAAACGGTGGTCCTTATTTTTTTTAAAAATTTCTGCACTTTTATCGGTAGACTTATTATCCCAAAATATTAATTCCCAATTTTGATATGTTTGATTTAAAACGCTTTCAATTGATTCTTGAAGATATTTTTCTCCATTATAACAATTCATCAAAATGCTAACAAGAGGTGTATTTTTCACTTTTTAAATAAAGAGCCAATGGTTAGATTTAAACCTTTATCTAAATTTATTAAAGGTTTCCATTTTAATAATTTTTTTGCTTTTGAAATATTTGCATACAATTTCATGTTTTCAAAATTTCTTAATTTAATTTTTCCAAATTTTGCTCTCCCTAATCCAATCTTTTTGACAATAACATTAACTACTTTTTTAATACTAATTGGTTTTCCTGATGCTATATTTATTATCTCTCCACAACATCTTTTACTTGTTAAAGATAAAAAAATTGCATTGACTACATCATCAATATAACAAAAATCTCTTACTTGATTACCGCTTGAAACTGGAAATAAATTTTTACTTACACATCCATTTATTACTTGGGGAATGAATCTATTTTTTTTTTGACCTACACCATAAACAAGAAATAATCTTAAAATTACGACTGGAAAATTATGAATTTTATACATCGTCTGTAAAAAATGTGTGGCAGAAACTTTTGCACATGAGTAAGGAGATATTGGATCTTCCCTTTGGTTCTCTATCTGAGGTGCTGTATTTCTGCCATATTCATCACTACTTCCAATTTGTATAAAATTTAACAAATGTTTCCTACTCACTGAAAAAAATAGATTAACTGTTCCATAAAAATGTGAATCAAAAACTTTAGTTCCTCCATTAAAATAATTGGAATGGTCTACGTATCCACTAAGATTAATCACATAATTAAAAGATTTTTTTTTTAGCTTATTAAATAAATTCTTATTATTTCTTATATCTACATTTATATATTCTATGTTCTTTAATCTTTTGTATAATGGCACTTTATTTTTAGAAATAATAGTTACTTTGTAACCTTTTATCACTGCCTCTTTTGCAACATTTGAGCCAATAAAGCCAGTACCCCCAGCAATTAAAAGACTTTTTTTATTCTTAGTACTCATAGTTTTGTTCAAAGATCTTTGATCTAATTTTTATTCCAATCATAATCTAAATCACTTAAACTAATTTTCTCAATTTCATGTGGATCATGTTCTATATTTGCTAAATTTAATAGAACATTTGTTTTAGACAGCCCTTTAAATGCAAGCCACAAACCAGGTGCTATGGATAATCTTTGGTAATTATCTTTTGATAATATGACTTCAAAATAATTTTTTTTATCAGTTATCACAAATTTAATCTCACCAGTTATTACAACCAAATTTAAAGTCATTATATTGTGTTTTTTCCATCCTTTTATTGCTCCTTTTTTGAGGCTAGAAAAGTAAGCCTCTCCAAAACCAGAAAATCCCTCATCACTGGCCTTCATTGCATGCAAAACATCACCATTAATATTTGGTATTTTTTTCAAAGGTGTTAAAATTATACCGTCCATTTAAGAGATTTAGACTTAGCAATATTTTGATAATCTAATATTTGATTATTGGTTAGTTCATTCATGTCTGTGTTCTGTTTGTAAAAGCTTACATACCACTCAGAAATAAATCTTATTGTATCTTCATAATTCAGGACGGAATACCAATCAAGAGATGCTAACGCTTTCTCACAATTCAATTTTAATAGTGTTGCTTCATAAAAATTTTTTTTTTCGTTAATTAAAATATTTGGAGAATTTTTTTCAGAAACCCAGTATGTACTTAGATCATTTAATAATGAAATAACTGTTTTATCATCTTTTGTGACTGGTCCAAAATTAAAACATTCCCCGTTAAAAACTTTATTTTCAAATAGTTTCATTCCTAAATTTAAGTATCCACTAAGAGGTTCTAATACGTGTTGCCAAGGACGTGTCGCTTTAGGACTTCTAATTTCTACTTGCTCTCCTCTACTCCACGCTGAAATTGCATCCACAATAATTCTGTCTTTGGCCCAATCACCTCCACCAACTACATTACCAGCTCTCGCAACTGCCAATCGCACATTTGAGCGATCAAGTTTAAAAAAAGAGTGAAAATAAGATTTAATTACTAACTCAGCCGCTCCCTTTGAGCCACTGTAAATATCTTTACCACCAATTTGATCGTCTTCCTTATATCCCCAAATTTGCTCAATGTTATCATATACTTTATCACTAGTAATTATTATTGTAGTGCATTCATTATTTATAACCCTTAATGCTTCCAGCAGGTTGGTTGTTCCTATTACATTAGTAGATATAGTTTCTAAAGGGTCATCATAAGAATATGAAACTATAGCCTGTGCCGCAAAATGAAATATAAAATCAGGTTTCTCATTTAATATTATTTTACTTAAATCATCAAAATTACGTATATCTACAGCAAAATGTTTTACCTTTTTTTCAAGTCTTAGCACTTCAAACATAGACGGATTTGTAGGTATATTATTTGAAATACCAACAACATTAGCTCCTAAGTTCAGCAACCATTTCAACATCCATGATCCCTTGAAGCCCGTGTGTCCGGTTAAAATTATTTTTTTTCCCTCATATATATTTTTGAACATTATTTTTTTTTGTTCCAAACTGCCCAAGGGGCATATTTATTATCATAAATTTCATTTAATTTTTTTTTATCACTTAAGGTGTCCATAGGCATCCAAAATTTTTTATGCTTATATGTATAAAGTTGTTTATCTCTAACAAGGTTTTTAATTGGATTTTGCTCTAAAATCACATCTTCACTATCATCTATATAGTCTAAAACTCCTGGCTCACACACAAAATATCCTGCATTTATCCAAGAATTATCACCTTGAGGTTTTTCTTTAAAATCTGTGACCATATTTTTTTTATTAGAAATTAAAGATCCAAATCTTCCAGCTGGTTGTGCAGAAGTCATGGTCATTAACTTCCCATGAGTTTTATGAAATTTAATCGTTTCTTTAATATTTATATCTCCGACTCCATCACCATAAGTCAAAAGAAATGTTTTATTATTAATATATTTTTTTGCCTTTTTAATTCTAGAACCTGTTTGAGTATTTAAACCAGTATCAAGTATAGTTACCTTCCAATTTTCATGAACATTGGTATGCATATTAATTTTTCCAGTAGATATATCGATTGTCAAATCATTTTGATGTGTGTAATAATTTTTAAAATATTCCTTGATAATATAGCCCTTATAACCCGTTAGAATAACAAAATCCTTTATTCCATAATAAGAATAAGATTTCATAATATGCCATAAAATAGGTTTGCTACCTATCTCTACCATAGGTTTTGGCTTTACATCTGTCTCTTCACTCAAGCGTGTTCCAAGACCTCCTGCAAGAATTAATGCTTTCATTATAATCCTTCTAAAAATGTCAATTATTTTTCTCTAAACGATATAAATTTTTAGCTTCTTTATACCACACATAATTTTTTTTTGGTATTTTCCAATCTTTTCCATAAGTAAACTCTAACACTTCCTCTGGATTTTTAGGTATTCTTATTTTAATTCCATTGAACACCATCTCCTCAAATTCCATTAAATTTAACGGAAAACTATATCCTAAAATGTCAAACTCTTTGTAGACTAACTTTAATAATTTTCTCTTTATTTTATTTGATAGAATTTTTCTTATCATTGTTAATGGCAAAATTGTAAAAAATTTTATAACTTTAGATGTTGTCGTTTTGCTAGACTTAATTGCATCTTTAATTCTTAAGTTATTTACTAAAAAAAATAGTATAAAATGATATAACCTTTTGAATTGATTGAATATTTTGGATTTTCCCTCTGAGGGGACTGCCCATTTAATGTATGCTTTGTTGTTATCTCTTGTATAAAAATTAATATCAATTCGCTTACCTAAAGTAGCAAAATGTAAACTATTTATTTCTTCTAAAGATATTTCTTGCGTATATTCTTGATCGTTTGAAAATAATTTAATTATTTCTTCCTTTGAATGCTCATCCTCCCATACAGCAAAATCAATATCATGGTCCCAGTCTAGCAAATTTTTATTTCTTATAATTCCTAACAAAGTACCATGACAAACCCAATAATTGATATTATTAGCTTTTAAAATATCAAGAGATTTTTTAAATAAATTATTGTTTGCAGACATTATTTTTTTAGCACTATTCTCATTAAAGTTGGATTATCATTTTTTACAATCGATAAATTGTTTTGTTCAATAAAATATATCTCCATGAAACCAAGTTCTGAAACTTGCGTTCGAAACTCTTTTGTCTCAATAAATCGTCTTTTATGATTATCTTTGATATATGTATTGTCTCCACAATCTTCTCCAATTCCACATATTGGATCTTTTGTTGTCCTTACTTCAATACAAAATAAACCATCGACCCCTAATGCATCATAAATCCTTGGTAATAAAAAAAGCTCATCACTTTTTGTTATCGAGTGGATACTAAATCTAGAATAAAACATATCTACATTTTTATACTTGCTGTAATCTTCAAATACAAAATCTGATTTCTTAGGGTGAAAATAGTTAGAAATATCAGTATCAATAATTTTTCTAACTGCATCCATTCCTTCTAAACTTTGATCAAGTGCAATTATATTATGTTTTTGTTGTGCAAAAAATATAGCATCCCTTCCATTGCCAGATCCTAATTCTATTATGTTGAATTTTTTTTTTAAAAGATACTTGTTGCTAACAAATTGAGCAAAACTACTTGCCTGAATAATATCTTTATCATTACCATGGTTTTTATAGTAATTATTCCAATAATTTTTGTCCATTTATTTATTTTTATAATTTTTAAATGCCAGATAAGAAGTAACAAAATATTTAATTAATGATCTTAAAATTATTAAAAATGATAAAATAAGTAGTAAATAAGATATATTCTCGTCAGATAATGCATCGAATAATAACACTAATAATAATAAATCAATTCCTCTTGCTCTTTCATCCAAGAAAGATATATATATTTTATATAATTTAATAATGTAGATCAATTTTTTTTCCTGACTAAAATCTTTTTCATAATTGTTAATGATTTTTTTTTGAATATTATCTGAACTATTTTGTATTTGTTTTAGAAAAAGAAAATCCGAAAAAATATTGAATCTTGTAATCAGTAAAAAAAAAGAAAATAATGGCAATAAAAACATATAGTCTGGATAATATTTTAATGTATAAAAAACAAAAGCTAACCTAAAAGCTGCATCGCATATATTTGCTCCATAAACATCAAGTGCATGTCCAAGAAATGAAGTTTTATTTAATTTTCGAGCAAGTACTCCATCAGCCCAGTCAAAAGTTCCTTTTGTAAAAACCATAAAAAGCCCTATGTAAAATAAAGTTTTTGAAGGACTTATGGCCACTAAAAATGATCCAACCACACCAAATAAAATATATATTAAAGTTATAAAGTTTGGAGATTTAATAATTTTTTGTGTAGTGAAAAGAAATATAGAAGCTGTTTCCACATAATATATACTTTTTAATGTAGAGTAAGGATATCTTAAGCTTATTAGGTTCTCGCCTCTGCTTTTTTGCATTGTAATATTGTGCTGATATATATCTTTTCTAATTGAAAAAAAATTCATTAGTATTCAACGTAAATTCTATTTAATAAGTTCACTTCATTATTATGAATTTCGCCAAAATGACATACAACAGAACCACTTAGGTTAGATCTTGGTGAATATAGTACTACATTATCATCTTTTGGAATAACTTTTCCTTCTAAATAAGTGCAAAGTAATGGCTGATTATCTCTTCTTACGATTTTATGATATTCTTTCAATAGAATTTGTTTGCTCTTAATTACACGTTTTTTTAAAGTATTGTGTTGATCAATAATTCCATATAGTGAGGCAATTGCATGATAAGGTCCTGTGATCATTTTATTTTTTTGGGTTTCAAGATTGAAATAAAAAGTATCAAGTTCTTGAGGCGTCAAATCAGATTTAAAGGCTACAAAAGAGGCGCCTGTTAGACCAAACAAGCCTTTGCAAGAACTAAATGCCATAACATCGGCTAATTCATGATTGTCTTCTAAACCAATTGATCCGGTTGCATCTACAAATAATTTTGCACCAAATTTATTGGCTTTGTCTTTAATTTTTTTTAAATTTAATTTGAAAGCAACTGATGTCTCTGTATATGCACATAAAACCCAATCGTAATTATTTTTTATTTTTTTTATTTCATTGTATTCACAAATTTTTAAAGAACAATTTTTTGGTAAAAGTTTCTTTAGCCTATCACTGTAATATCCAGTTGAAATAAGTAAAATTTTTCCTGAAACAAAACTGTGTAAAGCAAGTTCCAATGCAAGTGTTGCAGATCCTTGCATTGAAATTACATTATCCTGTCCACTAAGTTTTTTGATCCAATTCATAACTGATTTACTCATATTTTCGTATTCGTTATCCCCTCTGCCGAATAAAGGTTTTAGATGTTTGAAATTCTCAAACAAAACCACAGATGGACCAGGTGTTAGCATTAGTTTTTTGTTATTTATTTGTGTAATACTTTTAAGTGCTCCGTATCTAATCTCTGAACTACTAATACCTTGGGTGCGAGGAAATATTTTTAGTTTTTTTTTTGGAATCTTATTTGAATTATCAGATCCATGAACTAAAAAATCAATGTCATATTTTTTTAAAACTTCATCGTCTAAAAGCCACGGCACTGGTACGACTTCATCAACATATTCTATTGACTCTAATATTTCCTTTCTACATTTATAATCTAACTCAGGTTTATAACCCTTTTTCATTTGGATTTCTTCATCTGTAGTTAATCCAACAATAACTTTTCCTAGTTTAGATGATTTTTTTAATAAGCGAATATGGCCATGATGTAATAGCGTTGTTGACATATCAACCATTACTCTTTTTTGTTTTGTCATTTAGTGCCTGGAATAATTTCTAGAATTTCTTTTATAGACATACAATCAGGTTCAGCCTCTAAACTTCTTCCATTTTTTAATACAGATTTTGCTACTTTTAACATCGCAGGATATGCGGCACGCAACATGTGGTTTGCTGTAACAACTACATTAACATTCATTTGGATAAATTCCTCTATTGTTACTGAATTAAAACTTGTAGGCACCACAACGACAGGCGTGTTGCTATCCTTTGCTCTAAACTTTTTCATAAAATCTTTTATTTCTGATGGATCTTTATGTCTTGAATGGATCATTATTCCATCTGCGCCAGCTTTAATATAAGCTTCAGCTCTAACCAATGCATCTTCGATACCTGCATCTAAAATTAAAGACTCAATTCTAGCTATAATCATAAAATCGTCACTTATTTGTGCAGACTTACCATGGGAAATTTTTTTACAGAAGTTTTCTATAGTGTCTTGAGTTTGTTGAACTTCATTACCAAATAAAGAATTTTTTTTTAAACCAGTCTTATCCTCAATTACAACTGCGCTTACACCAGCTCTTTCTAAGCTTTTTACTGTAAACTCAAAGTGTTCAATTCTACCACCTGTGTCTGCATCAAACATCATTGGAAGAGTAGTAACTTCAAATATGTCATGTACACTATTTAGTCTTGATGTTATATCAACTGCCTCAATATCTGGTTTTCCTTTAGCAGTAGAATCTGTGAGAGAACTAGACCAAACAGCGTCAAAACTAACTAATGTTCCATTCCTTTCTTCACTTGTGTTTTCAGCAATGAGCGCGCTTATTGCATTATGCGCCTCTAATATGCGGACAATTGGTTTATTTTTAATAAGTTGTCTTAAACGAGCAAGTCTATTAACAGTTGTAATACCAAGTTTCATTAATTTATTTTTTAAGTTTTTGTCACTAATTTCTTTCGAGTATTTTACCTCAATCAATTCTCCTCCCCAATCTTTCAACAAATCAATAACTTCTTGTCTGTATTTTGACTGACTACTATCCACCCAGTCATCACCATGTACAACAAAATCTGGCTTCAAATTTATAAGATTTTTTCTATAACTTGCATCCTCCTGTGGAATTACATCATTAACCATCTTGAGATTTTTAATTACCTCTAAACGTTGTTGGTACTTTAAATATGCTGTATCATTTAATTCCTGAATTGCAGAAGGCGTCAATAATCCAACAATAACTTCCCCATATTTTGCAGCTTGAGTTAAAACATTTATATGCCCTGCATGTAATAAATCTGCAATCAGCGAAACATAAACTTTTTTTGTCATAACAAATTTATTTGATTCTTTTTATAAACTTCATGAAATCAAATTTATTTTCTCCCGGAGTTTTGTTTGGTCTACCTAAATTTTTTCTGAAACCTTTAATAACTTTTATTTCTAAAAATACACTTCCCTCGAATGATTTTATACTCTCTAAACATTTATCAAGTTCATCTTTTGTATTTGCCTTGAGAATTAAATCGTACCCACAAGCTTTTGCAATACTTTGAAAATCTACTTTATCACCTACTGTAGGCTGGCCACCAACTGAATCATGAGCTCCATTATTAATTAAAATATGCTTAAAGTTTTTGCAATTTAAATTACCATTTATTGCAAGTGAGCCCATATGCATTAAAATAGCCCCATCACCATCTATGCATATGACTTTTTTACTAGGTTTTTGAATAGCTATTCCTAATGCAATTTGATTAGCATGTCCCATCCCTCCAACTGTCAAGAAATCTTTTTTATGTTCTTGTCTTAATTCCTCTCTATATTCAAATAGTTCTCTAGATGTAACACCGGTGGTTGAAACAACAATATCTTTTTCTTCAATGCTATTTATAATTTGCTTTATTGCATCCTCCCTTATTAATTGATAATCAGCATTGTTATCTTGTTTTGTCTCATATTCAGAAAAACTATCTTTATTGACAACAATTGCATGAGGTTTGTTATTTTTTAAAGCTTTTTCACTTAGCCTCATAATTATTTTACCTGCTTCTTCGTTGCTAGTTTTTGGAGATAAAATCTCATAAGGTATTTCCATTACTTCGAGTAGATCAAGAGTTATTCTGCCTTGTTTTTTATGTTGTGGTTCATCTTTTATACCTGGCTTACCTCTCCAACCGATTAATATTAAAATAGGTATAGAATATACATCTGGATCTGCCAAGGATAATAAGGGATTTACAATATTTCCAAGACCAGAATTCTGCATATAGATTAATGGCAACTTACTTGTAGCTAAATGATACCCAATCCCAAGAGCCATAGCATTACCCTCATTAGCCGCTATAATATGATTATTCTCATCAGCGTTATCTGAAATATAGCCACAGATATTTTTTAAAAGTGAATCCGGCACACCTGAAAAAAAAGTAATGTCGTTTTTAATCAAATTTTTAAAAAAAGATTCAGGATTGATCATAGTTTCATGCTCTTTATATAATTTCCCAATCTTAAGGATAATGCAATAATAGTATATGTCGGATTTACTATCGATGAGGTGGTAAAAACTGAACTACCGGCAATATAAAGATTTGAAATACCAAAAACCTTACAATTTTTGTCAACAACACCTGTTTTTGGACTGTCAGACATTCTTGTAGTACCAATATGATGATTAATAGGATCATCAATCTTGAATGATTGACCATTTAACAACCCACTTTTATATTTAATTCTACCAATGCCAAGTACTCCAAGCGCACGGGCCATAGTTGTAGATGATTTAAGAACAGTGTCTTTCTCAATTTGACTTATATCATTCCAATGCATGTTAATTTTTGGAATTCCTAATCTATCTTTATCATTATGCAGCTTTAAATTATTTGATAATCTTGGAGGTTGCTCTAGTCCAATATCCAAGTTCCAGTTCCTAGGAGAAAATCTATTGTTTTTTTGAAAACGACAAAAAATTTCTTTTAAGAAATTCGTATTTTCGAATAATTTTACTCCATCAGAAATAACTCTACCCAAATTATAAGAACTTTTATTTTCAAAGCTTTTTTGTGGACTTATCGATAGAGAATGTCTTAAGATTTTTTGTTTATCCCTTTCGTTTGTAGAGACTTCAAATACAACCTTATGATTATTATTAATATCTTTGCTAATACATTTTCCAGATGATGATTTATAAATTTCAGCAACATCTTTGATGCCTGGATGACTCATAAAACAAGTTCCTACAAAACCATGATTATTTCCTACTCCGTTTTTAATTAATTTATTTGAAGACAATAGGATTCTTGGATTTTCTAATGCTCCACAAGCTAAAACAAATATTTTTGATTTAACAGTTGATTGATTTCCAAACAAATCTGCAACTGAAACACTCTGAACAGTTTTAGAATTTTCGGTTAAATTTATTTCAGTTACTGTAGAATGAAAAATGACATCTATATTTCGCGAGGTCTTAAATTCACTCTTATATTTTTCAGATAAATCTCTATGGTTAATATTAGAGATTTGGAAAACATTTGATGTTAAAAAAGTATTAGTTTTATTTAATTCATAAAAGCTTTTTTCTTTAAAGGTATTTCCTAAAAGACTTTTATTATAAAATTTTTCATGAGATATGCCTAGCATTTCTGAAGCTTCTTTATAATAGGGGTCTAAAGAACTTAGAGATATAGGCCAGCCACTCAAATAAATATAGGATTTTTTATAAAATTCATCTTTTTTAAATGGAGCACAAACACCAGCCCATAATTTTCCAGCACCACCAAAACATCTTAATCTAGAGCTGTCTAATGACAAATAACTTGGACCAGAATTTTCGCCTATATTTAGTTCTTGATATTCAGATTCTGGCTCTAATCCACCTGACTCAAGAACTGCAATCTTAAGATTAGTATCAAATAATTTTTTAGCCAAACTTATACCAGCAGGTCCAGACCCAACTATACAAATGTCGTATTCTAAAATTGAACTAGAGGGATAAACTTTCAAATCTTTAAACATACTTACTTTTAAGTATAAGAATTTTCAATTCTGTTTCAGAAATAATCCAACCATTAACGATAGTTACTTTTCCCAACTGATATTCTTTTTTTATTTTCTGACTAATTAAATTAATTGTTTTACTCAAACCATTAGTTGACAACATGGATATTATTTTATTCTCAAATGTGTAAATTTCTATGTCTATGTTATAAGTAATTTCATTAGGTAAAATACTTTCAAAGTTATAAAAAAATTTCTCTATTTCATTTGAAAAAATCCTATTTAACCTTGAATTTTTCCACCCATAGAATGTAATTAAACCCAGTGACATAGAAGTGGCACTTAACAACATGAATTTTCTTCTACTCAATTTCATAACAATAATATTTATAACAAAAATTTACTTTCGATAAATTTTTTTATCTCTAATCTTTTTCCTTAAAAACACTCTGTAATGATCCCCAAGTAGCAAGTCATTTAAAATATCCTGAATATTTATAATTTTTTCAGTAATTTTTGAGCTAAATTCCTCTAATATTATCGTCTGAATATCAAGTCCATTGGTTTCTAAATACTCCAATTTTAAATTAAAATCTTTCTCTATTTTTCTTAAAATCTCTTTTGAAAAAAAAATATTGTGACGTCCGCTTTCAATATATCTAGTTGGTGAAAAATTATATTTTTTTAAATATTCACTAAAAAAACAGTCTGCGGATGGCACTTCAAAAACTATCATTCCTCCATCATTCAGTATTTGATTTGCATACTTTATTGTGGAAATTGGGTTAGACACATGCTCCAGCACACCCCATAAAGTAATAACATCAAATTTTTTTTTAAATTTTATTTTATTGAAATCATCTTGATGAACATGCACATTGTAATTTCGTAATATCTTTTTTGACGCAGAAGGTGATGGGTCCACTCCTTCAACTTTCCATCCATTTTGTTTACATATATATAAAAAAGTTCCAGTTCCACAACCAATATCAAGCAATGAGGGTGATTTCTTTTTTATCAAATTTTTTATTTGCAAAAATTTTCTTTTTTCTAAGACTCCTTTTCTTACTCCCTTGCTGTTGCCAACAAGTTTATCCTGATAAACTTGATATGTTCCATCACTATATAATTCATCTAGTACTCCTTCACGTATATAGGGTTTTGTATACAAAGATTTACATCTAAGACATTTATGGTAAGAAAATCCATCTATTGAAAATACTTTTACACTTCTCTTACAATTACACAATGGGCAAGGTATTAAAATAAAAAATTTTTTTTTTTGGTTTTAGCCTAACATCAAACCATTTCGATGTACTTTTTTTGAAAAATTTATTTACAATTTCAAGATCTTTTTTTGGTTTTAATTTAAATAAATCTAATTTTATTTTTTTAATCATATATCCGTTATTTAAATAAATAATTGTAAATTTTATTTGAAACCTCGGTGCTTTCTAAGCAAAGGTTGCTTAAAATACTTTTTTCTGAAGAAAAAAATTTTTTTTTATTAATAATTTTTTCAGCTAATATACTAAATGTTTCATAAGAAGTAATTCTTAAACTATCTATATATTCTTCTCCTTCGTCTGGCAAAAGTGAACAGCGATATCCTGGGTCTATAAAATAAGTTTGCAAATTATGAGCATTTAATTCATACCCCATTGTTGATCCATATGTAACAGCAAATTTTGACGAAAACGCAATTTCATAACTATCATAATTTTTATCAAGTACTTCTATATTTGTACCAGATAATATCTTGTCTTGAATTTTATCTTCTATCGCGCTAGCGTGATGTATAACAACAATTTTATATTTTGGATTTTCTAAACTTAGTTTTGCAACCCAACGATATAAAGAATAATAGTCATCCATAAATTTATCGTATGAGTCTAATCTTTCATAAGCGTTTGATGTATTTATACCAATAACTGCTATATCATATTTTTTTTCTATTTTTCTTTTTTTATTAAACCATTGATATTCCATAAATAATGAACCGATTGGTTTTATAGTTTTAACTCTACCACCGTATTCAGGAATTCTACTACAACCTTTTTCTCCAAGTGAAAATAACACATCTAAATCTAAATAAAAAAAAATTGGATCCAGCTGAATAATATTTTTTTGGATGGAGGTTGAGGCAACTCCACCAAACTTTTTAAATAAATAGTTTTTAATTGGCTCTGTTGCATAGTGCTTACCCTGTATAATATATTGAGCTTTGTTTGACTCGAATAAAGATTTAAAAGACAAGTAATTGTGAATGATTCTTAGAGAGATCGGAAACAAATTTACATTTGTCTTTAAAGATATTTTTAAAACTATCCAAATACCTAAAAAAAACTCGTTAAATATTGCTTTTAGTAAATCTGATATGTCAATATCACGAAAGCGCCTTTTAATATAAAACTCGTAATTAGGAAAGTTTTCTTTAAAATCTATTTCTCTAGTTACACACAAGGTTTTGTCTCCACCAACAAGATTTAATAACTTTTCAAATCTTTTTAACTCTAATGATGAAGTTATGTTATCAATGATTAATTTATAATTTTTTATTTTTTTTTTATATTTAGTGAAAAATAATGCATAGATCAATGCGCCGTATTCTAATATTGATTTTGGTATATTTTTAGTTTTTAAAGTTGATTTAAATTTACCACTTTTAGATAAGTAAGATTTGGCAATATGCTGTCTAACAGTTTGCTTAACGACGTCCATTGGCAAATTGTATTTTTTGTAAAAGTAATTATAGAAGTTTTTTAAATCTTTTTGATCAGTATAATTATTAATTAAATTATAAAGCTCATTTGCTGTGGATTTATAGTTAGCTTTTCTATCATGAGAATAACTTATCAAAGCTATATCGCTCTCAACCATTAATTTCTTAAACTTTTTTTATTAATTTTTGATTATAAACCATTTCACAAAAATCAAAGTCTTCTTGATTATCTATATCCCAAGCTTCAAGTTTGTTAATGTAATAAAAAAATGGAGATTTGCCAACACATGAACCCCAACTAATCATATCAACTCTTTTAAGAATGTTTATAACAAAAGGTAAAGAACAAAGTCCTTTTAAATCTTGAGACCGAGGCCATGGCGATGGAGAAAAGTTTATTGGAACACCATTATAAAATATATTTTCTTGAACATTAACTGCACTTAAAAGACAGTCATATCTATTGTCCATTTCATTATATAATTTTATAGCATTCGTATAAATATAATCCTCAGCCAAAGGATTTGTAGCGTTTATCCATGCAATATTTTCACCTTCAATTTCTGACGCTATATAAGAATAAACTTCACTCATTGGTATTTCGCTTGTCGAATATTTTGGGTCTCGCTCATGAATTGAAAAGCCATTTTCTCTTGCTATTGATAAAACATTATCATTTTCGGAAGATACAATAATTTTTTTAAACCCTTTAGCTTTAGAAAGTTGTGACAACTTTAGTTCAAATAAATTTGTGTCACCAAATTTTCTTAAATTCTTCAATTTAACACGTTCTGATAATCCCTTTATAGGGATCAATCCAACGATTTCTTTTTTTTTTCTATTCATTTAACTCACTCCCATCATAAAATAAGATTTTCAATAAATTTGGCTATGTTTTCACCAGGATTACCTTTGTAAAACGGATACATATAATTATCAATAATATCCTTGTTCCATTTTGAAGGTAATTTACCAGATTTGAAATCATTTAAAATATTTCTTAAATCATTACTATTTCTTGCAATATAACATCGATCATAAATGAAAGATAATGCACCATCTTTAATTTTTATTTTATCAAAATCACGATCGTAGATAATAACTGGAATATCCAAACTCAAAATATGGTTTCTGATTGATGAACTTATGAAATCTATTATTACTAACTTATAATTTCTTGATAAATTTTCGGCAGAACCACCATAAACAATTTTTGTTTTCTTAAATTTCTTATTTTTTATAATATCTATATAATTTTTTAAACTATTTTGACCTCCTGTTGGGTGAAGTTTTATATCAATTGATAGTGAGCATTCCTCTGCAGTGTTTATTACTTCAATAGATTGTTGGTGCTTTTTGTTTATACTATAAGTTTCCAATAAATGTCTAAATGAAAAATTTTGGTCTGGTCCAAGACAAAAAAAAATTTCTTTAGAGGGTTTATAATTATAAGATATATTGTTTCTTTCATACTGATTGATTGAACCCATGCAAATAACCTTGGTTTTGCTGTTACTCAAATAATCAACATCTTTTTTAGATTGAACAATTAAAGTTTTTAATATTTGTGAGTTATATTCAGCACTTTTAGCATTTGGTGCATCAACTAACATTCTAGATACACCATGTTGGAATAATACAACTGGAATATTATTAGTATTTGCAACGTAACAACATACCATATCAAAAACATCTCTTGTACCAACTCCTAACAAGAAAAGGCCTGGTTTATCTTTTTTTACTAATAATTCAAACTTATTTTTATATGAACGGATTCTTCCAATTACTTCCTTAGAATATGAATTAAGCAAAATATAAAAATATTCTCGTAAAAAAATAAATTCCTTATTTGCAAATTCTAACAAAATATTATTTACATTAGAGTTTTGAAAAATCACTGGTTTCTGAAGTGCAATATTTTTCCTTAATTTTGTAGTTGGATTTAAAAAATTTAATTTTACTAAATATTTTTTTAATGAGGTTACTTCGTAAGAATCCTGAATGAGGTATATATTTTTTTTTTTCTCATTTGAATGTTTATTTAAAATAAAATTTTTCGAAGATCGCTTTCTGTCATAAAAACTTTTTAGTCTATTAAAAAAAAAACTTAATTTATATTTAATTGGGATTTTTTTTTCTGTTACTTTTCTGTCTTGTAAAAAGTGTATATCGATTGAGTTGTAAATTACTTGTATTACTCTTTCTGCTGAAGTTTCTAATGGAAAAGATATAGTGCCATTGACTTTTCTGGAGTTTAAGTTTGAAAATTCAAATTGATCACTCTTTAACTTCTTTGGTTCATCAGTCGCATATAAATATATTTTATTATATTTTTTTTTTAATACTTGAATTAATTTTTCCAAATAAAATAAATCATCAAACCATTTATAAAAATAGTGTCCATTACCATTATAGGAATACGGAAAATCTACCATTTTCCTATGCGCTTTATCTAAATTTAGCAAAAGATCTTCTGTTTTATTACGAAAAGCAAGAATATCTCTATTATATTCTTCAGAGGTATAAAAATTCTCTATAGCCTTATATTTTTTTTTTTTTTGATCAAGTTTAATCATTACGGTCTGATCGAAAACTAAAGTATCAGATGACTGAGAAAGAATTTTCTCATATTTAGAAAAATCATTTAAAGATTGTAGGATAATTAATTCCATTTGTGACCTTTAAAGTAAATTTTAATTATTATTATCAAAATCATTTATAATTAAATATTTGCGGTCTATTTCCAAATTTAGATTATACTTGTGTCGACGAAAGATAAAATTAATGTTATTTTGTTCAGCTGCATAAATATCAGCCATTGCATCTCCGATCATAAGGCATTTGTCTGGTAAAATTTTATAATGTGCCATAGCAGATTTAATGGCTTCTGACTTTGACATTGGAGATCCATAAATTTTATTAAAATAATTTTCAATATTAATTGTCCGACAAATCTCTATTAACTCTTTCTGTGGTGTAGCAGATACTATTATAAATATAAATTTTTCTTTATTATTTTTAATAAATCTCTTTACTCCAGGCACCCAATCAGAATTAATTACTTTTTTTTTTACTATTAAACTGAATTGATTAGATAATTCATTTATTTTTTCAGCATTTGGCTTAACACCAGACCATTTTAAATATAACGGAAGTTTCTCATATCTTGACATCCCACCATTTGCAATGTGATGAGCTTTAACCTTTTCACATATTTTGCTTCCATAAGGTTTAAACAATTCTAAAAATGCATCTGTTTTCACAGAAACAGACTCTTTTATAACTCCATCAAAGTCCCAAAACACTACGCTAAACATGTCTAGATTCATAAAAATTATTTATTATTATGAATTTCCTCAACAATATTTAATATACCTTGCCCAAGATCAAAAAATTCAACTGGTGTCAATTTCATCGATGTCTTCGGTGTGTACCTATATGGTGTTATTCCGTAATGCGGGGTGCCCTCTACTTTATTTAAGTATCTAATATCAACTTTTTTACCTTCAATTTCAAAAATCATAGCAAGCATATCTGACACTTTTATAGATTGTTGGCCAGTTATTGTTACTGAACGGTTTTTAAATTCTTTTTCTAAGACTTTAACACTTAATTTTGCAGCATCTAAAGCATGAATATACTCTCTCACCTCTGAGCCGTTACCATGATATTCTAAAAACCCTTTTTCTATAACTTGCTCAATAAAGCCTCTTATTCCATTCCAATTTTGTGCCCTTGGACCGTACAAAGATCCATACCTTAAAAAAACATATTCTAATCCAAAGTTTTCTTGATATGTTTCAATTATTATTTCAGCAGCTTGTTTACTAGCTCTATAAAAAGATCCATGCGAACTGTATACATACATGGTTGATGCATAAATAAATTTTTTTACATTATTTTTTAATGCAGCTTCTAAAGCCTTTGTCAAACCCATAATGTTTAATTCAATTGTCTCATATGGGTTAGATTTAGCCAGTCCTATATCTGCAATTCCTGCAAAGTAGTAAACAACATCAATATTTTTCATTGAAGTTTCTAAAATTTCTTGATTCATAATATCAGCAATTAACATTTCTTGGTCATCTCTTTGCCAATTTGACTGAACCTTATCCAATATTGTTATTTTATGACCACTTTCACTGAGAGCATCTGCAGTATGACTTCCTATAAAACCAGATCCACCTATAACTAAAATATTTTTTTTTGATTTATTGCTCACAATCTCTCTCTTTGAGTTTCAAATTCTAGTTTTGGCACTTCTTTTTCAAGTGGTTTGCCAGTTAAAAATCTAATGATTTCTTCAGTTGCCTCGATTTCCATTTTCGCTCTACAATCATAAGTCATCGAACCAATGTGTGAAGTCATTAAACATCTTTCAATATTTTTTAGAGGTCCTTCATAAGGCTCATTTTCAAAAACATCAATAGCAGCACCGCTTAAATGGCCTGTTTTCATAACATTGTAAAGATCTTTCTCATTAATAATTCCTCCACGAGAAGTATTTATAACTATTGAATCCTTTTTCATCGACATTAATTGTTCTTTTTTGATTAAGTTTTTAGTCAAACTTGTTAGTGGAAGGTGTAGACTTAGAATGTCAGCCTCTTTAAAAATTTGATCTTTTTCTACCCATTCAACATTAAAACCTAAATCTTTTGGAGATTTTGATACATCATTTGCTAGTATTTTTTGTGGTTTAAACCCTTGTAGATATTTAATAACAAATGAACCAACACGCCCAACTCCAATTAAACCAACAGAAATATTTGACATAGATCTACCGAAAACTCTATGCCATTGTCCAAGATGCATTTGTGAATTAGAAACATGTGTTGATCGTAACAATGTGAGCATCATTCCAATAGTTAGTTCTGCAATTGCCGGTGATGGAATATCTGGGGTGTAAGAAACTTTGATCCCTTTTTTTTCTGCTGCCAATAGATCAATACTATCTAAACCGATACCTACTCGAGAGATATGTTTTAACTTTTTTGCATTATTTATTACATTTTTTGATATTTTTTCGGTACCTGCTATAATAGCATCAAAATCCTTAATCATTTCTGCCAATTCCTCCTCGGATGGTTTTTTGTTTAATGGATTTAAGACATATTCTATATTAGATTTTTTCAGTAGATCTAATGGTAATTTATTTTTATTTCCAAATGGAATTATTGTGATTAAAACCTTCAATTTATTAATTTTCCTTTTTTAAATTACGACTTATTTTTTAATGCATCTTCACTAATATAAATTTTCTCAACTTCTCCATAAATCTGATTAATTGGCAAGTCTTTTCCTTTAATCCACAAACTTAATGCTTTGGATTTTGAACTTCCAATAACTAGTTTAAAAACATTTTTTGATTTATTTAGCCTTGAATAAGATAAACTTATTCTCTTTTTTGGATATTTTGGTGAATTATTTACTGCTACTACACTTTTATTTTTATTGAATGTGTGATTAGGAAATAATGATGCTGTGTGCCCATCCTCTCCCATTCCCAATAAAACCAAGTCAAAAGATCTAATTTTTTTTAATAATAACTCATAATGCTCAATAGCATAATTAATGCCAAGTTCAGGGCAGATAAAATTTATATTTTTTTTTGGAATTTTTCCATTACTGAGCCAAACATCATAAATGATTTTATCATTTCTGTCTTTATCATTCATAGGTAAACAACGTTCATCACAGAGATAGATGTGCCAATTTTGCCAATTAGATTTGGCATCTCTAAGAATTTTATACAATTTAATAAAACTTTTTCCTCCAGCTAATACAATTGAGAATTTGCCATGTTTATTTACAGTTTCATTCGCGATCGATAAAATATCACTTGCTAAATGCTTTGAAATTTTATCAGTGTCTTTAAATATAAACCAATTATCTTTTAACATTTAAATTTAATCATTAATGTCATATATCAAAATAAACTATTTAATGTGTAAAATTATATTAGAATTCATTTTTAATTTTAAAAATATAATATTTACTGTAACTCTACTATTTTGTTTTCAACATACTAAAACTGTTTCATGTGTTTAAGTAAATATTAGCTATCTTAAAATCCTATATACCTCAAAAGCCTCAGATTTATCATTACCGATGCTGTAACCGCGGTGTTGGGCTAGTACCTCTACATGCTTTATGCTTCGTGAATGAGGTGTGGATTTCATTTCACTTGAATATGCTTTGAGTGCTTTTATTTTTTTCCTAAACTGTTTACTTATATCTATAAATAAAGTTGGATTAAAATTAGCTTTTTTTGGATTTGACCATTCAGTATTAGACAAAACCTCAAATCCATAAATTTCTCTTACTGTGGAATTTGGTGTAGGTCTACAGGCAGTCATTACTGCATCATTTGTTAGCTGATGATCAACGTTTAAGTCACCAAAATGATGAGTGTAAATAATAGAGGGTTTTAACTTATTAATTAATAACTCAATTTTTTTAATAATATTAAGTAAAGGGATACTATCCATAGCATTATCTGGAAAATTTAGATATTTTACAGACTTTACACCTAAAACAGTTTTGGCCAACTTTGATGCTTTTAATCTTTCCTTAATATTTTCATCTGATGTATCTGGCCTTGAGCTTGCGCCATCAGTCATAAATAACAAATTTATCTCATCTCCGTGTTCCACATGTTTAATTATTGTTCCCCCACAACCTAAAACTTCATCGTCAGGATGAGCAGCAACTACTAAGACTGAGTTATTCATATTTTTTTATTACCTCGCAATAAAATTCCATGATGCAAAATTTTGATTTTTATCTTGTTTATACTCAAGATCAAAGGTTTTAAATTTATTAATTATCTTTTCCTCTAAATAATTTATTTTAAAATCACTCAACAAATCGCAGATATGTGATAAATCTGAAAAATGTACTTTGCCAACTCCAACAAAAGGACCGTTGAAAAAATTTGATCTAGTGAACTCATCGTCAGTTTGTGAACCATTTTTTGCCTCAGAATGATTTGTTGAAAACCAATCAATGCCGATAAAGAAAGAATTTGTTTTTAGATGATTTTTTACCATTTTTAATGTTTGTTTTATTGATTTTAAATTATTATGTGTAATTGCAGATCGATCTAATATTAAATCAAATTTCATATCAAATGGGATTTTTTCAGTAAAATCTCCGCATATTATTTGCTTTGTTAGATCTGGAAAACGTTTATGTAATTGATTTACTATAGTTGGGCTTCCCTCAACTGAGTAATAGTTGAATCCAATTTTTTTAAAAAAATCAATATTTGCTCCTGCTCCGCATCCCAGCTCAAGAATATTTACACCATTAGGTTTTAAAATTAAACTCTTACAGTGCCTATTTACCAATCCAACCACGTCCGACCAAGGCCAGACTGACATATGCGTATTTTCAATAAAGCATTTATCCCACTCTTTTGAAAAGGTCATAATTTAATCTGTACCAACATTTTATTAAATTATCAAATGATCAATCATAAAGAACTAACAATTTAATGTTTTTATTAATTTAGTTAAAAATTTTTTAAAATCTTACAATTGAATAAAAGAAATATTTGGTTCAAAAGAAAAGGATTCAATTTTATAATCTTTTATATTTAAGCTTTCTAACATTGCCATTGTTTCACCTTTCCAGTTCTCATTGTTGATTTCATCAAAAGCAATAATTGAACCTTTGCTCATTCTAGGTAAAAAACAATTAATCGCTGTTTTGGTTGGTTCATATATATCAAAATCTAAATATAATAATGATACTAGAAGATGTTTATTATTTTCAATATAAGTTGGAATAGTTTTATTTGCATCACCTTTAATTAACTCAACTTTATCGATATTATTTAAAAATCTATTTTCATTATACTCTTTTATACATCCTGACAACTCTTCAAAAATGTTATAATCCTCTGCAAACATTCCTGTTTTTGAATTATCAATATCTGCAACAGATGGAAAACCTTCAAACGTATCAAAACCAATTATTTTTTTTCTGTAGTTGTAAGGCTCAAGTATGCTTGATATTTTAGCCCATGCCATGATACCTGCACCGTGATGAACGCCGCATTCCACAACACTGCCTTTAATCTTCAATTGCCTTTTGAAAATTTCATACTGAACCATGAATCTTGCAAGATCTTGTCTTCTTACATATTTTGTAAAATTTTTAAATTCTTTGGTCAAAACTTTTGTTATTAAAATGGTTTAATTACTAAATTATTTTTTAATATAATTGATTTTATACAATTATTATCATAATTCATTATCAAGTCCAATATTGATAAATGGGATACAAAATTGTTTTTATTTCCTTGTTGTCTGTATGAAGGGTGTTGATATTTTTGAAAAATTAAATCTATTTTTGCATTTTTGAATGAAGCTTTGTCAGCATAACTTTCCCCCTCTCCACCAAATATATATGTAGATGCTCCTAATTTTTTACACATATCAAGTACCAATTCACTTTTTTTTCCTGTAAAATCATAATCACTTGCCGATATGATCCTTGCATCCTTGTCAAGCAAATTAAATATATATCTAAAAAAGTATGTATTAATATCTACTAACTTATTCCACTTTTTATGAAGATACATATTCTCTAGAAAATTTTTGTGATTATTAAAGTATGGATGATTTTTGTAATTCAAAGATATTGCTTTATAATGTTTTTGTGACCAATTCGTTGAATTATCAATATTTATTTCACCAATGGTTTTACTAAAATGGTTCTGCGACTTTACAGGAACGCTAAGCATTAATTCTTTACCTTGAGATAGAATTTTGTTTCTATTATCCCATTCTTTTTTTTGATATTGCGCGATATCAAAAAAACAAAAGGTATCGGCCAATAAAAATTTATGAAAAGTTCCCAGCCATGGCAAATAAGTTGGTTGGTGAGCGGTTAAAATCAGATATTTTCTCCATTGATATTTGACTTCATATTTAAATGTTTTTAACGATATGTCCAATACGATAAACATCCTTCTCATTTAAATTTAAATGAGCTGGCAATGAAACCGTGCTTTTGCAAAGTGACAATGCACATGGGTAGTTTTCTGGTTTATCAAGTAGCTCGTATTGCTCAATAGGAATAATAGCTTTTATATTTTCTTTAGCTAATGCATTTATTATTTTTTTTTGGATTTTTACATCTATGTACTATTCGATACCTGACAGATGTATGATTTTTTAATTTGCTATCAATTAGATTTAATCCAATTTCAGAATAAATTTGAAACCATTTTTCACGTTGATTTATGAAGGCTGGTAATTTTTTTAATTGTACTCGTCCTATTGCAGCTTGTAAATCAGTCATTTGGAAGTTAAATCTAAGTTTATTATCATCTCTGCAGTCAAACTCTCTGTAATCTTTTATTTTATCTATCAGTTTTTTGTCTCTTGAAATCACAGCACCACCTTGTCCACCGCTAGTAATCATTTTTGTTGCGTAAAAAGAGCATATGCCAATATCTCCCCTCAAGCCAATGGGTTTTCCATCAACTTTAGCTCCTAATGATTGAGCAAGATCCTCTATTACTTTAAATTTCCTTTGTGAAGGTAACTCAATTGGTATTCCAAACATGGATGGTGCCATTAAAATTTCAACATCTCTTTGTTGAGCATGTTTTACATTTAAATTAGGTCCCTGGTCGTCGCAGTCTAAAAAAACAGTCCTGGCACCTATCATTCCTGTTGCATTTCTTAAAGAAGCACAAGAATATACTGGTAATCCTACCTTTTTATCCTTTCCATCTAATGACCAAAGAGCTAGATATAAAGCTGAGGACCCGCTAGAGACAACTGCAGCATGACCATCAGGAAGCCCAAAAAAATGACACAACTCATTTTCAAAAGCTGATACTTCCAAACCTTGGGAAATAAATCCTGATGAAATTACATTTTGTGCAATTTTTTTTTCCTCTTCACCTAAAAATGGTTTGTTATGTGGTATCATCTCTTTTTTTTTTATAATAACCTTTTTTAATTGAGGCAGGATTGCCAACAACCAAAGAGAAAGGCGGTACTGTTAGATCACCAACTATTGAGCCTGCTGCAATAACTGAGTGATGACCGATATTAGCTCCAGCTTTAATTACGGAGTGTGATCCAATAAATACATGATCTTCGATTTTGATACTCTTGCGTACTATCTTAGATTTTAGTTCAATGCATTTTAAGTGAGAGTCTGCGGTGTTTATTGATACAAAAGAAGCAATATCACAAAAATCCCCAATACTAACCTTTGCGCCTTTAGCATTTACTTCAGAAAACCCTCCAATATAAACATCCTTGCCTATTTTAGGTTTACCAACTATCCAAACAAGCGGGTGAAATCGATTGGATTGAAAGTTTGTGAGTTTAGAAAACCATTCTTGAAGAATTTTTTTATTCGGTTGTTTTTTCATATCTTCATATCTCCTATAGAAATTTTCTCACCTTTCTTAATATTACGTGTGGCCGACAAACCAATTACATTATTTAAAAAATTAGGGGGTAATCCTCCTCCTGGCCGCTTTATACCTAGATTGAAATTACTAAATTTATCACCACAAGCTATGTCGCTTGTTGCTACAAGGCTTCTTCTTGCAACCAATCTCATCTCTTTCTCTGCGGTAGTTGGTTTAATGTAAGGGCTTCCAATCAAAACATTTGACTTATGAATATTTCTTATCCACTCTGAGAGTTCCTTTGGATTATTTGAAAACCAGTGATCAGGACCAGGCAATTTTTTATCAAGTGTAAAATGTTTTTCAAAAATACGCGCACCACAAGAAACAGCAAGCGATGCAGCCAAAGACCCCTGTGTGTGATCAGAGAAACCAACCAATAATCCAGGGAAAGCATTTTTTAAAGTTATAATTTTTGATATATTTACGTCCTCTGGAGGTGTGGGATATTGAGAAGTACATAGTAACAAAGCCAATGGATAACCTTCAAACCATTTTGCGGCCTCAAGAGCTTGATGTACTTCCGATAAATCACTCATACCACTTGAAAGTATTACAGGTAAACCAGTTTCTACATAACTACTGATGAGAGGTAAGTTGGTTAAGTCGTCTGAGCCAATTTTAATTGCTGGTACACCAATTCTGGTTAAAATTTCCAAGTCAGAAACATTTTGGGGTGTGGAGAAAAATGTAATTCCTGTTTTATCACAATACTTTTTAATTTCGTGCCAACTTTCATGAGATAGTTCATAGCGTTTGAACATTTCGAGCATAGGCTCTTTGACTTCCTTTCCTTGCGATTTATAAGTAAACATCTGATCAGAACTACAAAATTCTTCTGCTTTGAATGTTTGAAATTTAACAGCATCTGCACCTGCATTACTAGCAACATCAATCATTTGTTTCGCCTTGTCGAGTGAACCATTATGGTTAATGCCTACTTCTGCAATGCAATATGGTGGATCATTAGGCCCAATACGCCGGCCGTTTATTTCAAAATGATTATTTGGCATCAGTACATTATCTTCTTAATTATTCTATCGATACCATTTCCATCACAAATAGAAAATGCTTTTTTGCTCATTTTATTATAAAGATCTGCATCATTTAAGAGTAAGAAAATTGCTTCTTTAATTTTAGAGGTTAAATTTTTTCCCTTATTTAAGACAATTGCAGCCCCTGCTTTATGCATAGACTCTCCAGTTAATTTTTGATTTATAGCTGAAACAATAAGAATGGTTGGCAATCCTAAACAACAACGTTCCCAGGTAGTTGATCCTCCTGCTCCAATGGCAATATCAGCATTCAACATAAGGACAGCTAGATCAGAAAGATTTGAGTGAACTCTGATATTTTTTTTAACTTTTAGAATTTTATGAATTGTGGATAAGTGTTTAATCTTATCATCAATAACAATATCTATTTTTAAGTCATATAACTTTGGATCGTTTAAAATAATCAAGATATTTTCAATTAATCTTATAGAATCTTTTCCACTGCCAAAGTAAATTAATACTCGACTAATTTTGCTTAATCGTGGTTTGAGTTTAGATCTTGTATGTTGGTAAATAGGATCAATTAAAGCATAGTTTGGACCATAAAACTGATAACAGTTCCTTGGAATTAGATTTTTATATAAATCAGCGGAACTTCCTAGATTTTGATTTAGCAAAAAATCACAATCATGATTTCGATCAGCTAAATCATCTATGACCATAATTCTTTTGGTGTATGGACGGAGTCTTTGTTCCCATCGATTATCTAAAGCGTAATGATCAACAACAATTAGATCTGCCTTCATTAATCCCAATGCCATAATTGTATCTTTGGCGTCTGTTTCCCAATCTGCACCAAGCCACTTGGAATGGATTAAATTTGAACTATCATTAATTTTTCTTTTTTCTGAGTCTTTAAAATTATTTAATACATAAACCTTAAATTTTTCTTGCTGAATTTTTTTAATTAAGTTTCCCTCATGTTTACGACATATAAAATAACATTCAGCCCCATGCATTCTCATCGCACTAGCAAGCTTTAAACATCTTATAACATGACCTTTTCCAATTTTATCAGAAGCGTCTGTTCTAAAGAAAATCATTAACGATCTAAAAAAAGATGTATTTAATTATTGTAAAATCATTTTATATATTAAATATCCATTAAACACATTATAAAAAATATTGAATGAAGATTTATTTGTGGATTAGCTAAGTTCCAAGATAAAACTCTTAATATTATTTAAGAGATTGAGTAATTTTAAAATTTTTTAACAGTTTGACATAATCATGTGGTGTATTTATATCACTTACTTCATTTTCAGGAACATCAAAAGTTTTTAAATTTTTAGTATAAAACGTTTTTTCTTTCTTAAATTCCTGACATTTTGCCCAGTAAAATGTTCCATTGCTTACACGTGTCTCAGGATAAAAATTGGATTTTAATTTATTATATTTGGAAAAAAGTACTGTAGCATCTCCACTTCCAGAAATTTTAAGAGCCTGAAAGGGATGAAAGTTATAGTTTGAAACACCCATTAAAACGCTCAATTTTTTAGTAGAGTAAAATTTGTTAAAAGCTTTACGTAACGTATTTTTAGAAATTAAAGCTGCAGTAGCATAGACACAACAAAAATCTTGAGTTGAAAACTCTGAGAGAACATCTAAGCATGTTTCAACAACTGTAGCACTATCAGTAGACAATTTATTTTTTCGTTTATGGATTGTTGCTCCCTCTTTCCTTGCAATATTTAAAATTTCTTTATCTTCAGATGAAACTATTATTTCATCAAATATCATTGCACTCTTTGCAGTTCTAATCACTCTTGACAATAAAGGCACTCGACCTAATGGCAATATATTTTTTCTAGGTAATCTTTTAGAATTTCCTCGAGCTGGTATTATTGCAATTATTTTTTTAATCTTATTTTTTTTATCTATCTTCATAAAAGATCAGTAAAATTTATAATTTGCCCAGACTCTAAGTCTCTAGCAAGAATGCTATCAGAGATTAATTCAAATTGATCTGGATTAATTCCAAAACCAGGTCTTCTAAACTCAATCTTGCAATCAGACAAACGTTGGCCTTTTTTGGCAGCTTCTACCAAAAATGCACTCCGTCTCAATGAAACTCGTTTATTTATTTCTTCATCAGTCATTTCTCTTCTACCAACGCCTAAACCAATTTCAATTTCCCTGACTGTTTTTACAAAACTCTTCATTTCCTCAGGTTCAATCGACATTATATGCTCAACACTACGTGTCATCCTATCTTCAGTGATAGTCTTTTCAACCATATTAGCCCCAAGAGCAACTGCCGCTATATCCATTTGATTACCAGGAGTGTGATCAGAAAATGCTACTGGAAAAGGAAACATTTCTTTTAGAGTTTTGATAATTCTAAGATTAATACTTTCTAATCGAGCTGGGTAACCCGAGGGGCAATGATGTATAATAATATTTTCATTTCCCTCAGAACGAATTACATTAACTGCCTGCTCAATTTCCTTAAGTGTTGCCATACCAGTATCAAGCTGTAAACACATTCCAGTTCTAGCTGCACTACGTAGTAGAGGAAAGTGATTTACATCTGCTGATCCAATTTTAATTGAATGACACCCTAATCTTTCTAATAACTTGATATCTTCATCAAAACCAACTGTTGAAAAAAAAGCAATACCTAATTCATCACAAAACTTTTTTATTTCTATCCACTGATTTTCAGTTAGGCATCGACGACAAAGTATATCATATAGAGGCTCCTCAACAGTTTCGATTTCTCCAGTTTCCCTATTTTTTAATACACCATATGAAAATATTTGTTTTTTATCAGCTACTAAACGATCTGGATCAAAAATTTGAAACTTCACTGCATTAGCACCAGCATTTGAAGAGTGCTTAATTAATCTTTTGGCTGATACTAAGCCTTCATGTGTTGGTCCTATTTCAAAAGTTATATAACATGGATAACCATCTCCGATGTTGGTTTGATTAATTTTTACCATTTTTATATATTTTTTTTTAAAACAAACATTCCTCAGAAATTATTTTAATAATTTTACTCTGTTGTTGAGCGCTTAAATCTACAAAAATTGGAATTGAAATAGCAGATTTAAAATAGATTTCTGCATTTGGGCAATAACCTCTCTTAAAATTCATCATTTGATAATAAGGATGCAAATACACAGGTATATAATGTAAGCTTACAGCTATATTATTTTTCCATAAGATGTCATAAACTTGTCTTTGTGTTTTGCTTGCTTCGTTTTCGGAAATACAAATAGGGTATAGATGATAACTAGAATAGGTTTCTGGAAGTTGGTATGGTGTTTTTAATGGAAGATTTTTTAGCTCTAAGTCATATCGTTTGGCAATTTTTCGTCGAGTATCAATATATTCATCTAGACGCTCCATTTGACTTAATCCAAGTGCAGCTTGGATATCCGTCATTCTATAATTAAATCCAAGTTCAATTTGTTGATAATTCCAAATTTCA